>JACCDS010421786.1_pt1 | contig 61722 bp, 78 predicted proteins | sample 7446441 | NCBI WGS metagenome assembly JACCDS01 (sample SAMN15323445, study PRJNA562643) | freshwater metagenome | isolation source: river surface water | place: USA:Blue River Watershed | collected 2017-08-17
CGCTGGCCTGCTATCGACAACTCCGATGAATAATATATCACCACTAGAATGTATCCTGCTAGGTTGCGCCACAGGAATAATCATTGGAACAATCAGGGATATCATTGATCACTTCCGAAACAAATGAGCGACACACCACGAACCGACAAACACATCGAGATCGAGAAAACACTCGGCCTGCCAAACGCCAATGTAGTCCACATCGAATTCGCACGCGAGCTAGAGCGCGAGACCATACGCCTCCGGTCAATGATCGAGCGTGCAATGGGGACATGCTCCTTCCCTGAATACGACAAGCAGTACCCAGAACGCTTGGCTCATCACGAATCATATTGCCGCAAATGTAGTGAACCAATCGAAGGAATCACAATGGAATACTGGTACAATGGATTTTCAAAAATCGAAAAAACTGAACACAAATGACACCTGAAGAACGACTAAAGATGAACTGCATGACTCAACCACCAACTCCAGACGAGTGGCTAGAGAAATACATTCATGATTGGTTTCTATGGAACGGGATAGCTTTCCTAGCTGTCGGCGTGATCGGATACGCAGCTTATGTAATTGCTTTGCTAACCAAATGACATGCGCCAAGAAACAGGTAACCTGCACTCTGACCTTAACAAATGGGTGGATGGTCACCGGATCAAACACCTGCGATAATCCGCAACCTACTTGCCCTCGCCTTCCAGACGAAGGTTACGATAAGTGTCACTCGATCTGTCAGCAGCAAGGACACGCTGAAGACATGGCCGTCAGGCTCGCGCTTCGATGCTTCCCAGACCATCTCAAAGGCGCTCATGCAGTCATCACTCACCACAGGGTTTGTTACGGATGCCAGCAGATTCTCGACAAACACGGGATCACTTACGAATGCACAGAACAGCCTCCACAATAGTAGCAGACAGCATCTTTGAGAGATGCATCATCCGAGACAAAGGCGGCATCACATGCAAGCTTGGTCTCTGGGCCGTACACTCTAAAGACCGCAAAATGGTCGAGACAAATGCCCGTCATTACTGGCTGCAATACTACGAAGATGGAGAATATAATCGACTTCTTACCGGAGGTAACGGGGATATTTAAGGGGTTTTTCTTCTGGACTTGTCAAGCATATTCAATTCTGCTTCTGTAAATCGGACTAATGCAAAAAATAGTTCACACATGTTAATTATTAGAGATATTTAAATACCCATCTATGCCGACACTAAAAAACCTTACGCATGAACGCTTTGCGCGACTTGTTGCCCAAGGCATGACGCAGACCGCTGCCTTTGAATCGATCAATCCCGCTGTGCGCTACCCGCAGAAGCAGGCCAGCGAGCTTATGCTGAAGTTTGGCGTCAAAGAGCGAGTGGCGGAGATCAAAGAAATGATCGATGCCCAGTTCGCAATGCAGGTAGGCGAGAAGCGCGACCTGCTCCGGAGGATGGCGCTGGGAGAGGTTCCGACGAAGGTCATCAAGAAGGCCAATGGCAAGATCGAGGCCATCTTTGATAGGCATGCCGCTCTGGTGACTGACGCGAAACTGGCTGGTGAGTTCGCTGCCGAGAAGGTCACGATGGACATCGGGCCTAGCATCAAGCTCGACTTCCAGCCTGCTTATCGGAACACGCAGATCACTCCCGCTCTGGAAGCGGAGTACAAGATGATCGAGAACACGCCTGCTGCGGAACTACCTGAACCGGAGCCTGTTGTGCTGGACGAGACGCCTGCCGAGATCGATCTGGAGAGCTTGGAGGAGTACGCTAATGTCGATGTGAGTAAGAGACCTAGCATCGAACTTGCTGACATTGCTGCGAATAATGTCTTTGTAGACCCGTCTGATGACAAGCCACTGAAATTGAGAGGTTTACCAAAGTCGGCCAACTAGTCATGACTTGCGTTATCTGAAGTTATCGCTACTAACAAACCTATGAAAGCAACACTAGAGTTCGATTTACCAGAGGAATACCAAGAGCATCGGGACGCCTTGGACGGCACACTATGGCGCGGAGTCGTTGTTGCCCTGTGCAACGAGATCAGGAAGATGGACAAGGCTGGCATCGACAAGTTCGACCTAGAGGCGCTTGGCGACTTCCTGAACGACGAATGCTCCGCTCGCGGCATAGAGGCGATTTAGACCATAGCCTACAATGACCAACGCAGAATTAGGCCATACCCTACTAGCACTAGCGGCTACCGCTTGGTTCGTTTGGGAGGCGGCAGGTCTTTCGAGACTGCTCTTCCGTAGATCGTCTTTAGGCGAATCGGTTCCGGAAGATCGCGGACATAGCACCGGAGGCGCATCGCCATGTCTGGAGTCATTAGCTGAATCAGGTGCGAGAATTCCTCACCGGAGGAGGCGAGCTTGCAAGCTTCTTGGAATGTGTGCCGCTGTAAATAGTCTCCGTAAGGGTTTTGGGTATACATCGCGCTAAGATGGATACCATCGACGCCACCGAACAGCAAGCAGAGAAGGTCGATACCGGATACAGGCTGACGCCATACCGGACGACAAGGATCTATCTGGCACACGCGACACGCATCCGCAACGAGGCGGAGCGCGACGAGGAGAAGGGTATCCTGTATGCGGCCAAGTACATCTGCGAGCGTGCGTTGAAGAACCCTCCCAAGGTCGAGCTACTGACGATCCCTGTGGCCGAGGAGATCGTGCGCCAGTATGTGACTATCCTCCTTAACGCAGACCAGTTTGAGGCGGCTGCTACGATCCTCTGGGGTGCCGATGTCTACGACTGGAGGCCGAGGTCATCGCAGGATACATGGCGCTGCCTGTTCAAGTATGACCAGCTTCTTGTACAGGGTGCAGGCGCTATGGGAAAGAGCTTCGGTGCTGCAGCGTGGTTCTACCTCGACTGGTTCCGCGATCCAGCCTTTACCAGCATCAAGGTCATCTCGCTCACGAAGGAGCATGCCGAGCGCAACATCTTCGCGAACATCAAGACATTCCACAGGACGGCGCTGGTGCGGCCTGTGACCGATCAGGAGGAGAAGGCGACCAGCATTCAGGTGAACAGCGACAACAAGCAGGGCATCCATCTGGTGGCGATCCCTCGCGGTGAGTCCGGACACGGCACGCTTCGCGGTTTCCATCCGATACCGAGAGCAGGCAAGGAGCATCACAAGTGGGGACGGCTGTCGCGGACGCATGTGGTGCTTGACGAGGCGGAGGAGATTCCCATCGGCGTCTGGGAGGGCATCAACAACATCATGAGTACGGCTGATACGGAGTCGCACAAGGGCATGATCAAGATCTTCGGTGCGTCTAACCCGAAAGACCGGACAAGCGGCTTTGGCATGCGGTGCGAGCCTGTGAACGGCTGGGGCAGCGTGGACTGCGAGGATGATTTTGAATGGGAGAGCAGGGAAGGATATCATGTGCTTCGACTTGATGCCGCTCGGTGCGAGAATGTGATCGAGCGCAGGATCGTCTACCAAGGCTTACAGACCTATCAGGGCTACATGTCGTATGTGAGCAAGGGGCACACGGCGGAGGCGTACACGATGGCGCGAGGCTGGTTCCCGCAGGAGGGTGTGAGCATGGGCATCATCACGCCAGCCATGATGGACAACTCGGTCGGCATCGTGCGCTTTATCGGCCCTGTGGTGACGCTGGCGGCGTTTGACTTGGCGCTTGAGGGTAACGATCAGGTCATGTGTTCCTACGGGCGTTTTGGGCTGTGTGACGGCTGGACGCCTAGGGACGGGAAGTTCGTGCCATTCAAGACCAGCAGGACGATGCTGCAACTGGACGCACAGATCCCGTTCCCGAAGAGGGCAACGCTTGAGCAGACGCAGGCCATCATCAAGTTCTGCAAGCAGATGAAGATCAGTCCTAGCTGGCTGTGCGTAGACCGGACTGGCAACGGCGCTGGCATCCACGACTCTCTGTGCAGCCTGTACGGAAAGGAAGTGATGGGCGTGAACTATAGCTGGGCGGCGTCTGAAACGCATATCCTTGGCGACGACAGCCAGAAGGCGAGCGAGTTGTACAACGGCGTGGTGACAGAGCTTATCTTCGGACTGGCGAAGTATCTGGAGTTTGAGTGGCTGAAGATCGCGCCATCGTACCGGAACGAAGAGCTTGTGAAGCAGGCGACGGCTAGGCGTTACAAACAGAAGGGCAAGGGCATGGTTCGGGTCGAGAGCAAGGGCGAGTATGTGAAGCGGACAAGGTCTCGGTCACCGGACGAGTTGGATAGCTTGAGCCTGCTGGTGTACCTGATGCGGCAGCGGAGCGGAGCGACAGCACAAATGGTTGACAATCCGCTGAAACCTGATCGCGAGGTGGAGAGAAAGTTGCAGAGCATTGTTGACACGAATGCCTATGTCGATATGTCATCTGACTAGCAGATCCACAAGTGTGGAACCCTGTTACGGAGTCGCCTGATAGGTGGGGAAGCTGATGCAGGCGGCTCCAGCAATTTATGTTGGGTCGCACCCAACTGAAGGGCAAACGCAGGATCAGGCCAAATAGATACAAACAAACCCTGCACAATTTTATACCCTGTGATGTAATGGTAGCATAACCGACTTTGACTCGGTTCGTTATGGTTCAAGTCCATACGGGGTAGCCACCGGAATGTAGCTCAACTTGGTAGAGCGCCTGCTTTGGGAGCAGGTGGCTGCAGGTTCAAATCCTGTCATTCCGATACTTAACACGCATTAAGTATTTACGGATGTGAAGTATTGCTTCCATCCTGCCGCATAAGCGCCAGCAATGTATTGTATCGTTTACATTGCATGAATGTTTACGATCATGAACGCTGTATTTATCATGCACGATAAACTGGGCAAGTGTATCGTGCAGAACCAGTTTACTATTCATAAGTGGTGGAAGTCATTAACTATCAATGAGTAGTAACAATGAACTTTAATTTGGCTGTCAGAAAAAATGGTGCGTTTTTCTGACAAATCATCCCGAACGGGAACAAAGATGACATATACCGCAAGATGCACCGGAATATACCCGCTCGGTAATAAAACCCCAGAAAAGGCGAGTTATGATACCAAATCTGGGTTAAGGCGCCAGATATGGGGAGTTATGAAACAGGTTGCTCATTAGCGTGAGTAAATTGCAACGGAAGTCCGGTTTACAAAACCTTGCCATATTTGCAAACATGTGTAGAGTTTGTAATGTCGTTTGTGTATTGGTATGGTCATAACAAGTCCCCGTCATCAATCTATCGCTTGGTGGCGGGGATTTTGTTGTTGCAGGGTATCAATAGAACGCATAGGTTTTTTTAACTCTTGCGAGGCGACTCTTAAAGCAGACTGATCACCTGTAGGACTGGGAATTCTCGGTCGGTGTCGGAGCGCAAGCCCCGTCAGCGGGAAGCTGACTCTCCGAAGGATAGGTACGCAGGTCACTCCTAGAGTGGGCCGTCCTCACAAGTCCCGTGCCAGTAAAGCCTGCAACTAGAAAGACCGAATCGGCTCACTAGGTGCAGTTGCATCACAAAGGCTTGATATGGTTCGCCCAGCGGGACTACAATTTTATGCGGCACTCTCCCTTGTCGAGTTACTGGCGATATGCTAGGAAGGGAGTTCGTTCAATCACCGGATCGTCTATAGTGGTAGGACACCCCCACCTTAATGCGGGGAAAGGAGGATTGCCCCCCTCTCCGGATGATTGGACTACAATTTTATGCCTCTGAAACATAGATAGCGATGTACGGGTTTTGTAAACCTGAAAGTAGAGCGCAAGTCTCTACAGAGGCTCCAATTTGTAAGTTTAACTGATGAGTTGAAATTCCCCTCATGGGTGATTATCCAAGCGCTTTTTAATCAAGTGTAGCTACATTTCATGCATAAAGGATAAACAATCGATACGATGTCGTATGCAGTCCGTAAGTTTCCCGTCATTTTGTCGGTCGGTGTCGGTTGTCGGTAATCCGATGACTAAAGAAAACCGAAGGAGAAAGGAAACACCCCCCTGATCCCCCCATGACTTCATGAGGAAAGGAAAGAGTAAGGAAAAGAAACTGCTGCTCCCCGTGTATGGAAGCAGGGTGTTTCTTCTCTGCTCTGCTGGGTAAGGCGTTTTGGTTCGCCATAGCCAGATGACTCACCGCCCCTGTGGTACGAATTCACACTCGCGGTTCAGTCAATCTAGGAAGCATAAAGCCCCGTTGCAGGTAGAGTCTACAACGGGGCTTCAAGGTTAGGAAGTATGCACCTCCCGATAAAAGTCGCGTCTACAAGGACTCTACCCTTGATTGACACGGCGAATATGCCCTTGACCCGCTGGGTGGTCAACACGAAATTTCACGCCTCATGAAAAATAATACATCAAAGGCAGAAATACTCCTAGACCTCGGACTCGTTGACGATCAGGCAGTCGTTGCAGACGGCTTCGACAAATGCATCATCGGCGCTACATCAGATGGCCGTGTGGTCTATGACCATGCGAAGATGATCAAGCTGCTAATGAAGCAGGGAAAGATGAATGCCGACGAAGCGTGCGAGTATTTCGACTACAACATCGGCGGTGCCTATATCGAGAACGGGCCTGTCTACATCGTCAAGCTGTAACAATATGAGCAACAACATCGAGACCATCGCGCTGGACAAGCTGACCGGATACGCACGCAACTCGCGCACGCATAGCGACGAACAGGTGGCGCAGATCGCTGCCAGCATCAAGGAGTTTGGCTTCACCAACCCGATCCTGATTGACGACGACAACACGATCATCGCTGGACACGGGCGTTACAGCGCAGCGCACAGGCTGGGAATGAAAGATGTGCCATGCATCAGGCTCTCGCACCTAGATGAGGCGCAGAAGAAGGCGTATGTCATCGCTGACAACCAGCTTGCAACGAAGGCAGGATGGAATTATGAGATGCTAGCCGTGGAAATCGATGAGTTAAACGATGCAAAATACGACATTTCTCTCATCGGCTTCACTCCTGAAGAGCTAGAGAATCTGATCGGATCGCCCACAATTCCGCCTGTTTTTGACGAAAACCCGTCAGAAAACGACAAAAAGCCCGTGATTTGCCCGAAATGCAGTCATGAATTTATTCCTTAATTAGCACTTGCTAACTAATAAGATATGAACTAAAACACCGGACATGGCAAAACCCATACAAGGGATGATCCCACCTTCGGGGTGGCATTATATTGACTCCGACACTCGGTTAGATGCACCGAGCTATCCTGCGTTGCTGAAGTCCGTAGAGAACTACCGAGCAGAAAACAATCTGCCTAGTGGAGATGTCGAAGGTGATGTTAACAGCTTCATCTGTGGCAACTACCCGAACTTCTGTCATGGCGTTGATTCGGTTGTTATAACCAGCGTCCGGAAGCCTACCCGTACCAGCGAGCTAATGAACGACATTCAGGCATGGGCAAAGAACATCCTGATGTCAATGAAGCGTATGCCGCTTGTTACCGATGAGCTTGCGGAGGAGAGGGCCAAGACATGCAGGGCATGCAAAGAGAATGTCAACTGGCGTGCAGGATGCTCTTCGTGCATCACGGCGACCGACAGGCTCTGTGCCAATGTTCGTCAGGCTCGCGACACAAAGTCCACCGCTGTTCTTGGAGGATGCCTTAAGCTTCGTCACGACAATCGCACGGCAGTATTCATCGATAAGGATGAGCTTCAGACCACAACCAACCTTCCAGAAAACTGCTGGCTCAATCAGCAATAAGATTTATGTCCACCAACTCCATTAAGCCTCTCTCTCCTAAAATTACCGACATGTTCGCGGACAAAGCGCCGCGAGTGATGGGACTGAACGATCCTGCAACAACGCTAGATCTGAAGGTCGTTGATCCAGAAGTTGGAAATGAACAGACGATTGACAAGGACACGCTGGAGGTTCGTCGGACATTCAAGAACGCAGAGCAGGCACACAGCGCCTATCGCAGGCTGAAGCAGCAGAATGTCGAACGCAACAAGAAGAACCAGCTTATTCAGAAAAAGCTCAACCTTGAGCCTCCTTACAGCAATAAGAAGCTGGAGAGCATGGGACAGAACTGGAGGAGCAACCGACCTACCGGATTCCTTTCAACGATGGTCAGCCGCATTCAGCCTCCGTTCAGGCAGGTGATCGAGACGGCACAGACTCTTACATATACGCAGTATCCCATCGAGACGATTGATGCCGAGAACAAGACAAAGATCTTCCGCGAGGAGATCACGAAATGCATCAGGGCATGGAAGGGATTCGATGACCTTGTAGCGCAGATCGTTCATGAGAACACGACTTTCGGATATTGTGGTGCATGCTGGGATGACATGCGCGATTGGAAACCGGAGTTCCTTCGTCAGGATTATACCTTCTTCTCAATCGAGACACCGCAGGTCTCTGACATGACCCCTATCTGGGCTAGGAAGCGCCGCTATCAGATCGCAGAGCTTCTACCTATCCTTGAGCAACCGGAGCTTTCTGCAGCCGCTGGCTGGCATATCAACAACCTTGTCGAGGCGATCAATAACGCGATCCCTGCTGGACGCACGCTTGACGCAGATGATGATGCGAGGCGTTATGAGGACTGGATTCGCGAGGGAAGCTACGGCGCGAGCTACGAGAACGACGCGAAGTATGTCGAGCTTGGCGAGATCCTTGTGAAAGAGCCGCATGGCAAGATCAGCCGATTCTTGTTTGACGACAAGAGTGGCAAGGAGATCTGCACGCAGATTGATCGCTACAACAAGATGAGCGATTGCTTGGCGCTTTTCTCGGTCGAGATCGGAAGCGGCAACCTGATGAGCAGCCGTGGAGCAGGCCGCGACCTGTACAACACCCATGTCGCTATCGAGAAAGCCCGTAACCTTGTCGTTGATAACACCTACCTGAAGGGTCTTCTGCTCATCAAGAAAGGCCCGAATGCAAAGACTGGCATTCCTCCTCTGGTTGTTAACCATCCGGTTGCCATCGTCTCCGAGGGCTATGAGGTAATTCCGCAGCAGCTTCCTGCCGACACCGACGACTTCCTGAAACTGGATCGCTTCGTCAGCGGACTAGCCGAGGTGCAGGTCGGAACATTCCTGCCTTCCGCTGGTCTTAACATGCAGGGAGACCCTAAAACCGCTAGTGAGGTAAACCGAATCGCTGCCATTGAGAACCAGCTTCGTCAGGGTATCCTGATGCGTTTTGCTCGCCAGTTCTCGCTCATGGTTGAGCGTATGCAGCGAGGCATCTGCCACCCTGAACACATCAAAGCCGCTGCCGAGCTTAAAGGATTGCTGGATGTGGCTCGCCAGCACATCCCGCAGGCAACATGGGCAAAGAAAGAGATCACCGAGGCTTTTGACAAGTCCAGCCTTCCGCTGCCTTCGTTCCTTATCCCGTTTGAGGTTCCGCCTCACCTTGATGAGGATGCGATTGCATGCTGCTTGGCTATGCTGGAGCGCAATCTTCCTCCGAGTGAGATCCTTCTGCTTGCATACTCTTCCGCTAACCAGCTTCTGCAGGACAGCACGCCACAGGACAATGTTCTGCTGGACAGCCTGATCATGCGCTACTTCGGAAACCCGAACATCAACCAAGACGAGTTGATCAAGCTCGACTGGACGCGCAAGATGGGTGACACGATTGCCAATGCGGTAATCATGCCGAAGGATCATGTCGAAGCGATGGAGATCGAGGCGGTTCGCCAGCAGATCCTTGAGCTTCAGTCGATCTTCGCAGGCGAGGATGTTCCTGTATCTCCCCGCGATAACGACATGGCGCATCTCAACACGATGGTGCAGAAGCTCATGCCGATCATCAGCAACATCCCGCAGGGCGCTCTTCCTCCAGAGGGGATTGCACCGCTGCAAAAGGCCATCGCACACTACGCTGGTCACTTGCAGGCCGCAGAGTCGAAGGGTGCGCCAAAAGATCAGGTCGCACAACTCAAGCAGGCGTATCAGGAGGCCATTAAGTATCTTACCGGAGCGCAGGCACCGCAGGCACCAAGCAATGTCGCGCCAGCCGCTGCTATGCCATCTGGCGGAGGCATGCGTAGGACTCCTATCGGGCAGCAGAAGCTAATGCAGGAAAGCACCGAGCAGATCACTCCAGACATGAATAGTCAGGTTGGAAACATCGCGGAGCCTCCTAGGCCAATCACCGCTGGATAAGCATATGGGAGGACAAAAAGGAGTTAAGCAATATCCTGTAATTCCAGCAGAGAATGCTGGCCCTGATGTTGTTCAATACCTGAAGAACAACCCACAAGTCTCCGGAATGGCATGGGGCGCTGGTCAGAACGATAGCCCAATCAACGAGCCTAGGTCGGTTATCGTCAACCCGTACAATATCTATCTAAAGACCCCGCATGACACAAATAACCTGATTCATAATGAACGGATCAGGCACCAGATGGATGAAACAAAGTGGAAAGGAAAGTTCGACATAACTCCAGAGCAGAAAGAGTGGGCAAAGACACTCGGAGCGTATTCAACAAATCCAGAAATGCTAAAACAAACGATTGTAGCAAGACTAGCTAGTGGAGAATATGTTCCAAATCCTACTAAAGAAGAACATGATGCATCAAAAAAGTTCTTGCCTCGCTAACAAACTAACACTACAAACCACGCAACATTATGGGCGGATCACCTACAGCAATGGAAACATACAGGAAGCACCAACAACAACTTCCTACGCAAAAAGTTGGCTATGGAGTAGATGGAGAAATGCTTGCTGCTCCAGCGCAGCCAAAGCAGTCCGATGCACTTGATAAAGCAAAATATGTCAGAGATGCAAAAAAGCCGACGCTACAATCTGAAAGCGATATCGAAGCTGGAATTGGAAAATAAAACACAAAAATAATCTATTGACACACTAGGCGTCTGATAAAAGCATCCGACGCACACATTCATGAACTGGGAAAAATCTGATTCTGCGCGATTCCGCGATTACCACCACAAGACTGGTGGGAAGCTCGTATCTTATCTACGCTCACTCATTCCTGTAACAACCGGAACGACAATCGAATCTGTCGCTCTGGAGGCCAAATACAAGGAAGGTGCGGAGTTTCTTATCTCGCAACTTGATGCGATCATTTCAGACGAAAACAAAGATGATGATGCTTCGTCGGCATCATTTGTTTCCATGTAATTTATGAGTGAAGAAAACCTAGACATCGATGACAACATCGTCCCCGAACCTACAGCAGCTAATCCAGATGGCGGTGCGCCTAGGCTGGATGCAGATCCTGTAAGCTCCGATACACTTGAATCTCTCGATTCGCTTCTGGATGAGGCGGAGCGTGAGACATCACCACAAACCGAACAACAAACACATGAAGAAACTACTGAACATGATCAAGTCGCTGGCGGAGAAAGTCAGCCTGAAATTCAAGTCGATCCAGCAGCAGGAGGAACAACCGGAACAGATCCGCAACCTGTCGTGGCTAATGGTGAACAGCAAGCCGCCGAAATCGATCCTGAAATCCTTGCAATCGAACAGCCCCGCAACCTCTCGGAAAAAAACCAAAACAACTGGCGCAAGCTCCAAGAAACGGCCAGCGTCTACAAAAAGCAAGCCGAGGAAGCGCAAGTCCTCCGACAAAAGCTAGCAGAGGCAGAATCACGCCCGTCGCAGACTCCCCCCGACTACGACGAGCTTCGCAAGTTCCGCCAGATCTTCGACATCAAGAATGATCCGGAATTCAAGAGCAAGTATGTAGAGCCAATCAACAATGCATCGGAAGCGATCTACAGCATCATGAAGAAGCATGGTGCCAGCGACGAGGTTATCGAGAACATCAAGAACGCTGGTGGCCCTGACAAGGTTAGCGATGAGTGGTGGCAGCAGAATGCCATTGGAAAGCTTCCGCTTACCGATGCCGAGCGTCTAAAGCGTGGACTGATTGATATCTACGACCTGAAGGACAAGCAGCAGAAGGAGATTGAGTACGCCGCAGAGCATGCAGAGGAAATCCTTGAGCAGCGCAAAAACCAGAGCATTGAGTCGTATAAGCGCGATACAGAATCGATCTACTCTCATATCGAAGAGGTAACCAAGGAAATCCCTTGGGCTAGGTATCAGGAGATTCCAGAAAACGCACCACCTGAACAGGTAGAAGCTGCAAAAAAGCATAATGCTGTCGTTGCTGAACTTGAGCATAAGTTCCAGACGGCGCTGTGGCCTACCGATGCAAAGTCCCGCGCAAACATCGCTGCTTCCGCTGTGTTGAGCGATGTCCTGTCTAATCAGCTTCGTCAGGATCAGGCTCGCATGGCACAGATGGCTGAACAGCTACGGGCGCTGTCCGAAGAGAACAGCAGGCTGAAGGGAGCAAGCAAGGTTCCTCGCCAGAATGTCAGCACGACTTCGACAATCAAGACATCTAGCCTTAACGACAGGATCAAGATGAGCGCGAGTGATGCAATTGACATCGGCCTTGACGAAGCCGCTGGTTAATCATGATCCGCGATCCCATTTCGACTCCGATGGTCGAGGCGACCAACAAGGCGCTTTCGTCTGCCGATCCGTTCAACACTAAGATCCCAAAGCCAAAGCGACTTGATGGCGCTCCAATTGTTACAAATAGGGAGCCTGTTGTAGTTGCTGAACCAGTCGCGAAATCGACCGAAACACCCCAGTTAATTCCTGAAAATGTCGATTCTGAGGCAAAAATCGATGTTCCGCAGCGTTCCACAGACGATTTAGAGCAAGAAAAGCCAAAGCGTGGACGAAAGCCAAAAGCAGCCCTTGAAGATGTCACAGAACCTGAATTTGTTAATCCAATCGAAGAGTCTCGCTCGCAAGAAGGTCTTCCTTCATACCGCTGTGAGTTTGCTGGCCGCGATATCTTTGTTGGCTGGCCTTTCTATAAGTTTACTAACCCTGTCACGGCAGCAGTAAATGTGGCGCTTGCGCTCGACTTTGGTCGCGACAAGATCCGATTCGACATGGCTATCGGTGACAGCAAGATCGAGCATGCCCGTAACAGACTGGCACATAAGTTCCTTGAGACCGATGCCAAATGGTTCCTGATGATGGACGACGATATTATCCCGTCAATCGGAAGGCCAGCATGGTTCAGGACATGGATTCCTGACGCTAGGAGCAAGCCAGATCGCCCTTTGCAGCGTCATGTGCTACATCGGTTGGTCGGAGCAAACAAAACGCTTGTAGGGGCAGCATACTTTGGAAGAAAGGATGGTGCGCCTATCATGTGTTCTGATCTAAAACTTGGGCCTCGCGCTCGCGTTCATGAGGACGCCATCGTTCCTGTGGAGTGGGTAGGCACCGGATGCATGCTCATTCACCGCAGCGTATTTGATGATATCAAAACGAAGTATGGCGATGAACTGAAGATCGATGTTCCTGACTACGAGTACGATTACTTCAGGCCATTTGATTCAGCGCATGGTGAGGACGTATCATTCTGCATGCGTGCAAAGAAATCAGGTCACCAGCCCCATGTTGACCTTGGACTACCTGTTTATCATGTCGGATTTAAGACCTATTGAGACTCCTGTCTTCTTCTTTGAGGATTGTGGAAACGGGTGTTTCTACGACATCAAGACAGAAGATGGTCGCTGGGTCGGATGTGGATCTGCACCAAACAGATTACAGGCCATTGATGCAGCAAACAACATGTGGTGGGACTACCTAGAAGAATATGAACAAAACAATCTATAGCTATTACGAGAGCATTGCTCGCACAAGCCAGCCAGAGGAATTTGGTTGTGCCAACTACTGGAAGGCAAGTTGGACAAAGGCTGGATGGAATCCGGTCATGTTGAATAAGTCGCACGCACAGGCGAGCAATATGTATGGTAAATTGCAACAAAAGCTGGTCAGCATGATGTACGGAGCGCCAAGCGAGCTTGTTAGCCAGCTTAACTGGATTACGGCTAGGTATACACGCTGGTGTGCATTACACGCCGCTGGTGGCGGATGGATGAGTGACTACGATGTTTATAACATGGATTTGTTCCCTGCTCTTGCTCGCGAAGAGCTTGCTGGATCTACGCTGGCTGTCAACAAGGGCAAGGCATACCTGTTTTACGCAACGAAAGAGCATGTAGAAAGCGGGATTAAGAAGTTTATTACCAGCGACCTTATCAGCGACAAGAAACTCGTTTCAGAGGCAACTACGCTTGGATGCAAAAACAATCTCGATAAGATCGTTAAGCTCGTTAAACATGTTCACAGCACCAAGCTGAAGAGCAGGTCAGAGATTATGAAAAATTTTTATGAAAAATAAACAAATAGGTATTGACCATTTGTTTATTTTGTAATAATAACCAAAACAGCACGGCGCGATCCCTCCGCATGGGATTGGCAATCAGGAGCCACCATACACCTGAAAATCAGGCCGCAAACACACACTAGAGCGTGCCGCTAGTGAAACAAAACCAAACTTCGTACCGAGTCTGCACGCAGATTCTGTACATCTCTGGAATTGTCTCACTACAATAGTTGAGACGGGTTCAGGGAAAACTCAACTAAAACAAAATGGCTCAAGAATGTATCCCCTTGGCTACAATCCAGAACTTCGCCTCCAAGGATGTCAACCGCATCATTGGTCAGATCGCGAAGGTGCTGGCGCGTAAGTCCCCCTATATTAACGCGATTGACGGCGGCACACTCCCCAATGTGTCCGATGTCGTTCGTTCCGTTGTTGAGGAAATGGCGGTTCCCGCTGCTTCCCTCGCTGCTCCTACCTTCGTGAATGACACCACCCTCTGCGGTGTTGGTGCCACTCCCGATCTGGTCGGTTCCACCGAGTATCAGTTCCAACTCCAGACCCTGCGTGGTGCTGGCCCTCGCGTCTGCGTCAAGCAGGCTCGCACGGCCTTCAAGGGTTCCTACCTCCAAGCGCAGGTCTCCCTTGAGAAGACCATCCTCCAGATCATCAACGCTGATATCCGTTATCAGTTCCTGATCCAGAGCGGTGTGAAGTATGTTGTGAACAGCACGCAGTCATTCGGTCAGAACCTGACTGGCGACATGCAGCAGATCAACACCCAGTTCGCCCAGATCCTTCCGGACGGGCCGCTGAACTTCAAGACGCTGTATCGTATCGGCACCTTCCTCCGCGAGGAGATGCTTGCCGAGCCGTTCGCCTCCAAGGATGGTGAGTTCTTCCAAGTGATGCTCGGTGCCGACGCTATCGAGAACATCCGTAACGACGCCGATGTGAAAGAGGATCTTCTCTATCTCACCGCTGGCTCGTTCAAGCTCGGTGAGGACAGCATCGCTGGATACCAGTTCCAAGGCTATCGTGGCTTTGCCTTCGGCATCGACCAACAGCCGCTTCGCGCAACTGGCTTCGATGAGGACGGCAATCTCGTTCTGGTCAACCCCATCGTCAGCACCGCTGTCACGAACGGGTTCGCCCAGCGCCGTAACCCTGATTGGGTTGAGGCTCCCTACGAGGTCGGCTTCGTCATCGCTGGCGAGAGCTTCAAGCGACTCGTTCCGGAGCAGTATGTCGGTGAGGGAACCTTCCGTTTCGCCCCGCAACTCGCGATGGGTGAACTGGAGTGGACTTACTTCCGCGACAACGACTGCAACCTCTACGGAGACTTCGGTCAGCACATCTACCAGATCCAGCGTGCGATCCAGCCGATCCGTCCGCAGAATGTGGTTCCTGTTCTGTTCAAGCGTTGCCCCTTCGACGGCAATCCCCTCCCCTGCAGCACCAGCTCGACTGGTCTGTAATATTGAGGTAGGTTAACAAAGGTAGTTGGTCAGTCGTAATAAGATTGACCAGCTACCTAGTTAGCAAACATCATCTAAAAAACTATGGACTCCGCAATTCTCACTCGCCTTCTTCAGCTTAAAGAAAAGTCTGCTACATGGCAGGTATTTATTAACAATCTTCTTCCTTTCCTTGATTCTATCGGATTTGATCCGAGTGGCGGCGGCGGATTGACATCTTTTCCAAAGAGCGACTACGATTACGCAGACCTTGCTGGCTATGTTGCTAATGGTCAGCCTACGGAAATCACATTCCTAAAAAACGAAGTAATTGTTGCAACAGCAACTATTACTTGGGAAGGCAGTCTTGCTACTGCAGCCACAACCACGGAGGGTGGAGTTACTACAAACTACACTTTCTCTTACGACGAAAGCGGAAATCTTGTTAACCTGACCAAAAACTAATAGGTTGTGCCAAATCTCTACTACACCAACGCAACTGGAGACGGCCTTTGGGATACGCTAGGCAACTGGAACACAGAAGCTGATGGAAGCGGAAACATCGCCACGGCGATTCCTTGGACGCCCCCGTTTAATGGTGGAGGCTACCATGATTACGATCTACTAGATGCTTCGGGAGGAGCAGGAGTATCGCTTAACAACTCATATATTAGCCAGTATGAACCCATAGTAACAGGCACTTGCTACATTGAAGGAGTTAATAGCTATATAGAGGTGAATGCGGGATACTGGGCTGGAAGCTTCACGAACTACGCCTACATCTGGCCGAATTATTACGGGCTTGCCTATCCATCATTCGATAATTTAACCAACTACGGAAATGTCTACGGGTGGGTTACGATTGGTGGGATCAGCGCATTTTATGTGGAGAGCCAAGCAACATCGCTCGACCAATCCGGAAATGGTTATTGGGATGGTAGTTGGTGGAGCTATGCGTGGTCGAACATTGGTCTTGATCAAAACGGGACAGGAAATTATTCGGGATACTATCGCAATGAAACAGGAACTTATCCCGATGCCAATATACCCGCAGTTTTTTGCGTTGTATATAACCCAACTAGCCTCGATAGCAGCGGAAACGGATGGTGGGATGGCTATTCGACATATCTGAATGGATATACATATAAGGCCGCAGATCCCGCATACTACATCGGCGGCTTAGCCACCACTCTCGACCAAAACGGAAACGGATGGTGGAACGGAAATGCATATATCAATGGCGTTATGGTACAACCTTCACCAAACGCTCTCTATTTCACAAACGCCAATGGAGATGATCTATGGGAAACGCTAGGGAACTGGAATACCGCTGCTGATGGTAGCGGAGACACGCCAATTGACATTCCGTGGGTGGGTGGATATTTTGATTATGATTTACACGCATCTGATTCGGTTGTTGGGCCAATATTACATCCTGCAACAGCCCTAAACGGAACAGGAATATTTACTGGACACCTTGCTGGAAGCGGCATTATTAACAGCGGCGTTTATAACATATCTAATAGTACATACATTGATTTTAGTGGGACAATCAATGGCGGGTATTTTAATTTCTCTAACATATCGTATCCATATCTTTATACAACTATTAATGATGGTTACTTTACTGCAAACGGAAGTGAAGAATTCTGGAATTACGGGGTTATTAATGGCGGAACTTTTGATCGCATTAGCAACGGAGGAACCATAAATGCAGCAACGCTATATGGACTTAAACCTGATTATGGTTTTGGAACATACAACTTTCAAAATATAACCACTATTGAAAATGGAATTCCTTATACTGGTAGCTGGGCCTTTCAATATTGGCAAGACGGCGCTTGGGTTTCAGCCCTTTCTTTTTATTACACCAATGCAACTGGAGATGGCCTGTGGGAAACACTAGGAAACTGGAATACTGCTTTTGATGGCATCGGAGAGACGCCACTAAAAGTTCCTTGGGTAGATGTAAATTCTGGAGGCGGATACTGGGATGCAGATTTATTTGATTCAAGTGGAGCAGGAATAACACTTAATACTCCAATTATTTATAATGTTACTGGGACTTGCTATATTAATGGAGTTAATAACTATTCAGAAGTCGATGTAGGAAACTGGGAAGGTATTAACTTCACTAATTACGGATACCTATGGGGATCTTTTGGAAGCCCTACCGCTACAATAAATGGAGTTGGATTTGCAAATTACGGGTACATCTTTTCTTGGAACATTATCGGAGGAATAGGAGCTTACTATGTCAATAGTATTGCGACAACACTTGACCAGAATGGAAGCGGCTATTGGGATGGAACCTTCTGGATTGGCGGGGGTGCGGCCACACAAGGATTCATCGGACTGAACGAGAATGGTACTGGGTGGAATGATGGAACTTACAGAGATGTTTCCGATACTATCCAAACAGGATGGAGTCCTGCATATTATGTATCTGGCCAGCCAACTACCCTCAACCAGTTCGGAACAGGATTCTGGAATGGTAATCTATATGTGAATGGCGCTATAGTTCCTACTTCGGCAAATACACTTTATTATGTTTACATAGATATTAATTCATGGGAAACGCTTACTAACTGGTTCGACTATCAAGGAAACAATCCAACAAGTGTGCCGTGGGTAGACGATTATTTTGATTACGATCTAGTTGACGCTGGCGGGGGCCAGCCTTTTGTTTCTTTAGCATCTACAATATCTGATTCTGTAACAGGAACTTGCAGCATTCCATCAATTGCCTTTATTCAAGGTATCGTTAATGCTGGAACATGGACAGGCAATAATCATGGTGCAGACGAGGGTGAGGTTTTTAATGGTGGAATTTTTAATGGATCTGATTTCACATTATATAATGCTACTATTAATGGCGGTTCGTACAATATAAACGGATTGGTTAATTATAACGCATCAATTGACTACCAAAACATCACAATCAATTACGATGGAGTTCCATATACCGGAGTCTGGGAAGGCCAGAATTGGTTAGATGGTGTTTGGCAACCTGCCACACAAGTAAGCTCAATTTCTATTGCTCAATTATTGAAACTTCCATTTCCTTTTACTGGACTTGAAGGCAATGGCAAGATATCAATTTCGCAACTTCTTAAACTTCCATTCTTTATAAAATTTTGATCCAACGAAATGAAGAAGCAGAAGCCGAACATTACCGAAGGACAAAAACAAAACAAACAACGATGTCTACACCTGTAACCCTGACCCCCGTTCCTGCCCCTGTGCAGGCCCGTGCCGCCCTCACCGCCGAGCAAGTCTCCGCATTCCAGTCGCTTCTTGGCGGCAGCGGACTCGTTGCTCTTCCTGAAGGCAAGACCATTGCTGATGTCGCGCAATTCATGATTGCCGTTCAGCCAAATGGCGGCGGATTCTTGAGCGTTTCGATCAAGTAAGCACACAATGAGCAACCATGCGGCATCACATTCAGAAGTCGGGCCGACATCTGCTGTGGTGTCGCTGGTTTCTCTTGTTGTTTCTTTTTTTGATTCTCCTCATGTTTGGTTGCAAAACCTGACATTGCTTGTTTCTCTTTGCGCTGGCCTTATTGCGATCTATGCTGGAATCAAGCGAGTTGTGAAATGAAGAAACTTCTTATTGTATGTGCGTCCATGTTATTTATTGGATGCGCTCATAAACCTGTATCGCAGTATGTTGCGCCATCCATTGTTCCCGTGCGGACAAGCGTTGAGAAAGTACGCAAATATGTGCGACCAGAGGGAGCGAATGCTGTTCAGGAGCTAACATCTGCTATCTCCACATACGAGTCTCAAGTTGCAGAGCAAGCCAAGTCTCTTGCAAAAGCAGAGTCGGATTCCGTTTACTGGAATAATAAACATGGCGAGGCATTGCGTAAGTTGTGGTTCTGGCGTGGGCTTGCTATTCTTGGAGCCGCATTGATTCTTGCTGGAGTTGGAATAAAGACAGGATGGAAGTTCATGATATGAACAAAACGACTTGGCAGAGACTATTGCTGTCAATTCTCGGAATCATCACGATCCAAGCAAGCTGGCGCTGGGCTGTCGCCCATCTCTATACGATGCCAGAACCAGCAATTGCAGGATTTGTTTCTATTACCACCAACTCATTCTATGTAATCGGAGCTATAGTTATCTTCATGGTTACAGGAAGGTTGGTTTATGAGTGGAAGGTGGGCACTAATCAGATTCAAAATGTCCAATCTGCGGTTGAAACCATCTCCGAGAAGATGACAAACAACGCCAAGGAAGAGGGCTATGAGACTTCCATCTAAAAATACGCTCAAACTTATCTATGATTTTGAGGTTGGAGGCGGAGAAGCGTACTACAACAAGTTTTTGAAGCAGTTTACATGGCCTGCTCTTCAATCAGGGCCAACAATTGGTATCGGAGTCGATTGCGCCTACTATTCACCGGAAGAACTGGAGTCGCTATTTGCATTTTTGCCAAAGAACAAGCTGGAAATGGTCAAAAAATGCACCGGAAAGACCGGAGAAGCAGGCAAAGAGTATACCAAGACCCTTCGCAAGGCTGGAATAGAGGTAAGCTGGCAGCAGGCACAGAAGATTTTCCTTAATACTACATGGAACAAGTTCTCTCGCCTTGCAGAAAAGGTCTTTCCAGAGGTAGATGAGCTTTGTGATGATGCATATGGTGCGCTTGTATCGCTTGTCTTTAACAGAGGATCTAGCTTGACAGGAGAAAGCAGGTCAGAAATGCGAGAGATAAAGAAACTTGTGCCCAAAAAAGACTACAAGAAGATCGCAGAGCAGATAAGGAAAATGAAGCGAATCTGGATTGGGAAGGGGGTCGATGGCCTGCTTACAAGAAGAGAAAAAGAGGCTCAAATGGTAGAAAACTGCTTGACCGACTAGGTGTATAGCAATACGCCATTCTTTCATGTCTCCACAAAAGCCAGACAATACTTCTGCCGAAGAGTGGGAGGCTGTACAAAAGGCGATCCGTATCGTCACAGAATACTTTCCGAACATTGCTGTGTTCCTGAACTGGGTGGATGATAAAGGCGCAACGCAGCATTGTCATATTCTTCAAGGAAACACATTCGCCCTGCAAAACCATGTATGCAAATGGGCAGATGGTGACTTTGACGAACAGGGAAATGAACCAGAATCTATTGAATTTGATGACGACGATGAGGGAGAAGAATACAAAAACAAAAACCCCAAAAAGTAATGGCAAATATAAACAACCAATGGAAACGATTCGCGATGCTTGGATGCACGCACGCGAAATACATAGATGTATCTGCTCTCGATGCGTTTCTAAAATTTAAGGAGGCATTTAAACCGCATTTTACTGCACACCTAGGCGATGCGATAGATATGACTGGGCTGATGGGTAAGGGCAGCGGATCATATAACGATGGAGATGATCTTGCTCCTGATGTTGACACGGGACTACAGCACCTTGAGCTAATCAAACCTGATGTATTTATTTTTGGTAATCACGAATACAGAGCCGAGGAGCTAACCAAAAGCAAGAGCGCACCAGTCGCCTATGCGTCCTATAAAATCTGCGAAGCAATTCAGGATAAATGCAAAAAGCTCCGGTGCCGCACGATCCCATATGATGGCGTATTCCAAGTATACGACCTTGCAGATATGGCGATTCTGCATGGTGCCGTCTACAACGAGATGGCCGCTCGCGATACAGCCGAGTATGTATGCACAAATGGACGCCGCAGGAAGGCGATCTTCGCGCACACGCACAAGGTTGCTATCCAGCCTGCTAGGAACCTGACTAGCGCGATGGGATACAATATCGGGACGCTGTCTGCTCGCGGTGCGCTTCACTATGCGAAGAACCGAAGGGCCACCCTAGCATGGACACAAGGGTGGGCTTGGGGATTCTATAACGAAAAACTCAATCAATCTGTTGTACACATAACCAGTCGCAACCACGATGAGGTGTGGGTACAACCTTGCTGGTAAAAAATAAAAACAACACACACACAATATGAAAAAAAATAACGCAAATAGCTGGCTGGAAATATTGGCTTCTGAAATCGGAGGCAGGGTCGATGTTGTTCCTGAAGGATGGGTAACAATTTCACAAGTACAAACCAGCATGGGGATGACAATAGGAGAGGCAGAAACCTTTATGAGAAAAGGAATGAAGTCTGGAAGGGTGGAAAGAAAAAAATTCAGGGTCAATACATGTGGTGCAGGAACAAGAGATGTCTGGCATTACAATATGAAAAAATAACCTTGTGCATTTATAATTAAACGCTAATCTTCCGAACATGAGTTGCGACTGCAATAGCCCATTTTACAACGGAGTTAACGCCTGTGGGCCTGAAATTCCATATCCGCAGGTTAGCCATGAGAGTGTTCCTAGCCTCATTGATAACCTTGTTGCTGCTCTTTATGGCGGGTTTTATAACCCACAAACACAGACCGGATTCATTACCAAGTCGGTTGTAAACGGAAGGATCGTCTGGAACATTCCTTGTGATCCTAATAATACTGCAGAAGTTGAAGATGTGCCAAGAGAGCAAGGAGAAGGTCTTCTTTGCTACATGATTCGTGTGTTTAATCAGGCGGTATTTCTTAACGCAACACAGACCCTTACAAATAAGACGCTTACATCTCCTGTAATTAACAATCCCACAGGAATCACGCCACAAGATGTTGGAGCAGATCCCGAAGGTTCGGCGGCAGATGCAGAGCAAAACGCCAAAGACTATGCAGACTCTCTTGCTCCAAATTATGATCCTGCTGGATCTGCTTCTATTGCAGAACAAAATGCTAAAGATTATGCAGATTCATTGGCGCCCAATTACGATCCAACTGGCTCTGCTGCTGCCGCAGAACAAAATGCCAAAGATTATGCAGATTCTTTAGCCGATAACTATGATCCCGCTGGATCTGCTGCCGATGCAGAGGCATTTTCCATCCAGCGTGCAAATCATACAGGAACGCAGTCATCTGGAACAATTACTGGAGTAACAGACGGCAGCAACGCATCCGCTGGATATGTTGGTGAGTTTGTAAGCAGCCAACAGACTACTGGACAGACGCTTGGAAATGGATCGTCAATCAATGTTACTTCGATTACACTTTCTGCAGGGGATTGGGATGTGCAGGGCAACTTCTTATTTGCATATACAACAACAAATAGCGTCACCTATACAATTCAGGGTGGCATCAACTCTGTTTCCGCCACAATTGGTGGTCAGGATAGCTATTGTGAAATATCACATCATGCCGCTTCCGCTGCGGCTCTTACGCAGAGCATTCCTACATTCACGCAGCGATATTCAATCACCACACCAACAACGCTGTATCTTGTTGCCAAAGTTGGCGCTGGAAGCGGGTTGAGCAGCGCAACAGCAAAGGGAACAATCCGCGCTAGGAGGGTTCGCTAAAAAATTATGGAATCAGAAAACTACATTGACCTTGGAGAAAAGATTAAAATGCCAGAAATGGCAATCGCTGAAATCTCCGTAGAAAACGAAAAGACACATTACCCATGTCTTTACTTTTCTGGTAAAAACTCATTAAAGACACTTCCTAAAGAGGGAACAGCCATCATTAAATACAAAAAGGTGATGGAGCGCGAGGAAACACGCAGTCGCGACGGGAAAGAAGAGACCTGCTACTGCACCGAGCTTGAGATTCACAGCATTAAAGCTGGTGAAAATGAAGAGTCTGAAGAAGAAGAAAATGATGAGCCATCCAATGAAGATGCCATTGAGACAGGTCTAAAAGCTGCATCCACCACCTCAACCGAAGAAGAAGACTAATTATATGGCCGACAAAACAATGCCCCCTGTTAGCGAAAACCTTGATGCTCCTGCAATGGACGCTCCTATGGCGATGCCTGAAGACATGGCTCCTCCTGCCGCCCCTGAAGGCGATGGAGGTTCTGTCATGGTTACCATTCCAGAGCCTGCATTTAAGGCCATGCACCAGATCGTAATGCAGCTTGCCAGCGGTCTTGATGAGCTTGCCAAGGGCGTTGCACAACAGGCGGCGGGACAAGCTGCTCCCGTTGCTGAGGCCGAGGTTGTTGCTGAAGGCGCTCCTTCCGACGAGGAGTTTCTTTCCAGCATGGCCGAAGAAGGAAGCGCACGCAGCCGATAATTTAAAAAATGTTTGTCTCGCAAATCATTGACGAGGCGTCGGAGATCCTTGGAACCAGCGACCGACCAAAGGTTCTTCAGGTTCTGACGCAGGCAGTTCAGGCTCTTATGGAGTCTGGACATTGGTTTCATTCCAATGCCGAAGTCGATATTTGCACGGGGTGGGATGGCTGTACGCTTACCCTTCCTAGGGAAATTGAGGTTCCCCTTGCCGTAAATATTGATGGATCTCCTACATATTTCCGAAACAGGTTCTTTCAGTATCATGTCAACAAGGGAGGGATGTACAATCCTGTCTCTTGGGCATGGGATGATCGTGGGTTTGTCGCAACGCAGATGGATATCCGCCAGCCTGCACAGCTTGTTGCTGTTGCAGAGTCTGACAATGATGTAGGCAAGACGATTCGCGTACTTGGTACGAATCAAAACAATATAGAGCTTCGCGATCAAATGCCTGATGGCACTATTGTCGATGGAATCCTGCTTCCAATTCATAGCAAATCTGACTTTGCTTTTGGAACGATTCAGCCAGAGCAAAACAAAGTAGAAACAAGATCTGTTGCTGTATCCGAGTTTGATAGACTTAGCACCATTACAAATCATCTGCTAAAAACAGGAGCAAGGATGAAAATAACGCAATACAGCGGCGTTCTTCCTACTGGGTTAAAAAACAATGCGTCGTATTTTGTTGGAGTTGTTGATGAAAATACAATTAAGCTTTTTAACAATAGGTTAGACGCAATTGCTAATCGATATCCGATAAAGTTAAGTAATATTCAAGATTCTGAAACAATTACCCTTTCTGATTTAAGATACAGCAATGTCCTAACGCATGTTTCTATTACACAGCCTTCAATTACTATAACACAAGGTATAGAGGTAACATTTCGCGGTGAGGTGCTTCCATCTCCTCTAGCTGAAGAAACAACATACTATGCGAACTCAATTGGAGATTATAATCTTCAAATCTACACAACGCTACTTGATGCAACGCAAGGAACAAACCCTGTATATCTTACAGGATCAAATGATGAATTTGATATAATTATTCGCAAACCAGTTTATCCACAAACAAAACTTAAAACCAACGAGGCGCATTTTTTTGTTACTGGAGATATTGTTAAAGCAAACAACAATTCTGGGCTTCTTCCGGTTCCTTTAGTTCTTACACAAAACTATTATGTATATGTAATAGACGAATATAATATTACGCTTCACACTAATTATACCGACGCAATGATCGGGAAAAATCCAATTGCGCTTACCACAAACGGAACAGGTCAAAACGCAATTGTTAAGCTAATTAATTCTAGTGTTAATATTGGAACAACAAGCAATATCAATGCAGATCTACCAATTGCAGCTTCATCTAGTGGATCTGGTGCAGTTGCCGTTCCCGTTGTATCTGGATCTATTACATCTATAAACATCACTAATGGAGGCGCTGGATATACTGCTACGCCATCAATTACATTTGATGATACAGGAGGCTCTGGATATACATCTACTCCAAGTGTATTAGTTCAGACAACAAATGGATCTGCTGCTGTATTCTCTGTAACTCTTACAAGTGGATATGTTTCTAATGTTACTGCAACAACAGCGGGATCTGGATATGCAATTGGAGAACTTGTGAATTTTGTCGGAGGCGGAGGCCGTGGAGCAAAGGGTCATATTTCTTCTGTTGACTCAAACGGAGGAATTACTGGAATTGTTCTTGATCCAGTAGGTAGTGGATTAAGCGCAAGCGTACTATTTAACTCTGTATCTAATGTTGTAAATGGCATTGTTATTCAATCTTCAGGATCTGGATATGAGGCTCCGCCTAGGGCAACAATATCAGGAGGAGGAGGATCTAATGCTTCAGCGCAATGCATACTTACAACATCTTTTGTATCAAGATATATTGTAACATCTGGAGGAAGCAACTATAACAATTCACCTGCCGTTAATGTTAATGGAGGAGGTGGATCTGGAGCATATGGCACAGCTATTGTTTCTAATGGCAAAGTTGTTTCTATAAATCCTATTGCAAAAGGATCTGGGTACACTACAACACCATCAGTTTCTATTGCTCCGTCTACAGGTGCATATGTTACTTTTAGTTCTACTGGAACTCTTCCATCTCCATTGAAGCAAGGAGTGGTATATCGCGCGGAAGCTCCATCAACACAAAATACATTTACATTAAAAAATATTGATTTTTCAGAAGTTAATATTACAGATTCTGGGTCTGGAACATTATATATTACTCTTTCTAGGTCATACGGAATTGAGTTTACAAATTTCTGGCAAGGAGACCTATCTGGATTAAAGACAGGAGACAAGGTATATTTGGGAACTGATTTTCTTTTGCCAAATACAACACCAGCAATTTCTCAAACAACTGGATATTACATTAATGTTAATGCAGATAAAACACAGGGCAAAATATACGACACACAAGCAAACGCTACTGCTGGAGGTTCTGCTGGATTGATAGTTGTTAATGATCTAGGAACAGGACAGGGGTATATAGGGCAAAAAACATCTGCTGAAGCGAATGTCAGAGATAACACTATTATTTTAGATGATCTTACCTATATCCAAGATGGAACATTGGTGAAATTTACAAGCACAGAAACTTTGCCATCACCACTTACTACTGACACAGAATATTCAATTAAATTTTATAACCAAGGCATTCAGGTATATGATTCTACCGGAACAACGCTACAACAAATTACGTCACTTGGATCTGGGCAGCTTACAACAGAAATTGTAAGAAATGTACTTCCTGATCCGCAGACAACAATAACAACAAATACAAACTTATTTAATACAGGAGATGAAATATATCCAAGAGCAAATGATGGCGATATTCTTGATCCTTCATTAAGAACTGGCGCTCCATTTTATGTTCGTAGAATAAGTTCAACAAAATTTGAAGTTTATGACACTCTTGCTCATGCAAAAAACAAACAAGAAACAACAGGCAGAAAATCTTTTGTAACTACAGGAAATAGCATTGACTCTACATTCTTTATTGATGCTGTTATTCCTCCTGTTTTTGTAAAAAAGATCTCTCATGTAGATAAACCTGTTACGGACGCATCTGTAAGCCTATACGCTTGGGACTACGGAAGAAGCAATGATGCAACGCTTATCGGACAATACCACCCATCAGAGACAAATCCTCAATATAGAAGAATTCGTATTGGAAAGCCTGCTGCATGGGCTAGGGTATTGTACAGAGTAAAGGCTCCAACACTTACAAGTATCTACGATTATATTCCTTTGGAGCAGCCAAGAGCTATTATTTCCGCAGTTCATGCGATTGATCTTGAAAACAAAGATTTTCTTGAACAAGCAGCGCAATATTGGAAAATGGCTTTAATCTATCTGAAGTCGCAAAATGACAGCATGGAGGGGCATGCTATGATGCCACCACAGATTAACAACGAGGTATATGGTGATGGCTCTGATGTCATAATGTTCTAGCAATGAGGCCTCAATCTATAACACAAAGTCAGCAGGTAAAAACTACCGCTGGTTGGATAAATGGAGTTAACTCTGTAAGAAATCCATTACTTCTTGATACATCGCAATTCAAGTGGGCCGTTAATTGTTCTGTTCGTGGCGGAATTGTGCAAACTCGTTCTGGGTATTCAATGAGATTGTCACTTCCTGTAGGAAACCTACAGGGAGGAATTATTTTTTCATCAAACAAGCAATTTCAACCTGCAAGTATTACAAAAACCGCAGGAGCAACATCAACAAAACAAGCAACTATTTATGGGCCAGATGGAAATGCAATAATTGCATCACAGCTTGATTACATTGTGTTTGCTGTCGGAGGAAGCGTATACTACGCACCATTTCCACTAGTTCAACCAAAAAACTGGAACGATTATAAATTAGAAAACATACAACTCGATCCTAGTGTAAAGCAGGTCGATTTCTGCATTGCAAGTAAGACATCAAATATTAATAAAACAGGAAATGCCACTCTTGTCCCGACATATAGAATAGTTATGATTCAAGACGGGGTATCGCCTGCTGCTTATTGGGATGGGAGCAATCAAACGGGGGCAGTTGCAGAAGATGTTCCTATCGGAACAAGTATGGCATTTTCAGGTCAACGCCTTTGGGTTGCAAATGGAGCAATCGTTTTTGCATCCGATCTGGGAGATCCGTTAAGTTGGACTGAACGAACAACAGGCGCTGGAAGGGGTGATTTTTCTTTTCCTGAAAATGTAACAGCAATTACAGATTACATAGGCCAAAATAACGACACAAGACTTATTGTATTTACAAACAATTCAACATATAGCTTGGCGTCCGGTATTCTTGATAGAGACCAATGGCCTTTAACGGCAAACTTTCAGAATACACTATTCGCATCAGTTGGATGTGTGGCAAAAAACTCGATTGCACTACAGGCAGGCCAAATGTGGTGGTATGCAAGGGGGGGTCTTGTAAGCGCCGATGTGGCTGCAGCAAGTTATCTATCTAGCCAAGTTCTGTACAAAGATGTTGAAATGGCTAGGGCAAAACGACTGATGCCAGCAAATATATCAAATATCTGCGCTGCATCTTTTGAGAATTATCTTCTATATTCGATTCCATACCAAGAAGCTCTAAACAGCGCAACAATGGTGCTTGATTACGCACCAGCAAGCGAATGGAAATCAGAAAAGACGCCTGCATGGTGTGGTGTTTGGACTGGAACAAGACCTATTGTGTGGACTAGTGGTGTTATCAACAACCAGCCTAGGTGCTTTCATTTTAGTGTAGATTATGCTCCAACAAACGATGGATCATACAATCATTTGTGGGAGGCATTCATGCCAGACAGAGTTGATTCATATCTTCAAATAAACGGAGATGGGACAACAACAACTTTGTACAATCGAATCTACTCGCAGATGGAAACAGCCCTGCTTGGAGATGGTATTGATCTGAAGCAGTTCCTGTACGCACAACTTGAATGCCTGCAAATAGGAGGAGTTGTTGACGCTCGCGTTTCTTATCGCGGATGCAAGGGAACATATCAACAAATACTTAATACGCGCCTAATGGCTGTTAATGAAAAATATCAATACAAAAATAGTCCATATGAGGAAGAAATTAATAACCTAGGCATTCTTAATACTCAATATCGCAGGCTAATTACAGAAACTGCACAAATAACAAACACAGACACATCATGCGAGTCACAATACCTACTAAATGTAGATAAAGCATTTTCTATCCTTGTTGAATGGTGTGGAGAGTTTGGACTAGAGGCAATTCAGACTTATACAACTCCATATTCTGAAAAAGCAAATGGAACAACAACCCAAGACGAAACAAACTATTGCGTCATAGGAGAGGATGGAAAATCAATTTCTGTAGATCTTATTGAAAGTCCGTATCTCAAGCCGCCATCTAACAATGAATCATGGTTTGCAACTCAAAAGATTTCTGTTCAAAGCAATTGTCCGCAAGGATCATCTTCGCTTAATATAACAGCTACTGCAACAGCGTCTTTTATATCTTATGTATCACAAGAAAATGCAGACCAGAACGCAATAACATTAGCTACAGAAGCAGCAAATATTGCTGTACAGAAATACCGACAAGAAAACCCCTGTTAATATGCCATCAATTTACGACTCAACAAAAAAAATTACATACTTTCCAAATAGGTATACAAGCCCATTTGGAAATGATCTTGTTATTCCTGTTTATTCTTCAGTTCCATTAATGGGATTGCAAACCAGCAATTGTCTTCCATGTGTTATATGCGAAAAAAGAGAAGCGTTTCTTGATGCCTTCAACTCAACAATACCTCCTGATCAACAGACATACGGAGAGGGGAAAAATGAAGACATTTATGCCAATGATGATGAAGGCAGCGGTTCTGGAGGCTCTGGAGGCTCTGGAGGCTCAGGAGGCTCTGGAGGCTCTGGAGGCTCTGGGTCATATGGAGGATCTGGAGGAAGCAGAGTTGTTATCACCATAACAAAACCACCAATCCCTTTATATTGTGATTGTAATGGCGATGGATGGCTTGCATACAAGGAATTTGAATTTTCTGCAGACTGGGAAATATATCCAAGTCATGTATACATTGTTGAAAACAAACAAACGAGAAGACTAAATAAGGCTGGATTATTTAGCTATTCAGCATCAAACTATGTCGTTTCATCAAATGGAACTACTTGGGTTTTATACAAAGACAATGTAGAAATAGGAAGGTCGAATTGTGGTTATTTGAATTCATACTATGCTGATGACATATATGTAACCACAAACTACAGGCCGTCATATAAAGTTACTGGAAGCTGGGGGAATCAACTAATTGATCTGATCGCAACAGATAATGATGGTGATTGGACTGGGCAGAGATGCTGGATATGGGGAAAACGATATCAGCGGGAATGTGGAGGGGAAATAATATTCTCATTTATGTATAGCAGCAAATGGTCTGGTTTGTATTTTTATATAACAGGAACAACAGAAAATGATTCTCAAGAATGCCCATATTTTGAATCTGATGCAATTGCAGTAGGTTTAGGAATGGATATTGTCGGTCAATATAACATACAAAACACAAGCATTGGAGATCTTGCATTGACAATTTCAGAAATATGAAATCACAAATTGAATACAAACTTGTAGTTCCAAACACTCCTGAATTCATCAAACTTCAGGAATTTGCAAGGTCATTTGACCATGAGATTATTCCTCATCCGAACATCAATGTGTACGCACACTATCGCGATGGAGTTCTTTTTGGATACAGCGATCATGTATTCATGCCTGTAGTCTATCCTGCGTTCCATCCTGACTTCACAAGGCCACAAGATGTTCTTCAGGTAACATCAGACTGGAAAGCGCATCTTCAATTTCAAGGCGGATTTGGGTTTATCGGCGTTCCAACCGATGGACTTCGACCAAACTTTGCTGACAAAATTATGGAAAAACTTGGATTAAAGCGTTGCTTTCGTGAACTATTTACTATAAACAACTGAAAAATTATGGGCGGATCTGCTTCACCAAAACCACCACCACCTCAAGATATGTCTGGCATGTATGCGCTTTTGGCGCAGCGTGGTCAGTCGCAGGCTGAAGCTGTTAAGTCGCAGGCAGAATATCTCAAGATGATGGCTGGAATGATTCCATCGGTTCCAACGCCTGATATTTCCGGTCAAAACGAGAGGATTCTTAATCAGTCAATCATCAACGCCTATCAGGGAAGAGAGACAGAAAAGCTTCTTGATCCAGTAGCCGCAGCAATGAGACAGCAGTTGTCTCCAGCAATTCAACAACTGACTTCGCCTGAAGCCGCCGCAGCCAGACAGAACCAATGGCTAAAGACTAGCGGATTGCAGCGTGTATTTGGAACAGGCACAGGATTAAGCACATTCGGAGCATCCGGACTAGCTGATGCTGGAACAGAGGAAGGATTTAAGAACATGCTCCGCAACATTCAAATTAGACAAGGAGCATTGGGTGCAGCGCCGTCTGTGGGAATAAACCCAACTTCTGCAGCAAGCCAGCCTGAAGCAGCAAGACAGCAACAAGCAGCCGTTGCTAACGCTTTCCAGCAACAGATGCTGCAACAAGGATCTGGCCTTATTAACAATGCGTACCAAAGCGGACAAAGTATGTCTGATGCTGCAATGCAACTAAAGATGCAAGAGCTTCAAAATCAGAACGCTTACAATCAATCAGTTTACCAAGCAAATCTTGCCAACAGATCTACTAGCCCTTGGGCAAATATCTTTGGAGGGGCGGCATCTGGATTTTCAAGCGGACTAATGGCTGGAGGCCCAATGGGCGGAGTCGGCGGAGCGCTGCTTGGAGGGGGTCTGGGCGCAGCGGGATCACGATGGTAAGCAAAAACTAAAAAACAAACTAAACAACTAACACTATACTACTATGGGAGGATCAAGAGGAGGCGGGGGCAGCACAACTTATGTTATGCCCGACAACACAGCCCTAATTAAGCAAATGCAGGCACAACAAGCTGCCGCTGAAGCTGCTGCTAGGGAGGCTGCTAGGCAGGCTGCTATTCAGTCGCAAAATGCCGCTGCCCAGCAACAGCAAATGATGGGGCAGAATATGGCCCAGCAGGGGTTGGCATCACAGAATATCGTACAGCAGGCCAAAGACCAAGCTGCCCTTGCTGCCGCAACAGCCGCTGGTCAGTCAGGTGCTGGCGCTGCTACTGGAGGAGCATATGATGTTGGTGCAGCAAAACAACAGGCGCTTTCTAGCCTTGGTGCTGGAGTTGGATCGCTCCCTCAAACGCAGGCAAATCTTGCTGGAGTTCAACAAGAAAACCAAATTGCTGGGCCGTCCGGAACCATGACTAACCAGCTTGGTGTATCGCCAAACCAGTTCAAGATGCCGTCCGTTCAAGGAATTAGCATCGGAGGATACTAATACTAAACACAATGGCATTAACTTTTGAGCTTTCGGGAGCGCAGATGCCAACCAGTTTTGCAACTGGTGCGCCTCCGCTTGCACAATTGCAGCCATTGCAGTTTCAGCCTATTAGAATTCCAGAGGCAAGATTTGCTCCTGTATCGACCCCAGTAGACACAAGGATTGAAGACAAGATTCAGGCTAGCATTGACCAACTCGGAAAAGGAGTTGTTGCTGCATACAAGACCAAGAAGGATGAGGAAAAGGAGCTTCGCAGGGAGGCACTTGATCAAGCAAAGGAAGATCGCAAATTTCAACAGCAGCTTCAACTAAAGGGTATTGAGTCGCAACAAGCAGATGAAAAACGCCAGCAGGCTCTTCAAGATAGGAAAGATCTTATTGAATTCGGCGCAAGGTTTAAGTCTACGACTCCTAGGTCTGTTCAGGAAAAACACACTCCTATTTTTAATAGGGCAGGAGTATCATTTGTTCCTCAAAAAACAGCAGAACAGCCAGTTCAGCCCTCTTCAACACAAGGCGCAACGGAATCAGAAATCCCTGCTTCGGAACCAGTCGAGAAAATTCAGGGAACCAATCTTTTTCAGAACCTGAATCTCCCTGACTCATTTGACGACCAGTTGCCACCTGATTCGTCATACGATTCGATGGAAGGCGTAGGAGGATCTGGGAGCGGCCATTCAGAAATTACACCTATCTCTTCGCCACTATCTGATCTTACATCTCCTGTTGAAGGCAATCAGTACGATATGCTTCGCGAGCTTCAGAATCTTGGCCCTATTGACGCGAAGTATCTTTCTGCAAGCACAGGATCAGGCGCACCATCAACGCCTGCTCTTCCTATTGCTTCTTCTCAAGACTGGCTACGCAGACCAAAATCTGTATTACAATCATCTGATGTTGTAGATAAAAGCTATGAGGAGGCCAGCAAGGCACTAAAGTCTATTACCACACCAGCCGATATTGTCGTTGCACAGGCAAAGAAAGTAGCTGTTTCTCCAGAGACTCCGCTTTCGGCGGCAGTAGCAACAAACGAGAGGCCACCTAGAACAGGATTTCCAACCGAGGAAGACGCTCTCGACTATATTCAACAACATCCAAAGGGATCAAACTGGGCAGTCAAAGAGTCACCAAAGTTCGATGACAAGACTGGAACATGGTGGGTAAGCTGGCAACCAGTTGATACAGCCAAGGCGGCGCAAGCAGAGGCGGCAAGGGAAATTGCAAGAGATAAGCTATCTAGGCTTAATGAGGCAGGTCTTGCTTCCGAAGTTGATAAGTTTAACAAAGATCCTGTCCATAAAATCATGCAGGCTCGCCCCATGCAGATTGCTGAATTCCAAGCTGCAATGGATGAGGCTTTTGATCCTGACACGAAGAAGTCGCGAAGGGCTGTTGACCTTGACGCCATCGATAAGTTCGTCATGTTTGCTCGCGGTACGCAGCCAACCGAGGCGCAGTATTCTGAAATTCAGAACTGGACACAGGGTTATCTACAGGATGTCAAACAGAAGATAGAAAAGGGAGTCGAGGGCGCTCGTCTGTCAGAGAACGACTACGAGACCATGATGAATCTCATGTATCGTGCGTACAACACGACCGCAAAGCTTGCCAATCCCGAAATTTCCGACCTTCGCGAAGTCGTAAAAGCAAAGCATCCAAAGCTTATGGAGCAGGAACTCCCTCATGAACATATGTACTATGAGGTTCCTTCATTTTTTAAGGAAAAAGTTGGTGACGCACAGGATGAAATGCGCCAGTATCACTCGCTAATGCAATTAGCCAAAGAGCAAAACGACAGAAAAGCGTTTGCTGAAGCTAAAGCAAAGTATGAAGAGGCCGTTGCGGAACAAAACAAGCAATTGAAAAATCTCGCAAGGGCCAAAGCATCCAAAAAACCTCTAAACATGAAACAATTCAAGCGTGGCGGGTGGCTGCAAGGTCGATTCGGTGGAGTTTCTGACCTTGGCGCCGCTGGCATGACGCCTGAAGGCCAGTAAAATGGGTTATTTTGACATTCCAGACCTGTCCAAAGACCTGAAGGCACAGCAATCTGCTGCCGATGTTCCGCCAGTTGCCGATGAAGTCAAACAGCCTGAAATTCAAGAAGCAGATTTTTCAATCCCCGACATTACAAGGGACATCAAGTCTGCCGAGCAAGAAAGGCCACAAGCGCAGGTAACGCCACAAGAGGATAAAACATCGTTTGATGAGATTCCCGAAGTAGCCGCAGCAAAACAAGAATTGGCAAGCATTGAAAGTCCAAGGCAATCGTTCTCTGGAATGATTAAGACGGGACTTGATGTAACAAAAGCCGCTGTTGGGCCATTGGTAGATATTTTCCAGAACCGCGATTACAAAGAGAAAGACAGCTTCACGCAAAAGGCTCTTGAAAATGTAAAGCAAGACCTTGGAATAAAAGAAGAAGAGCAGGCTCCTGTTGAGATTAAAGATGAATCCGGAATGCAGCTTCCTGATATCACGGCGGACATCAAATCCACAAAGGTTGAGCCTGTTGATGTTATTGCAAATATATCAAGTCAGCTAATGCAGGCTGGCCCAAAGACATTTGGAGAAAAAGAAAAAGAAAGTATTAAATCACTCTCTCCAGATGAACTTTATGAGGTCTATCAGCAAAACCCTTGGATCTATACACGCCTTGACAAGAGCCAACAGGACACAATTTACGATCAGTATAATAACTCGCAGGGAATAACAGGAGATGATGCTGCAGCCGCTGGCGTGGCCGTTGCAAAGTCATTTGGCGGAATGCTTCGCGCAGGGTTCGATCTTGGCCTTCATTCTTTACAGGAGGCTATCGCAACCCCGCTTGACCTTGTCACTCTTACAAGCCCATTTGATCCAAAAAGCAGGACGCAGAAAAGCGCATCGCAGACTATTATTGATGTAGAGAATCTATCTGCTGGAATTCCTGCAACAATCATCCAAACGCAGCGTCTTATTAAAAAGATTGTTGGAGAATCAGAAGGGGCTGCACCAATTGCCGATGCCTATGCACAAGAGGCAATTTCTCAAGGTAAACAGCCAAATCCTGACACGCTTGGCAAGATTACTGCGTTTGAGATGGCTCTTAAAGCAGACCCGCAGTTCTCTATTGTCACAAAACTTGCAGATATGGCAGTCGATCCAAGGGCAGGAGGAATTGCAATTTTGGATAATGTCAATAAGGCACTTGGATTTATAAATCCAGATCTTCACAGGAAGCACTTTGACCGCAGGGCAGCTTTTGATGCAGAGGCATCAGAATACGACTGGCGTGCCGCACAAGGCGCTCCTGCCCCTTCTCCTTGGGCGCAAGCACTTGTCAGCGAGCCGTCACAATGGCTCGTTCACCAGTTTTCTCGCTCCATGCTTCCGAGCGCAAAGGCTTATGCCGCTGCAAACAACATTCCAGTTGAGCAGGCAGAATCAATTCTCGACAATCAGGCAGAAAAGAACACGCAGGCCCGTATTGATTCCTATGCAAAGAAATTAAGCGGAACATACGATCCTGACATGGAGTTCCTTGGTAGCCTTGCCCTAGGAGAGGCAGCTATGGGGCCAGCGGGTCTCGCATTGGGTGCTGCTCGCGTCGGAAAACTTGGAATTCAGTCTCTTGAAACGCTTGGAATGACCAAAAACGAGCTTGCAGCCTATAACGCATCGCAAGCAGTCCGAAGAATGCAGCGTGCCAAAGAGACCGCAGACAAGGCAGCAAAGGCTGGCATTATTGGCAAAATTGCTGGAGGCGTAGAGGCAGCGCAGAAGGCTATTCCTGAAAAGATGGCACAATGGGCGGAGACGCTTCCTACAGAAGTACAGGCTCTTGCACCATACGCTGGAAAGGCTCTTGAGAAGATCGCTCTTGGAACAGCAGGGTTTGAGATCGGCGCTGCATTTGATCCTGAAAACCCGATGCGTGGTGCGCTTACTGGACTGACGCTTGGTCAGTTTGCTGGAGCTTCGCCTGCTCTTGTCCGTTCGCTTTCTGACACCAGAAGGTACATTCAGGGAGGCATCGGCCTTGGCAAGGGAGGTTTCTTTGAGACTGCGGGTAAGCTTGAGACATCTTCACCGCTTACTCGTGGAATCTTTGGCGGAGGCCGTGGTGAGGCGATTGATTATGTGGCAAAGAATGCCATTCCGATCATGAAGTCTGGCGCAAGCCTAGGTGCGCTGAATATTGCGACTTCTACCATGAATTCCGATGACGCGAAGAGGATGATCGAAGCAGGAGCCGAGGGATTCGCGATGGGCGGTGCATTTGGCCTGATTCATGGCGGGGTCGGCCTTGTTGGCGGACGCAATGCTGCCGAAATCATGCGTGATCGCAAGAAGCAGGATGTCGAGATCTACCTTGCCATGCAGCGTGCAGATGAGCCGACCAAGGACATGCTGTCGCAGATCGGAAACTTTGAGAATCGCGTTTCATATTGGCAAGGAGAGGTTGATAGGACACAGAAAGAGCTTGCTGAAGCAGTTGCGTCAGGAGATCAGGCAAAGATCGATGAGGCAAAGAAAAGGGCTGACGCTACGCAGGCTCTGCATGAGCAATTAAGCACCGCCAACATCCAAACCCGCAGCGAGTATGGCCGTCATATCGCATCCATGTATGCAGACCTTCAGCGTCTTGCAAATGGAGCCAGAGGAGAGGGGCAGGGTCGTATCAATATTCGTATTCTTCCACAGCATGAAATATATAAAATGCTTGTTGAGAAAAATGCCAGAGACGGCACCGGATTGACAGAACAGCAGATCATGGATCTTGCTGATGCATCTGGAAACTATAATCCAAAAACAAACGAGGCAATAATCAACGGATCACGCATCATGGATCGCATGATGAAGTTCGGTGAGTCGCCAATCGATGCCCTTGTGCATGAAGGCGGAGGCCATGTTCTGTTTAACATCCCAGAATTTAGGGAGAAAAATAAAAAGGCAGAGGCGCTACTATTCGGGGAGAAGGAGGTCGATCTTCAAGGGAGGATTTTATCTAAAACAGATGGAATTTTTAGCGATGAAGATCTGGTCAAGATGTTCGATGATTATACAAAAAATCAGACGCCAGAAGAAAAGGAATCATATGCCCGTGGAGCAGGAATCTGGAATGAGCAAACCAAGTCTTTAGATCCAGCAAGGACTGCTGAATACATGAAGGAAGAGGTTATTGCCGAGCTTATCGCAGGCAACCTCAAGAATGGCCTTGTTAATCTGAAGAAAACCACAGGATCTCTTGATAAGTGGATTACTGGAAGGATGAAGCAAAGCATACTTGCTAGGTCGATGCATGAAATGCTTGGCAGAGGCGTAAAGCCGTTTGATTCCAAGCTGCTTGGCGCGGAAAACAATCCTCTTGCCTTCTCGCCTGAAGCTATCATGGCAAACAGGGAGGCAATTAGCGCCATTGCAGACTTTAACGGGCGCTTTGAAGATGTTCCGGATGGCGAGCGTGGAAAAGACATCACCGAAAAGGAGATGCGTACAAATCCTGTCGCTCGCAAGCGTTATGCGTTGAACGGCGGCGAGTATAAGACGCAGCTTGTTGGAACGATTAAGGATTCAGAAGGAAAGGTTGTCGCGAAGGTTCCTATTGAGAACCCCAATGCCGCTGAAGGCATGTGGCAGTACGACGCAGAAGGCAACAAGAAGCAGATGCGTGGCTATGGTCAGGTTCCCGATGAGTTTGCTGGCATGACTCCACCTGCTGGTGGGTCTCTTGAAGTGTCCCGCGATTTCATGTACGAGCCTGATGGCAAGACTCCTATCCGTAATACCGACAAGGAGCTTGCAGACATCGAGAAATCCCGTGGTGATATGATCAGGGAGGCTCTTGATTCTGCCGATGACTATGATTCTCCGCAGCGTCTTCGTCCGTTCTCCGCAGATGGCCTGTCTTGGAGTGGTATCATGTCTCCGAAGCAGATCGAGAACATTAAGAACATTCCAGAGAGCATCCTGCCGCTATCGATCAAAGAAAAGATTCTCCAGTTCAACGAAATGCTGGCGCTGGATGACGGAAAGACTGCAGATATCGACTACGCTCCTCGACTTGGAAAGAGCAGGAAATACAAAGGTCGTCGCTCCGAGATTTATCATATCATTCCTGTTGGATTCGGGTTCAGCAAGGAAGGCAACTTCTACCTTCGCACAATTTCTCTGAATGCCCTGTTCCGTAAGGTGCGAGCAAGGAAAGAGCGCATGCCAAACTACTTTGCTGCATGGGACAACAACACAGAGTTGTTCATGAAAGAGCTTCAGGATGTCTACCTGAAGAACACCAAGGAAGGACGCGAAGGATGGATGGGCCTTGACCCTGCACACCCCGCTGAAAAGACCCCGCTCGCCGAGACAAAGATGAATAGGTTCAACGATATGCTGAACCTTCTTAAAGCTGGTGTGGAGCGTGTAAATCCGGAGGCGACAATCACCCCGAAGGCAAAAGGGCAGCGCAGGGCCGAAGATCTCGATACCTTGTGGAGAACGCACCGACTCGATGCGATTGCTGACATTGCAGATACCACCGAAGTCACCGGAACATACCCGATTGGCTGGGAGCGTGTGTATCGAAACCTGATGCCAAGAGAAGCAGATGAGACTCGCGCCCGTGAGGAAGAACGCCGTCCGCAGTCTGAAGGTAATGTCACAGCAAGTCTCTATGAAAGCGGAACCTCTCTTGAGTCGTTTGGCAAAGAGGCTCTTTCGCAGCTTGCAGAGTTCTATGGAGTAGCAACCCCAGAGAACGCTACCCGTGGAGAGATCATCGATTCTATTAAAGAAAGGTCGCAGCTTGGCATCACCGCTGAACGCACGCCTGAAAGAAGGCCGTTTGGAGCGCAGTATGTGGCTCCGAAAGCACAGGCACCTGCACCGAAGTCAGACCTGTTCTTCATGCCTGCAAGCGCCGAGATTCGCGAGGAGGGAAGCAAGCAACATCTTGAGTTCTGGAACCGCGAGCTTGAGAACAGCGGGATTAAAGAGAAGCCTACTACGATGGCTGCTCTTGATAAGTTTATTCATCAATATGTTGGAAAGCGGTACGGAACAATGATGGCTATGCCAAATGAGGCATTGGAACAAGGAGGTGTTAAACCTTTGTTCCCAACACCAGATTCAGAAAAAATCAAAGCCTACTATGAAAAAGTAGTCCGAAACGCTACTCCTGAACAGGCGATCAACTTTCCTGAAAATTGGCGCCGTGTGCGAAACATGAGCGATGAAGAGTTTAACAATTTCTTCTCACAAGATCGCGTGAATGAAATCACCAAGAGTCGTGTTGAGACGCTTGCAAAGAGTGCGGACTATTTGCTTGAGGAGATGAAGGCTGCAAACCAAAAAGAAATTACAGACCTTACGAGGCAAATAAATGACTTGGTTGACGAGTGGAATACTGAAGAAAACATTCAATATAAAGAAGAGATTAATAATGAATATCATAATCTTCAAGAAAAGCGCAAACAGCTACAAGACCAACAAGATAGAGGTTCTTACACGCCAGCAGAAGTAGCCGCCATCCTAGATGCATCCGCAAAGGTTCGTGTACGCACAGCGCAAGATGAAGATGGAAATCTAGTCCCAGTTAAGCAAAAGATCACCAACGGGAACGAGGTAGTTCCTAACGAGGTTTCTGGAGCTACCGCTTCTCGCATTGCTGAATACATGCGCCAAGGCATGGGATCAGAAAATGCTTATGTTCAGGGTGTGTTTGATACCATGAAAGCCCGTGCGGAAGCTCGCGGAACATACACGGGATGGAAAAAGTACGATCAGACTGATAACATGGGTGAGGCTGAAAAGCTGAATGCAGATCTTGCTGGAACCAACTGGTGTACAGGCGGCGCTGTAAGCACAGCACACCAGCATCTTACTGGTGGCGACTTTTATGTCTATTTCGATGAGGGTGAGCCACAAGTAGCAATCCGCACCGAAGGAGGCCAGATTGCAGAGGTTCGCGGTCGTGGAGAAGGCCAGAATATCACTACGGCAAAATATGATCAGGCCGCAGAAGAATTTATCCGATCTGGAAAAGGCCCAGAAGGCGGAGAAAATTATTTGTATGATAGAAACTTTAGGAAGATGGCTGTCGAGATAATGAAGACAGGCAGGGTTCCAGAAGAAGCATACAAGTATTACAACCAGCTAGGGATATTTACGGCTCCAAAACCAAAAATGTCATATAGGGGGGAGTATGATCAGGAGTACATTGAAGCATTTAGGAAAAATGCACCAACAATCAACGATGTGTTCGATGAAAAGACAGGCGTCTTAAAAACATCATATGACTACTCATTCAGGGACAAAGAAAGAGACAAATATAGAGTAATTAAAGGAGACATCAATTCCCCTCAAGGTCTTCCTCCTATTGGAGAAGGAGTTGTTGATCTTCCAAATCTTGAAGAGTGTGGAAACATTGACGCCGCATCGTTTGGATCTGTGTTTCTTCCGAAGCTCAAGAAGTCTGGATTCCTGAATTTCAAACGAGTTGAAGGTGATATTGACCTTCGATCACTTGAAACCGCTGGAGATGTTCTTGTTAATAGATATGGATCTGATCTTAACCTTCCAAAGCTCAAGAATTGCTCTGATCTCATAGCGAGCAATACCAAAAAGATCTATGCTCCAAATCTTGAGGTGTGCAGAAACATAGATTTCACTCACCGAGGTGAGATTTATCTTAAAGAGCTTACACTTCCAAAACTTGAGAAAGCTGGAAGAATACTTGCTGATTATTCTAATAGTGTTGTTCTTCCAAAGCTAAAAGAATGCACAAATCTTTTTGCTGTTGATTCTGGTTATCTTTATGCACCTGAATTAGAAAAAGTGGAGTCTATTAATGGGGCATTGACAACGATTATTCCAAAGCTTTCTAGCTGGGAAAGAATAAAAGCAGATAGAGTCCAAGAAGTTGTGGCACCAATGAAGGCTCTACTGGACTTTAACATTGGTATGATTTCCGAGGGTCAAGTTCGCTTCATTAACTCTGACAATGGAAGGATTTATGATTTTGACGCACAAGCAAAACCGCAATTTGTTTGGGCTGATAAAACACCTGATAATTTACCGACTGAAATCAAAGAGGACACGCTTGAGTCTGGTTATCCTGAAGGAACAAAAGTAAGCGCGGCGGCTTTTAGTGGATGGGGAGAAAAAATAAAAACAGGCAAGTCTCATGAAGAAATTGCTCCGTTCCCAATGTCTGAAATTGATGGAGCAGAAAACAGGAAATTTAACAGAATCGAAAGGGAGGCAAGCCCATATGGATTTGAATTAACATTCCCTGATGGTCATACATTATTTGTTAGTCGTCAAAACGCATTCAAAGTAGCAAAAGCCGCTGGGCAGCTTAAAAAACCTGTTACTCAAGAAGACAAAATTGACATGATGCGTGGAGTATTACACAGCAGCATGGTCAATTATGAAGGCGGAAAGAAAGGCGAAATTTCGTTCATGCCTTCTAGCAAAGAGGAAAAGTATCCTACTAGCGAGCGAGGTTTTTACTCTGGCCTGCAAAAGACGATTGATGAGAAAATGCCAGCAAAGGCATCGCCACAGCAGATCCTGTCCATCGTCAACAATCCGCAGAACGCAAAGCCTGAAGAGGTAAAGTGGAGCAATCTTGCTGGATTCTTGGAAGGCAAGCAGAGCGTTACCAAGCAGGAGGTGCTTGATTACCTAAAGAATGAGGGAAGCGTTAAGTTTGAGGAAAGGACTCTTGGAGGAAAACTTCAATACAATGAAGAAAGTGAGTTCCTTAAAAATTTCCCTGAAATCAAAGATATTTACGAAAACTCAAATAATGCCGCTGATTTTAGACTTCAACTTGATAACTCTTCTACTCTTTACGATGAATTAAAAAGAAAAGGTTATGGCGAATTGGCTGATGATCCTGCATTTGCACACAAGATTGCCAGCGACATTTTTACGCACGAACCAGTACCCACCAAATACTCCCAATACACCCTCCCCAATGGCGAGAACTACAGGGAAGTTGTGCTGACGATGCCGCAACCAATTTCTGCAAAAGCCAAAGAAATTACTGATAAATACGGGATACCTTATGAGAAATCATCTGCGTATCTGCTGCAAGAAAAAGGAGCAACGCTTGATGAGCTAAAACAATACAGGAGAGGTACAGAAGAGGCGTCTTTTGCTCCTACATACACATCCTCTCACTTTACCGACATCCCGAACTATGTTGCCCACATGCGCCTTAACGAGCGCAAGGATGCGTCTGGAAAGGATGGACTTTTCATCGAAGAGCTTCAGTCTGACAGGCATCAGCAAGGAAGGGAGAAAGGGTATGCTGGAGAAAACCTACCAGATACGACTGGATGGAGAGCAGAAAGACAAACCAGAGACTTTATACCAGTAGATAAATGGCCTTGGATTGTTTTAGATAATGATGGAATGCAAGTTGGCGAATCTGTAATCGGAGGAAGCCAAGCACAGACAGAGCAGGAAGCTATAAATGTGGCGGCAAAGAAGCAAGCTGGAACAGGAATTCCAGACGCCCCATTCCGCAAGGATTGGCCTGTTCAAATGTTCAAGAGAGCCTTGCGTGATGCTATCGCCAGCGGCAAAGAGTGGATCGGGTGGACTAGCGGAGATACGCAGGCCGAACGCTATGACTTGAGCAAGCAAGTTGATTCAATTGAAGTAATTAAATCTGGTGATAATAAATATCATGTAACGGCATACAAGTATGGTAATGATGTAGTAAGTGATCCCAATGTATCGCAAGATAAATTGCCAGATATGATTGGGAAAGAATTGGCAAATAAAGCTATTGAACAGATTAATTCCTCCAAAGATCCAGAAACGGAATTAGCTAATTTTTCTGGTGTTGACCTAAAGGTAGGAGGCGAAGGCATGAAGGGCTTCTACGACCAGATCCTTCCCAAAGAGATTGGTAAGTATGTCAAAAAGTGGGGTGCGAAGGTGGAGCAAGACGAGATCGGTCAATCCATGTCAGCAGAAGACATGGACATGGGCGATATTTCTGACGCAACACCAGAGGAGTTAGCTCAATTAGAGGCACAAGGAAAAGTGTTTGGCCCTCCGGTTAAAATCTGGAAAGTCGAGATCACTCCAGAGATGCGCGAGAGCATCCAGAAAGGCGGACAGCTTCAGTTCATGCCAAAGGGCGCAGAGGAAGAGACCAAAAACCTTGTAGCTGTTCATAACCTATCTGAAGAAAATCTACGCAATGTGCTTAAAGTAGGAGGTCTTGCTGTTCCTTCAGTTGCTGTCATTAGAAACGACAGATCAGATTTTACTAGTTTTGGAGAAATCACGCTTGTTGCTCCTTATTCGATGGTTGACCCCAAGCGTGATAGCAAGGCCAAGGTGTTTAATGCAGATGTCTATAGCCCAAGGTATCCAAGGGTAGATTATTTCATGCCAGATAAGAAGGCCAACAGGGAGTTGCTGGCGAGCATAAAGGAATCTTTAGACAAGATGCCTGCCGATCTCCGTAAGCGGTTTTTTGCTTCGATTGAGACAGAGCAGTCAGACAGGCCAATGCGTGAAAGGTTCACCGAAGATCCTGTATTCATAGCGGCATTCCTTTCTGATGTAGGAAAGATTGGAGATGTAAAATTTGATATCCCACAAGAAGAAAGGTATGCAGATCAGTCGGCTAGATGGAATGTTCGCGAATTCATGCGCTCAAATCCTGATTTGAAAGAAGAGTTTAACAACTGGATGGAAAGCAAGCTGGATGATGCTGGAGTTACTGAAGAAGAAAAGCTATTTGCAGGATATACACCTTCTGGAACACGCAGATATGTTCCGCATACGCTTGACAATGTAGTCAAGATGATGGCGAAGAGCATCCGAGATGGCGAAGGCCCGAATTATGGAGTTGGAAGCGTCAGGAGCAAGGCCGCAAAACAATTTAGGACACTAGATCAGGTTAAAGGCTCTCGTGAGCAGATCGTCTCAAAAGATCGGATGGAGGAATTAAAGGCAGAGGTAAATGATGAGTTTGAACAATTGGCGCAGGAATCAATCAAGCTGCGTAAGGTACAACGCGACTTTTATTTCGATCAGATAGCCGACGATATGAAGGCTCTAGCCGAAGGTGGTTCTGAAAATATGAACTACCTTATAGAGCAATATCCAAATGGTGCGCCGTTTGAGAAATGGCGCGACTATCTGGAAAAGTTACGTAATCTTCCAACCGAATACTTTGAAGCAAAGATTCAAAGAGGAGTTGGACTTGATGAGTTTGCTGGTGCGGTTGTTCCAAGGGAAACTAGCCAAGATGTAATCGAATCCCTGCAGAAACAAGGACTTGAGGTAATCAAATACGATGAACGCAATGCAGGATCTCGCGCACAAGCTATCAGAGATATTGGAGCAAGGCGTTCTGATATTGCTTTCATGCCTTCAGAAGGCGAATCGAATCCAGTTCCTACGCAGGAAGAGCTAGATAAAATGAAGGCTAGATTGCCAAAGTATACCCCAGAGATTGAAGAGTATTCAGAAGGACGTTTTTCAATTAGGATATACAACCAAGACAACAAATACGTTGGAATGGTAGAAGCCCAATATAGGCCAGAGGCTGGTGGATATATCGATGTTTATGACAGCGGTGTGGAATCCGCTTACAGGAAACAAGGATACGGAGAGGCTTTATACCGCGAGCTTGCAAAGTACGCACAATCAAAGGGTGCAGAAACAATCGAAGGAAGCCCAGTATCAGAGCAGGCCGTAAAGACTAGAAGCAAGCTTCTTGAAACTACAACGAAGGGCGAAGCACCTGAATATTCTTGGGCTGGAAGTAAGGTTCCTAGCGACATCAGGTTCATGCCAAAGAGCGAGCAAGAGCCTGAAGGAATCGACTGGAACGGCCTGAAATTTGCCGCAGACGCATTTGCAAAGGCTCCTGAAAATCCGCTGGCTGGGCTGGCGTTGCCGAAGACAAAGATACCTGATCTGGTGTTTATGCCGAAGCAGAAAGAGGAAGGCGTCCTTGTTGATAAAGGTGATAATACAAGTCTGCCTGTTTACCAAAAAACAAAGAACGGGAAGCCTGTGTTAAAGAAAGGCGATCCTGTATATGTTCAGCAAAAATACAATCTTGTTAATGCACCTGCTTTGACTCAATACGACGGGCCGAAGGCAGAAGACACGACACTTCCTGACTATAAGTCGCTTGCATACGATGTAACAGGCCCACAGCAAAAGAAGATTAACGCCGCAATCCAGTCTGGTGCAGTTGATTCGCTTGCTAATGGCGTTGTTGAAAGAACAAACAAGTATCTTGAGAATCCAGAGATTGCCGCTGGAAAAGGATGGTATAGCAGGATGCGCGAGAATCTTCTTAATGCACTTGGCGAGGACGGCAGAGAGCTTCTTTCACAACTGCTTGGTGCCACCAGCGCAAAGACTCCAGTAAATCAGAACTTCCTTCAGGCAATGGATGCCTATGAGGGCATTAAGAGCGGAAGGTACGATGAGAATCGCAGGGCATATATTGAAATGCTTGCCGCTACGCAGGATGGAACACTTAATGATCTAATTTCAGAGCGTGGATATTCCGATTCTGTTAAGAAAATGGCCGACGATTTATCCAAGGGTGCGCGTAAACTATCTGGAAAAAAGAAGGATCAGGCTCTTGGTGCCGCCAAGGATCTTCGCGACCTTATCAAGATTGCGCCCGAAAATAGGACTCCGAAGCAAAGTCAAAAGATTATGATGCTGGCTACCAATATGATCCCGATGAGGTCTAATGGTCGCAAGTTTAACGCAAATTCAATGGCTGTTCTAAAGGTTATTGGAGGGACATGGCTTGCTAATAGAAATTCGCCAAAGACCCCGAATTTTGCTGGTAATTTGTCTGGCCGAACCATTCAGGCTACAATTGATGTCTGGGCGGCTAGGTTCCTGCGTCAACTCATGTATGAGGGATATGGTGATCCTTGGAGAATTCAGCCAAAGGCAGAGACTGGCGTATCCAACGAGGATTTTGCACTTGGACAGATTATTTTTGAAAGGGCTGGAAGGAAGCTGGGAATGAATCCAGACGATCTACAGGCTGTTCTATGGTTTGCAGAAAAACACAACTGGGAGGATCGCGGGTGGACAAAGAACGAAGGCGCTGAAAAATCTAGCTTCGATGAAATCTTCCATGTATTTTTCCCAAAAGGAAAAAAACCGCTCTCTTTTGAAGAGGCCAGCAAGATTTTCAAAGACAAGCAGGCCGAATCCGATGAAGAGATAATAGATGAAGACGAGGAGGAATAAAATGACCACAAATACAATAAAGCTAGAAAATGAAAAAGACGCCGAGGCTTACGCCAATCTCATGCGGCAGCTTCCTAATAATCTGGAAGAGGTTGACCATGAGGACAAGGAAGTATATGAAAGTGTTGCTGGCATCCAAGATTTACTAGCTGAAATAAAATCTACACCAGAATAACCTATGCCCCTCTGCGAACGCTCCTCCCAAAACTGCTTCATCCGCAACATCAAAGCCGAGATCAAAGCAGGAAGGCCACCCAAGCAAGCCGCTGCAATTGCGCACTCGATTCAGCGCAAGGCGAAGTCGAAGGGCAAGTAGCCCTATTCCCGTAGAGACCCATTTTATCAGGGTCTGCGGGTCGTATAAAAAAAGTAAAAAAATCTATTGACGGCAAAGCCGCTTGGGTTTATTGTGTCTTTGTTCAATAGAACATCAACCATCAATAAATCCATATACACACACCACCATGTACGCCAACGAAATCACCATCCCTGCCGCCTTCTACGAAGTATGCCTCGATCAGGAAGTCCAAGTCCCCATTGATCAGGAGATCCGCCACAAGGGTAAGGGCAAGCAGTATGTCATCAACCGCCTCGATCCGAACCTCACGAATCTCATCAACCGAGCCGACTTCGTGATGAGCGCCAAGGCACCGCATGCTGCCGCCGCTCGCCAACTGCTGCTGGCTCTCCGGAAGCAGGGCGTGCAGATGAACCTCCGCTCCGAGGTGTCAGAACGCACGCTGAAGCCCGTGACTCGCAAGGTCGCTGCAAAGGCCACCGGACGCGACTACAACCGCGATCTGGTCGTGACGATCACGCCTCGCGGTGACCTGATCCTACGGCCTGCTGGGCGCCGTCAGGCAGAGCAGGTGGCGCTGTCCGATGTCTACGCATGGGCGCAGCGGAACAGGTGTCTGCGTATCGCTCGCGAGAAGGCCGCAGAGCGCAAGGCGAAGCGCAAAAAATAGTTGTAGACAAACCCAAGCGGGACGGGTAACAATAGTCCCGCAATCATCAATCAATCCATGAGCAACATCCAAATCTACCCCACAGGCGGAAACATCTGCGAGCATCCATTCGCTCGCAAGAACCCAGACTGGGCCTTCCACACGCATGCTGTAATCAACGGAGAATACGGATGCAGAATCTCCGGAGATTACCTTTGCCATGACACCAGCATAGAGGATCAAAGCGGCCTTCCTACATGCCCTACCTGCGCGAAGAAGGTCATCAAAGCTCGCTCCAAATAAATCCATCAACCCATGAAAAACCACATCATCCAGAACTTCACCGGATACTACTACAACAACGGAGCATTCGACACGCTCAACCGCGACGAAGCACAGCGCATGAGCAGGAGCGTTTCGTTTGCTGTAGCTCGCGGAATGAAGGATGTCAGGATCTACCGAGTTGAGACATACGCACCAAGCGTGCATACCGACGCTGGCCTATCTGCTACAGGAATCAAGGACACCAACAACTGCACCATTCGCGCCCTATCGCTCGCTGCCAACATTCCCTACGAACTGGCCGACAAGATCGGCATTGAGGCAGGCAGGGTGCGTGGGAAGGGAATGTACACCCGCGACCTGATGAACCAGTCGCTGCATCACGGCATCCGCTTTAACTACAGCGCCCTGAAGCTACATAAGGCCAGCATCACGATTGGCAAGTTCATCGAGCGCAATCCCAAGGGCCGCTTTGTATGTCGCATGAGCAAGCATGCCTTCGCAGTAATCGACGGCGTCGTACATGACAGCGGATCGCTGAAGGCTGGATGCAGGATCACCGATGTCTGGGAGATCACCACCTACGGAGTTCAGTCATGAGCAGCATCTGCAAAGACAAATACGCGACCATGATCTGCTTTGGCAAAAAGAAGGTTGAGGTAGCGCCGCACCAGTTTCCTATCACCGAACAAAAGGCAATGTGGGCAAGCAAAGGGCAATGGAACTTTACCTCCGAAGAGCTTCAATACAATGGCTTGGGAATGCCTCTTCCAAGTGACTTCCTTCGCGGACACTACCGGAAAGCAATATGAACATGATCCAGCGCATGGAATGCCGTCAGGCGTTCGCTAGGATGGCCGTAAAACGCGGTTTGCAGTCCAAGGCGACCACCGAGTACGGAAAGCGGATTCTAGCAATCTATGAGCGAGTCTGGGAGCGCCATTACCAAAAGCAAAAATGAGCGCAACGATGAACATATGGGCAAACAAAGACACCCCATTTCCTGAAAATATTCCTCGCATCGAATTGCTCGATGACTTGCTGTTGTTCGTAGAGCATGACAGCGGAAGGCTAATCGGCGCTGGTGTAGATACGGCTCTTTACGACTGGCAAAATGTTAGAGTCGCAATTGTCTTTGATCACGACACCCAAAAAGGCATGATCGATGTCACAATTTTCCCAAGCAAAATTCTATGAGCGGCTTCAAAAAAATCTGTACGACAACGATAAACGGGAAGCGATGGATTGTCGGCTACGGCTACACCGGAAAGACCAACGGCAAGATCAATGATGGCCTGTGTGATTACGAGAAGCGCAGGATCATACTCCAGCGCCGAGAGAATGGCCGCAAGTCAACGATCATCGATGTGGCCGTCCATGAGCTTATGCACGCTTTTCTGGTATGCCTGAACGAGGATGCCGTAAACGATTTTGGGGAGCTTTGTGGCAGGGTGCTTCCCAAGCTGTTGGCCGTAGATGCGGATAAATAGAGGCTTTACGGGCCACAAAAATTTCTTAAAAAATCTGTTGCAAAACCCAAGCAGGCTGGCATATATTGATCCCGTCAATAAGACACAACATCAATACATCAAATGAAAGCCACCCTCGACAAAGCCATCAAGTACACCGCCACCCTCCCCAACGGACAGGTGGTCACCCGCAAGAGCAAGCGAGTCATCCACGCCGTTCATTGCTCCATCAGCAAGGAAAACAACACCTGCGGCGCCTACTGCTTTACCGAAAACAACAACCCGCTGGCAGTTGCAAGCGCATCCTCCTGTGGAGTCACCTTTGGTTTCGCGAGCCTTCGTAATGTCCACAATCCCGAAACCCGCCGCATGTTCATCGAGGACAACAAACGGGCTGAACAGCACAAGGCCGAATACGAGCGAACCCACACCTTCCACATTGTTCCTGTCGTCGTCGCTTGACATCCCATCCCGCATAGGTATTCTTTAATCCTCATCAATCAATCCAAACATATGAACTACGACGAATACGAAGAAATGGAAAAAACGACAATCAATGGAATCTGGAAACTTCTCAACCGACCTGATCGCGAGGTGCGAATCATCGGTGATGACGGGAAGAAGCACTATCCAACCTACAGCCGATGGGTTTCCAAAGACGGCAAGGATTGCATTTCCATCAAATGGACAGAAAACGATGAGCCATTCGGCATTGACATCAACGGCCCTATCCCAGTCGAAGAAATCGTTCGCGATAAAGAATATATCCTGTGGTGGTATTCCGATATCCCTGTACGCATTGTCTTTGTTCAGCCGTCATTTTAATCACCAATACATCCATCACATATGTCTAACACACAACTCCACGACCTGCTGTCATTCCTAGTCCGTCAAGCGGACGCACAGGGCATGTCAGAAATCCGCATCACAACGGCTCGCGCACGCACCATGTTGGCCGACCTGAAGCCGTCCAAGACCGCTGCACCAAAAGCGCAGCCAAGCTATTTCCGCAGGCTAGATAAAGCCTTCGGCATCTAAACCAACAACACATAAATACACCCATGAGAAACCACGAACTTGAGCGCCAGATGGCAAACGAAATCTATGAAGATTTCTGCCGCCGTCCTTGGAAGACAGAACCGGAGACACCTGCTGGAAACTGCGGATACTGCGGCCCTGATGTTGAATCCGAAACAACCGAGGAGGGAAACGACAATGAATAAGGTTAAATTTATGGAAGCAGAGCTTGATGTCGTATTTGACCAATACGCCACAGGAAACACGGCTATCAGGTTAATCGAAAACGGAACGCCGTTTGCAATGGCAACAATTAATGACCCCGATGTAGAACTTGAGAAAGATCAAGTCCTAATCAAAGACTACAGCGAGAACACGGGTATGGTAAAAGCACTCCAAGAAGCTGGCATCGTTCAGCCTCTTTATCCTCACCCAGTTGGTCAATTAGGGGCCAATACTTGGGTATGTCAGCTTCTTAAAAAATAAAACCAATATGACCACATCAGAAATCCACGAAATGGAAAAGGTAGAACAGACCTGTGACGAGGTTCGCGCACACAACGCAGAGCTAGTCCAGACCATCGCAGATCTTCACAACACGCTTGGCGAGATCTACAAGGCAAATTGCCTAGGCAAGACGAAGAAGATTGCAGACATCATCGACGCTGTTCTATTCCCCAACCGGAAGCTTGATTAATATGAGAGCAATCGAACACCTGATTAACGGCAATCTTTCCGATGCCAAGAAAGCAGCGAAGAACACGACTTTTTCCAAGATAATGGACAGCGCCCATTACAACTACGGAATGAAGATTGACGAGGCAATCTGCACAGCCAAGTACCTGAAGGGAGAAATATCATTTCAGGAATATTGTGATTCCAAAAATTCTGTGTTGACGCACTAACCCAAGCCGCTTATGGACAACGCTGTGAGCATCAACGAATTCAATTTAGGACGCGAGATCATGCGCGAGCAGATACTTGCCCTTATTGCCCATCATATGGGTGCCGCAGCGTCGTTCCTTGGAAAGGAAAGCGCAGTATACGAAGCCTATCGCGACCTGATCGAAGAGATCCGGAACGATCAGGCTGATGAAATAGAAAACTATAAACAACCAACTCAAGACGAATAAATGGAGATCAATGTGCAATGGAGACCACCAACAATTCCTGATGGCTGGACTGCTGTAAAACGCATGTACGGCTACTGGGAGCTTGTTTGTCCGCATGGAGTAGGCCACCCAGATCCCCGTGATCCAAACCTAAAACATGATGGCATTCATGGCTGCGATGGATGTTGCTCTATCTTCAAAGAATTCGGCAAAGAACAAATAAACAATGAATAAAAATCCTTTTCCTTGGTGGATCTTGCTTGACCGCCTAGGCCCATTCACCCCGAAATACCGCTCCACGATTGTTGGGCAATTTGAGCCTACGATCAATAAAGAGTTCAACCGCAAATATCTAAAACAAAATGGCTAGAATCGTTAATCACCCCGCTTTCCCAGTCACGCCTTACGCTGGCGATGTCAACAACGCACCGCTGCGAGGAAACAGCGGAATGAGCATCCGCGACTACTTCGCTGCTGCGGCGCTTGCATCCATCATTGACTCCAAGATCGAACCCGACGCCGCTGCTGAAGAGGCTTATGCATTCGCTGACGCGATGTTGGTCGAGCGCGAAACCAAATAACTATGTGGCCCAAGAAACCAAAGAAAGACCCTATGGCTCCTACAAAGCCTAAAAAGATGAAGGAAGAATTACTCCTTGGCGAGATCACCCGTCCTAGCACGGCATCGTCTTCGCTTAAGATTGGATCTCCTAGCATCAGGGTTGGACTTGAGGATGCGAATTCACCTAAACAAAAGTCCATCAAGGTTCCATCCATTAAGGTTGGACGCATGGTTGGCCCTAAACCTACAAAGACAAAGTAATGACAATCAAACTTCTCTTGCTTGCTTCAATTGCAAGCGGATTTGCCAGCCTCTACATGATCTGGAAAAGGAAATAAACCAAAACACTATGAGCGAAAACAACACCGAGAACAAAGACAACATCATCCCTCTTCCTACCGAAGAGACACAGAATCCTGCATCAGAGCAGCCTAAAAAGCCACAAAGCATTCAGGAGCTTGTTGCAAGCGTTGACCTGACCAATGTCACTCACCATGAGATCATCCGCGAACTTGTTGGTGGAATTCAGGAGGTGGCGCTGCGTGCGACTATCGCGCTCGGCCTGCTGGAGCGTCTTGAGCTTCAGAATCAAGCCAATGAAGAAGCAGCGCAAGCAGGCACTACTGAACAATAGCACAACCGGATTCCCTACAGCGAGGGTGGTGTTTAAGTCACCATCCTCGCACGGGGAGCCTCCAAAAATTAATAGATACAATGAGCGAAAGCATTCTGGAAGAAGCTGTCAGGATCACGACTGGAGACAGGAGGCGAGACTACGACCATGCGCTTCCGAATCACCAACGAATTGCCGATCTGTGGAACGCATACCTGAACCTGCGTAAAGATCCGAAGGCAGACATCACGCCGCTTGATGTGGCTACAATGATGATACTCCTGAAAGTTGCTAGGGCGGCGCACACACCGACACGCGATTCGTATGTCGATATAGCAGGTTATGCAAAATGCTGTTCACAAATACTTGGATATGAACCTTAATTAAGGTAATATCCTTCCGCTACTTTAATTATGGCTACCAGCAAAATTGATTTTGGAAACCAGCGGGGATTTGAAACCGGAGCAGGCAAAGGCGACATAGAGCGCCCGATAAACCGCCGTGTGTTCCGCGAAAATCTTTCCAAGGTGAAATGGAAAGGCACGCCTGCTGAAATCACCAAGGTCGGAAACAAAACTACATACACCTACAAATGAAAATTACCAATCCAGTCCGTAAATACCTGTCAGACATTGGCCGCATGGGTGGCAAGAAGATCACCGAGGCAAAAAGCAACGCGAGCCGCCTGAATGGCCTGAAGGGTGGCCGTCCCAAAAAACAAGAACACCATGACTGAAAAAAAATACAAAAAGGTTGTCACTAATCCAGAGACTGGAAAGAAGAACACCATCCGCTATGGCGCGAAGGGATACACAATTGCGCCTCATACAAAAAAGGGTGATGCCTATTGTGCCAGATCTGCAGGCCAGATGAAGATGCATCCGGAGGCAGCGAAAGACCCGAACAGCCCCCTGCGATTGAGCAGAAAAAAGTGGGCCTGCATTGGCAAGAGAAGCGCCAGATAGTCTGTACAGCTAGCATTTATGCGGGTCTAGCGACCATAAAAATTTCTTGAAAATAATTGTTGCAAACCCAAGCGGGATAGGTCTATTCTGATCCCGTCAATAAGACATCAATCAATCCATCCAATGAACCTCTGCAAATACTGCCACAGCAACATCAAGTGGATCGAGCGCAAGCCGTTCAATCACGACGATACCGCCCACACCTTCGACTCCTGTGCTGCCATTCGCGCACAACACAAGCAACGCGATAAGCAGGAAAAATTCGACAAGGCTCTGCGTGACCTGAAGTCAGCCATCAGGGTTCACAACGAGAGGTATTCGCACACATACGCCAAGGGCTACAATTATCACTTGGTTGAATCATGGGACGAATCCAGCTTCAAGTTTGGTCAATTCACATACACGGCTTATGATGGTCGTAGGTACACCGAGAAAAGGTCGTTTTTTGCCAAGGCGATTATCGCTGGCGTTCCCTGCTACATCACCAGCGCAGGAACCAATTACAGCATCCGTATTGTTGGCGTAAAACAACAGCCTCCGATTCATCCTCTGAACGCCTAAAAATAATCATTGCCAAACCCAAGCCGCTTGATCATCATCACCCCGTCAGTCAATCCATAAACCCACACATCCATGAAGAACAAAGTCACCCATGAATGGCTCGTAGAATCCGTAGACCAGTACGGAGACATCCAAGACACCAACTGCTATCCAACACTTGCCGATGCAATCCGGACAACCAAAGGAGCAGACTTCAGCGACGGCAGTTACTACCGCCTCGGACTTGTCCGCGACGAAGGCAACGAGGTTGATCTGGTGCTAGACCGCCAATGGGCCTACTTCCAGAAGGACGGCACTCTTCCTGAATCATACAGCGACGGCGCCATCATCCCCAAAAAGTTCCGCGCAGAAACGCTGAAGGTCAGCGCCAAAGTTCTGGCGACATTTTCTGACCGAGATGCCGTCGAAGCATAATCACCCACAACCAACACACATACACCCATGAATACCACCGCATACAACTCCATCATCGCAGGCATGGTTATCTGCCTTGTCTGCATCGTAGACACGCTCGCTGTCAGCCTGTACTGGCAGCACACCGCAATCGTGCATCACGCCGCACGCTTTGAGGTTGATAGCTGGGGCAACACCAGCTTCCATTGGAACGACGACAGCGCACAGGCTCCATTCATCAACAAGTAATCAAACAACCCAACACACACATACCATGACCACCACCGCAATCCCCGCCATCTACAGCGCCATGAGCAACATCATGCGCGACATCACCGCCATCGGCAAGGACAGCAAGAACCAGAGCCAAGGATTCAAGTTCCGAGGCATCGACGCCGTCTACAACGAGCTTCACAGCCTCCTTGCCAAGCATGGAGTCATCACCCTCCCGCAGGCTGGCACTCCGATCACCGAGGAGCGCACCAACAAGAACGGCACGATCCTCCGGTTCGTCCAGATCCCGATGACCTACCAGTTCGTAGCCACCGATGGCAGCAGCGTTTCCTGTCAGGTGATCGGAGAGGGAATGGACAGCGGCGACAAGGCCACTAACAAGGCTATGGCAATCGCTCACAAGTACGCCCTTCTCCAGACATTCCTGATCCCGACCGAGGCACAGGAAGATCCGGACTACGAGACGCACGAAGTCGCTCCGCGAACTCCGGTTGCATCCAAGCCAGTCTTCAAGAAGAAGGCCGCTGATGATGCCTTCACAAAGCTCGCTGCTCTGATGGAGGAGGACAAGCTGAACGAGGCCGATGTCTTCGCCTACCTCGCCAGCAAGGGATTCGCTCCGAAGAATGCCGAGTACATCCACGACCTGCCTGCTGGGTACGCGCAGGCGCTGGTCAACAACTGGGCAGACTGCGTCAAGCACGCTTTCAGCAAGTAGTCACAACCACCAACCACACCACACACACACATCCATGAAGAACAAGAACAGCCAGCTAGTCAAAATCGCCTCGCACCTGATGAAGGGCAAGAGCGTCACCCCGATCCAAGCCCTGAATAACTGGGGATGCTTCCGGTTGAGCGCTCGCATCCTCGACCTGAAGAATCGCGGCATGCGGATCAAGACCGAGACCAAGGTCAACCGCAACAACGGCAAATCCTTCGCCTCTTATTCCATCGCAAAATGAGCGAACGCAAAGGAAAGATCAGCGGTTCCAAGATCAAGAGTTACCGCGACTGCGCTGGAGCATTCAACTTGGAGCAGCAGGTTCCGGAACAACCCGCTGGCCCTGCAGCCGAAATGGGAACCAGAATCCACAGCGCCTTGGAGAAAGGTGACCTGTCGGTTCTGGCACCGGAGGAGCGTGACATCGCGGAAGCATGCCTTCAGGAGTACGGCGAGATCATCGAAGCCGTCAACCTTGGCAACCCTTCAGCGACCATCAAGGAGGCTCGCTTCTGGTACGATGACCTATACTCCGGAGCAATCGACCTGATTCACCTGTACGGCGAGGAGCATGATACCGCCCTGATGGTTGACTGGAAGACAGGACGGGTAGCGCAATCGCAGGCAGCGGAGAACCTTCAGCTTCGCGCCTATGGTGTTCTGCTCAAGAAGAACATCCCTTCCATCAAGCGCCTGTTCGTTGCAATCGTGCAGCCGATGGCTAGCAAGTTCACCATCGCGGAGTACGACGAATCCGATCTGGCATTCGCTGAAGCGGAGGTTGTCGAGATCTGTCAGAATGCCTACAACCCCGACGCCCCTCGCACGCCGTCTCCTGATGCCTGCAAGTGGTGCAGGGCAAAGTCAATCTGTCCGGAGGCTCGCGGTGTCCACACGGCGCTTGCAGAGCGCAAGATCGATGTCCCTGCGATGACAAACGACCAGATCGGTGACTTCCTTGAGAAGGCCGACATCGTTGAGTCGCTTATCGAGGCAGTCAGGGCAGAGGCCAAGGCTCGCCTGATTGCTGGTCAGGAGATCACCGGACGCACCCTGCAAAAGGGGCGCACGACACGATCTGTCACAGCGGCAGCAGCTTGGGAAAAAGTTTCGCAGACTGGAAATGTACGCTTGTCGGACTTCCTAGAAACCTGCAAAGTATCTCTTCCATCGCTCGAAAAGGTCGTTGCAAAAGCATTCGACCTGAAGGCGAAGGAGGCGAAAACGATCCTAGACGAAAAACTCGTTGATGTGATCGAAAGCAAAACAAGCGAGCCTATCATGGTTCGCGCAACCAGTAAGTAGTAAGCATATGATTAGTGTAAAAATTGATGTATCGAAGATCGACAAGAGCGCCCTGTACAAGGGGCAAAAGGGAACCTACCTGAACATCACGCTCATGGACAACCAGTCCGGAGAGACCGATGAGTACGGCAACGACTATTGGGTCGTTCAGGATCTGGGAGCCGACCGCCGCAAGGCTGGTGAGAAAGGCCCGAAGCTGGGCAACGCACGCAACATTAATGTTGGCGGCGGCGGAAATGGAGGCGGAAGCAGCTTTGCCGACAAGGTGAAGCCTGCGAAGGCGTTCCAGAACCGCGAGAAGCCTGCTCCCGTTCAGGCCGAGGAAGACAACGATCCTCTTCCCTTCTGACCTATATGGCGGCAATCGTCTCCAAAAAAGGCGTTAAGCCGTCCGACGAGTTTGTCTGCTCCGCATGTGGCGAAGTCATATACGGGGCGGACATCCTCGACGGGGAGGCTGTTTACTATGCAAAGCGCGACCAAAGCAATCCGCACAACAACGAATACCGCTGTGCTGATTGCGAGGAAGACCGCTGGCTTATCCGGTAACAGATAATGAGGCGTACAAATGTCCCGTGGAAAGCTGCATGGCGCGAGATTGGCGACAAGCGAATCTACGCACGCTCTAAATGGGAAGCAAACTACGCCCGTTATCTTGAATTCCTTAAAAAGAACGGGAACATCATCGAGTGGGAGCATGAGCCTGAAACATTCTGGTTTGAGAAGATCAAGCGAGGCGTCAGGAGCTACCTTCCGGACTTCATGGTCACAGAGCTAGACGGCTCAATCGTGTATCACGAAGTCAAAGGCTGGATGGATGCCCGTTCCAAAACAAAGATCAATCGAATGAAAAAATATTATCCAAGGGTTGCTCTGCGAGTGATCGAGGCCAAGAGCTACACGGCGCTGGCAAAGCAATTGAGCGGATTAATTAATGATTGGGAGAAATGAAAGAGAACATCAAAAAGAAAGTCACAATCAAACTAAAGGACGGGCGCTGCTTTAAGGCGCATATCCTTTGCAAGGCAGGAGTACACAAGATCGCAATCAACAGCAAAGAGTGGGGCGACATGGTCGTTGATTCTCGATGCGTCAAAAACTAATTATATGAACAAACAAGCAACATACAAAACACAAATGCCAATAGGCAGCGAAATCGAAAAGAATAAGCCATTCTACATGGTAATTAGACTTGGATCTGATGGATATCAGCAGGCCGATGCGTCTCCAACAATGAGATACGAATCAATCAACGATGCTGCAATTGAGGCACAGCGTCTCGCTGCAAAACATCCAACTCATCCTCGCGGGTTTGCGGTTGTTCAGGCTATCGCTGTCTACAAGGCAAGCGTCAACATTGACATGGTTAGCCTTGGCAAAAAGACCACCACCAAAAAATAAATGGACATCCAAAAAGAATATAAAGACTGGTACAAGACAGAGGGAATCCGGACATTTCCACAGAATGGCGAGCATTTTCACAACTTCTACACAGAGATCGCTTTCATGGCTGGAGCGAATTCTGTTGCCAAGGCATACGAGCGTGAGCTAGAAGAGATCGACCTGAAGATGTCGGTCGTCAAAAAACTGATTCGCAGGCTCCTATCAATCCACAGAAAAAACTGATTCACGAAAATGAACTTCTATCCATTCCATCTTGGGGACTATAAAACTCACACACACCATCTCACGCCGCTAGAAGATATCTGCTATCGGCGCTGTCTCGATCACTATTACCTGAACGAGAAGCCTCTACCATTCGATCTTGAGCTTCTGGCTCGCTTGATTGGAATGCGAGATCAACACGACATCGTAATCGACATCGTAACAACCTACTTCCAAAAGGGAGAGAATGGATGGTATTCCAAAAGGTGCGACGAGGAGATCTCAAGATTTCGTGAAAAGCAGTTGAGGGCATCGAAGCTGGCGCAGAAACGCTGGCATGGTACAGAGAAGGAATGTGATGTCGTATGCGATACGCAATGCCAATCGTCTGCTACCAAGACCAATACCAATATAGATACTAAACCTGTATCTAAAAAGGTCGCTGTCGCTCCCGTGGTGGTTATCCCAGAGGCTTTGAATTCTGAAAAGTTCAAGGCTAACTGGGACGCCTACCTAGCCTATCGCAAGGAGATGCGATTCAAGACCCTGAAGGTCACCAGCCTTGTCCAGATCCTGAACAAGCTCGCCAACTGGGGAGAGGATGCGGCTATCGAGTCGATCAACACTTCGATCCGGAACGGATGGCAGGGTCTCTTTGAGCCTCGCACGCAGGTAAACGCGATCATCAGCAAACCTGTCATCGCAAAGCCGAACAAGTACGCCAACGCTTGGTAACAGCCATGACTACGCAAAAGATCACCTGTCAGGATTGCACAGGCGTCTTCGATGCCGAGGTGCTGGAGTTCAACGGACGCACGATCTGCTTCCAGACCCTATGCCAGTCATGTCTCGACAAGCGGGTCAGCGAGGAGAACCAGATGCAGGCCAGAATCGCTCATAACGCCTCGGAAACGGCTTTTTGGGCTATGTTCCCGCCGATCTACCGAGAGACAGACAAAAGTCGCCTAGACGCCCGTTTACGCGATGCTATCGATGGCTACTCTTATGGAGAGACTGGACTAGGGTTCTCCGGAGAGTCAGGCGCTGGCAAGACACGCAGCATGGTTTTGCTCCTGAAAAGGATGCACGAACAGGGTAAGTCGGTCATGTTCCTGAAGGCTACGCGACTCACAGAGGTGGCGTACCAGAGGTTCGATGACGATTACAAGGTCAAGAGCATGGCAAAGGCCGCTATCGACCGATCCAAAAGCTGTGCCTGCCTCCTGATCGATGACCTAGGCAAGGGAAGGCTCCCGCAATCCGCCGAGGAACTGCTGTTCGACATCATCGACACGCGATCCGAGATGGGCCTGCCATTGTTCTGGACAAGCAATGCCAAGAGCGCAGATCTTCACGCCAACTTCTCGCCAGACAGAGCAGACCCGATCATCCGGAGGATTGCCGAGTTCACGCGAGTTGTCACAATATGAGCAGCAAACCATACATAGAACAAGATCCAGACGAGGAAGACACAATATGAAAATCAAACTAGAACTAGATGACGACCAGCTAGACGAGGTTGTCGCAAAAAAGATTGAAACTGCCTACGATTCAATCTCCGGAGCAATCAATTATGGAACGCCAGAGGAGTACATGGCTATCATTTCGTCATTGAAAGTAGTATACAACTACTTTACAGGTAAGAGCCTCTAACCAACCAATCCATCAATGAGCAAACACAAGAGAGGCGACTTATCGCCATGCGGAACCATGAAGTTCTGGCAATACCAGAGCTATGTCGTTAAAAAGACAGGGAAGAAAGGGGAGCGTTGGATTCCAGTCGATCAGTTCGACAAGTACCGCACCGATGCAATCATGCGAAGCGAGTTGAGTTCAGCACAGGCAGACTTTCGTAAATCTCAAAAGAAAATCTCTACAAAGGATCTTGGGAGACTAGGATTCGCAATGTACGGAATCAAATGAACCAACCAAAAACACCCTGCAACGAGGTCGTCCTTCCTACGGATACAGAGCAAGGGAGGATGATTGTCCGTGAATTGCTGCACCTCTGCAGCCCAAACATTGAATACCGATCATTTGAAAGGGACAGCAATTACCAATGGGAAAAGTTTCCATATCACATTGCACAGATCCAGATCCGATGGAAATGTTGGGAATTTCGTTTAGTCGGGTGTCCAGATAATAAACCAGCCACACAAATCAACTAATAAACCATGAACCAACCAAAAACACCCTGCAACGAGGTCGCAAGGCTCCGTGAGCTACTAAACCGAGCGATTGAGAACTGCGAGTGTGAGCCGAAATGCTCGTCTCACTTTGCTTCCTACTGCGATTGTGGTCGCTATCGTCGCAACAAGGAGATCAGAGAAGAACTAGCCCGACCCGCCCCCGCGCCAGAGAAACCCGTCACCCACCCTCTGATGGACTGCCAAGTCTGCGGAGAGTTCCGTGGATATGGTCATGAGTGCAAGGAACCCGCTACCGAATGGCGAGAGTTGGGCGAGGACGAGGTGATCTGCGAGGGAGATGAGGTACAGCCAAAGCACCACGACAAGATCAATGGCGAATGGCAGAAGGCATGGTCATTTGAGCTAGGCGTGAAAGCTGGGCACTTCAAAGCCATGAGATACCGCACCCGCCGCCCGTTGCCTGTGAAGGAGGAGAAATGCCCCCACCATTCCATCGTTCCCCTTGAGCAGGGAGACACCATCGTCCACCAATGCACCCGATGCGGGAAGAAGCTGAAAAAGTACCCAAAACCGCAGGAGGATATGCCGCTTGAGGATGACGGGGGTTGGAAACTAAGGAGCCAGATGACTCAACTAGAGAAGGATCTTTACGACATTTCTCACCTAGTCCACGGAGACAAGATTGGAAACTGCATCCGCTACCTCCGCGACGAGATCCAGAAGCTTAAATCAAACCAACAATAAACCAATATGCTAACACAAGAACAACAAGATCAGGTCGATTACATCATGGACAACTTCGACTTCAAGAAAGTCCATGACTACATGGTTTCCGTTAACTGGAAATGGTGGAATAGCAAGACAGACAAGATGGAGCTACCGGAGGAGTATGAGCTAAAGCAACGCGCACGCCATTACCTAAAGGAATCAATCGAGCAGAAGTTATCCCGCAATGGCTCCGGAGGCTTCAATGTCATCAGGTTCACAGGAACAGACGAGAAAGGAGACTGGGAGCGCCTATCACTCATGTTCGTCATCGAAGACTGGGACACCTTTGATTAATACCACCATGACAATACTCGATAAGATCAAGAGCCTAGGAGAAAGCGCCGCCACTTGGATTCTCGCTGGCATGCCAGTAGTAGATAAGCAGACCTACCAAGACCGCATGCATATCTGCTCCATGTGCGACTACCTAGACATCAAGACCGGAACCTGTGACCATTGCGGTTGCGTCATGAAGGTCAAGGCATGGCTCGCAACAGAACCATGTGCAGATCCAAAATACAAACGCTGGCCTGCTATCGACAACTCCGATGAATAATATATCACCACTAGAATGTATCCTGCTAGGTTGCGCCACAGGAATAATCATTGGAACAATCAGGGATATCATTGATCACTTCCGAAACAAATGA
>JACCDS011711006.1_pt1 | contig 61647 bp, 63 predicted proteins | sample 7446441 | NCBI WGS metagenome assembly JACCDS01 (sample SAMN15323445, study PRJNA562643) | freshwater metagenome | isolation source: river surface water | place: USA:Blue River Watershed | collected 2017-08-17
CGTGTACTCGATGATGTCGCCGATGATCTTCATCGACGGCTCGGGCGGGTAGATGTAGGTGTTGCGCACCATGAACTCTTTCAGAATGTCGTTCTGAATCGTTCCAGAGAGCTGGTCCTGGCTCACGCCCTGCTCTTCGGCGGCCACCACGTAACCGGCCAGCACCGGCAGCACGGCGCCGTTCATCGTCATCGAGACTGACACTTTGTCCAGCGGGATCTCGTTGAACAGGATCTTCATGTCCTCGACCGAGTCAATGGCCACACCGGCTTTGCCCACGTCGCCCGTCACACGGGGATGATCGGAGTCGTAGCCGCGGTGTGTGGCCAGGTCAAAAGCGACGGACACGCCCTGACCGCCTGCGGCCAAGGCCTTGCGGTAAAACGCGTTGGACTCTTCGGCAGTGGAAAAACCGGCGTACTGGCGGATCGTCCAAGGGCGCACCGCGTACATGGTGGCCTGCGGGCCGCGCAGGAAGGGCTCAAAGCCAGGCAGCGTGTTGGCGTAAGGCAAGTCCTTGGTGTCTTCGGCTGTGTACAAGGGTTTGACCGAAATGCCATCGGGGGTGAGCCAGTTCAGGCTCTCCAGCGGCTTGTCCTTGAGGGACTTGGCGGCGGCTTTTTGCCACGCCTCGATATTGGAAGCATTGAATTCAAACGGCTTCGAAGACATGTTCAAACCTTTAATTTCTGGGTTCGCAAGCCCACATTTTGACAGTCTAAAGAGACCGAGTGTGACAATTCGGCTTGCTGTGATTCATAATTATTGATGCAAAATATTCTAACCTGCTTACAATCATCCCATGTCTGCCTTGTCGCTTGCCCCCCGCGCCCTGTATGAAGAAGTTGCCGAATTGATGCGGCAAAAAATCTTTACGCGCGAACTCGAGCCGGGCAGCTGGATTGACGAGCTCAAGCTCGCTGAGCAACTGGGCATCAGCCGCACCCCCATGCGCGAAGCCTTGAAGGTTCTGGCCGCGGAAGGGCTGGTGACCATGAAAGTGCGTCGCGGCGCCTACGTCACCGAAGTCAGCGACAAAGACCTGCGCGATGTGTACCACCTGCTGGCCCTGCTCGAGTCTGACGCTGCAGGCGTCGTGGCCAAAGACGCCCGCAATGAACAGCTTCAGGCCCTGAAGGATTTGCACGAGCAACTGTGCGCCGCAGTAGAAGACCGCGAGCGGTTTTTCGAGCTCAATGAACAATTTCACGTCCAGCTGCTCTCGGCCGCAGACAACCGCTGGCGCCAGCAAATGGTCAACGACCTGCGCAAGGTCATGAAGCTCAACCGCCACCACTCCCTGTTCAAGACAGGACGGGTGCAGGAGTCCTTGCAAGAGCATCAAGCCCTGATGGACGCCCTGCTCGCACGCGATGGCCGGTTAAGCGCTCAGCGCATGCGGGAGCACTTTGCCAATGGCCTGGAGGCCGCAAGCTGAACATCAACTTGTGCGGGCCTTGCCCATCATCACCAAGGCCACCCCCGACAAAATCAGGACACCACCGACCAGGTGAAAGCCCCCCAAGGGCTCGTCGAGCAGCCCCCATGCCACCAAAGCTGTGTACAACGGCCCCAAATACAAGGTCACAGCCACTCGGCTCGCGCCCAACACTTTCTGGGCCCAGCCATAAATCCAGTAGGCCACAACACCAGGCAACAAGGCGGTGACCACCATCAAGCCCAAAGCGTGTTGGCCAATACTTGGGGTATGCGCAGACGCCAGCTCCCACAAGGCAAAAGGAAGAATGACAACCACTCCTCCCAGGCTCATGGCAGCCAGTTGCGCCGTAGATCTCATGCTGCTGGGCCATCGGCGTTGCAGCAAGGCATAGGCTGCCCATGAAATGGCCGCCCCTAAGATCCACAAATCACCGGGAACCAAGCTCACGGCAGATAAATGGCCCCACTGGCCTTGAACGACCACATGCACCACACCCGACATCGCCAGGGCCACGCCCAAACGCTGACGGATGGAAAAATGCTCTTTCAGCCAGAGCACTGAGCCCACAGCAATGAGCACAGGCGAAGATGCGTAGATGAGCGAAATATTCATGCTCACCGTGCTTTGCCCAGCCAGATACACCCAGGCACCACAAATCCACATGCCGCATCCGCCCAGCACAAGATAACGCCAGCGCTGTTGCCACAACATGGCCCGGTTTTGCCACAGTTCACGCGCACTGAACGCAGCCAGAATGCCACCCGCCAAACCCCAACGGCCCAAAGCCAGCACATGGGGAGACACCACGCCGGGCGCTTGGCGAGAAGCCACAATATTGACAGTCCACAAAAAAGGCACCAACCAGATCAGCACCATCGCCCAGCGCTGGGTGCGCACGCTGTACACCTTATTCGGCATGTGCCGTGTCCCGATCCACCGGTAATTCGGCGCCGCGCTCCAAGGCTTGGCGCGCCTGTTGCCACACCTCCCGTGGCGGCAAGGGCTTGAGCCTGTGGTTGCTCCAGACCTGACGCCACAGGCGTCCACCCCGCTGACCGTGGTAGAGGCCCAGCATGTGCCGCGCAATCGGGTACCAAGGACAACCGTCCTCGGCGTGGGCACGCTCCATGTACTGCACCATCGCCTCCTCGACCGCTTCGCGGGTGGGGGTCGCATGCGCATCGTCAAAAAACCGAGCATCCCAAGTGGTCAGCAGCCACGGGTTGTAGTAGGCCTCGCGCCCCACCATCACGCCGTCAAGGTGCTGAAGGTGTTGCTCAATTTCTTCGTTGGTTTTGATGCCGCCGTTGACCGCAAAAGTCAGTTGCGGAAAGTCTTTCTTGAGCTGATAGGCCAACTCGTAGCGCAGCGGAGGAATCTCGCGGTTCTCCTTGGGCGACAAACCATCGAGCCAGGCATTGCGGGCATGCACGATAAACACCTCACAGCCAGCCTCGCTCACGGCGCCGACAAAGTCGCGCACGAAACCATAACTTTCGATGCGGTCAATGCCAATGCGGTGTTTGACCGTGACGGGCACGTCGACCACATCGCGCATGGCCTTGACGCCATCGGCCACCGTTTGCGGCACATTCATCAGGCACGCACCAAAGGCACCACGCTGCACCCGGTCTGACGGACAGCCACAGTTGAGGTTGATCTCGTCATAACCCCACTGCTGACCGAGCTTGGCCGCTTGCGTCAGATCAGCCGGCTCGCTGCCGCCCAACTGCAGGGCGACAGAGTGCTCTTCAGCATTGAAACGCAAGTGACGCTGCACACTGCCGTGCGTCAATGCTCCCGTCGTCACCATCTCGGTGTACAGACGGGCGTGACGTGTGAGCAAACGGTGAAAGTAGCGGCAATGGCGATCTGTCCAGTCCAGCATGGGCGCAACCGACATTCGCCACGGACTCAAGGATGACAAGGTTTCAGGCATGCTCCGATTATCCCTGCCCTCAAAAGAAAACCCCGCCAAAGGCGGGGTTCAGCTGGAGATCCGTCAAGATCAACCCATGTGCAAGCCACCGTTGACGGCAAAGTCAGCGCCAGTTGCATAGCCACCATCTTCGCTGGCCAACCAGGCCACCATGGAGGCAATTTCGGAAGGCTCACCCAGACGCTTGACCGGTACCCCGGCAACGATTTTCTCGAGCACATCGGGGCGAATGGCGCGAACCATGTCGGTGCCGATATAACCCGGGCTGACGGTGTTCACAGTCACACCCTTGGTCGCCATTTCCTGCGCCAAAGCCATGGTGAAACCGTGCATACCGGCTTTGGCAGCCGAGTAGTTGGTCTGCCCAGCCTGGCCTTTGTTGCCATTGACGGACGAGATCTGCACGATACGGCCCCAGCCTTTTTCGACCATGTCAGGCACGACCTGTTTGGTCACGTTGAACATGGAGTTGAGGTTGGTGTCGATGACAGCATCCCAGTCTTCGCGGGTCATTTTCAGGAACACACGGTCTTTGGTGATGCCGGCGTTGTTGACCAACACGTCAATCACACCGTGTTCAGCCTTGGCTTTGGCAAATGCATCTACCGTCGAACCCCAATCTGCCACGTTGCCCACCGATGCATAGAAGGTATAGCCCAGTGCTTTTTGCTCGTCGAGCCATTTTTGGTAGTCACGGGTAGGGCCACAACCTGCGATGACCTTGAAGCCATCCTTGTGCAGGCGCTGGCAAATGGCGGTACCGATACCGCCCATGCCGCCGGTGACGTAAGCAACTTTTTGACTCATGTTTGTCTCCTTGTTATGAGTTGTGTGAAAAAACGATCAGACGCGCTCGATGGCAAGGGACACGCCCATGCCACCACCAATACACAGGGCGGCGACACCTTTCTTGGCTTGGCTGCGCTGCATCTCGTGCAGCAGGGTCACCAGAATGCGGCAGCCCGAAGCGCCGATGGGGTGGCCGATGGCAATCGCACCACCATTGAGGTTGACCTTGGCCGGATCGATGTCGAGCACCTTGTTGACGGCGCAGGCCTGGGCAGCAAAGGCTTCGTTGAGCTCGAACACGTCCACGTCTTGCACATTCCAGCCCGCACGGGCCAGGGCTTTTTGCGTGGCAGGCACCGGGCCCATGCCCATAGTGGCAGGGTCCAGGCCAGACGTACCAAAAGCAGCAATGCGGGCCATGGGCTTGAGACCCAGTGCAGCAGCTTTCTTCGCGGTCATGACCACCACAGCCGCTGCGCCATCGTTGATACCAGAAGCGTTACCAGCCGTCACAGAGCCCGCCTTGTCGAACGCAGGGCGCAGGCCGGCCAGGGCCTCAGCACTGGTTTTCTTATTGATGAATTCGTCGGTGTTGAACACCACCGGGTCACCCTTGCGTTGGGGAATGACCACATCCACGATCTCGTCCTTGAACTTGCCGGCGTCCTGCGCTGCAGAAGCCTTACGCTGACTGGCCAAGGCCAGCTCGTCTTGCATGTCGCGGGTGATGCCGTGCAACTTAGCCACATTCTCGGCGGTGATGCCCATGTGGTATTGGTTGTAGACGTCCCACAGACCATCCACGATCATGGAGTCCACCATGTTCCAGCTGCCCATGCGCTGGCCGTCGCGGCTGCCCATCAGCACATGCGGCGAAGCGCTCATGTTTTCCTGACCACCGGCCACCACAATTTCGCTGTCGCCCCAGGCCACAGCCTGGGCTGCCAACATGACCGACTTCAGGCCTGAGCCACACACGGCATTGATGGTCAGCGCTGGCGTTTCCTTGGCAATACCGGCCTTGAGCAAGGACTGACGCGCAGGGTTCTGACCACTGCCAGCTGCCAACACCTGGCCCATGATGACTTCACCAATCTGGTCGGGCTGCAGAGCAGCGCGGGCCATGGCCTCACGAATGACGATGCTGCCCAGCTCGGGGGCGGCCACTTTGGCCAGCGAACCACCAAACTTGCCCACGGCGGTACGTGCGGCTGAAACGATGACGATGTCTTCCATATCGAGAGTCTCCTGCTAAATGAACAATCAGGCTTTCGCCTTTACATAACGACCAGGTGCCGGCTCAATGGCCTTGTATTTGGCACCTTTGCCATAAGTTTTCGGGGCCGCAATTTGCTTGCCCGCATGCGTCTTGAGCCAATTCGACCAGTCATCCCACCAGCTACCGGGCAGTTCGGTCGAACCGGCAATCCAGTCGTTGACATTGGCGGGAAACTTTCCGTCTTCGCGCACCCAGTGGCTGCGCTTTTTCGACGCTGGCGGATTGATCACACCCGCGATGTGGCCCGATGCCCCCATCACAAAACGCTTCTTGCCCGGCAGAACTTGTGTGCTGGCGTAAGCACCACCGATCGGCACGATATGGTCCTCGCGCGAGCCATACAGGTACACCGGCAAATCAACTTTACGCAGGTCAATTCCTTCGCCACAAACTTGGGCCTTGCACGGCTTGACCAGGTTGTTTTCAAGATAGGTGTTGCGCAGGTACCAGGCGTAGAAGGGGCCAGGCAGGTTGGTGGAGTCACTGTTCCAGTACAACAGGTCAAATGGCGGTGGCGTCTCGCCCTTGAGGTAGTTGCCCACCACATAGTTCCAGACCAGGTCATTGGGCCGCAGGAAACTGAAAGTGGATGCCAGGTCCTGCCCCTTGAGCAGACCACCCTTGCCCATTTGCATTTCACGGAACTTGACGAAGTTTTCGTCAATGAACACATCCAGAACACCGGTATCGGTGAAGTCGATCAGTGTGGTCAGGAAAGTCGCGCTGGCCACCGAGTCGTCCCCACGCGCAGCCAACACCGCCAGTGCATTGGACAAGATGGTTCCACCCACGCAGAAGCCGAGGGCGTTGATCTTCGGAGCGCCGGTGATGGCCTTGACCGTGTGGATGGCCTCAATCGCAGCGTGTTCAATGTAGTCGTCCCAGGTCTTTCCAGACATGGACTCGCCCGGATTGCGCCAACTGACCACAAAGGTACGGTGCCCCTTGCTGATAGCGTATCGAATCAGCGAATTCTCGGGCTGCAAGTCCAGAATATAGAACTTGTTGATACAAGGCGGAATCAGCAGGAACGGCCGCTCATACACCTTGGCGGTCAAGGGCTTGTATTCGATGAGCTGGAAAAATTCGTTCTCGAATACCACCGCACCTTCAGTGGTGGCCACATTCTTGCCCACCTCGAACAGGCTTTCGTCGGTCATGGAGACATGGCCTTGCTCCATGTCGTGCACCAGGTTCTGAATGCCTTTGGCAATGCTCTCGCCTTTGGTTTCGACCGCTTTTTGCTGGGCCTCGGCGTTCATCGCAAGGTAGTTGCTGGGCGCTGAAGCCGCCACCCATTGCTCTACGGCAAAGCGAACACGGGCACGGGTTTTGGCATCTGCATCTACTGCATCAGCCAGCGACATGAGTGTGCGTGCGTTGAGCAAATAAACAGCAGCATTGAAGCTTGCCAGCGGATTGGACGCCCAAGCCTGAGAAGAAAAACGACGGTCCTTGATCTGCAGGCTGTTGTGCAAGCTCTGATTCCAGAGGTCTGCTGCATCCTTGAAATAATCGCCCTGAATTTGCTGGAGTTTTTGCGGATCCAGTTTCAGCTGCGGTGCGGCCCCCTTGGGCAAGGCACCCGCACCACCCAGGTCCATGCTTTGAAAGTTCTGCATGGCCTGGCCCCAGCCCTTGGTCAGATTTTGCTGGAATTGTTCAGTCATCTGAGACCAGAACTCGGGCATATTCGTATTCATCGCATCATCTCCGCATAATCTTGACCTGATTGAATAAATTCGGGTCAGAATCAGTATCAATCCCTAAGTTGTCACCGAAATTACAAATTTCACAAATGACGTATCTTGTCGTTATCGCATGGTTCTATGTCGCTTTGATGATGAGCCTGGCTGAAGCATTCAGCACACAAGGCAACATCCTTGGAGCCATTGTGACCTTGTTTTTGTACGGAATCGGACCGATCGCTCTAGTGGTTTACCTCATGGGCACGCCTGCCAGACGCCAAGCCAGACGCGCCAGAGAGCAGAGCGAAGCGGCATCAAGCCTTGGTCAGCCAGATACTGGCGGCCATGCGACCGGAACTTCCGAACAGGCGGGTATCCCTTCGGTGGGAGAAGAAAACCGATGACTGCGTAAACGTGCACCACGCCTGACCGCCATCGTTGCCGTAAATAGCGGGTACGCCTAACTGCTGCAGGCGCAAACGGGCCAGTCCCGACAAATTGGCAAGCCACTTACCCTGCGTGAGACTCGGCACAAAGCATGTGCTCGCACCCTGACTCTGCTGTACAAATATCTGACGAACCTCATCACCCACTTCAAACGCTGTTGGCCCAATACAAGGTCCTAACCAGGCATGCAACTCGTGTGCAGCGATACCTCGGGCTCGTGCAGCTTGAACCATGACTTCCACCACACCCTGGCCCTGATGCCCTGCCAGCCCGCGCCAACCGGCATGCCCTGCAGCCACCCATTGGCCACGCGCGTCGGTCATGAGCACAGGCATGCAATCGGCCACCATGATGGTGGCTGCCACCGATGCATCCGCACACTCACACACATCGGCATGTTGCCCGTCTGCAGTCGCTTCGCAAAGCACCACGCTCTGTGTCCCATGCACCTGCGTCAAATACACGGGCCTGCGCCCCAGCGTCTGTTGCCAACGCGCACGGTTGGCTTGAACGTGTTCGAAATCATCCCCGACATGGTCACCCAGGTTCAGGCTGTTCCATGGTGCGCTGGAGAGCCCCCCAGTACGGGTGGACATGCAAGCTTTCACATGCGTAGGCACTGACCAGCGGGGAACAAGGATTTGTCCGCCCCCAGGGGCAGGCTTGAAATCAGGTCCAGTAGAGGTGGCTGTGCTCATGCTTGCAGCATAACGCCTGGCAAGAGCAAGTGATCGCCACTTGCGTTCTAATCGTGCCATGTCAATGTCTGACCCACCCCTGCCCTGGATTGAAGCAGGTCAGCCCCTGCCTGCCCCCGATGGCGCCTGGAGCGCGCACAGTTCTGCTCCAGGGCTGTTGGCAGCCAGCCCCGATCTGACAGCGCAACAGGTCATACTGGCCTATGCACAAGGTACTTTTCCCTGGTACAGCCGTGGGCAACCCGTATTGTGGTGGTCACCAGACCCACGCATGGTGCTTGAGCCCAAGGCGTTTCGTTTTCATCGCTCGCTTCAACAAAGCCTCAAGAAACAGCTGGCCATGCCTGGCGTTCGCCTGTGCTTTGACACAGCCTTCACACAGGTCATGCAGCGCTGTGCGAGCAGTCCACGACATGGACAAAACGGCACCTGGATTGTCCCGCGCATGATCGAGGTCTATATCGAATTGCACCAGCAAGGACTGGCTCACAGCGCCGAGTTGTGGCTGGGCGACAGGCTGATCGCTGGACTCTATTTCGTGAGTCTGGGACATGCCGTGTTTGGGGAGTCCATGTTCACCTCGGTACGCGATGGCTCCAAAATGGCTTTGAGTCTGCTGGTCAGCGTCTGCCTGCGCCACGGCGTTCGCCTGATTGACTGTCAACAAAACACCGCCCACCTGGCCAGTCTGGGTGCTGCCGAAATCAGTCGAAGTGAGTTCCTGGACATCGTCACCCAAGAACAGCGCCAAGACACCATCGCGTGGCCCACGCAGCACCTATACTGGGACGAACTCTTGAACCTTTGACCGTGAGTAACATTCAGGAACTTCCCCTCAAAGCCCTGCAGTTTTATGCGACGGCCCCCTACCCTTGCAGTTACCTGCCTGAACGAATGGCGCGCTCGCAGGTGGCCACCCCCAGCCATCTGATCGACAACGAGGTTTACTCGGATTTGGTCACCCAGGGTTTTCGCCGCAGCGGTTTGTTCACTTACCGCCCTTACTGCGATGGCTGCCGCCAATGCATGGCGCTGCGTGTGCTCGTCGAGCGATTCAAACCCAATCGCAGCCAGCGCCGGTGCTGGCAAGCACATCAACATCTGCAAACGCGGATCATGAACCTGCACTTCAACCCTGAGCATTACGCGCTGTACTTGAAATACCAGCGCTCCCGACACCCCGGGGGTGGCATGGACGACGACAACGTGGAGCAGTACCAGCAATTTCTGCTGCAAAGCCGGGTCAACTCACGCCTGGTCGAATTCAGAGCCCCAGACACTGACCAGCTGCTCATGGTAAGTCTGATCGATGTGCTCAATGACGGTCTCTCTGCGGTCTACACCTTCTTCGATCCTGAGTACAGACAGGGCCTGGGCACCTTCAATGTAATGTGGCAAATCGAGCAATCGCGCCAAATCAACGTGCCCTATGTGTATCTAGGTTACTGGATCAGCGACAGTCCGAAAATGGCTTACAAAAGCAAGTTCCAGCCTTGCCAGATTTTGAAAAACGGTCACTGGCAGGACAAGTCAACTTGAATTTCGCAGTATAAAATTCTGGCTTGCTTTGTGAGAGGTTGTCCATGAAAAGAGCAGAAGCTGCGCCGGCTGCAACACCCACGATTCAAGTGATTGAACGCATGTTCACCTTGATCGATGTGCTTGCCTCACGCGAAGAAGCCATCACCCTCAAGGAAATCAGCGAAAAAACAGGGCTGCACCCCTCTACCGCCCACCGCATCCTCAACGACCTGACCCTTGGTCGCTTTGTGGACCGGCCCGAGGCTGGCAGTTACCGTTTGGGCATGCGACTGCTGGAGTTGGGCAATATGGTGAAAGGCCGTCTGAATGTAAGAGATGCCGCCATGGAACCCATGAAGGCATTGCACAAACTCATTCAGCAACCCGTCAACCTCAGCGTGCGTCAGGGTGACGAAATTGTGTACGTCGAGCGCGCCTACAGTGAGCGTTCGGGTATGCAGGTGGTACGCGCCATTGGTGGTCGTGCGCCTCTACATCTGACGTCGGTAGGCAAACTTTTTCTGGCACAGGACGACCCCTTGCGCGTGCGTGGCTATGCAACACGCACTGGCCTGGCTGGTCACACCCGTAACAGCATCACACAGCTGCCTGTTCTGGAGCGCGAACTTTCACGCGTCAAACAAAGCGGCGTAGCGCGCGACAACGAAGAGCTGGAATTGGGTGTTCGCTGCATTGCCGCGGGCATCTACGATGACCAGGGAAAACTGCTGGCGGGATTGTCCATCTCGGCGCCTGCCGACCGCATGGACGATGAATGGCTGGCCAAGCTGCAAAGCACAGCCGATGCCATTTCACAAGAGCTCGGTTACCAGCCGCACACGCACGGCTAAGGGTTCAGTCAGCTGCTGCGCTCGTTGGCAAAAGCCTGCAATGCTGTGGAGCGCCCACCATGGGACTCGATCCAGCGGCGCACGCGCTCCGCATCGGCAATTCGGCTGAGTTTGCCAGCGGAATCGAGGAACACCATGATCAGGTTGCGACCGGAGACTTCGGCCTTCATGACCAGGCAGCGTCCAGCCTCGCGGATATAACCGGTTTTTTGCAGACTGATATCCCAGTTGGGGCTTTTGACCAAAGGATTGGTGTTGCGGAATTGCAGCGTGCGACGCCCCACCTCGACCTCATAGCCATGCGAGGTGGACAGCTCACGCATCAAAGGCTGGCGCGATGAAGCCGCCACCAGACGCGTCAAATCCTGCGCACTGGATTGATTCTTGCTGGACAAGCCGGTCGGCTCCACATAGCGGGTGTCATCCATGCCCAATTCACGCGCCTTGGCGTTCATTTTCTGAACAAACACATCCATGCCACCCGGGTATGTACGCCCCAAAGCGTGTGCTGCACGGTTTTCGCTGGACATCAGGGCCAGGTGCAACAAGTCACCTCGGCTCAAACGCGTGCCTACGTTCAATCGAGAGGAACTGCCCTTTTCGGTGTCCACATCATCTTGTGTGATGGTGATCATCTCATCCATGGGCAATTTCGCTTCGGACACGAGCAAACCCGTCATGAGTTTGGTCAGGGAGGCAATAGGAAGCACCGCATGATCGTTCTTGCTGAGCAGGACCTCGCGGGTGTCCTGGTCAATCACCAAAGCCACGCTGGAGCGCAGAGACAAGGGATCCCGAGCTGCGTGCAACCCCGCTTGCTGACCGAAGGACGCAGGATCCACAGGCTCAGCATTCAAAGATCGCTTGACCGTACGGTTTTTTTGATTGACTTTGCGAGTCACCGTTTTGGCCACTCGCTTTTTCTTGACTTGAGTGGTTTTCTCCGCAGCAACTGCCGAGGGTGTCACGCCCACCATCCCTACAGTCAGCGCAAAAGCCAGCATCACCCCACCCCAACGGCTGAGCCACTGGTGATTGGCCAAAACTGCTGCCAAAGATGGAGTTTTCGTGAATTTCATCAAAAAAAATGCCGCAAACAAAAATACAACAGGCTCTAGTTTATATGAATAAAAAAAGCCATGCAAGATCAAACACTTGCATGGCTTTGTTCAAGCGCAGTTTTTTTGTAAAGATCAGCCTTGTGCAGCTACCCGCTCTGCTTTGCTGTGCAGTTTGTTCAAGGCGCTGAGATAAGCTTTGGCGGAAGCCACCACGATATCAGGGTCAGCACCCACGCCGTTGACGACGCGGCCACTGTTTTGCAGGCGCACAGTCACTTCACCCTGACTTTCGGTCGAGCCACTGATGGCATTGACGGAGTACAGAACCATTTCAGCACCGCTTTTCACATGGGCTTCAATGGCTTTCATGGATGCATCCACAGGACCATTGCCTGTCGCCTCACTCTTGACCTCTTTGCCCTGAACGGTAAAGACAATTGCGGCCTGAGGCTGCTCGCCTGTTTCGCTGCGCTGAGACAGGGAGACGAAACCGTATTGATCCTGCTCAGCCGCTGCGCCCTCACTGTTGAGCAAGGCCAGAATGTCTTCGTCAAAGATTTCACTTTTGCGATCGGCCAGCTCCTTGAACCTGGCAAAAGCATTGTTGATTTCAGTTTCGCTGTCGAGCTCCACGCCCAGCTCTTGCAAGCGCAGTTTGAAAGCGTTACGACCAGACAGTTTGCCCAGCACGATCTTGTTGGCGCTCCAACCCACGTCTTCGGCGCGCATGATTTCATAGGTGTCGCGTGCCTTGAGCACGCCATCCTGGTGAATGCCGGAAGCGTGCGCGAAGGCATTGGCCCCCACCACAGCTTTGTTGGGCTGCACCACAAAGCCGGTGGTCTGGCTGACCATGCGGCTGGCGGCCACAATGTGCTGGGTGTCAATACCCACATCCAGGCCAAAGTAGTCGCGGCGCGTCTTGACGGCCATCACCACTTCTTCCAGAGAGCAGTTGCCCGCACGCTCACCCAGACCATTGATGGTGCACTCCACCTGACGGGCCCCCCCGATCTTCACTCCTGCCAGCGAGTTGGCAACCGCCATCCCCAGGTCGTTGTGGCAATGCACCGACCAGATGGCTTTGTCGGCGTTGGGTACCTTCTCGCGAAGCGTCTTGATGAAGTTGCCATACAACTCGGGGATGGCATAACCGACCGTGTCAGGAATATTGATGGTGGTGGCACCTTCGTTGATCACCGCCTCGACCACCCGGGCCAGAAAATCGATCTCGCTGCGGTAACCATCCTCGGCGCTGAACTCAACATCACCGCACAGGTTACGTGCGAAACGCACGGCCTGCTTGGCCTGCTCGAGCACCTGCTCGGGCGACATGCGGAGCTTTTTTTCCATGTGCAACGGCGATGTCGCAATGAACGTGTGGATGCGTCCGCTGTTGGCTCCCTTGAGCGCTTCTGCAGCGCGTGAGATGTCGCGGTCATTGGCGCGCGAGAGCGAACACACGGTGGAGTCCTTGATGGCGTTGGCAATCGTCTGCACCGCCTCAAAGTCACCATTGGAGCTGGCAGCAAAACCGGCCTCGATCACATCCACACGCAGTCGCTCCAGCTGACGCGCAATGCGCAGCTTTTCGTCACGCGTCATCGACGCACCGGGAGACTGCTCACCATCACGCAAGGTGGTGTCAAAAATGATCAACTTGTCTGCCATGTTCACTCCAGTATCGAAATCACCGCAGGGTTTGAAAAACAAAGCAAAAGGCCCGCTGCGGGTTGCATACGGGCCTTTTGGGGTGTGTTGGCTTGCGCTACATATCCCGCCCGCAGGGCGTTAGCAGTAGAGCAAGCGAAAACGTGTTCATGTCGAAGAATGTAGCACAGTTTGAAATGCGCCGCTCAATCGTCCACATGCAAGCCGCGCTCATCGGGCTCGTCGGTAGAAGTGCTGATCAGACTCACAGGCTCCCCTTTGAATTTACGCCACAAGTACATGGCGTAGCCGCTCAGACCGTAGATCATGAACAGCCCAAACAGCACCGATGGCGGATGGATATTGATGACCGCAATCAACAGCACGAGGACGACCAGCCCTACAAAAGGAACGCTTTTTTTGATTTGCAGATCCTTGAAGCTGTAAAAAGGCACATTGGTCACCATGGTCAAACCTGCGTACAGCGCAAGTGCAAACATGGGCCAGGCCAGGCTGACCGGATCCATTTCCAGATCCGTCATGACCCAGATGAAGCCCACCACCAAGGCAGCGGCAGCCGGTGAGGGCAGGCCTTGAAAGTACCGCTTGTCCACCACAGCTGTGTTCACGTTGAAGCGGGCCAGTCGCAAGGCCGCACAAGCGCAATACACAAAAGCCGCAATCCAGCCCCAACGCCCCAGACCACGAAATGCCCACTCGTAAGCAATCAGCGCGGGCGCCGCACCAAAAGAGACCATATCGGCCAGCGAGTCCATTTGTTCCCCAAAAGCACTTTGGGTATTGGTCATGCGAGCCACGCGACCATCCAGACTGTCGAGCACCATGGCACAGAACACACCGATGCACGACAGGTCATAGCGCCCATTCATGGCCATCACAATGGCATAGAAGCCGCCAAAAAGTGCTGCCAACGTAAACAGATTGGGCAGCACGTAAATGCCTTTGGAAGGCTTGCGACGAACCGGATGCGAATCCATGAATATCCTTGTTTCTAAGGGCTCAACTTTTGACCAACCCTGAAGGCCCAAGTGTAAGCCAGAGTTCAGCCAAGAAAAAAGGCCACCGAAGTGGCCTTTCAGTCATCAGCAGGGCCGATCAGTTACGGCTCTGGTCCACCAGCTTGTTCTTGGCAATCCAGGGCATCATGGCGCGCAACTGGCTACCGACTTGCTCGATAGCGTGGTCAGCGTTCAGGCGACGACGGGCCGTCATGCTTGGGTAGTTGGTGCGGCCTTCCAGGATGAACATCTTGGCGTATTCACCGGTCTGAATGCGCTTGAGTGCATTGCGCATGGCTTTGCGGGACTCTTCGTTGATGACTTCAGGGCCAGTCACATACTCACCATACTCGGCGTTATTGGAGATGGAGTAGTTCATGTTGGCGATGCCGCCTTCATACATCAGGTCCACAATCAGCTTAAGTTCGTGCAGGCACTCGAAGTAAGCCATTTCAGGGGCGTAACCGGCTTCGGTCAGGGTCTCGAAACCCATCTTCACCAGTTCAACTGCACCACCGCACAGAACGGCTTGCTCGCCGAACAGGTCCGTCTCGGTTTCTTCCTTGAAGTTGGTTTCAATGATGCCGCCCTTGCCGCCACCATTGGCCATGGCGTAGGACAGGGCCACATCGCGGGCCTTGCCAGACTTGTCCTGGTAAATGGCGATCAGGGAAGGCACACCGCCGCCCTTGAGGTATTCGGAGCGCACAGTGTGGCCAGGGCCCTTGGGGGCGACCATGATCACATCCAGATCAGCGCGGGGCACCACCTGGTTGTAATGCACGTTGAAGCCGTGAGCAAAGGCCAGGGTAGCGCCCTGCTTCATGTTGGGAGCAACGTTGTTGTTGTACACCTCGGGGATGTTCTCGTCGGGCAACAGGATCATGACAACGTCCGCAGCCTTGACAGCATCGTTGACTTCCATGACGGTCAGGCCAGCTTTGGCCACTTTGTCCCAGGAAGCGCCGCCCTTGCGCAGGCCGACCACGACTTTGACGCCGCTATCGTTCAGGTTTTGGGCGTGGGCATGGCCTTGGCTGCCGTAACCAATGATGGCCACGGTTTTGCCTTTGATCAGGCTCAGATCACAGTCTTTGTCGTAAAAAACTTTCACGGGGTTCTCCTTTGGAATAGGTTCAATGTGAGGTCAAAAATCAGACGCGCAAAATGCGCTCGCCACGGCCAATGCCGCAAGCACCTGTACGTACGGTTTCGAGAATAGCGCTTCGGTCAATCGCTTCCAGGAAAGCATCGTTCTTGGAAGAGTCACCAGTCAACTCAATGGTGTAGCTCTTGTCGGTCACGTCAATCACACGGCCACGGAAAATGTCAGCCATGCGTTTCATTTCTTCGCGCTCCTTGCCCACGGCACGTACCTTGACGAGCATCAGCTCGCGCTCAGTGTAGGCGCCTTCGGTCAGGTCCACCACCTTGACCACCTCGATCAGGCGATTGAGGTGTTTGGTGATTTGTTCGATGATTTCATCCGACCCTGTGGTCTGGATGGTCATGCGCGAGAGGCTGGGATCTTCGGTTGGGGCAACCGTGAGGGATTCAATGTTGTAGCCACGGGCAGAGAACAGGCCCACCACGCGAGACAAGGCCCCGGCTTCGTTTTCAATCAGAACAGCAATGATGTGTTTCATTTTTCGGCTTCCTCTTTTCGCCGCCCTCCCCTGCGCACGGTAATGCACAGGCTCGGCGGACAATAGATTCGACAGTATCAGGGTTTACAGATCTTCAGACCCCAGAAGCATCTCGGTGATGCCCTTGCCGGCCTGCACCATCGGGAACACGTTCTCGGTAGGATCGGTCTGGAAGTCAATGAAGACAGTACGGTCCTTGAGCTTGCGGGCCTCAATGAGCGCGCCTTCAACGTCTTGTGGACGTTCAATGCGCATCCCCACGTGTCCATAGGCTTCAGCCAGCTTCACAAAGTCGGGCAAGGCATCCATGTAACTGTGGCTGTAGCGACCGGAATATTCAATTTCCTGCCACTGACGCACCATACCCAGGTAACGGTTGTTGAGCGACAGGATCTTGATGGGGGTGTTGTACTGCAGGCAGGTGGAGAGTTCCTGAATGCACATCTGCACCGAGCCTTCGCCGGTGATACAGAACACTTCACTCTCGGGCTTAGCCAGCTTGATGCCCATGGCGTAGGGAATGCCCACGCCCATGGTGCCCAAACCGCCAGAGTTGATCCAGCGGCGCGGCTCGTCAAACTTGTAATACTGAGCGGCAAACATCTGGTGCTGGCCCACATCAGACGTGATGTAGGCATCCGCATCCTTGGTCATGTTCCACAGGGTTTCAACCACCATCTGGGGCTTGATGACCTGCGTGTTGCCGCGGTCATACTTCATGCAGTCGCGCGAGCGCCAGCCTTCAACCGTGTTCCACCAGCTCTTGAGCGCTTCGGCGTCCAGCTTGAGGTTGGATTCACGGATCATGCCGATCAGCTCGGTCAACACATCCTTGACATCGCCCACGATAGGCACGTCCACCTTGACGCGCTTGGAAATGCTCGAAGGGTCAATGTCGATGTGAATGATCTTGCGCTCAACCGAAGCAAAGTGCTTGGGGTTGCCGATCACGCGGTCATCAAAACGCGCACCCACGGCCAGCAGCACATCGCAGTTCTGCATCGCGTTGTTGGCCTCAAGCGTGCCGTGCATACCCAGCATGCCCAGGAAGCGGCGATCGGTGGCGGGGAAAGCTCCCAACCCCATCAAGGTGTTGGTGACTGGCACATTGAGCAAATCCACCAAGGCACGTAGCTCCGCGCTGGCGTTGCTCAGCAGCACACCACCGCCGGTATAGATGTAGGGGCGTTTGGCAGACATCAACAGTTGCAAGGCCTTGCGAATCTGGCCGCCATGGCCCTTGCGCACCGGATTGTAGGAACGCATTTCAACCGATTCGGGGTAACCGGCGTACAAGGCCTTGTTGAAGGACACGTCCTTTGGAATGTCCACCACCACCGGGCCAGGGCGACCGCTGCGGGCAATGTGAAAAGCCTTCTTCATCACATCGGCCATGTCACGTGCATCTTTGACCAGGAAGTTGTGCTTGACGATGGGACGGGTGATACCAACAGTGTCACACTCCTGGAAAGCATCCAGACCGATAGCCGCGGTGGGCACCTGGCCGGAGATGATCACCATGGGAATGCTGTCCATATAGGCGGTGGCGATACCGGTGACCGCATTGGTCAGGCCGGGGCCGGAGGTGACCAGGGCCACACCCACATCGCCTGTCGCGCGCGCATAGCCGTCAGCGGCGTGCACTGCCGCCTGCTCGTGACGCACCAAAACGTGCTCGATGGTGTCTTGTTTGTAAAAGGCGTCGTAAATGTGCAAGACCGCGCCACCGGGGTAGCCCCAGATGTATTTGACGTTTTCGGCTTGCAGCGCCTTGACAAGTATTTCTGCACCACGCAACTCCTGCCCTTGGGCAGCGTTCGCTGTGGAGGCCATTTCAGCTTTGGACATTTCCATTTTCAACCTTTGTGAATTTCTCTGACGAAAAACCTTGGGTGCCCCTTGGCGCGACTCTTGTGAAGTGGCTTCGGGACTTGAGACCAAAACCATGGGCCCTCAATTCGTGACGGGGCCGGATCTTGATCCGTTTGCTCATTTTCAATTGCAAAACGCGCATTATCGCACCAATCCGGACCCGCAGGTTTGCCGCAAGAGGCGGTGCGATAATCCCTGTCGTTTTTGATCTTGCCCCACATGAACCTCACCCCTCCATTTCCTTTGCGAGCACCGGGCCTGCGCCGACGCATGGCCTGCTGGCTGTACGAAGGCATGCTGCTGTTCGGCGTGGTTTTCATTGCTGGTTACCTGTTCGGCACGCTCAGCCAGACGCGCAACGCCCTGGACAACCGCCACCCCTTGCAGTTTTTCGTGTTTCTGGTGCTGGGCATTTATTTCACCTGGTTCTGGTCTAAAGGTCAGACCCTGGCCATGAAAACCTGGCACATCCGCATCACCGACACCCAGGGTAAGCCCCTGAGTCAGTCTCGTGCCTTGGCTCGCTACATGCTGAGCTGGATCTGGTTTTTGCCACCTTTGTCCATGCAGTGGCTTTTTCAACTTCCTGCAGCCCAGGTTCTGGTCCTGAGCGTAGGCTGGGTCGCCGTTTGGGCCTTGCTCAGCCGGTTTCACCCGCAACGGCAGTTCTGGCATGACCAGCTGGCGGGCACACGCCTGATATCGGTCATGCCCTCACCCAAGGACAAACCATGAGCACGCCCAAACCGCATCATCACAATGTCCAGAAAGCGCGTCGCGGCTTGAATCGCCTGATGCATGCGGCCGGTTACTCCTGGGCCGGTCTGAAATCAGGCTGGAACGAGACCGCCTTTCGCCAGGAGGTTCTGGCCTCGATCGTCATGTTGCCTCTGTCCTTTTGGATGGGGCAATCCTGGGTAGAGGTCACTTTGCTGTCTGGATCTGTGCTGCTGGTGATGATGGTCGAGTTACTCAACACCGCGGTCGAGTCGGTTGTTGACCGTATCGGTCCTGAGTGGCACGACTTGTCCAAACGCGCCAAAGACCTGGGCAGCGCAGCCGTGCTGCTGGCCATGTTGCTTTGCGGCGGGGTCTGGATCACAGCCATTTGGCAATTTGCAATCACCTATTGAACGCGCATGACCACCACAAAACCTGCCTTTTCGCTGTGTGTTTACTGTGGCTCACGTCACGGCAATGACCCCGTCCACACCCAAATCGCTGTGGAGGTAGGTCAGTGGATTGGCGCTCACGGTGGTCAGCTGGTGTACGGCGGCGGTCGCAATGGGCTCATGGGCGAAGTCGCACAAGCCACACTGATAGCCGGAGGCAGCGTTGTTGGCATCATTCCCAAAGCACTACAAGAGCGGGAGTGGGCGCACGACGGATGCTCTGAGCTGCACATTGTGGAGACCATGCACGAACGCAAGCGCATGATGATGGAGCGCGCAGACGCTTTTGTCGCGTTACCTGGCGGCATCGGCACCTTTGAGGAGTTTTTTGAGGTGTGGACCTGGCGCCAGCTGGGCTACCACGACAAGCCTGTAGGCTTGCTCAACGCCTCAGGCTATTACGACAGTCTTCTGAACCTGACCCGCCAAAGCACCGAGGCAGGCTTCATGGGCGAGTGGCAAAACGAGCTGATCACAAGCAGCGATTCAGTGAGCAAGCTACTGCCGGTGCTGATCAACGAAGCAGGGCTGTCCACTGCCCCGCGCGCTGATCAACTCTGAACACCATCAGATTGCAGTTTCATCCTGCTCACCCGTACGGATGCGAACCACGCGCTCCACGGACGTGACAAAAATCTTGCCATCACCAATCTTGCCGGTGCGCGCGGCCTTGACGATGGCGTCCACGCAACGCTCCACATCGTCGTCCTTGACGACCACTTCCACCTTCACCTTGGGCAGGAAATCCACGACGTATTCAGCGCCACGGTACAGCTCGGTGTGGCCCTTCTGACGACCAAAACCCTTGACCTCAGTCACTGTCAAGCCGGTCACACCACACTCGGCCAGACCCTCACGGACTTCTTCGAGCTTGAAAGGCTTGATGACGGCGGTGATTTGTTTCATGTGCAATACCTCTGGGAGAAATCAGGATCTAAAACGGTTGGTTATAGGATAACGCCAATCCTTGCCAAAACTGCGGTGGGTCACCCGAATGCCCACTGGTGACTGTCGGCGCTTGTACTCGTTGATACGAATCAGTCGTACCACTTTTTCAACATCAGCGCTTTCAAACCCATCAGCCACGAGGGCCTGCAGGCCCTCGTCATTTTCCATGTAACGGCTGATGATGGCATCCAGCACCTCATACTCCGGCAAGCTGTCCTGGTCTTTCTGGTCCGGGCGCAACTCTGCGCTGGGTGGGCGGGTGATGATACGCTCAGGAATCGGGCTAACCCCGGTGCCATAAGGATCGTTGGCATTGCGCCAGCGCGCCAGGCGAAACACCCGAGTCTTGAGCACATCCTTGATGACGGCAAAGCCCCCTGCCATGTCGCCATAGAGGGTGCAGTAGCCCGTGGCCATTTCGCTCTTGTTGCCTGTGGTCAGCACCAGCGAGCCCGTCTTGTTGGACAAAGCCATGAGCAAGGTCCCACGTATGCGCGCCTGCAGGTTTTCTTCGGTCGTGTCTTCTAGCAGACCCGCAAACTGAGGCGCGAGCGCAGAGCGAAACTGCGCAAACAAATCGGCAATCGGGATTTCGTCGTAGCGCACCTTCAGGCGCGCGACCATCTCGCGGGAATCGATCCAGCTGATGTCCTGTGTATAGGGCGATGCCATCATCACGGCACGCACTTTGTCTGCCCCCAAGGCATCGACGGCCAGCGCCAGCACCAAGGCCGAATCGATACCGCCCGACAAACCCAAAATGACCCCAGGAAAACCGTTCTTGCCGATGTAGTCGCGAATGCCCAGCACCAGGGCGTGCCAAAGCTGCGCATCTTCATCTTCATGCGCACTGATCGTGCCAGGGAGCATTTGCCCTGGCTCAGACATACTGACTTCCAGCGCGGCCTCCACAAAACCTGGCGCCCGAGCCGCAATATCGCCTTGGGCATTCAGGGCAAAAGACCGGCCCTCGAAGACCACCTCATCCTGCCCCCCCACCAAGTGGGCGTACACCAATGGCAGACCTGTTTCCAGAACACGTTCGCGCATTTGGGCTTCGCGTTCATGGCCCTTGTCCACATGAAAGGGCGAGGCATTGAGCACTGCCAACAACTGCGCACCTGCGTCGCGAGCCTGCATCGCAGGGCCCGCAAACCAGGCATCCTCGCAAATGAGCAAGCCCACACGGACGCCTTGCACTTCAAACACACAAGGCACGTGGCCCGGCGTGAAATAGCGCCGCTCGTCAAACACCTGGTAGTTGGGCAGCTCCTGCTTGTCGTAGCTGGCCACCACCCGTCCTTCGGACAAGACTGACGCTCGGTTGTAACGTTGCACCTGGCTGACACTGCGGCTGCGCAGGCCACCTCCCACCGGATGACCCACCACCACATGCAAGCCGGGCAACCCTGCCAGCGCCTGCGCCAGGGCATTGACAGCGTGGTCACAAGTCTGAATGAAGGCGGGGCGCAACAACAAATCTTCAGCTGCGTAGCCGCAAATTGAGAGCTCAGGGGTGAGCACCAGGCGTGCACCGCCTGCATAGGCTGTCTGGGCCGCTTCAATGATTTTCTGGGCATTGCCCATCATGTCGCCCACCACCAAATTGAGCTGGGCCACACTGATTTTCAGAGTCATACAGATGCAATCGAGTGGGTTGGCGAATTATCTCATCGCGATTGAGCGAGCAGAAAAAAAGCCTGCTGCAGCCAAAACTGCAACAGGCCTGCAAGCCGAATGCGGAAATCAGGCTTTGCTGTAGGCGGCGATGCCGTCGGTGATTTCCTTCTTGGCGGCATCGATGCCTTCCCAACCCAGGACTTTGACCCATTTGCCTTTTTCAAGATCCTTGTAGTGCTCAAAGAAGTGAGCGATCTGCTGAAGTTGCAATTCGTGCAAATCTGCAGTGGATTTGATGTTGGAATAAATGGGCAACAGCTTGTCCACTGGCACTGCCAGAACCTTGCCATCCACGCCGCCTTCGTCTTCCATCTTCAAAATACCGATGGCTCGGCAGGTGATGACCACACCCCCGGGCAGCGGGAAAGGCGTCATGACCAGCACATCCACGGGGTCACCGTCACCAGCAATGGTCTGGGGAACATAGCCGTAGTTGGTGGGGTAGTGCATGGCGGTGCCCATGAAACGGTCCACGAAAATGGCGCCGCTCTCCTTGTCCACTTCGTATTTGATGGGGTCGGAGTTCATCGGGATTTCAATGATGACATTGAACGCTTCGGGGGCTTTGCTGCCAGGAGTCACTTTATCGAGGGCCATGTTCTCGTCTCTGCTATGGAAATGGAAAGAAAGGTGTAAAACACCGGGATTACCCCAGATTTTACTTTCACCGGGCTTGCGGCAGATCGACATCACAGCTGTCTGCTCGGGCAAAATAAGCACATGTCTGAAAGCGTTTACCCCCTGATAGACCTGCGGGCAGCTGCCCTGCCCTTGCCACCGGCATCCGACGCGGCAAGCTTTGGCCATCCGCTGCTGGACATGCATGCACGACCTCTGCACGACTTGCGTATCAGTGTGACTGACCGATGCAACTTCCGCTGCAGCTATTGCATGCCCAAGGAAGTCTTTGACAAGGACTACGCCTACCTGCCCCACAAAGATTTGCTCAGCTTTGAGGAAATCACGCGCCTGGCCAGAAACTTCGTCGCCCTGGGGGTTCGCAAAATTCGCCTGACTGGCGGCGAGCCCTTGCTGCGAAAGAACATTGAAATTCTGATCGAGCAGTTGGCCAGCCTGCGCACGCCCGAGGGCGCCCCCTTGGACCTGACACTGACCACCAACGGCTCACTGCTGGCACGCAAGGCCCAAAGCCTCAAGGACGCGGGCCTGCAGCGGGTCACCGTCAGCCTGGACGGATTAGACGACGCCGTCTTTCGCCGCATGAACGATGTGGACTTTCCCGTTCAGGACGTTCTGGAAGGCATTGAGCGCGCCCAGCAAGTCGGATTGGGGCCAGTCAAGGTCAATATGGTGGTCAAAAGGGGCACCAATGAACAGGAAATCGTGCCCATGGCACGCCACTTCCGCCACAGCGGAGTACACCTGCGATTCATTGAGTACATGGACGTGGGCGCCACCAACGGCTGGCGCATGGACGAGGTCTTGCCCAGCGCAGAAGTGCTGAACTTGTTGCAGCAGCACTGGCCCATGGTGGCACTCGAGCAGAGCGCTGTGGGCGAAACCGCGCAGCGCTGGGGTTACGTCAGCGCTGCAGGACAATACGACAAACAGGCTGGCGAAATCGGCTTGATCAGCAGCGTCACCCAGGCCTTTTGCGGTGACTGCAACCGGGCCCGGCTGTCCACCGAAGGCCGCTTGTACCTGTGCCTTTTTGCTGGCCAGGGCTATGACCTGCGCACGTTGTTGCGTGAGCAAGCGCTCAACGACGAACAACTGCGCGCCCAGATTGACGCCATCTGGCGCCAACGCAGCGACCGTTACTCGCAAATGCGCAGCCAGGCACCGGCTGGCACAGCCCCTGCGCGACGGGTCGAGATGAGCTACATCGGTGGCTGACACTCTGCCCTCCTACACCGCACTCGTGCTGGCCGGCGGACAAGGATTGCGCATGCAAGGTCAAGACAAAGGCCTGGTGCTGGCGGGCGGACAAAGGTTGATCGACCATGCGCTGGCGCGGCTACAAGGGCAAACCACCTCGCCGCAAACGGTGCTGATCAGCGCCAACCGCAATGCAATAGCTTATGCATCACTCGGCTGGCCAGTGCTGCCCGACACGCTACCGGACTACCCCGGACCACTGGCCGGTTTCCTGACAGGGATGCAGCACTGCACCACCCCATGGCTGTTGTGCGTGCCGTGCGACAGCCCTCACTTTCCGCAAGACCTGGCCGAGCGCCTGCTGGCGCAAGCCCTGCAGGACAACGCCGATATCGTCATCGCCGCCGACCGAGACAGCCAGGGCGAGCTGCGAAAGCAAGCCGTGTTTTGCATGATGCGCCCCTCACTGGCCGCTGACCTGTCGGACTTTATGCTGGCTGGTGAGCGAAAAATTGGTGCCTGGGTGGCCCGTCACCACTACAGCGTGGTGTGTTTTGACCAGCCGGGCGACGATCCCGTGGCCTTTTTCAATGTGAATTCGGCTCAAGAGCTTGGTCAGCTCATTTCGCACTAAGCCTTTTCTACGTTCAGCGCAAAACCTGCGCTACACCCATATTGGCCAGTTCGTCCGCACGCTCGTTGCCAGGGTCACCCGCATGACCCTTGACCCAATGCCACTCAATCTGATGGTGCGAGCCATGCACCAGCGCATCCAGCGTTTGCCAGAGCTCAGCATTCTTGACAGGTTGCTTGGCTGCCGTTTTCCATCCTCGCGCCTTCCAGCCATGAATCCACTCAGTGATGCCTTTTCGCACGTACTCGCTGTCCAGATAGAGACTCACGCGACAAGGCCGCTTGAGAGCGCGCAAGGCTTCAATCACCGCCATCAACTCCATACGGTTGTTGGTGGTTTGTGCTTCGCCACCGTGCAGCTCCTTGATGTTGGCGCCAGACTGCAGACGAACACCCCAACCACCCGGTCCCGGATTGCCTTTGCAGGCGCCATCGGTATAAATCTGAACGTGGTTAAGCATCTTTCGCGCTTTCTTGCTGATAGTTTGGCGTTGCGCCTGTTCTGACATGTGTGCGAGCCAAAGGCACTGCCGCCACCTGCCCCGATCCAACCGGTTTCCAGCTGGCGCCTTTGATCAAGCGCATGCCCTGCACCTTCTTGATGGCGACGATGCAATAAGCACTTCCAAAGGGCTCGGCCAGAATAGCCATGCGTCGGTCCAGCCAACGCGTCAGTCCATGGGCCGTCTCCTGGCCGGAGCCTGTCAACCACAGGCCATAGTCGCATCGCTCTATCTCGAACCCCAGCAAGCGCAGCCAGTCCTTGAGCCTGCCAACGCCAAGGAGCTGCACCGGCGCGCCGTTTTCGCCTGCCATGTGTTGTCGGCGCCAGCTGGTGTGCTTGAGTCCCCAAACACTCCAGGGGTTGATGCCGGTCAGCACCAGACGCCCCTCGGGCATCAGTACCCGATGTGCCTCGCGCAGGGTGGCATGCGGGTTGAGCGAGCGCTCGAGTACATGAGGCATGCACACCAGATCCAGGCTGTCTTGTGCCCAAGGCCAGGCCAGGGTATCCACACAAGCCTGAATGTCAATCTCTGTCTCAGCTTCAAACTCGGTCGATACCGACCAACGATGCGGCATACGGTTGACGCGCAGGGCCTGCAAATCGAGTCCAGCCAACTGCACGGCATGAAAACCGAAAGCGTCCACCACAGCGGTGTCCAGCTCGGACTGCTCCCAGCGTTGTAAAACCTGACGCTGTGACACCGTCAACCACGGCAACCAAGGCATCAGGGCAGGCGTGTTTTCTATAATGGAAGTCTTCATGAAACTTGTTGCATTACCCGCATTCACCGACAACTACATCTGGCTGCTGCACAACGATCGGCACGCCTTGGTGGTCGACCCCGGCAGCGCCCATGAGGTGCTCGACTGGCTGGAGCAACACCCCGGCATCCAACTCGAGCATGTTCTGGTGACCCATCATCATGGCGATCATACCGGCGGCATCGCGCAATTGCTGGACGCCACACATGCAAAAGTGCACGCTCCGGCCAAAGAGCCCGCAAATTACACTCACCATGCCGTGAGCGAAGGCGAGTACTTCCTCTGGCACGGCGCGTCTTTGCACGTGCTCCAAGTGCCTGGCCATACCGCCGGACATATTGCGTGGGTGGTTGAAATCCCGGATCAAGATCCCATCCTGTTCTGCGGGGATACGCTTTTCAGCGCCGGCTGCGGCCGTGTATTCGAGGGCACGCCTGAGCAAATGTACATATCCCTGCAAAAACTGGCTCAACTGCCCACACGGACGCGCGTGTGTCCTGCTCACGAATACACCCTGTCAAACTTGCGCTTTGCACAGACCGTGGAGTCTCAAAATACTGACCTTGCGCAGCACACAAACCACTGCCATCGCTTGCGAGCACAACATCAACCCACCTTGCCATCTACCATCGAGCTGGAGTTGAAGATCAACCCCTTTTTACGTGTGAATCAAGCAAGCGTGCGCGCAAGTGCACTCCAGCGAAATCCACACATCAAAACAGATGCCGAGGCTTTTGCAGCCTTGCGTGAATGGAAGAATCAATTTTGACCAGCCCTGCGCACACTTCATTGCTTAGAACCGCCGCGCATCGCATGCTGACAATGCTGCCTGTGTTGGCGCTTGTGGTTTTGTCTGGTTGCGCCAGCCTGGCGCCACCCACCACTGCGCCTATCATGGCTGTCGAAACTGCCGTTTCGACCCCAATGACACCCACGCAGATTGAGTCTTCCGTACGGCTGCGACCTGCGTCGCAAGTAGGACTGAAAGCGCCGGAAGAACAAGACATCTGGGAGCGCATACGAAAGGGCTTCGGCATGCCCGACCTCGTCAATACACGCGTCAACAGTCGTGAGACTTGGTACGCCAGCCGTCCTGACTACATGCTGCGCATGATCGAGCGCTCACGCCCCTACCTTTTTCATATTGTTCAGGAGCTCGAGCGGCGCCAGATGCCCATGGAACTGGCCCTGCTGCCCTTTGTAGAGTCGGCATTCAACCCCCAGGCCGTCTCGACCGCGAAAGCCGCTGGCATGTGGCAGTTCATGCCTGCCACAGGGCGAACCTTCGATCTCAAGCAAAACCTGTTCATGGATGAGCGCCGCGATGTGCTCGAATCCACCCGCGCCGCGCTGGACTACCTACAAAAGCTCTACGGCATGTTTGGCGACTGGCACCTCGCCCTGGCCGCCTACAACTGGGGAGAGGGCAACGTAGGACGAGCCATCGCCCGCAACAAAGCCCGTGACAAAGATACCGACTACGACAGCCTGAGCATGCCCGAGGAGACGCGCTACTACGTACCCAAGCTGCAGGCCCTCAAAAACATCATCTCCAATCCCGAGGCCTACAACGCCGAACTTCCGGAGATCAAGAACCACCCCTACTTTAAAAGCGTCAGCATTGAGCGCGATATTGACGTCGCGTTGGCCGCACGCTTGGCCGAAATCAGCACAGACAATTTCAGGGCGCTCAATCCGTCGTTCAAGCACCCTGTGATCCTGGCCGCAGGCACACCACAGATTCTGCTGCCTTGGGACAACGCCGATACCTTTTTGCGTAATCTGGAAAAGCACCCCGGCAAGAAACTGGCAAGCTGGACCGCCTGGGTCGCGCCACGCAACATGAAGCTTGAGGATGCAGCCAAAGAGGTCAGCATGCATATCAATGACTTGCGCTCAGCGAACAATATTCCGCCTCGCATGCAAGTGCGTGCTGGTTCAACGCTGCTCGTGCAACGTAAAGGCGAGCTCGACAGCGATGTTTCCGAACATCTGGCTGCGTCAGCACAACTGTCACTCATACCCGAAGTTGTTTTACGGAAAATTGCCGTCAGCGCTCACAAAGGCGACACCCTGGCACGACTGGCTGCCCGGCACGGCGTATCAGCCAGCAATTTGGCCACATGGAACAATTTGAACCTCAATGCACAACTGAGGGCAGGACAACGATTGACCTTGTACGCCCCCTATCGGGCAGCCAAAAAGGCAGCAACTCGAACCTCGACCCGTGTGGCGAGTAAGCGCAAAAAGCGTTAAATCATCACAAGTCAAGTGACAGGCGTTTAACGCCTGTCAACCAAGGCATGCGCAATCGTGCCCAGATCAACGTACTCCAGTTCGCTGCCTGCAGGCACTCCACGCGCCAGACGAGTCACGCGAATGCCATGGGTGCGTAACATTTCCGAAATCACGTGCGCGGTCGCCTCGCCCTCAGCGGTGAAGTTGGTTGCCAAAATCACCTCACGCACCGCGCCTTGCTGAACCCGCTCTTTGAGTTTGAGCAAGCCGATGTCTTTGGGCCCCACCCCGTCGAGTGGACTGAGTTTGCCCATGAGCACGAAGTAAAGCCCCTTGTATGTACCTGTGCGTTCAATGGCGGACTGATCAGCAGGAGTCTCGACCACACACAATTGGCCCGCATCTCGTGACACATCCGAACAGGTTTCGCACACCTCCAGCTCGGTAAAGGTGTGGCACTGGCTGCAATGGTGCACATCGCGCACAGCCTGGGTCAATGCGGCTGCCAAAAGCGTCGCCGCCTGCCGGTCATGCTGCAGCAGGTGATAGGCCATGCGCGAGGCAGACTTTGCCCCCACACCTGGCAATCCCTTGAGAGCTTCGAGCAGGGCTTGAAGGGCGTGCGCTTGGGCCACAGCGTTTTTCCAGCTTTCTGAAAATTCAGAAAGGCAGCTTCATGCCAGCAGGCAAGCCTGCGGTGAGCTTGCCCATTTTCTGCTGAGAGACTTCTTCTGCAGCGCGCACTGCATCGTTAAAGGCTGCTGCCACGAGGTCTTCTAGCATGTCCTTGTCATCCGCCAGCAAGGACGGATCGATGGTGACACGGCGAACTTCATGCTTGCATGTCATCAGCACTTGTACCAAACCACCGCCAGACTGACCCTGGACCTCAATATTGGCCAGTTCGTCCTGCGCGCGCTTGAGATTGTCCTGCATGGCCTGCGCCTGCTTCATCAAACCTGCAAGTTGTCCTTTGTTGAACATAGTCGTTCCTCGTTTATGGAATAGGTTGAAGGGAACCCGGCACGATTTTGGCGCCGTAGTTTTGCATCATGTTTTGCACCAGCGGGTCCTGCAAAATCAAATCTTGCGCAGCCTGCATTTTCTCGGCTGCCAGCACTGCAAGGCGCTTGGCCGGCGTATCGACCACTGATCCGGCCTTCCATTGCAAACGGACCGCATGACCTGCGGCCTGCACCGCCACTTGCAGTTTCTCCCGGGCATTGGGCGTGTTCAGCGATTCTTTCTCCAGACACAAGGTCCAAAGTCCATCCGTTTGCTCGACCAACTGCGACTGCAAGGCCAACTCACGTGGCAAGGCATTGATCTGCTCCTGGGCCATCAACTGACGAATCAGCTCAAACCAATGCGTTCCCAGCGCTGTTTCCTCGACGGCTGGAGCTTGCTCTGTGGCAGGCCGGTCCGCACGTGCAGAAGGCGCGTCCAGCTCCCGCACCGGCAATGACTGTATCCGGGCTGCTGGCATCGCCGATGGAGTAGCGTCTTGAACAGGCGCCGAAACAGGGACTACAGATGCAGGTGCCGGGGCTTCGCGAACAGGCACGGAAACCACAGCTGCTGGTGCCAACCTAGGCTGACTCAGCCGAACTTCAGGACTTTTTTTTTGAGCCTGTTCCAGCGCCGCAGGCTTGAATGCCAGCAAACGCAAAAGCACCATGGTCAAGGCGGCGTATTCATCAGGCGCCAAACCCAGCTCCTGACGACCATGCAGACACAGGCTGTACAGCAACTGGGTTTCCTGTGGATCCATGCGCTGGGCCAAGTCCATCAGGCGCGGGCCATCCGGGTCCTCATCGAGCGATGCAGGCTGCCCCGCCCACTGCGCCACAGCCATTCGCTGCAATGCGAGGCTCATGTCTTCCAATGTGGCAGCAGCTGACACACCTTGCACGCGCAAGGCATCAATCAAGGCAACCACCTGGGCAGCTTGCGCATCGATCAAGGCCTCAATGAGTTCATAAACATGCCCCTGATCCACGCTGCCCAGCATCTGGCGCACGACAGCCTCGCGCAAAGCGCCACTGGCGTAAGCGATCGCCTGATCGGTCAGACTCAAGGCATCACGCATGGAGCCACGTGCTGCACGCGCCAGCAAGCGCAAGGCACCGGTTTCGGCTTCAATGTTTTCCTGTGCCAGCACCCGGGTCAAATGCTCCAGTACGGTCTCGGGCGCCATCGGACGCAAATTGAATTGCAGGCAACGCGAGAGTACCGTGACCGGCACTTTTTGTGGATCGGTGGTGGCCAGCACAAACTTGAGGTATTCAGGCGGCTCTTCCAGCGTCTTGAGCATCGCGTTGAACGCCGTGTTGGTCAGCATATGCACTTCGTCGATCATGAAGACTTTGAAGCGCCCCTGCACTGGCTTGTACACCGCCTGCTCCAGCAGGCTTTGCACTTCGTCCACCCCGCGATTGGATGCGGCATCGAGTTCGGTGTAGTCCACAAAACGACCAGCATCAATGTCGCGGCAAGCCTGGCACACGCCACAAGGCTCGGCTGTGATGCCGCCCTGGCCATCAGCCCCTTGGCAATTGAGGGACTTGGCCAAAATACGGGAGACAGTGGTCTTGCCCACCCCACGCGTGCCGGTAAAAAGGTAGGCGTGGTGCAGGCGCTGCTGCACGAGTGCGTTGGTCAAGGCCTGAACAACGTGCTCCTGCCCCACCATTTCGGTGAAGTTCTGAGGACGGTATTTGCGCGCCAGGACGATATATGACATGCGGGCATTCTATCGGCTGCGAAGACGCTCACGAGCCGCATTGGCGCTTTGCCCCGAAAACAGTTTTTTACACAAGGGACAAGGCCCGCAACCCACGGTTCCTGCCCTACAATACGAAGCGACGGGCCTTCCCGCATGGTGAAGCGGCCAACCGGGTCAGGCGGGGAACCGAGCAGCCCTAACCGTGGAGCCAGTGCCGGGGTCAAGGCTCGTCACCCCTCCCCCAAAATTTTTCAGGCGGCGACGCTGGCCTTGCCGATAGCCATGCCACGCACGGGCAGGCGAGTCACCTTGGCTTTACGCACACCTTCATCACCCACAACCGCACTGCGTTGCGCGCGAGCATTGGGTTCAAATGCCAGTTGTGTCTGGCTGCGCAGCGCTTCAATAAAGTTTTCCGGATAGTCCCTGACAGCGTAGCCTTGCTGCCCCATGGCCGCCATAAAGGCTTTAGAGGCTTGGGCCAGTGCTTTTTGGTAGGCGTCAGTCTGAATATGTTTCATGTCATTTCCACAAGTCGGGATGCTGCGTAAGATACTTACAACGCCCAGGTTTGTGGAGGGGCTGATGCACTCGCTTGTGAGTATTTGTTACAGCCATTCGTTACATAAATTTGTATAGACTACCGCCGCTGGACCCGTGGCCTAAAGGAAGGCACGCCGGACACCCCGGGTAGTTTCTGTCAAAATAGAATATCTTTCATTTCACCCCTCTTTCGACAAGGTAATGACACCATGGCCAGCGATCTGATCAAACACGTTTCCGACAGCAGCTTTGAAGGCGACGTCCTGCAAGCGACGCAGCCCGTGGTTGTGGACTTCTGGGCCGAGTGGTGCGGCCCCTGCAAAATGATTGCCCCCATCCTGGACGAAGTGGCCACCGCCTACCAGGGCAAAGTGCAAATCGCCAAGATGAACGTGGACGAAAACCGCGACATCCCGGCCAAATTCGGTATCCGTGGCATTCCTACCTTGATGGTGTTCAAGGGTGGTCAGCTCGCCGCCACCAAGGTAGGCGCCATGAGCAAGGCCCAGCTGACTGCGTTCATCGACCAGCAACTGGCCTGAGCTGCGCGCACTTACATGACGGGTTTGCCCCTCTGACTGTGATCCGGCAAACCCGTAAAAACCTGTCATAATTTCCCTTGCTCGGGCTTCACCCGAGTCAGTTCCGCCGGACCCGTACATGGCTTTCCGGACCTGAACAACGCTTTCCCCCAGAATTTTCTTGACTGCTCAGGCAGCCTCTCACCGCAGGTCAAACTCCATGCATTTGAATGAACTCAAGGCACAACACGTGTCTGAACTCCTCAAGCAAGCCGAAGAACTCGAAATCGAGAACACGGGCCGTATGCGCAAGCAAGAGCTGATGTTTGCCATCATCAAAAAACGCGCCAAGGCTGGTGAACAGGTGTTTGCCGATGGTGTACTGGAAATCCTGCCCGATGGGTTTGGCTTCCTGCGCAGCCCCGACACCAGCTACACCGCCAGCACGGACGACATCTACATCAGCCCCAGCCAGGTGCGGCGCTTCAATCTGCACACCGGAGACATGATCGAAGGCGAAGTGCGCATCCCGAAAGATGGCGAGCGCTACTTTGCCCTGACCAAGCTCGACAAGGTCAATGATGGCTTGCCCGAGAACAACAAGCACAAGGTGATGTTCGAGAACCTCACGCCCCTGTTCCCCAAGGAGCAGATGCGTCTGGAGCGTGACATCAAGGGCGAGGAAAACATCACCAGTCGCGTGATTGACATCATTGCTCCCATCGGCCGCGGCCAGCGCGCCCTGATTGTGGCCCAACCCAAGTCAGGCAAGACGGTCATGATGCAGCACATTGCCCACGCCATCACCGACAACTACCCCGATGTGCACCTGATGGTGCTACTGGTCGATGAACGCCCCGAAGAAGTGACCGAGATGCAGCGCAGCGTGCGCGGCGAAGTCATCTCTTCCACTTTCGACGAACCCGCCGCCCGCCACGTGCACGTGGCCGAGATGGTGATCGAGCGCGCCAAGCGCTTGGTCGAGCTCAAAAAAGACGTGGTCATCTTGCTGGACTCCATCACCCGCCTGGCCCGTGCCTACAACAACGTGGTGCCTAGCTCTGGCAAAGTGCTGACCGGCGGTGTGGACGCCAATGCCCTGCAGCGCCCCAAGCGCTTCTTTGGCGCCGCCCGCAATGTGGAAGAAGGCGGCAGCCTGACCATCATCGCCACCGCCCTGGTCGACACCGGCAGCCGCATGGACGAAGTGATTTTTGAAGAATTCAAAGGCACCGGCAACTGCGAACTCCACCTTGAGCGACGCCTCTACGAAAAGCGTGTGTTCCCCGCTATTAACCTCAATCGAAGCGGTACCCGCCGTGAGGAACTGCTGCTCCAGCCCGAAGTGCTGCAAAAGACCCGCATCCTGCGCCAGTTCATGTACAACATGGACGAAATCGAGGCAATGGAAATGGTGCTCAAGAGCATGAAGGCCACCAAGAACAACTCCGAGTTCTTCGACATGATGCGCCGGGGCGGCTAATCCCCTATAATCCACAGTTTTGCGGAAAGTGCGTCCGAAAGGGTTCGGAGCGTGGCTACCGTGGTTACCAAAAAGGAAAACCCATGAAAGAGGGCATTCACCCCAACTACCGTGAAGTGTGCTTCCAGGACATGTCCAACGGCTTCAAGTTCGTGACCCGTTCCTGCGTCAACACCAAAGAAACCACCGAATTTGAAGGCCGCGAACTGCCGCTGTTCAAGCTCGATACCACCAGCGAGTCCCACCCCTTCTACACAGGCACTCAGAAGTCTGTGGACAACATGGGCGGCCGCGTGGAGCGTTTCCGCAACCGTTTCGGCAAGACCGCCCTGGCCAAATAAGGCGTTCTTCCTTTCGCAAAGGGCAGCCCGGGCAACCGGCCTGCCCTTTTGTTTTGAAGCTGCCAAACTGTTATCGTGACCACTGTGAACGCTCCCAGCCCCGCCATCGTTGCCCAGCATGCCGTACGCAGACTGCCGCGTGCAGCGTTGTGGCTGCTGAGTCTGGCCTACGTGCTTTCAGGCTTTGTGGGGCGCACGGCATGGAAAAACGATGATCTGGAGGCCTTTGGGTTCATCTGGCAATTGGCCACTCCCCTCGCTGGGGAAAATGCATCCTGGCTACACCCTACCCTGCTGGGGCAGGCAGACGCCAACCTTGCCCTGTTGCCTTACTGGCTGGGTGCCCTGGCCATCAAGGCCTTGCCTTGGTTGTCGCCGGAACTGGCTTCACGCATACCCTTTGCGGGATTGCTGCTACTGACCCTGATCTGCACCTGGTACGCCATTTACGCTCTGGCTCGCCATCCTCAGGCACAGCCCGTGGCCTTCGCCTTTGGCGGCGAGGCGCGGCCTGCAGACTATGCACGCGCGCTCGCCGATGGTGGCTTGCTGGCGCTGATCGCCTGTCTGGGTCTTGCCCGACTGGGCCACGAGGGCACAGCAGCACTCAGTCAGCTCGCTTGCGCCAGCCTGGTGTTCTTTGCACTGAGCAATCACACACGCCATCGGTTGCCTGCATTGCTTGCGATGGCCGCAGGCATGCTGGGCTTGACCCTGTCGGGTGGTCCGACCATGTCGTTGCTACTGGGCCTGGGGGGGACCGCGGTGCTGGCCGCAGGTACACGCGCACGGGCCCTTGATCTGGGGCTGATGCTGCTGATCACCCTGATGTGCGTTACCCTCGCAGGCAGTCTGGACTTGTGGCGCTTGCGCCTTCAAGCCGATCGTGGCGCAGAACTGGTCAGCTGGGCAAAACTGTTGCTGTGGTTCACCTGGCCTACTTGGCCCTTGGTACTGTGGTCTTTGTGGCGCTGGCGTCACGCCTTGCACCAGCCCTGGCGCTCACCCCACTTGGCTTTGCCGCTCTGGTTCGCTTTAGTCACGATAGGCAGCACTTGGCTGACTGGCCAGTCAGACCGCGCTTTATTGCTGAGCCTGCCAGCGCTTGCTGCATTGGCGGCTTTTGCCTTGCCAACACTCAACCGCGGCGTGAGCGCGTTCATCGACTGGTTCACCCTGCTCTTTTTCACAGTCTGCGTACTGACCATCTGGGTGGTCTGGGTGGCCATGCAAACCGGTTTCCCCCAACAGCCCGCCGCTAACGTTGCTCGCCTGGCCCCTGGGTTTGAGCCGAGCTTTTCGTTCACCGCCTTTACCTTGGCCGTGATCGCCACCCTGTGCTGGGTTGCTCTGGTGCGCTGGCGCGTCGGCCGTCATCGTGCCGCCCTTTGGAAGAGCATGGCTCTTCCCGCTGGCGGCGCCGCTTTGTGTTGGCTGCTGTTGATGACGCTTTGGCTACCCCTGCTGGACTATGCACGCAGCTATGCACCTCTGAGTCGAAAGTTGGTAGCTCTGGTCGAACCCTCACACTGCGTGGCCTATATCGGTCTGACCCGGGCTCAGGTCACTGGGCTGCGCCTGCATGCCGGCTACGATCTGACGGCCTACCAGGACGGTCAAAGCCAGTGTTCCTGGCTGTTCATGAACTCACGTGTGCAATCACTGGCAGAGACAGATGAACTGTTGAAGCAGTGGGAGTTGATCAGCAGCGTACAACGCCCGACCGATGGCAACGAATGGATAGCCGTGTTCCGACGCCGCACCCCATGAAGCAGAGCGACTTGCGGGCAATTGCCCGCCATACCGCAACCGTGCTGGTCGGGCAATGGGCGGTCATGGGTTTCAGCGTGGCCGACACCATCATTGCCGGGCAATATTCGGCCCAAGCTCTGGCGGTCATGTCCCTGGCCACCTCCATCTATATCAGTGTTTACGTCGGGCTCAACGGCATGCTGCAATCGCTGTTGCCGGTCTGGGCCGAATTGCGAGGAGCCGGACAGGATCGGCAGATCGGTCCTTCGGTACGCCAGGCACTGTACATTGCGGCTCTGGCCTTTGGCGTGGGTTTCCCCTGCCTGTTCTGGCCCGGGCTGTGGCTGCAGTGGACCCAAGTACCCCCGCAATTGTGGCCTGCGGTTGAGGGCTATCTGGCTATTTTGTCCATTGCCCTGGCGCCCTCCTTGCTGTTCAGGCTCTACGGCACACTCAACCAGGCCCTGGGACATGCCAGAATGGTCACTTGGCTACAGGCGATGGGTCTGGCCATCAAAGTGCCTTTGTCCTGGGCCTTGACCTTTGGTGCTGCAGGTCTGCCTGAATTGGGCGCACAGGGCTGCGCCTGGGCCACACTGTGTGTCAACCTGCTCATGCTTGCTTGTGGTGCCTGGTGGCTGTGGCGACTGGACGTTTACAAACCCTATCGTTTGTTTGACCGGCTGACATCGCCCGACTGGACGCAGCTCAAGCGCTTTTTGCACCTGGGTATCCCGGCGGGTTTGTCCATCATGGTCGAGGTCACCTCCTTCACCCTGATGGCACTGTTCATCGCCCGTATGGGGGCATTGGCCTCGGCAAGCCACCAGATTGCGTCCACGCTGGCTGCAGTGCTCTATATGGTTCCACTGTCTTTAGGCATCGCCACAAGCGCACGCACCGGCTACTGGTTGGGCGCAGGCCAAGGCGCACGCGCGCGCAAAAGCGTTTTGACAGGTTTGCAGATGGGTTTAGTGCTCTCCCTGGTCTGCGCCGCGGCGCTTTGGCTGACGCGCGCGCCCATCAGTCGCCTGTTCTCAAGCCAGACCGAGGTGCAAGCCTTGGCCGCTGTCTGGCTGGCATGGGTAGCGCTTTACCATGTCAGCGATACCCTTCAGGCTATCAGCGCATTTGTGCTGCGTTGTTACCGACAGACCATCATGCCCTTGGTCGTTTACACGGTTTTGCTCTGGGGTGTGGGTGTTGGCTTTGCGTACCGATGGGCTTACGAGGGCATAGGCCCACTTGCAGCACGACCACGTGTAGACACATTCTGGATCAGCAGTACCTTAGCCTTGGCCATGGTCTCAGCTTTGCTGGTGCTGCTGTTGATGCGGGTCAGTGATCAGCGCACACGCGCTGCTGGCAGGTGAAGGCTGAACGTCGAGCCCTTGCCCAACTGGCTTTCAATGCTCAAGCTTCCACCGTGGCGTTGAATGACGTGCTTGGTGATCGCAAGCCCCAAACCTGTGCCACCCGTTTCACGTGAGCGGCTACGGTCAACTCGATAAAAACGCTCGGACAATCTGGGCAAATGCTCGGGCGCGATGCCTGTCCCCGTGTCGTGCACACTGAAGGTCATGCCACCGCCTGGAGTGCGGCGGACACTGACACGCACCTCACCGCCTGCTGGCGTATAGCGCACAGCATTGCTCACCAAATTGGAAAACGCACTGAACAACTCATTGCGCGAGCCCAGAACCTGAGAGACTTCAGGTGCATCAAACACCAGTCGGTGCACAGCAGTCTCAGAGTGCGACTGCACCGCTGACAAAGACCGTGCGTCGCTCTCGATCTGTTGGAGCAGAGGTGGAATCTCCACCAAGTCTTGTGCATCCGGCGCGGGACTTCCCTCAAGCTGCGAGAGGGTCAACAAATCAGCTACCAGCGTTTGCATGCGCGAGGCCTGCACCGACATCAAGTCCAGATAGCGCGCGGTCTCTGCAGCATTCAGCGGCAGGGACTGCAAGGTTTCCACAAAACCAGCCAGCACCGTCAAAGGCGTACGGATTTCATGCGAGACGTTTGCCACAAAATCACGCCGCATGGCATCTGCCTGCACCAGCGCCGTGACGTCGCGAGTGAGCATCAGCTCCTTGCCTTGCCCGTAATGATGCAGATGAATGCTCAGGTTGCGGCTTTTGCCCCATGCAGCGCCGGGGGCATCCACCTGAATTTCCTTATCGTGATCACTTTGTGCGTAAAACTTGGTGAATGCAGGGGCTCGCAACAAATGAACAATGTGTTGCTGCAGATCACGAGGCATTTGCAAGCCCAAATGCTCACATGCCGTCTGGTTCATCCATTCGATCTTGCCTTCATCGTCAAGCAGGACCACGCCATTGGGCGATGCCTGAATGGCGGACAGAAAGTCATGAAGCCGTTTTTCCTGGGTTTGGGTATGCTGGTCCCGAATTCGCAGTTGGCGGTAAGTCCGTTCACCCAACTCCTTCCAGGGACCTCGCAGCAATTTAAGCCCATCAGGCAAGGGCTGCTTGATCCAGTGCTCAAACCGTGAACCTTGCCACATGCACCAGACGAGTCCGAGAAACAAACCCGCAAACGCCCCCACCCACCGGCTAATATCCGGATAGAGAAAATGGATGGCGATGGCGCCGGCAAAAGAGCCAACGCTAAGCGGGAAAAGAGCGGACCACATGCCCTGATATTACAGGCCTGTCGCTTTAAGTCGATAACCTGCGCCACGAACCGTCTCAATCAGGCCACTGGCTTCACCCAGAGACTCGCGCAGACGCTTGACGTGCACATCGACCGTACGCTCTTCAATGAAGACGTGATCGCCCCAAACCTTGTCCAGCAACTGCCCACGGCTATGGACTCGTTCCGGATGCCGCATCAGGTACTGCAGGAGCTTGAACTCGGTGGGGCCCACCTTCAGTGGCTGTTGCTTCCAGCTCACACGATACGTGTCAGCATCCAGTGTCAAATCACCAATCGTGACCACACCGGCTGATTGCTCGGGCGCACGACGGCGCAACACGGCACGAATCCGCGCCAGCAGCTCGCGCGGCGAAAAGGGCTTGACGATGTAGTCATCCGCCCCCGACTCGAGTCCTGCAACTCGATCCGCCTCATCACCTCGTGCTGTGAGCATGAGGATAGGAATAGCCTGGCTTCGAGAGGAAGAACGCCACTTCTTGGCCAGTACCAAGCCGCTTTCCCCTGGAAGCATCCAGTCCAGCAAGATCACGTCTGGCAAGATTTCATCGAGTTCTTTTTGTGCGGTAACGGCATCCATCGCCCAGATGGGCTGAAAGCCGTTGTGCCGAAGGTTGACAGCAATCAATTCGGCAATTGCCGGCTCATCTTCAACGATCAAAACGCGTGGCAGATTTCTCATTTCACCGCTGATTCAATGTCCGACAGCGCCGTGTGACGTACATCTGCGCCTTTGACCACGTAGATGATGAACTCGGCAATATTTTTGGCATGGTCACCAATGCGCTCGATGGCTTTGGCCACGAACAACAGATCCAGCGAGGCGGAAATGGTGCGCGGGTCTTCCATCATGTAGGTGACCAGCTTGCGCAGAAAACCATCGAACTCAGCGTCGATCAGGTCATCTTCTTTCAGAATGCTCAGCGCTGCCGTCACGTCCAGACGTGCAAAGGCATCCAGCGCTTTGCGCAAAAGACCCGAGGCCAGATCCGAAGCCACGCGCAGCTCGGAGGAAGGCAAGGTTCGGCTGCCCTGCTCCACAATCAGTTTCACCATGCGCGCAATGCGCTCGGACTCATCGCCTGCGCGCTCCAGGTTGGCCGTGATCTTGGAGACCGCCATGAGCAAGCGCAAATCGCGCGCCGTCGGTTGGCGACGGGCAATGATGGACGAGAGCTCGTGGTCAATTTCCACTTCCAGGGCGTTGACCTGCCTCTCGGTAGCGATCACCTGATCGGCGACCTCCACACTGAATTGCGACAAGGAGTACACCGCATGCCGGATTTGCGACTCCACCATGCCCCCCAATTCCAGCACGCGGGAAGAAATACCGGCCAACTCAGCATCAAACTGACTCGAAATATGTTTATCCATGATCTCAATGCCTTTCTTGTTCAGCCGAAACGGCCGGTGATGTAGTCTTCTGTCTCCTGACGAGCAGGCTTCATAAAAATCTGTTCGGTCTGGCCAAATTCGATCAAGTCGCCCAGATACATATAGGCCGTGTAGTCCGAGACACGCGCAGCTTGCTGCATGTTGTGGGTCACAATGGCCACGGTGTATTCACTCTTGAGTTCATGCACCAGCTCTTCAACCTTGGCGGTGGAGATGGGATCCAGCGCCGATGTGGGCTCGTCGAGCAAAATTACCTTGGGCTTGACAGCCACAGTGCGTGCAATGCACAAACGCTGTTGCTGACCGCCCGACAGTGACAGGCCGCTTTGACCCAACTTGTCCTTGACTTCATTCCAGATGGCAGCCTTTGACAGCGCCCACTCCACGCGGTCGTCCATTTCGGAGCGGCTGAGGTTTTCATAGAGCTTCACACCGAAAGCGATGTTGTCGTAAATCGACATCGGAAAAGGCGTAGGCTTCTGAAACACCATGCCCACACGTGCACGCAGCAAGTTCAAGTCCTGCTTGGCGTCAAGCACATTCTCGCCATACAGGCTGATCTGACCTTCAGCACGCTGTCCTGGGTACAGGCTGTACATGCGGTTGAGCGTACGCAGCAAGGTGGACTTGCCACAACCCGAGGGGCCGATGAACGCCGTCACTTTGTGTTCGGCGATATCAAGGTTGATGCCTTTGAGCCCCTTGAAATTACCGTAGAAGAAATCCAGATTGCGGATTTCGATGGCGTTTTTCACGCCGCTGGGGATCAATACATTGGATGTGTTCATGTCAATCTCGTCAAATCAGGTTCAGTGCTTGCCTTGGTCACGGAAAAACACACGTGCAATGATGTTGAGCACTAACACCGTTAGCGTGATCAGCAGCGCCCCTCCCCAGGCCAGACGAATCCAGTTGTCGTAGGGGCTCATGGCGAATTGGAAAATCACCACCGGCAAATTGGCCATGGGCGCGTTCATATTGGTCGAGAAAAACTGGTTGTTCAGCGCCGTGAACAGCAGAGGTGCAGTTTCACCGCTGATGCGGGCCAGCGCCAGCAGCAAGCCCGTCATCACACCAGCCTTGGCGGCGCGCAGGGTCACAAACGTGGCCACTTTCCAGCGCGGCGCGCCCAAAGCAAAAGCGGCTTCACGCAGACTTCCAGGCACCAGGCGCAACATGTTCTCGGTGGTACGCACCACCACAGGAATGGCAATCAGGGACAAGGCCAGCGTGCCAGCCCAACCCGAGAAGTGTTTGACCTGTGCCACCAAAATGGCGTAAACAAACAGCCCCAGGACAATGGAAGGCGCAGACAACATGATGTCAGTCACAAAACGAGTCAAGCTTGCCGTTTTGCTTTGGTCGCCATACTCAGCCAGATAGACACCCGCAAAAATGCCCACCGGCGTGCTGATCAGGGCCGTGAAGATCACCATCATCACACTGCCCACAATGGCATTGGCCAAACCGCCACCCTCAGATCCTGGAGCGGGGGTGGACTCGGTGAACATGGCCAGATCGATGGCTGAGAAGCCATTCTTGAACAGCACCACCAAAATCCAGAGCAGCACCACCAGACCCAGGGCCATGGCGGCCATCGACAAGGTCAGGCCGATGCTGTTGACCATCTTGCGACGGCGGTAAATCGAGAGATCCATGGTTTACTTTCCTTCAGGTCTTGCTGCCTTGGGCTTTTTCGCCGCGCAGGATCATGTACTTGGCCAGCGCCAGCACCACAAAGGTGATCGCAAACAGGAGCAGGCCTAGCGCAAACAAGGCTGACATGTGCATGTCAGCAGCCTCACCAAATTCGTTGGCCAGGGTCGATGCGATGGAGGAGCCCGGCGAAAACAGGGAACCCGTGATGCGCTGCGAGTTGCCAATCACAAAGGTCACGGCCATGGTCTCGCCCAGAGCGCGCCCCAGCCCCAGCATGACGCCACCGATGACGCCTTTTTGCGTGTAAGGCAACACGATATAACGCACCACCTCCCAGGTAGTGAAGCCCAGGCCGTATGCAGACTCGCGCAATACCGCTGGAACAATTTCGAACACATCGCGCATGACAGCCGCAATGAAGGGCAGGATCATGAAAGCCAGAATGATGCCGGCGGCCAAAATGCCGATGCCGTTCATGGCGCCACCAAACAAGGTGCCGATGATGGGCATCTGGCCCAAGGTGGACTGCAGTGCAGGCTGACCGTACTCGGCAAACAGCGGCGCAAAGATGAACAAACCGAACATGCCGTAAATGATGGAAGGCACAGCGGCCAGCAACTCAATGGCCGTACCCAATGGACGGCGCAGCGTCACGGGGCAGTTTTCGGTCAAAAACAGGGCGATACCAAAAGACAGGGGCACCGCAATCAGCAAGGCAATGGCCGCACTGATGACCGTACCGAAAATGGCGATGGCCGCACCGAATTCTTCGTTGACGATGTCCCATTCGACACGCCAGACGAAGTGAAAACCAAATTTGGACAGGGCAGGCCAGGCCGTGATGAACAGCGAAGCGATGATGCCCAACAAAGCCACAAGCACCAGCATGGAAAACAGCCAGGTGATCTTGTGGAAGAAAAAATCCTGCAGACGTTGACGCGCCACCACCACCATCACCTGCGCATCCGCAGCGGCTTTATCATTTTGAAGTGGGGTTGTGCTCATGTCGATTCCTTGGGTGTAAGACATCCCAGACACTCTTTCTATTCATGCGGCCCTGACACCGATTGGCATCAGGGCCGCATTCACTCAACAACAGGCAGATCAGTGCTTGATCTCTGTCCAGACTTTCTGACGGATCTGAGCGGTCAGAGCGTCAGGCAGAGGCACATAGTCCAGATCGGAAGCCATTTTCTTCCCGTTCTTGAAAGCCCAGTCAAAGAACTTGACGACTTCCTGGGAAGCAGCCTTGTCACCAGGTTCCTTGTACATCAGGATGAAGGAAGCGGTGCTGATGGGCCAGCTGGTTGCACCTTTGGCATTGACCATGGAGATGCCCATGCCAGGCACGCTGAACCAGTCAGCGCCAGCAGCGGCAGCAGCAAATGTCACATCGTCAGGGCTGACAAACTTGCCATCAGCGTTTTGCAGCTGCAGGAAAGTCATGTTGTTTTTCTTGACGTAAGCGTACTCAACGTAACCCACAGCGCCTTTGACGCGGTTGACGTTGGCGGCCACGCCTTCGTTACCCTTGCCACCCACGGACGAAGCAGCAGGCCACTTGACAGCAGCGCCCTTGCCCACTTTTTCAGCCCAGTCTTTGCTGACTGCCGTCAGGTAGTCGGTGAAGTTGAAGGTGGTGCCAGAGCCGTCGGCGCGGTGTACCACGGTAATGGCTTGGTCTGGCAGATTTTTACCGGGGTTCAGTGCCACCAGCTTGGCATCGTTCCACTTGGTGATGGTGCCCATGAACACTTCAGCCAGCACCGGGCCGCTGATGCGCAATTCGCCCGGCTTGAAACCTTCCAGGTTCACCACGGGAACCGTACCACCGATGATGGCGGGGAACTGCACCATGCCATCCTTGCTCAGGTCTTCACCTTTGACGGGGGCGTCAGAAGCACCAAAAGTCACGGTCTTGGCACGAATTTGCTTGAGGCCGCCGGAAGAGCCGATGGACTGGTAGTTCAGACCGGTACCGGTCTGCTGTTTGTAGGCCTCGGCCCACTTGGCGTAAATCGGGTAGGGGAAAGTCGCGCCAGCACCAGTGATGTCTGCGGCGAAAGATGTCAGGGCAACGGCGCCAAGGCCGACAGCCACCAGAAGGGATTTGAGTTTCATGAAAGCTCCAGTCTGAAACGCACTTAAGAAGGAGAGCACAACCACCAGGGAAGCGCACCATGTCCGTAGACAAGCCAGACTCTAGGCTTTGATTGTGACACTTTGATGTCAAATTCAACAAAATCGCATCCAGAAAGCCAAAGCTAAATCGTCATAAAAACTTCATCAGATCGTCATGCAATCTGACAAACATGCACGTCGCATTAACCACTTTTGGAGTTTTCATGCACATTGAGCACATCGACAGCGAAGACCTGCCCACCAACACCAGCAACAACGAGCATTTCCAGGCCGTCGTGAACCGCGCCGTCAGCCGCCGCGGTTTCATGAAGATCGGTGGCGGCGTCGCCGCCGCTGGCTTCCTGGCAGGCCCCCTGGCCGGTTGCGCCAGCCTCGGCCAGAGCAGCAAACCACTGCTGGGCTTCAAAGCCCTGCCCATGTCTACAGCTGACACCGCAGTGGTCGCTGAGGGCTACACCGCCACCCCGTTCGTGCCTTGGGGCACCCCCCTCTTCTCCTCTGGCGCCGGTTCCACATGGAAGGGCGATGGCAGCGAAACCGCCGCCGACCAGGCGCGTCAGGTGGGCGAGAACCACGATGGCATGCACTTCTTCCCGATAGACGGCAAGGCCAACAACGAAGGCCTGCTGGTCATGAACCACGAATACACCACCGTGATCAAGGGTGGCAACTACATCACCCTGTTCGGCCTGCCCCCCAGCCAGGCCAACACCCTGGACCGCGTGAACAAGGCCATCAACGCCTGGGGTTGCTCGGTCATCCACATCCGCAAGGACGCCGCTGGCAAGTGGGCCGTGGTGCTCGACTCCAAATACAACCGCCGCATCACTGGCGCCACCCCCATGGACCTGACCGGCCCTGCTGCTGGTGACGTCCTGCTGCGCACCAGCGCCGACCCGGCCGGCAAGATGGTGCTGGGCACGCTCAACAACTGCGGCAACGGTTACACCCCCTGGGGCACCTACCTGACCTGCGAAGAGAACTTCAACAGCAACTTCGGCACCACCATCGAGCCCAAGGTTGATGGCCGCAACGCTGCACAAAAGCGTTACGGCATCACAGCTGGTCTGTCCGAGTACGGCTGGGAAACCCAGCACGCCCGCTTTGACTACAAAAAAGAACCCAACGAAGCCAACCGTTTTGGCTGGATTGTGGAAATCGCCCCTTTCGCACCTGATGCACCCCCAAAAAAGCGTACCGCCCTAGGCCGCTTCAAGCACGAAAGCGCCGCATGGAACCTGACCCGCGACAAGCGTGTGGTGGTCTACATGGGTGATGACCAGGCCAACGACTACGTCTACAAGTTTGTGTCAGACAAGCCCTATGTCGAAGGCAACAAAGCCGCCAATGCCAGCGTACTGGACTCGGGCAAGCTGTACGTGGCCCGCTTCGATGACGGCCCGGCCAAAGGCGACTTCATGGGCACCGGCGAATGGCTGCTGCTGGACAAGGAAGCCAACCCCACCCTCAAGGCCGACGCCAGCTTCCCCAACCAGGCCGCCGTGCTGGTGCACGCGCGTCTGGCTGCCGACAAGCTGGGCGCCACCAAGATGGACCGCCCGGAGTGGGTCACCGTCCACCCCGAAACCGGCGAGGTGTATGGCACCATGACCAACAACACCAGCCGCACGGTCACTGATGATGCCAACTCGCGCGCCAAAAACGCCTATGGCCAGATCGTGCGCTGGCGCGAGGCTGGCGGTGACGCCGCTGCCACCAAGTTTGAATGGGACACCTTCGTCATGGCCGGCAACCCCACCGTGGCTGCACACAAAGGCACGCTCAATGCAGGCTCGGCCAATGTGACCGTGGATAACACCTTCAACAGCCCTGACGGACTGCTTTTCGACCGGTTTGGCCGCCTGTGGATCCAGACCGATGGCAAGTACAGCAACAGCGGCGACTTTGCCGGCCAAGGCAACAACCAGATGCTGTGCGCCGACCCCAAGACCAAGGAAATCCGCCGTTTCTTTGTGGGCCCCAAGGAGTGCGAAGTGACCGGCGTCGCCTTTACGCCTGACCACAAGACAATGTTCATCAACGTCCAGCACCCTGGCGAAAACGGCACAGGCGCCAGCAGCTGGCCCGAGGGCGGTAAAGCCATGCCCCGCTCGGCAACCGTCATCATCACCAAAAACGATGGTGGCGTGATCGGCAGCTGAGGCAGACGAAGGTAGCCGCCCATGCCGGGCGCTATTGACAAACCCCGCCAGGTGCGGGGTTTGTTCGTTTTTCTGACATCAATTTGTCACAGTCACTTGGCATGCTCACCCCATGGCTGCCAAACACGAAATCACCGAACAACAGATGGCGCAATTGCGCGAAGACCTGCTCGACTCCCTGGACGAGGAATTCGAGCTGGAGATGGAAGACCGCCTGGGCGAAGACGCTGCACGCGGTGCCGAGTCGGCCTCACAGCGCATTCGCTACTTCCGCGAACTCCTGCGTCTGCAGACCGAGCTGGTCAAGCTGCAGGACTGGGTGGTGCACAACAAGCACCGCGTCGTGATCCTGTTCGAAGGTCGCGATGCGGCCGGCAAAGGCGGCGTGATCAAGCGCATTACCCAACGTCTGAACCCTCGCGTCTGCCGAGTGTCGGCCCTGCCCGCCCCCAACGACCGCGAAAAAACCCAGTGGTATTTCCAGCGTTATGTGGCGCACCTTCCTGCCGCAGGGGAAATGGTGCTTTTCGACCGCAGCTGGTACAACCGCGCCGGCGTCGAACGCGTCATGGGCTTTTGCTCGGACGAAGAATACGAAGAGTTTTTCCGCACTGTGCCCGAATTCGAAAAAATGCTGGTGCGCAGCGGTATCCAGATCATCAAATACTGGTTCTCCATCACCGATGATGAGCAGCACCTTCGCTTTGTCGGCCGCATTCAGGACCCGCTCAAGCAATGGAAACTCAGCCCCATGGATCTGGAGAGCCGTCGCCGCTGGGAAGACTACACCCACGCAAAAGAAACGATGCTTGAGCGCACACATATTCCGGAAGCGCCTTGGTGGATTGTTCAGGCTGTGGACAAAAAACGCGCCCGCCTGAACTGCATCGAACACCTGCTCTCCCAAGTGCCCTACCATGAGATCGAGCACCCAAGCGTTGAGCTGCCCGCGCGTGTTCGCAATCCGGACTATATTCGCCACCCCGTCCCCGAAAACATGTTTGTGCCCGAAGTGCATTGAGCTTCATTGGCGTGTCACAAGGACGTCAAAATTCAGACACATAATGGTTCGACTTTTTCGTTGAATCATGCAAGCTAAAAATTTATTTGCCGCGATTGATCTCGGCTCTAACAGTTTTCGTCTAGAAATCGGTGAACTCGAGTCCGGCCATCTGCGTCGGGTTGAATACATCAAGGAAACCGTCCGCCAAGGCAACGGCCTGGACAGTGAGCGTAACCTCACGCCTGAAGCCCTGGCACGCGGCTGGGACTGTTTGGCCCGCTTTGGCGAGCGACTGGCCGGCTTCAAACCCGACCACGTCCGTGCCGTGGCTACACAAACCTTGCGCGAAGCCAAAAATCGCGATGCTTTCCTGGCCAAAGGTCGAGAACTGCTGGGCTTTCCGGTCGAAGTCATTGCCGGTCGCGAAGAGGCACGGCTGATTTACCTGGGCACAGCCCATCTTTTGCCTGACACACAGGAACACCGCCTGGTGGTCGACATTGGCGGCCGATCCACCGAAATGATTCTGGGCCAGGGGCTGCAAGCCAACACCCTGGAGTCCTACCGCCTGGGCAGCGTGGCCTGGTCCATGAAATATTTCCCGGACAGTCAATGGACAGCAGGCGCCTTCAAGGCCGCAGAAATTGCAGCCAAAGCCATTCTGGATGAGGCGCAGTCCTTGTACACCCGCGACAAATGGGATGTGGCCTACGGCACCTCCGGCACGATTGGTGCTGTGGCTGACATGCTGATCGCTGCGGGGTGGACCGATGGTCTGATCACGGCTGAACGACTGCAATGGCTCAAGGAAAAGCTGATCAAGGCCCAAAGACCTGAAAACTTCAAACTGGCCGGACTGCGCGATGATCGCAAACCTGTGATCGGCGGCGGTCTGTCCGTGCTGATGGCGGTGTTCGATCTGCTGCGCATCGAGACCATGCAAGCCGCGCAAGGCGCTTTACGACATGGCGCGCTGTTTGACATGCTCGACCGCGAGAGCCCCCAGGCAGACATTCGCACACGCATGGTCTCGGGCCTGGGACAGCGCTTTGGCATTGACCCCAAACAGGCAGAGCGGGTCAGCCGAACGGCTCAGGCCATGTACGCTCCTATGGTCAGTCAACAAAATGATGAAGACCGCTGTCGGGGCCTGCGCAAACTTCAATGGGCTGCACGCCTACATGAAGTCGGCATGCGCATCTCTCACAGCGATTACCACAAGCACGGCGCCTACATTCTGGACAACACGGACATGCCCGGCTTCAACATGGATGAGCTGCATCGCTTGGGTTTGTTGATCCTGGGCCACCGAGGCAAATTGCGCAAACTTGGCGATGCCTTTGAGGATCCAGCTTTTGTTCAGCAGTTGATGGCTTTGCGCCTGGCCGTGGCACTGTGCCATGCGCGTCGCGACCCGGACATCTCCAACTTGCACATCGAGAGCGACCCCGTCTCCCGCACATTCCAGATTGAGTTACCCAGGCATTGGACCGAGCAATGGCCACAATCGACTCACCTGCTCAACGAAGAAGTGATTGCCTGGCAAAAAACGGGTTGGCATCTTTCTGTCATAAAAGTTTAATACACAAGCCTTCTAACTATATATACAGTATTGTTTTTTAAGGACTTACTTCCATGACCTCCACTTCATCTGCACCAACCGCCCCCCGCAAGAACGCGCGCACCACGAGTGCACCCTCCACAGTCAAGAAGTCCACGCCCAGCGTGAAAAAAGCCGTGGTCAAGAAAGCAGCAGCCCCCAAGAAAGCACCCACACCCAAGACTCCACCACAAGTCGTGAAGACCGAGGCCGCAAAAGCCCCCGCCAAACCCGAAAAAATGACAGCTGGCAAAGAGCGTAAGGTCAAAGTGGTTCGCGACAGCTACACGATTCCCAAGCTCGAATACGCACAACTGGGCGAACTCAAGAAACGTGCTCTGACCATGGGTGTCGCCGTCAAGAAAAGTGAACTGCTTCGTGCGGGTTTACTGCTGCTCTCCAAACAAGGCGACACGCAACTCAAGAGCAGTCTGGCACAGGTGCCCGCCATCAAAACTGGGCGCCCGGCTAAATCCTGATCAGAGATGCTCTGGACAGATTACCGACAAAATGGTGGTCTGCAAGACGCCTTCTCGCTCTCGGCACCGGAGCCACCACACTGCGCCTTTGCGCACCGACAGTGGCTCCCCTTCAAGTCCCAGCAATTGGGTGATCAACTCCCCCAACACCGGCTGGTGGCCTACGACCAGCACCGGATGACGGGCCAATGGCCACTGCGCTGTATCCAAGAGGTCTTGCACAGATGCGCCGGGTGAAAGCGCGTCACGCACCTTGAACTTTCGATGGAGATGTGCAACGGTTTGCCGAGTCCGCATAGCCGGGCTGCAAAGCACCCGTGCGCCTTCAGGCAATTGTTTATCCAGCCATGCACCTACGCGATGGGCCTGCTTTTCGCCCTTGGGTGTCAGACAACGCTCCATGTCTGTTTGACCTGCCTGGAGATCGTGTGCCTCGGCATGTCTCCAAAGCAAAAGGTCCATGGCGTGGTCCTCAGTGGCCGCTGTAGCGTTCTATCAGTGCCTGCTGCCCAATGAGGGCGCGCAGGAGAAGGCTCTCATCCCAGAAAATGTTTCCAATAACGCGTGGGCAAATCCTCAATGCGCATCATCATGGGTAAATCTGCCGTGTTGAAGTCCGGATCCCAGGCTGGCGCGCCCAGCACCTTGGCACCCAGACGCAAGTAACCCTTGATCAAGGCTGGGGGTTCAACCTGCAAGGTCTGATCGAACTCTTCGACAGGCAAAGGCAGGCGCGGACGGACATGGAGCTCGATGGGCGCCATGTGCTTTTCCTGCACCTGACGCCAGATGCTGGCAGCAGCATCACCCGTGACCACCCCGTTTTGCAGCATGGGAATGCTGGCGCAGCCGACCATTACATCGAGCTGGTTGCGGAACATGAACTCGGCCAAAGCCCCCCACAGTGCCATGATCACGCCCCCATGTCGATGGTCAGGGTGCACGCAGCTGCGACCCAGCTCCACCATGCGCGAGCGAACCGAGCGCAGACGCGTCAAGTCGAACTCGGTATCGCTGTAAAAACAACCTGCTCGTTTGGCCTGTTCGGGCGTCAGAACGCGGTAGGTACCAATCACCTGGTCTGTTTGACCGTCGCGCACCAGCAGGTGCTCGCAATAGTCGTCGAACAGGTCCACATCGTGACCTTCGATCTTGCTGGACAGGCGCGCGCCCATCTCCTGGGCAAACACCTGATAGCGCAAACGTTGCGCCAGCCTTACTTCATCGAGGTGGCGGGCCCAAACAACCTTGATGTGCCCAGCCGCAGAGGACGCAGCCAGCGGCGAGGATAGAGCCTGATCACCGCGATGAAGTGACCCCCGTGCAAGTGGACTGACCGGGGACAAAGACAAGGTAGGGTTGGGCAGATCTTTCATGGTCATGCATCCTTTGTTTGATGCATGGATGGTGCACAGCGTCCGTGACGTATTTGTGCACTTATCGTGAAACTTTCATGACACCCTCTCAGCCTTGCTCATGGGCTCGCACCAGCTTGGCCAGCAATTCGATCAACTGTTTTTGTTCTGGCGGGGACAAAGGCTCCAGAATTTTTTTCTGCACTTTGACCACGACGGCCTTGAGCGTCTGCGCCGTACGTACCCCTTCTGGGGTGATGAACAACAGCTTGCGACGACGGTCGTTGACATCGGCCTCGCGTCGCACCCAGGCTTTGGCTTCCAGCCGGGTGATGACGGAGCCGAAAGTGGCCGGATCAAAAGCCACCTTGGCGGCCAACGTCACTTGGTCCACCCCGGGCTGATCCATCAGGGCATTCAGGATAGAAAACTGCACAGGTGTGATGTCTTCAACCCCTGCGGCCTCTTGGGTAAACAAGGCCACCGCGATTTGTTGGGCTCGGCGAATCAGGTGCCCCGGCGCTTGGGCAAAGTCGTAGCTTTTGGTCATGGTGGCGAGATACTAACGCGCTCGGCCACCGCAAGGGTTAATCAGCATGCTGATCCACCATTTTTCATTGAAGCGCAGTGGCATACTGATTCTTCGTTGATCGTCTGGATAGACCATGGCTTTTTTGTTTGATCCTGCACCTCTTGTCAGCCTGCCCATCAAAGGCGAAGAACGGCGTTTCCCTGTACACCGCGTCTATTGTGTTGGCCGCAATTACGCTGAACACGCCAAGGAGATGGGCTTCACCGGTCGCGAACCCCCGTTCTTTTTCCTCAAACCTGCAGACGCGCTCTTGTTTGTCCCCGAGGGGAAGACTGGCCAGATGGCCTACCCCAGCCTCACGCAAAACCTGCACCACGAAGTAGAGCTGGTGGTAGCCATCGGCAAAGGCGGTCGCAACATTCCCGCAGCCCAGGCCCTGGAGCATGTTTACGGCTACGCACTAGGCTTGGACATGACCCGCCGCGACCTGCAAAACGACATGAAAAAGCAAGGTAGACCCTGGTGCATTGGCAAGGCCTTTGACCAGTCTGCACCCATCGGCCCCCTGGTACCCGCCACTCAACTGTCCCACATTGAACAGGCTGATATCAGCCTGCATGTCAACGGTGAGCTGCGCCAGAACAGCCAGATTTCGCAATTGATCTGGAATGTGGCTGAGACCATTGAACACCTTTCAGCCGCGTGGACACTCATGCCCGGCGACCTGATCTTTACCGGCACTCCGGAAGGTGTGGGTGCAGTGGTCCACGGTGACCAGATCAGTGCCTGCATCACTGGCTTGCCGACTTTGAACCTTGTTATCTCGGATTGATATAGCAGATGGATGTCCATCTCAGTGCAAACCCTGATTCCAACGCATTGAGAAGTCGATTTATCTGCAACATAATGCATTTTCGTGAGGCCAAGTTTTGGCAAAAGCCTCAAAACCAACCGACCGGTTGGTTAACCATGACGTGCAACCATGAGGAGACATGAATGAAGCACATCCTGAAATTGACAGTAGCTGCTGCAGCCCTTGCCGGTGCCAGCCTCAGCGCCCAAGCTGCCGACCCCGTCATCCTGAAAGTACACCACTTCCTTGGCCCACAGTCGGTACAGCAATCCGTCATGCTCGAAGGCTGGTGTGCCAACATTGCCAAGGACTCCAACAACCGTCTGAAGTGCCAGATTTACCCCTCGATGCAGCTCGGCGGTACCCCACCGCAGCTGTTTGACCAGGCCAAAGACGGTGTGGCAGACGTGGTGTGGACCGTCGCAGGTTACTCTGCCGGTCGTTTCTCCAAGTCGCAAGTGTTCGAGCTGCCCTTCATGATGACCAACGCTGGTGCCACCAGTCGCGCCGCATGGGACTTCGCCCAGAAGTATGCACAAGACGAGTTCAAGGACGTCAAACTGCTGGCCATCCACGTGCACGGCCCGGGAAACATTTACACCCGCGACAAACAGATTTCAAAGCTGGAAGACCTCAAGGGTCTGAAGCTGCGCGGCCCCACCGCCACCATTGCAAAGATGCTTGGCATGATGGGCGCAACTCCCGTGGGCATGCCCGTGCCTGCCGTGCCTGAAGCCCTATCCAAAGGCGTGATCGACGGCGCCGTGATTCCTTACGAAGTCGCTCCTGGTCTGAAAGTTCAGGAACTGACCAAGTTCGTGGCCGAACCCGATCGCAACTACAAGGCCCTGTACACCACCGTGTTCGTGATGCCCATGAACAAGGCCAAGTACGACTCCTTGCCTGCCGACCTGAAAGCGGTGATTGACAAGAACTCTGGTCGTGAAACCTCCGCCATGCTGGGCTCTCAACAAGCTGGTGCTGACGCACCGGGCAAGAAAGTCTTTGAAGCCACGCCTGGTTACAAAATCACCCAGATCCCTGCAACTGAGCTGGAGCGCTGGAAAAAGGCATCTTCGTCCCTGGATGACGCTTGGGTCGCCGACATGAACAAGCGCGGCATGGATGGCAAAGCCATGCTGGCTGATGCCATGGCTCTGATCGACAAATACAGCAAGTAAAGCTGTTGTCCCGCAAGTATGGGGGCCTTGAGCCCCCATACTTTTATGAGCCTGAATTTGCAGAATCACTGAAAGCTACACGTGGCAGACCTCATCCTCTCGGAAGACAACCGGACCTATACCGGCATCGCCTGGTTTTTGGACAGAGCCAGCAAAATACTGGCCGTCGCCTCAGGCCTGTCCTTGATTGCCATGGCTTTGATGTCCTTGCGCAGCATCGTAGGACGTTCATTCTTTGACTCGCCACTCCTGGGCGACTACGAACTGGTGCAAATGTTCAGTGCCATTGCTGTAGCTTTATCACTGCCTTATGCCAACTGGGTCAAAGGCCACGTCATCGTGGACTTTTTCACTGCCAAGGCCTCCCCTGCCCTGAACCGCTGGCTGGACACGATTGCACAGGCTTTGATTGCCCTTTTTTCAGCCGTACTTTGCTGGAACACACTGCGCGGCTTGTTTGACCTCAAAGACACGGGGGATGCCTCCATGCTTTTGGAAATCCCGACCTGGTGGACCTATGGTCCCATCGCCCTGGCTTTTGCCATGCTGTGTGCCACCGCCCTGTACGCCATGACCCACCCTGACCGAGGAGAAGCCGCATGACCGGTATTGAATGGGGCACCCTGATGTTTGTGGTGCTACTCGCCCTGCTGGCCTTGCGAGTCCACATCGGCATTGCCATGCTCCTGGCTGGTTCCATCGGCTACACCGCCGTGGCTGGCCTGGGCCCAATGCTTAACTATTTCAAGACTGCAGCTTACGCCCGCTACTCGGTGTATGACTTGTCGGTCGTGCCTCTTTTTTTGCTGATGGGGCAATTCGCCACCCACGGCGGTCTCTCCAAAGCCTTGTTCAAGGCCGGCAATGCCTTCATCGGCCACTGGCGTGGTGGCATGGCCATGGCCGGCGTCACAGCCTGTGCGGGTTTCGGTGCCATTTGCGGCTCATCACTCGCTACCGCAGCCACCATGGGCCAGGTCGCTTTGCCTGAGCTAAAAGCGCATGCATATTCCGAACGCCTGTCCACAGCCGTGATCGCGGCTGGTGGCACGCTGGGTATCCTGATTCCGCCTTCAGTGCCATTGGTCATCTACGCGATCATGACCGAGCAGAACATCGCCAAAATGTTCGTTGCAGCCTTCATCCCCGGCATCATTGCAGCCATTGGGTACATGGTGGTCATTGGCATCATTGCACGCGTCAAGCCGCTGGATGCCCCGCGCGGTGACAAGTACACCTGGGCACAGCGGGTCACAGCACTGTTGGAAACCTGGCCGGTGCTGCTGATTTTCACTGTGGTGATTGGCGGCATTTACGGCGGCTTTTTCACCCCGACCGAGGCAGCCTCTATCGGAACCGTGGCCACAGCTTTCGTGGCCTGGACATCTGGTGGCCTTCGTGGAAAAGGCTTCATGGAGTGCATGTATGGAGCAGCCGCCGCAACCGGCATGATCTTTTTGATTTTGCTGGGCGCAGACGTGCTCAACGTCTTCTTGGCCCTGACCCAGATCAACACAGAACTGGCCAAATGGGTCGTCTCGATGAACTGGCCCCCGCTGATGGTGGTCTTTGCCATCATCGTCATTTATCTCTTCTTGGGTTGCATCATGGACAGCCTGTCCATGCTGCTGCTGACCATTCCGGTGTTCTTCCCCATCATCATGGGCATTGACATCTGGGGCCTGGACCCTGAATCCAAAGCCATCTGGTTCGGCATCCTGGCGCTGATGGTGGTGGAGATTGGCTTGATCACGCCGCCCGTGGGCATGAACGTGTTCATCATCAACAGCATGGCCAAGAACGTACCCATGAAGGAAACCTTCAAGTACGTCATGCCTTTCCTGGCCTCGGACCTGCTGCGCATTGTGGTGCTGGTGTTTTTCCCCAGCATTGCACTGATCGCCCTTCAGTTGCTCAAATGAGTTCGCACTCGCGCCCCACGATTCGCCATTGCAAGTCGTGTGGCGCGCCCACACACCAGGCCCTGCCTGACGATGGCGACACGCGCGAACGCGCCATCTGTACCGCCTGCAAAACCATCCATTACGAAAACCCTCTCAATGTGGTGGGCACCGTTCCCCACCTGAATGGACGGGTGTTGCTGTGCAAGCGCAACATCGAGCCACGTTGGGGCAAGTGGACACTTCCTGCAGGCTTTATGGAGCTGGGAGAAACACTGCAGGAAGGTGCAGCACGGGAAACGCAAGAAGAGGCTGGTGCCCAATTCGAGCTGGAAGACCTGATCACCGTTATCAGCGTGCCCAAAGTTAGCCAGGTGCACATGTACTTTCGTGCACGACTGATCTCCGATGTGTTTGATCCAGGCCATGAAACCCTGGAGGCAAGGATGTTTGCTCGCCATGAAATCCCTTGGGACGAACTGGCCTTTCAGACGGTGCGCGAGACTTTGACGCGCTTCTTCGACGACCTCGATCGCCAGCAACGCGTTACCCATCAGTTTTCCCTGTCCTGAGTCAACTGGCTACCGCGATGCCGTGAAACCGCCCACAGATCGGGGAAAATAGCTTGTGGCCATTCCCCAGTCCTTCATTCAAGAATTGTTAGCCCGCGTCGATGTAGTCGACGTGGTGGGCAAGTATGTTCAACTGAAGAAGGGCGGCGCCAACTTCATGGGCCTGTGCCCCTTCCACGGCGAAAAGTCGCCCAGCTTCACCGTCAGCCCCAGCAAACAGTTTTTCCACTGCTTCGGCTGCGGCAAGAACGGCAACGCCATCGGTTTTCTGATGGAACACACCGGCATGACTTTTGTGGAAGCAGTCAAGGACCTGGCCCAACAAGTCGGCATGCAGGTTCCGGAAGAACAGCAGTCGCCAGAAGACCGCGCCCGTGCCGCTGCGCAAAAAGCCCGACAGGACACCCTGACCGACATCCTGGAAAAAGCCGGAGAGTCTTGGCGCAAACACCTCAAGGACACGCCGCGCGCAGTGGACTACCTAAAAGGCCGCGGGCTTTCCGGTCAAATTGCCAAGCGCTTTGGTCTGGGCTATGCCCCCGAAGGCTGGCGCAACCTGGCCAGTGTGTTCCCGAAATACGACGACCCTTTGCTGACCGAAAGCGGACTGGTCATTGAAGGTGACGACGACAAGCGCTACGACCGCTTTCGCGACCGCATCATGTTCCCCATTCGCAACGTCAAGGGCGAATGCATCGGCTTTGGCGGTCGCGTGCTGGGCGACGGCACCCCAAAATACCTGAACTCACCCGAAACGCCTGTGTTCCACAAAGGCCGAGAGCTCTACGGCTTGTACGAAGCTCGCGAGGCCCTGCACAGCGCGGGCTACGTGTTGGTCACCGAAGGCTATATGGACGTGGTGGCCCTGGCCCAACTTGGCTTTCCCAATGCTGTGGCCACGCTGGGCACCGCATGTACGCCCGACCATGTGCAAAAACTCTTCAAGTTCACCGATGCAGTGGTCTTCAGCTTTGATGGCGACGCTGCCGGTCGACGCGCTGCACGCAAGGCCCTCGAAGGTGCCCTGCCCTACGCCACCGATACCCGAAGTATCAAGTTTTTATTCCTGCCTGCCGAACACGACCCGGACAGCTACATCCGTGCCCACGGGCGCGAAGGCTTTGCTGAGCAAATTCGCCAGGCCGAGCCTCTCTCCCGCTTTTTGATTGAAGCGGCCGGTGCAGACTGCGATCTGCGCAGTGCCGAGGGCCGGGCCCGCCTGTCCAGCCAGGCCCGCCCTCTGTGGAGCCTGCTGCCCGACGGCGCACTTAAGCGGCAACTGCTGGCCGAGCTGGCTCAGCACATTCAGCTGCCCACCGAAGAGCTCGGGCAGCTTTGGAGCCAACAGCTCCAACGCGATGCGCATTACGCCTCACCCGGGCAGCATGCGGCACCTGAAACCCCTGTACAGCCGGACACCCGCATGGCAGCGCCCGCGTACACAGCACGGTCTCAAGGCTCGACAGAGTTCAAGCCTCGCAATTCCTGGGGCAACAAAGCGTCAACGCCGTGGCGCCCCACAGGCCCCAGAAGTGTTCCCGCCAGCCGGGCTGATCATGCCGCCCGCCTGCTGCTGACCAATATGTCCTTGTGGGACAGCCTGGCCAGCGAGGATCAGGCCATGCTTTGCGCCTTGCCAGACCCGCACGGCCCCTTGTTTGCCTGGATGGAGTCGCAGTTCCATGAGCACGGCCCCTTGGGTGCTTCGGCGCTGCTCGAATTGATGCAAGAAGAACCCTTTGCCGCAGCAGCTGAAACCTGGGCCCAGGCACCTGCCCTGCAAGCTGATGTGTCTGCAGAAATTGCCCCTCAGGAAGCGCGCGAGGAGTTGCGCCGCCTGCTCAACCTGATGCACATTGACCGGCTCAAACAGCTGGAAACCGAAGCCCTGGAGCAAGCCCAGATTGCCCAGGACCCGCAGGCGCTGGAACGCTGGCGTAGCCTTCACGAGCGCCGCCGGGAGCTGATGGCTCAAACCAAAAGCATCGCCAGCTGAGTCTGCACAAGGGCTTATTTGCCCACCAGCTGATTGAGCTTGTCGGCCTCAAACGTTTCGTGGGTGTGGGCCTCACCAGGCACCTTGACCTTTTGCGCACACCCCAGCTGCTCGAGGGCTTGCCACAACAGAGCAATTTGATGCTCTTGCGACGCAGCGTTGTCGATGAGTCCGCGCATGGCCTGGCTCAGCGGATCATCTTCCTGGGTGATGCCATAGGCATTGAACTTGGGTTGGGCGCCCGATACATCGGCGCTCTCACCCGTCTTGGAAGGGATGATGCGAGCAGGAATACCCACGGCCGTGGCACCCTCCGGCACCGGTTTGATGACCACCGCATTGCTGCCGATCTTGGCGTTGTCGCCCACCACAAAGCCACCCAGCACCTTGGCCCCGGCACTGACCACCACGTTTTTGCCCAGCGTGGGGTGGCGCTTGGTGCCCTTGTAAAGCGAAGTACCGCCCAGCGTCACGCCCTGGTAGATGGTGCAACCGTCGCCGATTTCGGCGGTCTCGCCCACCACCACGCCCATGGCATGGTCAAAAAACACACGTTCACCGATCCGGGCGCCGGGGTGAATCTCGATACCGGTCAGCCAACGCGAAATGTGAGATACAAATCGGCCCAACCATTTGAAGCCTCGTGTCCAGCAAGCATGGGCAAGCCGATGCAACACCAGGGCGTGCAATCCCGGGTAGCACGTGAGCACCTCCCAGGTGCTGCGGGCAGCCGGGTCGCGCTCAAGAATGCACTGAATGTCGGAACGAAGGCGTGAAAACATGGCTCAAGTCTAGCGCTTGTCGCGGGCAGCCTCGATCATGGCCTTGGCCACCCCGCGAAGAATGTGGATTTCTTCTTGCTGCACCCCGGCACGGTTGAACAACTGGTTCAGGCGCGGCATCAATTTTTTGGGCGCGGCCGGGTCCAGGAAACCAATCTCTGTCAACGCCTGCTCCCAATGGGTCAACATGCCCGCCATCTGCTGAGCGTCTGCTGTTTGAGGTTCTGTCACCTGAGACGGCACCTCAAACCCGCCCAAGGCCAGGCGCCATTCGTAGGCAATCACCTGGATGGCCGCCCCCAGGTTCAGCGAACCGAAGTTGGGGGCAGTAGGAATAGAGAGCGCGACGTGACAACGGTACACATCCTCGTTTTTCATGCCAAAGCGCTCGGAGCCGAACAGGAAGCCCATGCAGCCCTCAGCCTTGTCCACCTGTTCAAAGTGGGCACGCGGACTGCGCGTGGGGGGGCCAAAGTCACGCGGCGTCATGGCCGTGGCGCACAAATGGGTCACCCCCTCAAGTGCCTCGTCCAAGGTGGCTACTACTCGTGCCTTGGCCAGCACATCGTTGGCACCGCTGGCACGCTGGATCGTTTCTTCCTTGCGCAGTACATTGGGCCAACGCGGGTTGACCAACACGAGGTCGTCAAAACCCATGACTTTCATGGCGCGTGCTGCCGCACCCACATTGCCGGCGTGGCTGGTCTCGATCAGAATGAAACGGGTATGCATGAATCCGATTTTCCCACCCATACCTGCTGATTGCGCGCAAGTTGGCGATTCATGAGAAAATAACTCCTTCGCCAAGGTGATCGTGCCATGGCCTTAACGGTTCTTAACAATCCATGTCCACCTCACTCCACCCCATGCTCAACGTGGCCATCAAGGCCGCCCGTGCTGCTGGCAGCATCATCAACCGCGCTGCGCTCGACGTCGAAGCCGTGCGTATTTCGCAAAAGCAGGTCAATGACTTCGTGACCGAAGTTGACCACGCGAGTGAGGCGGCCATCATCGACACCCTGCTGACCGCCTACCCCGACCACGGCATCCTCGCCGAAGAGTCCGGCAGTCAGCACGGCAACCCCAACGCCGACCACATCTGGATCATCGATCCGCTGGACGGCACCACCAACTTCATTCACGGTTTTCCGGTCTACTGCGTGAGCATCGCCCTGCAGGTGCGCGGCCGCATGGAACAGGCGGTGGTGTACGACCCCAGCCGCAATGACCTGTTCACCGCCACCCGCGGCCGCGGGGCCTTCCTCAACGAACGCCGCATCCGCGTGAGCAAGCGCGTGCGTCTGCAGGAATCCCTGATTTCCACTGGTTTCCCCTTCCGCAAGGGAGATGACTTCAACCAGTACCTGGTGATGATGGGCGACGTCATGCAAAAAACCGCCGGCCTGCGCCGCCCCGGTTCTGCTGCGCTGGACCTGGCCTATGTGGCAGCGGGTTTCACCGAAGGCTTTTTTGAAACCGGCTTGTCCCCCTGGGACGTGGCTGCCGGTTCGCTGCTTGTGACCGAAGCGGGTGGCCTGGTGGGCAACTTCACTGGCGAGTCCGATTTCCTGGAACAGCGCGAAATGCTGGCAGGTACGCCCCGCGTGTACGGCCAGCTGGTCACCATTCTGAACAAGTACAGCAAGTTTGCAGGAGCTGGCGATAAAGCCACGGTGCGCGAGTCATCGCGCAAGCTGGGTTCGCTCAAGCGTGGCGATGACAACAGCGAAGAAACGGCTGAGCCAAGCGAGCAGGCGCCTTTCTAAGGGCAACCCTTCACATTTGCGCCCGGCATGAGCAGCACACCCGTCAGCGCCCACACGCCCATGATGCAGCAATATTGGGGGGTGCGACAGATTCTCCTCTGAAGATGCACAAATTCAGGGCGTGAAAGTTGAATTTGGCTCAGTTTTGGCTCAGGAATAAACTACGTTTGAAACAGCAAGCCGACCCTACAGCTGCCAAAAGTTAATTTCAAAGGCACACACAAGGCCTGTCATCCGCCAAAAGTGGCTGTGAATCCCATTCCCCGCTGAGCTTTCTGTGTGCTCTTGATCTGCAACTCTGATGCTTTTTTAAAAACCGCACTACCGATTGCTAGTTGAAGCAAGAGCCGCTGCCTTCTGGGCGATTCTGTCGACAGTAGCGTCAAGCCCTCATCGGTTAGCTTTGGTGCGTCGACCGGCAGTCTTAGCTCTTTAAGCATGTCCTCGTACTGACGCAGTGCCACTGACCTTGCCTGCTTTGGAGTCAGGCTTGGCACATCAACAACAACTAGCCGACTTAGCAGCGGGTCTGGAATCCCCTCAAGCGTGTTCGCAGTGAACAAAAAATTGATTTTTGTAATGTCGAGCTTCAATTCCGGGATGGATTGATCAGCGAAAGCCCGCGCCGTAGTCGGCTCAAGAAGTTGAAGCAATGCATTTGTCACAGAGAAACGGGGATCTTGCGCGTTTGCTTTATCCAGCTCTTCCATGACAAAAATTCCATTGCAGCTGTCTGACCGTGTCAACCAGCGAAAAAGCATGCCGGGCTGAGCGTTAGACCACCCCCGAGAAGACCCCAGCAGCTCAAATGATGCCTGAGCAGATTCGAGATTGGATCTCTCGAAATCGAGGTCAAAAGCAATTGCCAACTCTTGAGCGAACATAGTTTTACCAACACCCGGATCACCACAAAAAATTGTGGGTTGGAGTTGCAAGCCTGTCTTTCTCAAATGTGAAAGAGCGAGAGCAGGCAACAAGATTTCATTGATGAAGTCTGAAAAATTGGGAAATCTAGCCTCAAGCGCCAAACATCGCTCAGCAAAATCATTTGGAACGGATCTTATGAGCCTGAGCGGACCGCTCTGCTGCAGCTTCTTGAACTGAATTTTTGTTTCTTCATTCAAGCCTTCAGACATGTGCAAAATTTTTCGAGCATCGAATAATTGGTGGGCACCAATTGCATCCAGCGACTGCTTGCGCAGCATGCTTGCTCCCATCTCGCTTCTTTCAAATGCATCGCCCGCGTTGATCATTTTTTCCCCCTCTCATCAGGATAAGGGGTAGAAGTTAGAGCGTCAAAATTTCGTTCACCATCGCAGCGAAAGATTACTTGCTTATTGTTTTCTAAGTCGAGTTCTACTGCGTGGTCCACTTCAATTGGGGGCAATCTTTCTGAATCACGACGATGGTTACCGCCTTTGTCCGCAATGGTTAAGAACAGTGCCGGAAGTTGCACCGATACCTAAGGGGCTGTTTTAAATAGTTGACATTTATTGCAACACTAGCTCTATCTCTCGCTAGTTGCAGATGTGAGTGGTCATCTTTTCGAGAGTGTTTCCTCAACTTCAAAAAAATGGCCCCCACGAATAAAAATCAATTTGCATTGAACAGATGCCAATGCAATTGGTTTGTTAACGGATTATTTGAGTGTAAATCGCACTGTCGCCACTTTGGCGTTGCTGCTGACTTGCGCGACCACTTTCGTTCCAGCAAGCGCCTTGAATTTACCTGTGGCTTCAAGCTTTTCACCCACCGGCTTCAGTTCAACCTCTTGCTTTTCAGCGCCTGAAAGTATCGTGACTTTGGCAGTAGCCTTGCTGACATTGACAGGCTTGCCGTGATCGCGCACATAAAGTTGCAAAACATCAGCCTTAGCTACAAATTCATATTCAATGTCCTTCACCTCTGCCACCACACCTCCGTGCATGGGCTGGGTATCGCCATGAGTGTGGCCTTCTCCAGCTGCAAATGTGACTGAGCTGAACAGTAGGCTCAGTGCGATCACAAATTTCTGACTTTTCATTTCCAATCCTTTCTGTAACTAATTAAAGTGCTTCGGCGTCTTTGTCATCTAACAAAAGTTCGGCATCTCGACGACCAAAGAGCCAGAACATCACGGGGGTCAGGAACGTATCAAGCAACGTGGAGCTGATCAGCCCTGAAAAAATGACCACTGCAACTGGGTGCAAAACCTCAGTCCCCGGGCGCTCTGCTTCAAAAAGCAAAGGAGCCAATGCAAAAGCTGTTACCAACGCAGTCATCAACACAGGGCTTAATCGTTCGAGCGAACCACGAATAATCATCTTGTGATCAAAGTTCTCACCTTCAAATCGCATCAAGTTGATGTAATGACTGACTTTCAAGATGCCGTTTCTGACTGAAATTCCAGCTAGTGTGATGAATCCCACCAAAGCGGCAACAGACAACGGCTGTCCTGACAACCACAGCCCGAGAACTGCACCTACCAAGGCCAGCGGTATGTTCACCATGATCAACGCGGAAAGTCGCGTTGACTTGTAGCGGCTGTACAGAACGACAAACATCA
>JACCDS011584932.1_pt1 | contig 61026 bp, 88 predicted proteins | sample 7446441 | NCBI WGS metagenome assembly JACCDS01 (sample SAMN15323445, study PRJNA562643) | freshwater metagenome | isolation source: river surface water | place: USA:Blue River Watershed | collected 2017-08-17
AGTGTCTATCGCCTTAGTCCATTCACTTTCAATCACTGGAGAAAATCATGTCCCAAGCAATGCAAATCACCGTCTACGAAAACGCCGCCAATGGTGGCCTGGTCACAATGAACGCTAAGGGTAAGTCTGGCTCGTTTGCTCGTGCCATCGCCTTTGCAAGCCGCGAAGCGCGCCAAAACCTGTCCGCCGGCCTTATGCTCAAGCAACTGCAAAACGGGCAGTACCGCCCCCTTGTTAATGACATCCTGACGTGCGGCCTGATTCCCAAAGCCAACTTGGACTGGGTGTCTGCTGGCATCCCTTCGGCTGGCGCAGTCAATAAAGAGACCCTCGTCAACTTGTGCCGTCAAGTCAAAGGTGTGTATGACAACAAGCGCACCAAGAACGGCGACCCCGTCGTGCTCAAAGGTGAAAAGGCTTTCGTGATGGGCTTTGTGTCCGCCATCGTTGCCGACCAAGCTGCCGAAGTTGTCAATGCCTGATTTGCTTCCCTATCGCTTCCTGCCATGGCAGGAAGTGTATCACATCATTTTTGAATGTCAAGCCGACCATCGGGTATGAACAAGACAGCTGTTGATTGCGTCTTGCTTGCTGTCTTGTTCAGCGTGTCCATGTAAGTTGTTGATTTTGTTTGTCTATTACATATATCAATTCACAATCAAGACAAAAAGACAACTTTATAGAGGACCAGAACACTTTAGAGATAGAGAGAGGGGTGCAATCATGGGGCTCTCTCCCCCAAAAAACCCTCTGGTCCCTTGGACACACTGTCTTGTGTCTTGTTCAAGCGCATAATATTCACGAACCCAGTAACCATGCGGGTTCCAGAGCACATACACACCAAGACAGACCAAGTAAGCAATGTCTTGAGGCCGCCCAAAATACTCAAGACAACCCCAAATTTTGCTTAATAAATAGGCAAAACACCTCGGAAATCATTATTTTCTGCAATGACTACGCAATCACCGCAGTTGTGTTATGATGTCACACAGCAATCAGAAATGATGCTGCTTCGTAACCATACAAGGAGTTTTCTATGAAGCAAATTGCATTGCGTCTTTCGGACACAGACCACGCCAGACTGCAACAAGCCGCAGCCGTTGCACGAATGTCAATGGCCAACTACCTCATGCGTCTATTCGATATGAGCGTTGACACTGGCAAGCAAACCAGAAATGCCAACAAGCGCGAGCAGGCATTCGACAGCTACCATGCGCTAATGGACAGCATACCTTCTTCCTGGAACGAATCTGAGTACCAGCGAGTGCGCTCACATATCGAGGCCTTACGTGTAGCTGGCGGCAACCTATCGGTGGCAGAGATGCCCCTGCCTAAGGCCATGGTCGAATGGAAGAACCGCAGTATCGACCCGGAGCACGCCAAGTACGCAACCTGGGCTCTTGAAGAACTTGAGGTTGAGTGCGCCATCAACTGGAGCCAGCCAGCCCAACACTACCTAACAATTCGCCAACAAGAGCGAGAACTTGGCAGACCTCTAGGAGAGTAAGCCACCAAGCCTGGGCATGCGCACAACTGCCCAATTCAACCACCAACTCACAACTAACCAAAGGGCTTTCATCATGGACAGAACCCACTTCGTGTGTATACACACGTCAAGCACCACATCCGATGCCCCACTTTCTTTCATGGCAGACAACGACGACTACGTTTTCGAGTCCGAGCTCACGCCAAACCCATTCGATTCCGACGACCCCGAGGTCGCCTATCATGAGTACCTCGCCCTTCGCTTCAGCGAATGACATGCCGGCGCCAGCCGGCTGTGCTAAAGATTCGCAAGGTGATCGACAGGTTAACCTCAGGTCAACCTCAGATACCCTCAACATACACACGTCTAATGTGTGTATACACACCTGCCCATCATGCGGGGACGATGTGCCTCATGGACGTTACATGCTTGGATACAAGGTGTGTATGTCATGCGGTGACATCGAAGCCCGCGAAGCACGAGCATCATGGACAGTGGTGCCCATGCCAAAATCCAACTACATCCTCGTAACCGACCATGCCCTGCTCAAAGGGCTCAACTCATCCCACAGGGGCAACAGATGATCGCCGCACTCAAACGCGCCTTCGGGCGCAAGTACAACAACCTCGCGTTGGTTCTCATGGCCATAGCAACCCACCTCATGACGCCGATGCCAGCCAACAACTGGTATGAAATAGGTGGCATGGTGCTCGCATGGGTAGCCATGCTCATCTACGGATTCGACGCGTTCGATGACGGACTGGAGCGAGGCATAAACATAAGCAACAAGCTGGAGCGCTGACATGACCAAACACACCGACCGAGGCTCACGCCAGTCAGTATGGCAAGACGACGGGTATGGAAACCTGCAGCGGGTCACGTTCGCAGCACTCATAAGTCGCATCGTGTCGGGGTGGGGAGAGTTCTAATGCGCTGGGCAGCAAAGCGCCATGCCGGTGCCCCAGGCACATGGACATGGGAGCACATCTTCTTCCACGACCTGCTCGATGACGAGGGCAACTTGCTTGGCTACGTCCGCGAGGACAACAGACCAGACCATGGGTTTACCCCATACACCAACCAGGTCGAGCGGACGAACCCACGGGCTCAGTTCCCGACACAATCAACGCTCAAGGACGCGAAGGCCTTGCTCACTACACACTTCGTACTCAAGAAACTGGAGGAATGAGGTGGACACGGCCTACTTCTGGAGGCAAGCGTCCAGCAACTGCAGGTACCAATACCTGCACGACAACCTAACCAACTTTTGCGCCGCCAAGCTGTACTTCATGCACGGCAGGTGGAACATCAGCATCAAAGACAAAGCCAACGAAGCCCACGTCCGCAAGCTATGCGAGGCCAAGATAGTCGAGTTGGTCTGCAAGAAACTGGAGGAATGAGATGCCATACGTAACCGTAGAGGTCGACCTTGAAGAGTTCGACGATGACGAGCTGCTCGAAGAGCTCGAGAGCCGAGGACTTCACACCACCGAGCCCGATGGCCTAGACCAGCTCAAAGACATACAGCAGGCCATGCGCATGGGCAAAACGCAGGTGGCGTACAACCTCATGCACGACTACATCCGAGACCGCTTGGGGACAGCCATATGAGAACCTACCCAGACGACCCGGACGTGCAAGAGCTGCCCGGTGAATTGATTCGCACACTCAACCCCGAGGTAACGCACTCATGCCAAGGCTGCCCGCACTGGTACACGAGAGTCGAGGACGAATGCCCATACGACAACGCTGACTTGATGGGCCCCGAGTACATATGCGGCAAGGACAAGTTCTGGTACGGCCAGCACATCTACGTAGCCAACAAACTCGAAGGAGGAATCCCATGACGTTCGTACCGCGCACAAGATACAAACCCGGAGACGTGTACACATATGGGGACTACGAGTTCGTAGCCCTGCATGACGGAGACACTGGCAACGGATGCCGAAGGTGTATCGGGGACAGCAGCAAAGGTGGAGACGCAGTGTGCGACCTGCTGCCCATGGGATGCGGCGAGGATGAGATCGTATGGAAGCCACACAACGAGCTGGCCAAACACATCCTGGTCATCATGAAACTCGAAGGAGAAATCCCATGAAGTACGTCGAGCCCATCGTGCTCACTATCGTTTACAGCGCAGCACTCATCGTGCTGTACATGGACATAACACACTGGAGGCCTGGATGAGGAGCAAGATCAAAGTAGACGGCAAGTTCTACCGTCCTGTGCCATGGGTCAAAGAAAGCAACTGCGATGGCTGTGAGTTCGACAAGAACGGCTGTCTCAACGACGCCGACCATGACAACTTCTGCGACGACGGCAAAGATTTCGCGGGGATGATATTCATACCCCACACCAAAGAGGCCATGGCTCAGTACGTCGCCATGAAACTCGTAGGCCCAGACGATGAAGATCATCTGGCGTGACACACCAACCATGTGCCGGGCGTTCCTTGCTACCCCTGTGCACATCCAGGCCAAGGCCTTCGGCGGCGGGTACGCGAGACTGACCCAGTCAGACCTAGGCTACATCAAGCCAGACAAGTATTCCGAACGTCATTGGACAGCACATGTCTATGGCGTAGTCAACAACGACTGTCCCGGTCGGATGTTTGACAACATCGACGAGGCCAAGGCCTATGTCGAGGAGCAAGCAATAGTAGGGCTAACCCTGAACCTGCTAACGCGCTGACTCTGTGTCGCATATGCGACATACACACGCACAAATTAACACGACAATTCTGCTACCGCTGGCGTGGACCGCGCATACCAGTGGGCTTGCACACATCGCGGCTTCTTTCAACTAACCATTCACAAGGACTAACCATGCGTTACTCACACATCCGCACATCCATCACCGAGCAGTTCGCTGCCCCCAACGGCAACAAGATCGTGCCCTTCATCCTTGGCGCACCTGGCGGTGGCAAGTCTGCCTGCGCCCGTGACATCGTCAACTCCCTTGGCATCGAGAACGTGGTCGAGTTCACCGCATCGCTGCGCGACCCGGTCGACGTGCTGGGCACACCGAACAACAACGGCGAGTACACCCGCTGGGTTCCGCCCGAGGAGTTCTACAAACTGCGCCAAGGCCAAGGACGTGCAGCACTCATTCTCGAGGAGCTGTCGGACGCACCCGTGCCCATGCAGAACGCGCTGTGCGGCGTCATCTACGACCGCCGTGCCGGTAACCTGCCCCTGACTGACGAGCTGTTCATCATCGCAACGGGCAACCGCACCGAGGACAAGTCTGGTGCCAACCGCATCACCAGCAAGCTGGCCAACCGCACACGACGCTTCGACTTCGTGGAGAACATCGACGACTGGACCGAGTGGGCACTCGACAACGACGTGGACCCCGTGCTCATCCAGTTCCTGCGCTTCCGCCCTGGCCTGCTGTCTGACTTCGACCCCAACCGCTTCGCCAACCCAACGCCCCGTGCATGGGAGCGCGTCAACTTCATCCCCAGTGGGCTCGACCAGGCGCTGTTCTTCGACAACGTAGCCGGTGAGGTCGGCGAGGGTGCAGCTGCTGAGTACACGGGCTTCCGTCGCATCTACATGGCCCTGCCCGATGTTGACTCTATCCTGCTCGACCCGGCTGGTGCTGAAGTGCCTGCTGACCCTGCAACGCTGTACGCCCTGACCGGTGCGCTGGCTCGCAAGGCGACCAAAGACAACTTCGACCGTGTGTCCAAGTACCTGGGCCGCATGTCGCCTGAGTTCAACGTCATGGCCACCAAGGATGCCATCAAGCTGCAGCCGACGATCAAGCACTCACGCGCATTCATCGAGTGGGCTTCCCGCAACGCGGAAGTTTTAATGTAAGAAGTACTAACGGGTATAATGATGCCGCGTATTTGAAAGGCAAACATGACACAACGCATCGACATATCCGGCCAGCGCTTTGGTTTGTTAACTGTTACTTCGCACCATAAGGGCACTCGGTGGTGCTGCGTGTGTGACTGCGGCGAGACCGCCGTGGTCGCCTCGCTGGACCTCCGTAACGGACACACTAAATCGTGTGGCTGCCTACGGGCAGCGGAAACCAGCAAGCGCATGAAAAAGCACGGTATGACCAACACACCAACCCACCGCTCGTGGCTTTCCATGCGGCGGCGCTGCAACGAAGTGACCCACGACCAATACAAGTACTACGGCGGCGCAGGCGTAAAGGTCTGCGAACGATGGCAGGACAGCTTCGACAACTTCCTAGCCGACATGGGCGAACGCCCACTGGGCATGACCCTCGACCGCATTGACCCTGCGGGCAACTACGAACCCAACAACTGCCGATGGGCCACACAGAAAGAACAGATGAACAACACCACACGATCAGTCAAGTTCGAGGGCAAGACCCTGACCGAATGGTCTGAAGAGCTTGGCATCAAGTACGACACGCTTAGCTACCGACTGCGGAAACACGGCTCGGTATTTCTCCCGTAAATCATGGCTCTCACCTACAGCAACTACCGATGGGAGCCGACCAACGCCCGCAAGGGCGATCGGTATCACTACCTGCGTGACGTGGGATGGGCTGGCAACCCATACCGCGATACTGAGCCTCAGTCTGTTGCAACGGTGACGTACCAACCTCACCACGACCAGCAGCACTGGGGCAAGTGGGTAGTCAACATCCGCCCGGTGTCGCCGGAGCTCAACAAACTACGACTGGAGGAGAAGGCTGTGTTCAGCAGCAAGGACGAAGCCATGGCTTGGGTCACGGCAATGGTGAGGCTAACGCTATGAGCTACGTCTGGGAAGAAGACATAGACATCTTCGCTCAGAACGTGATGAGCATGCGCCCATCATGGCACCTCAAGCATGTGATACCGCAAGACCCCGGGAAAGCACCCCCATGGAGGCTGGGCACTGGGCCATACAAGGTCAGCGTTGCATGGGTAACCCGTGAAGGCGAGCGCAAGTTCAGCGTTCGATTCGTGCTCAGCGGCAGCGACGACTACGACAAGACCTTCCGGTCTTTGAAAGCAGCGAAGGCCTACGCACTGGCCATCGTCTCATTGACAACTTAACCAATCACGATTGGAAACTTATGAAGAAGCTATCAGTCGCAATCAACCTGCCGGACAACGGCGGCATCACATTCTTCGGGCCGCTCATGGCGCAGCCATCCAAGCCCTCGGCAGACCCGTACCGCAACCAACGCATGTACATCTGTGCCAGCCAAGACCCGCTCGAAGTTGGGCAGACCCTCATGGCCATGCTCGCTGACCTGCAGATGTCAGACAAACCCATCGCAGAGACCGACCTCGAGCGTGAGGTGGGTGAGATCACGTTCTGACCATGAACTCCAAACAGCGCCGCCGCTTCGTGCGGCAGTACAAGGAGCGCATCCACAACGACATGGTTGTATGCCGACTAGAAGGTGACGGCCTGCGCTGGTTCGACCCCGGGAACCCGGCGTACCACTACATGCTCTCAGACAACCGAGACAGACCATTCCGCTACTATATGTACGCCCTCTACATCAAATCACAGGAGAACGCCCAATGACACCAACCAAACTCGCAGACAAGTGCATGCTGGTCAAACTGACTGTACGCAAGGCACCACTCACCAAGCGCGATCAGTTCCTGACGGACAAGATTCAAGCGCAAGAGGGCGATGCGTCGCTCACCGTGCTGACCAAACTGTTCCGCGACAAGTCCTCACCGATCAACCAGATCATGACCGCAGTCAACGAGGTCTATGCGTATCACAAGAAGCACACTCTGCCTTATGTGGACGCCGGGCCGCGTATCCTTCCCAGTGACAACTACATGGACTACACGGCGGAGATGAAGCACATGATCGCCAAGGTAGACAACATGCTCATGAAGTGGTTGCCACAGTATGACCAGCTGGTGCTCAACGATGTGCGCTACCGTAACGCCGGACATGCCGCTGGCCGCGCCAAGGTCGAGGACTACCCCAGCGCAGAGAAGTTCGCCGCTGCAGTCGGCGTGGACTACCGCTTCAGCCCGATGCCTGATGCGCGACACTTCCTGTTTGACTTGTCCGAAGAAGACATGGCGGCGTTCGACCGCGCAGAAGCAGAGGCCGCAGCTGCTGCAAACGCTGACACCGTGGCACGCATGCTCAAACCCCTGCACTCGCTGGTCGAGCGACTCAAAGAGTTCCAAGGCACCAAGGGCGAACGCTTCCACAACAGCCTCATCCAGAACGTGATCGAGGGCTGTGACCTGGCCAAGAAACTCGCAATCAATCCCACTCAGGAGCTACTCAATGAAATCAACACCCTTCATGACGCGGCTAAAGCTTGCCTGGCAGATGCTGAGATCATCAAAGGTTCGGCCAACGCCCGTGCGTCGGCGAAAGACAAGCTCGAAGAAGTCGCCAAGCGAATGGCAGCCTTCGCGTAACACCAACTACGTGTACCTCTCTGGCTTCGTGCTGCTGCCTGACGATGTGCTGCCCCTGCTGTCTCATGCCGTGTCACTGGACTACGACTATGTGGACAGCAAGCGGCAGTGGAAGATCAAGGAGAGCCAAGCAGTCAACGTGGAGTTCTGGGACCACGACAAGGTAAACGCCATGCGTGTGGCGCAGAAGCTGGAGGCGTGATGACATTCACTGAGCTCGAATACGTACTGATGCTCGCCGTGGCTGTATTGCTGTGGCGGGTGTCGTCTATGCAGCGCCGAATCGACCAACTGATTCTGGCGTCTGACACATACGCTCGCTTCCTCATCAACATCGGTGAGGGCAAGGGCGTCGTAGCCAAGAACGAAAACGGAAACTGGGCATACAAGGAGAAAACCAAATGACCAAACACAACCACTGGGACGTAGCACGAGCGGCTAACACGATGGCTGTCGTGTCTTCGGTGAGCATCGACCCGACCAAGATCACCACCCGCATCAAGAACAAGCTCATCAAGTGGCTCGAGCAGGGCCACCTCGACGGCGGCTACCGCAGTGAGGCTCGCAAGCTGGGCGACATGATCGCCGACAAGTTCAAGCTACACGTGACCACGTCATCGTGGCGCGGTGTGCATGTGCGGTGCGGCAACATCGCAGCGGACAACGAGATCAGTGAGCTGCTGCAAGCTGACTGGGCAGCCGAGCTACTGGAGAACCCACACATGGGCAGGGGCTGGTACGCACAGCAGTATGAGCAAGCGCAGCGTTACCTGCGTGGCCACGTGCCCGACGTCGTCCACCTGTACATCCACAACAAGGATTACCGCCAGAAGATCATCGACGTGCAGACCAAGCACATCACAGATAAGGAGCGAGCAGCTATCCAGAAAGCCATCACCGCCGTCAACGGCACCGAGCCCATCCACATCTTCACTTACCAATAAGGAGTCCATCATGGCAGTTACTACACTCGACCGCGCCAAGGTAGCCATCGTTACCCAGCACCCGTTCTTCGCCTCCATCCTCATGAAGCGCAAGCTCATCGAGGACAACACCATCCCCACTGCAGCTGTCGATCAGCGCGGCCAGATTTATTACAACAAGAAGTTCGTCGAGGGTCTGTCTGTTGACCAGCTCGTCTTCCTGCTGTGCCACGAGGTCGGTCACGTCATCGGTCAACACGCATCGCGCCGTGGTACTCGCCAGGCCAAGAAGTGGAACATCGCTGGCGACGCATGGATTAACGACATGCTGCGCGACTCAGGCATCGGCCAGTTCATCGAGGGCGGCGTCAACATGCCCGGCTCCAAGGACGAGACGGTCGACGAGATTTACAACAAGCTGCCCGACATGCCTGACGGTGGCGGCGGCGGCCCCGGCGGTATCGGCGACGACCTCATCGAGCGTGGAACACCACTCACGCAGGAGCAGGCTGACCAGCTGGATGCTGAGACCCGCGTCGAAATTGCCCAAGCAGCCCAAGCTGCCAAGGCCCAGGGCAAGCTGCCCGGTGCGATCGCCAAGATCGTTGCTGACCTCATCGAGCCGCACACTCCGTGGCACGAGATTCTCGAGCGCTACATGGTGGCCTTCACCAAGGGCGACTACTCGTGGGCCCGACCCAACCGTCGCTTCGCTCAGTACGCCTACCTGCCCAGCGTCGGTAGCGTTCAAGAGTGCGGTGAGGTTGTCATCCAAGTCGACGTTAGCGGCTCTATCTCCAAGCTGGAACTCGACCACTACAACGGTCACCTGGCCCGTATCATCGAGCTGTGCTCCCCAGAGCGTGTGCATGTCTTGTACACCGACACTGCGGTGGCTAAGCACGAGACGTTCGAGCGCGGCGAGGAGGTATCCCTCAACTTCTACTGCGGCGGCGGCACAGACATGGAGGCCGGCTTCGAGTACCTCGACAAGCACGGTATCAGCCCTGAGGTGTTCGTGTGCCTGACTGACGGTTACACAGACTTCAACGTGGACAAAGCCCCGGATTACCCTGTTGTCTGGTGTATCTCTAGTGACATCGAGGCTCCGTACGGCGACAATATCCATTTTGAACTGGAGCCGCAATGAGCAGCAAACAAGCCCTGAACGACAAGTTCGACAGCCTGATCGAGTCCTACAAAACACTGTTCCAACAGTGCGCGGACGCACTGGCACCTGATGCCTCACAGGAAACACGAGATGCACTCCGACGAGCCATCGAAGAGTTCCTTAACAAGAGCTGAACGTACGCCCCTCGTGGGCGTTCAAGTTGTACGCAACCGAGCTGGCTGGCATATCAACACATGGTATGACGGTCAGCCACACGAACACTTCGGGCCATTCGCCGAAGAAGTAACCATTCATCAAGCACTGGTCATGCTAGCGACCACACTCAAACTTCAAGCCTAATCACTGAAAGGAAGCCACCATGGCATACGTAGCAATTACCGGCGAGCTCGTCAATCGCATCGAAGGCCGCATCAAGGCCATGCGTAACAACGAGGTCAACAGCATGTGCCCCGAGCTGACCAAGGACTACCTGGTCGACGCCTCGCACATCTACAACCTCAGCACCTGGGGCGCCGAGCACATCCACCACATGGCTAGCATCCCCAAAGACTGGCTTGCCCAGCAGCAGGACGCATACGTCAACATCGTTGGCGACCACCAAGTTGACGGCCAGCACTTCGCCAGCATCAAGAAGCAGATTCGCTTCAACAAGATGACCAGCGCCTACGCTCGCCCGTCCAAGGACTATTGGAACCGCACGTCTGGTGAGATTCACATCGACGAGATTCGCGCACTGCCTGATGGCATGGCTGGCAAGGACGAATGTATCCGTCGCTTCGACGAAGCGTGCACTGAGGCAGAGATCGACCGCAAGTGGGCGCTGGTCGCCAAGGACATTACCGACTTCCTCAAGAGGTGCAAGTCCCTCAACGAGGCGATGAAGCTGCTGCCCACGCTGCGCATGTACGTTGCACCCGAAGACATTGAGCGCTTGGAGAAGAAGGTCGAGCGTGCCCCACGCCGTGAGCTCGTGCTGGACGTGGACGCTGAAGGTATCACTGCAGCCGCTGTTGCAGCCCGCCTGATGAGCGCCGTATGAGCATAGCCGACGACGTAGAGGCTCTTGAGTACGAGCTGGGGGAACTCAGGCAAGTCAGACGAGACCTCGAGAAGGAACTTGCTGACGCCAACGACACCATAGCCGACCAAGAGTACGACATCGTGGAGATGGAAGCGTTCATAGCCTACGTGGACAAAACACAGCCCGAGCTGCGCACAGCGTTCGAGGCAACCAAGAAACTGGAGGGCGCATGACCGAATGGTCGTTCTACGCAGACAACTTCGACACCATATTCATCGGCATCAAGCTGGTGATTATGTTCTAGGAGCGCGACATGATTACAAAAATAGAACGCATCGCCCGGTGCTTGGACAAGCGCGGGCCCATGACGTCAGCAGAGCTGGCCGAGGTGCTGGGCATAACGCTGCACCAAGTCACCGATGCAGTGAAGGTACCTCGATCACGAGAGAAGTTCGGCATCTACTGCGTCAGGCGAGCCGAGCCAGCCAACAAGCTAGGAGCTAAGCCCAATGTGTGGGCTATCGACTCCAAGAAGCTCGCCCTGCAGCTTGCCATACATGGTGAGTCCAAGGCACCTCAGCGGGAGTACAAGAAGTCCAAACGCACGGTCAAGAAGCCAGTGCCGAAGGAACCCAAGCGGGACTTCACCCGCAAGGCACCCGTGTACACAGGCCCGATGCTCACCGTGTGGCAGAAGTGCTCGCCTTACTCCAAGGACTTCTATGGCTAAGCCCAAGCGAATCACCATACCGGTAAGCCCGGACATCGACCGCATCCGCGAGCGACTCAAAGCAGACACTGGGATAGAGATGACCTACACCCAGCTGTTCAACTTCCTCATCCACTTCTACGTGGAGCGAGCCAACGAACCCAAATCTAAATGGAGATCACTATCATGAACACACACGTCCTGCGCCGAGTGCGCGAGCTCTTCAACTGCGGCATCCCGCGTATCGACCGACACAACCGCCGCGCCTGGGTACGCTCAGTGCGTCACCTAGGTGACAGCTGGCTTCTTGCGCATCCCATAAACCGCAGTAACATATAGTCACTGACCAACCATTTACCAATGAACATTCATGACATGGCCATTCCCGACACAACCACTGCCACTGGACAAGAAGAGGATTCCTCCACCGACGTGGCCAGACCCCGAGGACGCTCCGTTCGTGAACGCTTCCTCGCACTACCTTCCCCTGTAAGGGACGCGATTCTCGACAAGCATCGAGACACCAACACTGACTTCCACGACTGGTGGGGCTGTGTGTACGACGGCTTCAAGACCAAGATGGAAGACATCGGCATCGAGGTCGACCGCATGTACTTCAGCGGTTTCTGGAGCCAAGGCGATGGCGCCTGCTTCGAGGGCTCTGTGTACAACTGGCCCAAGTTCTTGGAGTCGCTAGGGTACGACTGCGCAGCACTCATCGACCATGCAGACCAGAACTTCAGGTTCTTCGTCGAGCACAGCGGCCACTACTACCACGAAAACTGCACACGGTTCAGTGTGGACCTGCCACTGCCTGAGAACGTGGAAGACAGAGACTTCGCTGTCAACTACCTGACCTGGGAGGCTGACTCGATTCAGGAAGCCGCGTCGATGGCGCTGCTCAACCAGTACAGCGCGGACAGCTTTGAGCGAGAGTTCATCGAGGCCTTCCGAGACCACATGCGTGACCTCTACAAGCTGCTTGAAGAGGAGTACAACCACCTGACTTCTGACGAGGCTGTCCTCGACTCGTTGGAAGCTAATGACCAACTCGAGGACGAAATCAATGACCACTTGGAGAATGAAGATGCCTGACCTGCAATCTGAACTGAGCAAGCTGCTCAACCAAAAGCAATTCGATGACGAACCTGGCGCCCCTGTAATACAGACTATTACTGCGGACGGCAACTCCAACCATCGCATTTTTGAATACGTAGTCAAGAACCCAGCGGCCACGGCGCTGCAGATAGCCAATGCACTTGGCAAGCACCAGAACAACGTGTCCACCGTGCTGAAGTCCTTTACCGACAAGGGACTGATGCGCCGCGCTAAACCGCACATGGGCTCTTTCGAGTACACCGCCACCGTGGACAAATACCCTGCGTTCGACCGCGTAGCCCACATTAAGAACAACATGGCAATCGCCCGTAAGAAAGCCGCCGAAGCCAGAAAAGCTGCGCCGCCCAAGAAGAAGGTAGTGGTCGTCAAGCGTAAGCCTGAGCCTGCGCAACCGGCGCCCCAGCCAGCAGCTAAGCTAGAAGTTGACACTATCCTGGAGTCCATAAATATCATTCAAGCTCGTGAACTGCTTAACAAACTCAACATCCTGTTCGGGAAACTGTCATGACCTACCAACCGCTACCCCAGCCAGTCTCTGTCTCATACAACGGCGATGTACTGAACGTGGCCATGCTCAGGGGCTTTTGCGAGACAGCGGAGAGAAACTTCGGCGTCGTGGCTGAAGAGTTCCACCGAGTCCACGCACGCAACGCCGAGCTAGCTCACAACAACGCCAAACTAATCCAGTTCATGAACTGGCTCGCAGTAACCAACCCTCAGATACTCGATGAATTTCAAAACACAGCCAACGCGTTCGACAAACTCAGCCCAAGAGACTATGGAGACGAAGCAACAGCGTGCGCAGCCGCTTAAGGTCTGCGACAAGTGCGGCAAGGACACTGAGCGACAAGGCGGCGTACTCATGAAAAACAAATGGATATGCGGCGCATGCTGGATAAAGTGGAGCAACTCAAAATGAGAAAGCGCAGCAAGTACCGGCCCAAGCCGGTGTTTGTAAACCCATTGGCGTACGTACTAGAGAGCGTGCGTCCAGCAGCACAACACCCAGGGATACTACTCGACTTGAAAATCCGCAACCACGCCGCACTTGCCAGCCTCACGCAGGGTAAAGCCATTAGAGATGACATCGACATACTCATCGCCGCGGTCAACATGACTGAGGCGCTGTACAGACTTGGCTTCGGTCGGGAGTACAACGACGTTGTCTTCCAAGGCTTGAACGCACTACGTTCTGTGGGTAAGCGAGGAGCCGACACAGGCAGATTCATTCTGCGTTCTGAGGAGATGCAAGCGCTGAACCTCGTCATAGAACTACACGACGCGCAGCTTGACCTATGCACCGTCAAGGACATGGAGAGAGCCATCGCCATCGTAGCCAAGGAGCAGGCGCTAAATCGCATGACTCCAATCACACAGCAAGGGACCAAATGAACGAAGACTATGAACAGTACCTAAACCGCCTCATCCGCATCGAGACCAGACTCGCCCGTTTGCAGACGCACTTCGGCATGGACACTCGCATTGACAGCCTCGACGCCGACAGGCAGCAGATAGCAGAAACAGACCAGCCCCCAGGGCAACGACTGTCTCGTATAGAGACACGACTCTTCAGGCTTATGGAGTCAATGAACCTCAACCCAAGAACAGGAAAGAAAAATGACAACTGACGTAGACGCAACCCTGGCCGAGCGAGGCTCTCGCTACGGCACATTCATTGGCCACGCTGATGTGACCATCAAGCTCAAGAACGTCCTTGCTGACCACGCAAAGGCCCTGGACAAAACGTTCGCCGCCGACCAACTCGAAGCCATGCACATGATCTGCCACAAGCTCGGTCGCATCGTCAACGGCGACCCGGACTACGCTGACTCGTGGATTGACATCGCTGGCTACGCCAAGCTGGTTGCTGACCGGCTGGAAGGCAAGGTGGTGTGATGACAAACCTCATGCACGCACTGTTCGGTAACGGCACACAGAGCGCGATCGCTGGCACAATGGCGTCCCCGCTGATGGCGCAGAACACTGGCCCCCTGCAGACCCCTCCGCACTACAAGAGCCCCGGCAACAAGAAAGTCTTTCATGGCCTGATCGAAGTCACGCAAGTGGCCAACGGCTTCATCGTGAACATCGGCCGCAAGGAAGGCTACGAGTTCGACACGCACATCGCCACGACCATCACTGAGGTCAACGAGATCATCGCCGCACAGATTGTGGCGTTCAAGCTGGAGGACAAGTCATGAGCTGGCTGTCTGTCAAACTGGGGCAACTCATATACAACGCACTGAGCAACGCGCAGAAGGCCAAGAACGAGCAAACGTTCGCAAGCTTGGTCGAGCGCCCGGAGGTTGCCAAGGCGGACCCGCTTGACATACACGTCGACCAGACACAGTTCACTGTGCTCAAGGTCGCCAACGGCAGGCTGGTGAAGGTCTCCAGCTACAAGCCCACGAAGTCGCACCACAGCGACTGGACCCACGAGGTCTACATCGTCAGAGACGACGAGAAGGTGCCGGACGTCATCGCCCGCATCATGGCCATCAAAGCATTGGAGAGCTAAATGAGCATCGAAAGCATCAACCTGTGGCACCAACGTGCCCGCCCCCACCCGACCGAAGTCAACTTCGACGTGCAGCTTGGATGTCACTTCGAGGAGATCGTGGAGATGATCGACACGCTTGACTTCACCAACGAGGACGGCATCGAGTACGACGTACACGCCACACGTGTAGCGCTTAACACCCTGGCCCGCATGCTCAAGCATGGTGAGCTCAAGGCGCACATCACCGACCGCAAGGAGTTCCTGGACGCAGCCGCTGACCAAGTTGTCACTGCTGTGGGAGCTGCCCACTGCGCTGGCATGGATGCTGGCGAAGCCGTGCACCGAGTCAACCGTTCTAACTGGAGCAAGTATGACAACGACGGCCAACCCATCTTTAACGAGCACGGCAAGATCACCAAAGGCCCTAACTACGCGCCGCCCGACCTGGAAGGACTCTACTGATGCAAGCTGTATTCATTGACGTAGAAACGTACTGGGACAGCAACCACACGCTGTCCAAGATGAGCCCAACCGAGTACGTCATGCACCCGGAGACGGAGATTCAGTCCGTGTCCATCAAGGTGGGCAGTGAGCCTGCCTACGTTATCTTTGGCGAGGAGCGTATCCGCGAGCACCTGCTCAACGAGTTTGACTGGTCTGACATCATGGTCGTTGGCCACAACATGTCTGGCTTCGACTCGATGATTCTGGCCTGGCGGTTCAACGTGAACCCCAAGATGTACGCATGCACCGCTGCTATGGCACGGTCACAGTACAGCAAGACCGGCTACAACGTGGGCGGCAAGTTCCTCACCGGCGTGTCGCTCAAGAAGCTGTCTGCAGAACTTGGCGTAGGCAAGAAGCTAGACCTCGAGGCGACCAACACCAAGGGCAAGCATCTGTGTGACTTCACGGACGACGAGCTCAAGGCCATGGCCGAGTACAACAAGGTCGACACCGAGCTGTGCTACGAGATTTTCAGGAAGCTCTACCCGACGTTCCCCAAGCAGGAGCTGCTGCTCATCGACATGACAACGCGCATGCTGGTCGAGCCCAAGTTCTTGCTCAACTACGCCATGGTGGACAAGGCGCTCGAGGACGTGAAGGAAGAGAAGAGCCGCTCACTCATCGACCTGGCCAAGACCCTTGGGCTTGACACTGCGCACGAAGCTGCAGACGCACTGGGCCTGCTGCAACCCGACCTGGAAGAAGACGTGCGAGCCATGCTCGCATCGTCAGCCAAGTTCGGCGCACTCTTGAACGACCTGGGTGTTGAGACGCCCATGAAAATCAGCAAGACCACGGGCAAGCCCACGGCAGCACTGGCCAAGACCGACGACGAGTTTATCGCTCTGCAGAACCACAGCAACCCGCTGGTGGCAGCTGCTGCCCGAGCCCGCTTGGAGGTGAAGTCCACGCTGCTGGAGACACGACTGCAAGCGTTCCTGCGAGCTGCTGATGCGTGCGATGGGCGACTGCCCGTGCCGCTCAAGTACGCTGGCGCTGACACCACTGGACGCTGGTCCGGTGAGCAGTACAACATGCAGAACCTGCCGCGCATCGGCGGCAAGGCCAAGCCATCGGATGCCCTGCGCATGAGCCTCAAGGCTCCCAAGGGGCACAAGGTCATCGTAGCCGACCTCTCTGGTATCGAGCTGCGCGTCAACATGTTTCTATGGAAGGTTCCCTATGCGATGGAGCTCTTTAAGGCCAGCCCTGATAAGGCAGACCTGTACAAGTACTTTGCTGCGAACGACCTCTACGGAATTGAAGAGGCACAAGTCAACAAAGAACAGAGGCAAGTCGGCAAGGTTGCACATCTGGGGCTCGGGTTCGGTGCAGGCGGCGCAACGTTTCAGAAGGTTGCAAAGCTGATGGGCGGTGTCGATATGGACCTCGAGGAAGCCACTCGTGTGGTGAACACCTACCGAGAAGCCCATACTGAAATCGCTGGTGGCTGGCGCCGGTTCCAAGAGTGTCTGCCGGCTATCCTGCAAGGCACCGAAGAGCGCATTGACCCATGGGGGCACTGCATCACCGAGAAGAACGCCGTTCGGCTGCCCAGCGGGCGCCGCATCTACTACCCATCGCTGGTGCGCGAGCGTGACGACAACGGCAAGCACGAATGGTGGTATGGCAATGGCCGCTCACGAGCCCGCATCTACGCCGGGAAGGGCGTGGAGAACTTAGTGCAGGCGCTTGCCCGCGACGTGATCGCAGAGCACGCTGTCAAGTTTTTCAAGCAGACCAAACTGCGGCCAGCACTCATGGTTCATGACGAGCTTGTGTACATCGTTCCTGAGGCGCAAGCCCAAGAGCAGCTAGACACACTGCAAGGCATCATGCGCTCTGGCGTCAGCTGGTGGCCTGAGCTTGTGACGTGGTCTGAGGGTGACTACAATGACGCCTATGGACTCTGCAAGTAAACCTACATGGAAGCCCGTACCGGGAGTGTTTTCCTCTCGGTACGAAGTGTCAGACCTCGGGCAAGTGCGAAACAAAGCAACAGGCAAAATACTTAAGCCAATGATGACCGGAGCTAAACGCCCTGGCGGTCAGACAGCCAAAGTGCGCTTCAGCACAAACCCCCGCTTGGACTACTCTGTTGCGGACCTAGTCTTGGCGAGCTTTGTTTCTAAGAAACCAGCGGGTCATGTAGCAATGCACAAAGACGACAACAAAAGCAACAACGCGCTTGCCAACTTACGTTGGGGAACGCATCGCCAAAATGCTGCCGACATGGCGCAGAAGGGTAGATGCGGCGCCCAAAAGCTGGCCGCATCTCAAGTACTAGAGATTGCAGAGCGGCGCAAAGCCGGAGAACCTGGGCGTGCACTCGCGTCCGAGTTTGGAGTATCGGAGCAGCGCATCTGCGATATTTTTAAAGGGCGAACATGTTTGAATTGACACTGCGTCGAAATCTGATACATTGAGGGCTTCGACGACTCTCTCCACTGCGCCAAATAGCGCTCTGGGGAGCAACTACATTGGAGAATCAGTTGGCCAACCCCGCATGGACGTACTCGCAGCTCGACAGCTTTGAGTCTTGCCCCAAGAAGTTCTACCACACCAAGGTCAAGCGAGATGTCATCGAGCCGCCTACGGTGCACACCGAGTGGGGCACCAAGGTCCACACAGCGTTCGAGAACTTCATGCTCACAGGCGAGTTGCTGCCCGAGGGTATGCAGCAGTGGCAGCAGCTGGCGTACAAGCTGGCCGACCTGCCGGGCGAGAAGCTCACAGAAAAGAAGTACGCCATCGACAAAGACTTTCAGCCATGCGATTGGAAGAAAGCCTGGACCCGCGGAATCGCTGACTTGGTTGTCATCCACAAAGACAAAGCTGCTGTCATCGACTACAAGACTGGTAAGCGCAAGCCCACTGAACAGCTGGACCTGTACGCCAACTACATATTCCACTACCACCCAGAGGTCAACTACGTAAGCACCGGCTTCGTATGGCTAAAGGAACGCAAAGTCGACTGGAACGTCAGTAAAGCCGACAAGAAACCATTTGCCCGAGACGAGATGCCAATGATCTGGCAAGGATTCCTGCCAAGAGTTCGCAAGCTGGAATCGGCCTACGAGCGCGACTCATGGCCAGCCAAGACTTCGGGACTGTGCAAAGCATGGTGCCCTGTGGCTTCGTGCAAATTCAACGGGAAATACACACATGAAAAAGACGGAGCGTAAAAGGCTTGCCCAGGCCCTCCTAGATAGGCAGCCGCTGGACGTTTTGTTTAACGCGCAAGACCTGGTAACACTAAACACCTTGACTGGCTGGAACGCATGCGCCGCCAAGCGGGTGTTTAACAAACACCACTCCAAGGACGCAAGATGTGTCGCCATATCACACGGAGGAGAGTTTGAAGTGTGGTCTTGGGCAAAAGCCATTGCCGGATATAGGTACTCAGCAAACGTCACTCGGGCTATGCGGCGCGCAATACAACCACAAATGGCGGAGTACAGGGCCAGCGCCGAACCTATTTGCGCAGCATGCGGAACCGACAAGCTACTTAGCGTGGACCACAAGACTAAGTCGTTCACTAAGCTGGCGGCTAATTTCCGAACAGAGTTCAGCAAGCTAGACTACGAGCTGTCCAACGACAACGACGGAAGCGGCTGGCGGCTGAAGCACCAGCAAACAGACTCCGCATGGAGGGAATACCACAAAAAACTGGCGGACTACCAAATTTTGTGCAGAAGCTGCAACTCTGCTAAGGGAGCTTGGTATGACACCTGAAGGCAAAGTTAAAGCCGACGTCAAGAAGTTCCTCAAGGAGCGTGGCGCGTGGTTCTTTATGCCCGTGTCCAATGGCATGGGTCAAGTCGGAATCCCTGACATCATCTGCTGCTACAAGGGCGCGTTCGTTGCCATCGAGTGCAAGGCGCCGGGCAAGCGGGCCAACGTCACAGAGAACCAAAAGCGAGTAATGCTGGAAATACTCAACGCCCAAGGATATGCTTGGGTAGTCGACGATGTGAACGACCTTCCTATGCTGTTCAACGCACTGGATGTAACCCTCAAACTGGAGAATGGAAATGCCCAAATCGACCCCTCGAAAACTTGAGTACCAGAAGGAATACAACGCTCGCCCCGAAGAGGTGGCCAAGCGTGTGAAGAACAACGCTGCCCGGCGCGAAGCCATCAAAGATGGCAAGGCCAAAGTCGGCGATGGCAAGGACGTTGCCCACAAGAAATCACTGGAGAACGGCGGCTCTAACGCCAAGTCCAACGTCGCAATCCAAGATCGAAAAACCAATCGTGGGTGGAGAAAAGGCAGTGGCTCATACAACCCTGACAAGTGACACCTACGTTGACCGAGGTAACTGGAGCCGACCACACCCCATGACAAGAGCTGCGCCGGACATGTGGTTTGGGTACCCAGTACCCAAGGGTGTCACCAACATAACGATCATGAGGGACTACACCAACCACGAGCTGCTGGTTTGCTGGCGTGTAGTAGGAAGTGGAGAAATTCACGAGATGCCATTCGAGTCGAACGACGATAGTGTTCTGGCAGCTCTAGCCGCAATGAAACTTACAACATGAACCATTCAATCAAAGACAAAGCCGGCATGCGGGACTGCCTTGCCTGGAATCTAAAGCACACCCAAGGCCTTACCTACGAGAAGACCGGAAAGGTTCTCGGGGTGACAACAGAGCGCGCACGGCAATTGTCGCTTAGGTACGAACGTGCATGCCGCCGCACCCAACGCGAGTTGGAGCTGCAGGAGAAATGCTGGCTTCAAACATGGGGGAGCCACGTCACAGGCGAAGCAGCCCATCTGAATGAGGCGCTTAACAAATGCTGATTCACAAAGAAAAGAAGGCGGTTGTACTCCGCCTCAGAAACCCAAGCAGGGTGACAACAGTCATCCCTACTGCCAAAGAAGTACAGCACAATGGCCAGACACTCGTGGCCGTGCCGCACAGACCAGACGAAACTAGGGTGCTGCGCAACCTTGGGTTTGAGGTTCCCGACCCCATGCCCATGCACTACGTGTGGCCTAAGGTCAGCGGTCGCTACGACCCGTTCTCTGCGCAACAAGAGACAGCGTCATTCCTGTCCATGAACAGCCGGGCGTTTTGCCTCAACGGCATGGGCACTGGCAAGACCAACAGCTCACTGTGGGCGTACGACTACCTGCGGCGAAACAAGCAGGTCAACAAGATGCTGGTTATCTGCCCGCTCTCCACCATGGAGCGTACATGGGCGGACTCGGTGTTCAACACGTTCCCCCATCTTGACTGCGTTGTGCTGCACGGCACCCGTGAGAAACGGCAGAAGCTGCTCAAAGAGAACGTCGACATCTACATCATCAACATCGACGGCCTTGGCACCATCAAAGACGAGCTGGCCAAGCGACAAGACATCGACCTGGTAGTCGTAGACGAACTCGCGCTGGCTCGCAACTCAGGCACCGACCGCTGGAAGACGCTCAACATCATCTGCAACAAGCAGACTCCAAGGCGCGTGTGGGGAATGACTGGCTCGCCAACTCCTAACGCACCGACAGACGCATGGGCGCAGTGCAAACTCGTAACGCCGGACAATCCGCTGGTGCCCAAATACTTTGGTGCTTTCCGCGATCGCGTTATGCGGCAGCTCACGCAGTTCAAGTGGGTGCCAAGACAAGAGGCCAACGATGTCATCCACCAGATGATGCAGCCCGCCATTCGGTTCTCCCTGGATGACTGCACTGACCTACCAGAGCAGACGTTCATCACCAGAGATGTGGAGCTCACGACAGAGCAGAAGAAGGCTTACAAGGACATGCTGTCCAAGCTGGCAACCGAGTACGCTGGCGGACAGATTCTTGCGGTCAACGAAGCCATCAAGGCCAATAAGCTCATCCAGATCGCCTGCGGTGTCGCATACGGGACAGACGGAAGCACTGTGGTCATCCCGTCCAAGCCTAGAATTGATGTACTCAAAGAAATCATTGAAGAGTCAGAAGGCAAGGTTATCGTGTTTGTTCCTCTCACAGGCGCTCTTGAATCCGTTGCAGACCAGCTCCGAAAAGACTGGACTGTAGAGGTTGTGCATGGTGAGACCAGCAAAAATGAGCGAGATCGCATCTTCGGTGAGTTCCAGAACATGGCAGACCCCAGGGTGCTCGTCGCCAATGCGGCAACCATGTCACACGGACTCACCCTAACAGCCGCGACGACCATTGTGTGGTACGCCCCGGTGCACAGCAACGAAGTCTATGAGCAAGCCTGCGCTCGGGTTCGTCGCCCAGGTCAGAAACGCACCACGGTGATCGTGCACTTGGCTGGCACAGACATCGAGCGCCGTGTGTACAAACGACTCGAAACCAAACAGTCCATGCAGGGGCTCTTGCTGGACATGATGAAGGAGGCGCCAGAATGAACAAATGAAAAGCCCAAACCCAATTAACCACTAGGAGAAACCCCAATGAAACTTTCCGAAGCTGTTGCGCTTTACATACAGATGCGTGACAAAAAAGCCCAGATGAAGGCTGACTTCGAGGCTAGCGTCGCACCTCTTAACGAGAAGATGGACAAGCTCGAGGCCAAACTGCTGGACGTTTTTAACCAAACCGGCATGGACTCCGTTAAGACGGAGTTCGGAACTGCGTACACCAGTACTAGAACCAGCGCTACGGTGGCTGACAAAGAAGCCTTTATGGAATTTGTCAAGAACCGCGACGAGTGGGCTCTCCTGGAAGTTCGTGCGTCCAAGACAGCGGTAGACCAATACCGCGCCGAGTATGACGACGTGCCTCCGGGTGTGTCGTATCGTGAAGAGCGTGTGGTAAACATCCGCCGCAGCGCTTAAACTCTCAACCCCAACTACTTAAATCCCATGAACATCATTCCTTTTGACTCTGGCAAAGCCAACCTGCCTTCTTTCCTGCGTGAAGTCAACATCGCAGAGATCAACTCCGACCTGACGGCCCATGCCGGCGGCGGCTTCCCTGTCATCTCCATCAAGGGCAAAGTCTTTGCGGTGGTGCGTGATGGCGAGCGCGTCGTTCTGCCTAACCCCAAGGACCCGGATAGCCCAGCAACCAGCATCGACGTGGTGTTGCTAAAAGCCAACAAGGGCACCAGCAAGGTGTTCTACCTCAAGGGCTACGACCCCAAGGACAGTGAAGGCGCCAAGCCTGACTGCTACTCCAGCGACGGTGTGGCTCCTGCTGCAGACGCGCAAACCCCGCAGTCTAAGAAGTGCGCAACCTGCCCTCACAACCAGTGGGGCTCGCGCATCACTGAGAAGGGCGCCACCAAGGGCAAGGCCTGTAACGACACCGTGCGTATGGCTGTGGCCGCCGCAGGCCAAGTCAACGACCCGATGCTGCTGCGCGTTCCTCCTGCGTCCATCAAGGCACTGGGCGAATACGGCCAGATGCTGGCCAAGCGCGGCGTTGGCTACAACATGGTGGTCACCAAGGTTGGCTTCGACCAAGAAGCCGAGTCCCCCAAGCTGACGTTCAAGCCTGTTGGCTTCCTGGACGACGAAGGCTTCGCAGAAGTCCAAGAGATGATCGGCTCCGACCTGGTGCAGAACATCCTGGGCGCAAGCGTAGTGCCCACAGCCATCGAGCGTGCCGCTGCTGAAGAAGAGGCCGACGACGCACTGTCCGGCAAGCCCCCAGTGGCCGCCAAGGCCAAGGCCGCTCCTGTTGAGGAAGCCAAGCCCGCGCCAAAAGCCAAAGCCAAGCCAGCTCCAGTTGAAGAGGAAGTAGACCTCGATCTGGACGGTATCAGCTTCGACGACTAAATCCGACGGGGGCTTCGGCCCCCGACTTAACCCCAAGGAAACATCATGCAATACAACATCAAACTCGACCTGTCTCTGGACACTACCGCCCTGTCTCAGTTTCTGCAAACCCTGGACGGCGGCCCGCACCGCCTGGTTCGCCCTGTCATCGACGACATCATCCGCCAAGCACAGACGCAGGATATGGAAGCCCAGAAAGCCGCAGCTGCGCCAGAGCCTGCCCCAGAGACAGAACAGCAGTAACCCTTAGCGGTTTCGCTAGCCCGCCCTGCGGGCTTTTTTCGTCTGGTCGGAGCGGGCATGAAGCAATCAAACATTTATAGGGGTGCATGATGGACACCCTGCAGTTCTTAAAAACCATACTCCCGGAGTTTGGTATCCACTACCTAGCCCTGTTCAAAGAGGGCTACAAGTTTCCAGCACACAAGGCCTACATTGACCTTGAGACCATGGCTGACGCCATCGACAACATGGCCGGCTCCAAGCAGCTGTCCGTGTACCACGCGTGCGCCACATATCAGCGGGCCGTCATCGAGGTTGAAGACGGTGAGAAGACCAAGCGCAAGTACCGCATCCCGGAGAACTGGGACCGCGCCAAGGCGTTCTGGGTTGACATCGACTGTGGGCAGAAGAAGTTCGACAAGAACGAGGGCTACCTCACCAAAAAAGACGCGGCTGTCGCCATCGACGGCTTCGCTAAGGAAGTGGGCCTGCCCAAGCCCATGCTGGTCGATTCCGGTAACGGCATCCACGCCTACTGGCCCCTGACCAAAGACATCTCCCACGCCAACTGGGTCAAGATCGCCAAGGGCTTCAAGGCCACACTGTTTCACTGCGGCATGATCGCCGACCCGACCCGCACTGCTGACTTTGCATCCATCCTGCGCCCGGCAGGTTCAGTGAACCGCAAAGACGGCGCCGCCAAGCCTGTTACCGTTAAGCGCGAGGGCACGCCCATCGAGCCCAAAGAATTTGCCGCAGCCCTGCAAGCCTACATGGTCGAGCACGGCGTCAAGCAGATCAAAGAGACACCACCCAAGCAGTACCAGGACACTGACCTTAACTCTGACCTGACTGCGCACCTTCCCCAGTACCCAGACCTGCCGGTAGACGCCAACGCTGTGGCAGACAAGTGCGCCCAAGTAGCCGCCATGCGTGACACCCAAGGTGACGTGGGCTACGAACACTGGCGCGGGGTTATCGGCATCCTCAAGCACTGCGAAGACGGCCGCACACTGGCCGAGCAGTGGAGTTCACGCCGCGAAGAGACCGACCATGCCCAGCTTGACTGGGACGTCCGATACGACACATGGTCTGCCGGACCAACCACCTGCGAGTTCTTCGAAGCCAACGGCTGTGGCGCGTGCTCCGGGTGCCCTATGAAGGGCAAGATCGGCAGCCCCTTGGTGCTTGGTCGCCAAGCGCCTGAGAACGTAGAGACAGTCGAAGAGGTCGTCACGGAGGAAGGCACGCAAGTTGAGGTGTCCATCCCTGCACTGATCTCTGGCTACACGTACTCCAATGGTGTGATGGCCAGACTGATTCCTGACAAGGAAGGCGTGCTCCAGCCATTCCCGTTCTCCAGCATCCTGTTCTACCCGACTAGCCGCATCCGCACAGAGGAAGGCACCTACCGCATCGGCGTGCGCATGCACTTGCCCAACCACAAGGTCCGGGACTTCGACATGCCCACCGAGGCCATGGCCAGTCAGACCGACATGCTGCGCTCGCTGGCTAAGTACGAGCTGATGCAATCCAACCACAAAGACGCAGGCACCCACATGGCCGCATATCTACGAGACCAACTCGAGCAACTCAAGCGCACAGTAGAAGAAGTCAACACGCTCACCAGCTTCGGGTGGCGCGACGACATGAGCGGGTTCCTGACCGGGGACCGCCTGTATTGCAAGGATGGCACGGTGCGTAAGGTGCTGGTCGGCCAGGGCGCTGCCAAGTTTGCTCCAGGGCTGCCGGCGACAAAGGGCACGGTCGAGCGCTATGCGTCCGCACTGAACTTCCTCTACAACCGAGAAGGCGCCGAGCACTGGCAGTACGCTGTCTGCTCCGGCTGGGGTTCTATCCTGACACCGTTTGGCGAAGACCTGTACAAGGGCCTGTTGGTGGCCATCACTGGCGGAGACTCGGGCAAGGGCAAGACCACTGCCTGCTACGCATCCATGTACGCTTTCGGCAACGCCGAGAAGATGACGCTCAAGTCCGAAGACGGCTTCACACAAAACGGCCTGTGGGCGTTCTTGGGGGTGTTCAACAACCTGCCCGTGCTGCTGGACGAACTGACCGAGATGGAAGGCTCGATGTTCTCCACACTGGCGTACGGCATCTCCCGTGGCGAAGAGAAGATTCGCATGACGTCCAAGGGCGGCACCGTCGGGTTCGCCAACACAGCTGTGTGGCGTATGAGCCCGTTCGTCACAGGCAACAAGGACTTCCATGGGCTGCTGGCCGCTAACCAGGCCAACTCACAGGCCGAGGCTGTGCGCCTAATCCAGATCAAGGTCGACCGGTATGCTGTTGTCAGACTGCACGAGGACGAGAAGCTCGAGGCTGATTTGGCGCAGTCCGCTGTGGACGCTATGCGGGCCAACTCCGGAGCCGCAGGCGATGCCATGCTCAAGTATGTTGTGACTCACCAGCGCCAACTGGCGGACGCAGTGCGTGAGATGACCAACAAGCTGGCCGAACACATCCCGGAGCCGAGGTACCGCTTCTACCGCAACCATGGTGCGTGCACACTGGTGATCGCCAAGGTAGCCAAGGATTTGGGCATCGTCGAGTTCGACATCGACAAGATGTTCGACTTCACCGTACACCTGCTGACTGACTTGGCTGAGACAGTGTCGTCTACCAACACCGTGACCACGCAAGACGCGTTCAGCATTTTCATGGCGTCTATCGCTGGCCGTATTCTGGTGACCCAGGAGTTCCGCAACCGGCAGGACAAGACAGGCCCAGAGACCCCGCGCAACCGCGTGCAGGGCGTCATCGCCGGGCGCTTCGTGCTTGGCAACAGCAACTGCAAGAGCTACGCCGGCCACATCATGATTAACCAAAAGGAAGCTCGGGACTGGTGCATGGCCAACCGGGTGGACTTCAACGCCATGATGGACTCTCTGGAGCGCGCTGGCGCATTGGTCAAACGCCACGACAAGGTAACGCTTACTCGGGGCACCGACGTGCCGCTGGTTCAGGCACGCTGCTTCGTAGTGGACTCGACCAAGCTGGATACTGCTGCTCTTACGGTTGTGCCGCCGGTGCACGAGCCCGTTGCAGACCAAGCGGTTGGTGATGTATGATTGGCCCGCTAGCGCAAGCCGGCGAGTTTCATTGCAGTTTCCTCCAAGAGTTAGGGCCCCGTTTGGGGCCCTTTTTTTCACTTCATCTTCGAGGCTGACTTCTTACCCTCGAACTTCTTTTCCATCTTGGCGTATGCAGCCTTGCTGCCAGCCATCTTTTTCTCGGCGGCTTCCATCTTCTTGGATTCGCCTTTGCCGAAGGGGTTGGCCTTGGCCTTGGCCTTGTTGGTGGCGGTACGTTGACCGCGCATTGGCATGGATTTCATAAGTGCTCCTGGTTTGAAAGTTACCACTTGACCTTGTCGGCCCAGTAAGCCGCGGACATCTTGCCCTTGGCGATGTTATCAGCGTGGCGAGCCTTGAAACTCTCGCGCCGATTCTTGTAAGACTCGGACTCGCCGGCCTTCTTTGGGCTGCCGCTTACGCCCTGCTGGCCGAAGCGGATAGTCTTGACCTGGTCGCCAGACTTGGCCACGACAACGTGGCTCTTGGTCGGGTGGCTGGGAGTAGCCTTGGGTTTGTTGTAACCCGACACGCCTGCGCGTGCCAGTCGGGGGTCCTTAGCTGCCATGGTGATCTCCTTAGTCGATCTGTTCTGCGAGTTTCTTCTCGCGTTTGCCTTGTTCCTGCGGAGCTCGTAGCAGACTGGACATCGGCTGCGGCTTGAGGTCGTTGCGCTTACGTGCTGCTTGGAGGTTAGTCCATGCTTGGCGAGCTTCCGCCATGGCCTCAGAGTCTTTATTGCGGTACGCTTTTGCGTACTGGTTCTTGACCTTGGTGGCCCGTTCGGTGAAGTTCTTCTCCAAATCCTTGGAGTACTGCATGGCTTGATACGTCTCAGCAACCTGGGACGATGGCAGCCCCATGGCAGCGAACACTTGCCCAACAGCAGACACTTCGGAGTCAGGCAGGATGACGTCGCCGTTACGACGAGTTACGCCCTCACCAGAGATACGACCCGCCTTGAGCATGTCGGAGATACCCTTGGGCATCGTCTGCTCCAGACCACGGTACCAGTCTCCGTTGGCCATAAGGCCAAGACCATCCAGCATGCGAGCGGTCATACCGCCGGCTGCCCCGCCAGCCACGGTGCCGATAGCCTGAGCAACACCAGCCTGAGTAGTCAAGTCGATATCTGCGAACGGAGCGACAGCCAACATGTTGCCCGCGCCGATCTTTCCGGACAGGTCCACGCCAGCCAAAGTCGGGGCGCCGCGCATAACCAGCTGAGACCAATCCGGACCCAGGGCCTTGCGCATTTCCTCAGTCAGATCGAACGGCTCATCCTCGTCGCCGAACAGCATACCGGCCAGGGCGGCCACGGCAGCGTATCCAGGCAAGCCCATAGCGCCGGCGAACACACCTGTGTGGGCCAGCGAGTACCCAAGGGTGCGCAGCGCAGCTTTACGCTCGGCAGGGTTGTTGAACGCATCGCCAATCAGCTTGGCGTAGAACGCAATCTGCACCAACTGGAACTTGCGGAACTGCAGGGCCACTTTGCCGAAGTTGTTGTTAAAGATGCGCGGTGCGTTGAACGCGGTGTAGTCGCCATGGGTCTCAGTCAGGATACGGTCAGCGTATGCGATGGCTGCCTGCTTGTCATTTGTGCGGGCCAGCTCAAGGCGGTACGCCGCCATAGCTGTGGACAAACGGTTGATGGCTTCAGTCTTCTGCACCGCCAGGCGCATGCCCTTATTCAACCGCTGAGCAAATTTGCTCAGTTTGTTGTCTGCGTCGACCTTGTACTCGTTGATCTCAGTGGCCAGGCCAATGTCGATCTTGCCGCGCTTGACAAGCTCGTCCACAGCAGCTTTGACGTCGTCAGGCACTTGGCTGAAGTCAAACTGTTGGTCGAACAGCTTGGTGTTCTTGAACAGCGGACCCAGTTCGGAGTAGGCTTTCCACAGCTCTTGGCCTACTTTGGCGTAGTCGTGCTTGCCGGCCATAGCTGGCACCGACATCATGAAGGGCTGTGTCAAGTTCTGGATGTAGTACCCAGGGCTGGTAGCCAAGAAGTACTTGGACGCCACGCCAGTCAGCTTGTTAATCCATGGGTTGACGCTGTAGTCCAAGGACTCGATGTAGCGCTTGCTTAGCTCGTCGAAAATCTCCGAACGGCGGGTCACATCACCTTGCTTGGACTGGCGTCGCATCTGCTGCAGCGCGTCCTGAATCTCAGGGCTGTACTTCACAGAGGCCATGAAGTTGGCATCAGCGCGACCCTGCGTAGTGAACGAGGACAGCATGTCCACCTGACCGGAGATGCCGCGACGGCGCATTTCGCTCTTACGAGCGCTGTCCTCAGCCAAGGCATCAAGGTACAGCTGGCTAATCATGCTCAGCATTCGACTGGAGGCTTTGCCGCCGTCTTTGTCAACCTTGGCCCGCAACGCAGTCAGAGCAGGCAGCAGGGCTTGGCCAGTGTAGTCGTCCATGGCAGTGGCGCGCTTAGACACAGCCACGCTCATACCAGAGGCGCCGGCTTCCATCTCTGCTTGCAGAGTTCGCGCTTGGGCCTTGGAGTCCACGAAGCTGACTTGGTAATGGTCAGGGTTTTGCTCCAGCTCACGCAGCTTGGCTGTATCGTTAGCCTCCAGAGCTTGCATGTACTCGTTGGAGCGGCCGACCACAACCCAGTCCCCGGAGCGCTTGATAGGAGCGTAGGGTAAACCCTCGCGGATGCGGAACAGCGTCTGGAAGCGCTTGAGGTTGTCGGCCTTTTCCTTCTTCAGGCGTGCCACTTCCTTAGGGTCGCCCATGATCTGCGCGGCCTTGATAGCAGCGTCGTACTCAGAGGTGGCCGAGTCCAGCACAACCTTTTTCTTTTCTGACAGCATCTTGTCGCCGTGGGCGAACACAGCCTTAACAAAGGCTTGAGCCTTGGGGCCGAGGGCGTCGAACTGAGCGCCGACCGCTGCGTCACGGTACTTGCCGTAGCCCCACTTGCCCTGACGGGTGGACTCAAACAAGAACTCGTTGACCGAGCCAGGACCAGAGCCCTTGAAATCTTCCTCGATGGTGGCGTACATGTCGGCGATCTTCTCGATCTCGCGTTCGCTGGCGTTGGCCGCAGACTTGCTGCTGGCCATGGCGTTTGCCCACTTGCGTGCGGCGGTCATGCCGGCTTTTTCTGCGCGGTTGACCAGCGAGTTTGTGAACAGCACGCGGTCCAGGTACCCACCACCAAGGTCACTGATAGCCCCGACGGAGTTCTTGACTGGCTGACGCAGCTGCTCAGGCAGCTTGTTGACGGTGCTGTCGATCAGGCCTTGTTTGGCTTGGCGGCTGGCTCGAGAAATTGCGCCAGCAGGCTGCGTGCCTTGCTGTCCAGCTTGAACTTGTCCTGGCTGAGCACCTTGTTGGGCACCTTGGGTTGTTGCGTAGCTGGTTGCTTTGACTTGTTCATGCACCTTCTCCATAAATGCGTGCGTTGTTGGCAGGTTATCACGGAGGTACTCCATGCCGCCATTCATGTTGGAAAAAGCCCACACCTGAGCAAAGACTTCTTCGCGAAGCTCTTGGATAGACAGCGAGCGGTTGTTCGCGTCAGCCATATCGAGCGGGTAGTTCAGCAATACGCCTAGCGGGCTAGTCTCGCTGCTGTCTTCGAAGTGGTTCAGGATTTCGTCCATCGCCGTGCCAGGGCGCAGCGCCATCAGTTCGCCATTAACGCGAGACACCTTGAACTCTTTGCCGCCGGAGAATTTACCCACCCCAGCCTGCACTTCGTCGACGCCATGGCCTACTTCGTGCATAGTGGCAACAGCGGCCAGCTGTTTGTCCTTGAGAATCATGCCGTTGTAAATGATGGTGCGTTTGCCGTCCATCATTGTGTAGATAGCGTCCCACGACACTGGGGAGAACGTGACCATCCACGAGTCGATAGCGTCAACTGCGTTGCCCATGCCGGAGCTGCGCAGGTTGCTGATACCAGCAGCAATGCCTTCTGAGTAGCCAGACAGGTCTTCAAGAGAAGCTTCAACCGACTCGAAATCTACGCCATCTTGGTCTGTTGCGCGGACGCTGCTACGGGACTGCCGCTCATTTGCGCTTAGCGCTGCTTTTAGGGCATTGGCCGTTCTGTTGGAATCTCGGCTGGACTTGATGTCGGACGGTGAGACGCTGTCTTGCGGCACAGACACACGCTGGCCGTTGCGGTCGTACCCGCTAAATACAGACTGATCGCGGCTTGTAAAACCATCCAGTCGAGTGCCGTCGTTCAGAGTAACTGGGTTACGCAGCTCGCGCCCATACTGCGGTTGACCAGGGACATTCTCCTTGCCCAAGTACAGGTCGGTAGTGAACAGCCGGGCAGTTCTGCGAGACTGGCGGGCAAAGCCCAGCACAGTCTTCATCTCGCTGACTGAGTCGATCTCGTCTTTTGTGATGTCGATGCGGTTGGTTACCGAGCGAATCTGACCTTCAGTCATGCCAAGCTTGGCAAATCGCTCAAGTAGCTGCTGCTTGGTTACGTCGCCATTCATGAAGTCCACAACAGCTCGCTGCGCTGGCTGCACGTAGGCAGGCGCACCCGGAGGAGGTGTAGGATAGTCGTACCGTTGGGCAGGCTGTTTAGCCAACTTGGTCAGCTCAGTCTCGACGTCTTCCTTGGTCCAGAACTCAGGGCCGTACTCAACGAAGGTCTCTTGCTGCTCTTTGGTCAGGTCGGCGAACTTGGGAGCCGTGGGGTACTCCGCGGCTACTTTGTCCCACGCTTGGGCTGCTTGCTCGGCTTCGGTGAGGACGGCTGCTGGGACTTGACCTTCTGCGGCAGGCTTTTTGGCACGCCGTACTTTTCCGCCCACTCCTTGGCCAGCTTCGGCTTCTGGCTGAACAGATACTTCTGCTGCGCCTTGCTCTTGAACGGCATCTTCTTCTCCTTCGACGGTAGTCTTTGTCTTCTGTTTGCCGGCAGCGCGGCGAACTTCTTCCTGGGCGCCCTTTTCCAGCGCCGCGACCTTGGCAGTCAACGCGGTCAACTTCTCATTGAGCTTGGCAAGCTCTTCAGGGTCGGTCTCGGCTGCCATGGCTTCAAGCACATCCATGGTGTCTTTTTCGAGCTTGGAGAAGCCTTCAACAGCGCCTTTGCCAGCGCCTACAGTTTTGACGCCAACGTCACCGGCTTCCAGGTCAATCAGACCCTCGGCCTCAGCTTCAGTAGTAGACACGCCTTCTGCGCCAATGGTGAACATGTTGCGCGGGCCGCCAAACACTTCTGCTGCGATAGTGCCCTGCTGAGCTGCAGCTGCAGGCTTGAACGCGGTGTCGATCTCGGCTTGAGTAACCCGACCAGACGCACGGGCAGCTTTCACGCGGCCAGCACGTTCATCAGCGCCAGTTGCGCCAGCAATCTTCTGGATGGCAGAGCGGCTCAGGCCGTATTTGGCCGCAGCTTCTGGCTCAGGCATGCCCATGCCGACCACGTCAAAGATGATCTGGCCGTTGCGGTCGCCGAAGATTTTCTTCAGGATGGTTTCGCGCTCGTCTGCAACTGGTCCTGTGGCGGCAGGTGCTTCTTGTCCTTGCGTTTCTGTTTGCTGGGCTTGAGCGGCTTTAGCGGCATTTGCGGCTTCCAAGATGGTCATGGGTCGCGGAGCGCGACGGAAACGAGTCTCCGGTGCCGCAGGGGCGGCAGGAACTACAGTGGTAGCTGGTTGGCTGACGGCTCCAGTAACGACAGGCGCTGCAGGTGCTGCGCTAGGTGCGGCGGGAACTCCAGCCACTGGCCCGACGGGCTGCTGAGAAACAGGTCCTCCAGCTGCGACGCTTGCAGGAGCGACAGCGCCCCCAGTTCCCACGCCTGCTGCAACCGGTCCGGTAGGTGCCACTGCTGGGCTGACATTGGCGGCTCCTTTACGTGATTCGATGATGGCCGAGTCAAGCATCAGGCGGGCTTTGTCCAGCCGCTTGAGGTTCATCGGTTTTTCTGCGGCGTACGCCCACACACCGGCCACAAGGTCTGAGTCCGCAGGAATGCCACTGGCTTCAACTTCCGCCAACAGCGCCATGGCCGATGGAGTGGGCAGCACACCAAACGTATCACGCAGAGTCTGTGCACGAGGGTCGCGTTCTGCCGTAGCAGCCAGTGTGTTAGCCGTAGCAGCCTTGGCAGGCTCGGCCTGGGTCAGGTCCATGGCAGGGTTCTGCAGCTGGACAAGTTCGCCCATTGTGAGCTCCCGCTCGACACCTGTCTCTTGGTCCACACCGTATTGGCCACTGGGTTCGTTGAACGCCGAAGCGAACTGGCTTGCGTAGTCTTTCTGGCGCTTACGGCCAATACCAAGCTGTTCATTGATGCGCTGCTGGATCGGAGCCATCTCCGTTGTAAGCCCGTACTGTTGCGTTTCTACAACAGGTGCTTCTTGGCCAGTGAGGTCTTTCTCGCGCTCCGGGGGCTGATACTGGGCAGAACGGCGCCAGCCGCCAAGGCCACCACCAACCAGACCGCCAAGGGCGAAGCCGCCAACAGCGGACTCAAGGTAGCCTTCCATCTCCTGGGGGCCAAACAACGTCACGTTGGGGTCAACCGCCAGGCGACCGGCGTTGACTGTGAAGTCTTGCAGAACTTCACCAGCGGATTCAGACAGGCCAGTACGGGCAAACGCAGCACCAGTACGAGCGGCAGCGCCGCCAAACCCAGGCATGGCGTCTAGCGCAGCACGGCCAGCGTCATCAAGCGCACGAACCCCAGTGCTCAGAGAGCGACGCGCAACAGCTCCGCCAAGGCCAGTAAGGGCTTCGGCACCACCGTACACGAGGCCTAGAGGAACCGCTGTAGAGAGGTTTGTAGCACCAGCCTGCTCGCGCTGACCTTGCAGAATTTCACCGGTGCCCATGGCAGAGCCAGCAGCAAAGGCCCCCATAGGACCGCCAGCAAGACCAGCCGCACCAATACCAACGAGCGCCGGAGCGGACTGTACAGCCAGGTCAGCCAAGTAGCTACCAGCGCCGCCTACACCAGAAATGTCACGGAACGACTGAATGGCTTGCGGGTTGGTCTCGTAGTAGCGGCGTGCGGACTGCTCGGCCTCGAACTGCTGCGCACGGCGCCAGTCTTCAAATGGCAGCCCAGCTGCTTCGCCAAGCCCGATAAGCGCGGCTTGCGTGCGGTCAACTGCCGAACCAAACAGAGTGCCACGACCTGCCTGCGGAGCTGCAGCGCGTTGGCCGCCCCCGAATTGCGATTCAAACTCTTCGGGCGACAGGTCTAATGGCATACAGTCCTCTTACTGGCGTTGCTGGCGGCGGTAATGCGCCCACACTTCAGGGTCATCGTACGGGGATGGTTGCTCACCGCCCAGCGCACGGATGCGTTGCTGGATATTGTATGACCGCTTGGACTCTTCGTCCAGGGTGATACCCGCTTTGCCGGATTTTTCGTAGTCCTTGGAAAGCTGCTTGACGTCGGCTGGGTTGCGGATGTCGTACGCCTTGCCACCAAAGCCCACTTGCGTACCCGCGGCGTTCCATGGAAGCTGGCCGATAAGGTTCTCCGGCACCCCAGATTTTTTGAGGAAGTCCGTGCGCTCGTCAGGCAGCACGCCTTTGACGTCGATGAACCCGCCGTAGCCGTCGGCCATAGCAGGCTTGCCGCCGATAGTGAACCGGGTGCCGGCTTCAGGGGCCTTCTCTGGCTTCATGCCAGCACCTTCAGTGCCAGGGCGAGACAGCTTGATACCCTCAGGATTTACCCGAACAGTCTCGAACGACAGGCCTTGCGGACCCATCTTAGGTACGGCTGCGTAGGTGTTGCCGTCGGCGCCAGTGAAATACTGGGCAGCTCCCATCTTGTCCAGGCCCTTGCGGCTCTGGTAGTACTCGGCAGTGGCTTGATCTTTGCCCATAGCCACTTTTGCCTTCTGCAGGTTCATCGTGTAATCCACAATGGCTTCAGGGCTGACAGCGGCTTTGTTGAGGTACCCTAGCACTTCGTTTTCGTTACCGGAAAACACGTTTGCCTGGATGACCTTGCCCGTGGCAGAGTCCACACGGTTGATGGACATCTGGCCGTTCTTACCCATGACGCGCTCAAAATGAGAGCCTGGGTCAAGCAGGTCACTGGTTTTGTGGGCTTCCAGCAGCTGGTCGAGGTTCTTGCCCTTAACCAAGTTTTTGAGCTGCAGCTCGGTCTCGTCGAACTGAGCCTTGGAAATGCCGGTGATGTTGGCGGCCGCGTCCTTGATTTCTCCCAAGCCCATGCCCATGGTCTTGGCTTGGGTCATGATGTCGTTGAAAGACGCCTTGGGGTTCTCAGAGTACCAGCTCTCGAACTGCTGCTTGCGAGTAGCGGCAGCGCCCTTGCGCTCGGCTTCTTCCAAGTTAAGGCCGGCTGTTTTGAGCGCGATCGGACGAGCCTGCGCCTGATACTCTTGCTCCGCCTGCTGCGCACGCAGCTGCTGCGCCTTGATGGGGTCTGTCTCAGAGACGATGTCCGCCATGCGGCCCATGCGCAAACCGGTGACGCGCTCAGGAGTCAGCTGACCCTCATAACGCTGGCCGTACATCTCGCTGACTTGGCCAGGGGCAACCAAGCCCTGCATTTCAGGAGACGCTTTGGGGGTGACGGTGTAGCCTTGGAAGTTGCCAGCTTCGTCTTGCTTCATGCCGATGTCGTACAGACCAGACTTGGCCGCAGCCTCAAGCTGCGCACCTTGCTCGGCTGTGTAGCCTTGGAGCTCTTGCGGTGTTGCCTGCGCGGCCTCCTGTAGACGACGGCGCTCCGCGCCTCGCTGGTACAGTTCGCCCATGCGGTAGCCGGTCTCCAGACCGGATGCGAGTCCTTGCGCCCAATTAGCCATGTGCCACCTCTTGCATCTCGATGCCCAGCATCGTGTAGTTCACCGCTTTGTACCCATTGTCCATCACAGACACAGCCTGCGGCATGACCAGTTCCACCTCGTCAGCCATGACGCCTAGGTAGCGTGCGCCGTCGCCATTGATGTACTCGAACTCATACAGATTCAGACCGGTGCGCTCGTCGCGCCCAACCAGCTCGATGTTCTTCTTGAGGCGGCGGTCAGAGAACTTGCTCATGTAACCACCAACACCCATGCCAACGATCTGCGCGAAGGGGTCCTGCTGCGACAAACCTGCGTTGTATGCAGAGGTCTGGCTGTTGACGATCGTACCCATCGTGCTACCTGCGCCTTGCAGACCCTGCATGTACTGGTTGCCAGCACTCATCATCGTGCCGCCTGCGGCTTGACCGGCACCAGTAGCGCCAGCGTACGCAGCAGACGAAGCACCTGCAAGGCCGCGACCCAGACCAGTTACATCCATCTTACGAGCCCAGCCAAGCTGTTCAGCTTGTTGACGGGCTTGGTTGGCTGCACCTGCTTGCATGGCTGCAAGCCCCATGGCGTTGGCGTTGGACGCCGCGCCGAAGGCCCCGGAGGCGGGGTTCACTCCACGGCGAGTCGCTTCGCGCATCGAGACGCCCTGTGCCCCCTGGAACGCCTTGGCAGCGTCGGCAGTGGCCTTGGCCGCAAGCTGTGCTCGGTACGCCTCGGTGTCGAACTCTTGGGCTTGTTTGACAAGGCCTTGCTCCACTGGGCGGAACGTAGACTTGGAGTAGTCGTAGTAGTCCTGCGCCTGTGTCATCTGTTGCTGCTGAGCGTCGGCCATGGTTGTGGCCAGCCGCGTTACAAACGGCTTCATCTCAGCGTACTGCTCCTTAGAGAAGTCCAGCTGTTGCTGTGCTACTTTCTCAAGCCCGCTGTAATCTGGCGGCGGAGGACTAGATTTACCACCCATGGTTTACTCCTTGCGCAGCCACCGACAGGTTTCCGGCCGCATTACCAAAACTTGCATGTCGGCGCCAGGGGCGCCGTCCTTCATAACAAACTCTTCCTCGAAGCCGAGGTGCTTGTCAAACGCGATGATGTGCGGCTCGTTGGTAGGCACCATGCCAGTGAGTCTCTTCAACTTGCAGTGGCGAAACGCGTAGTCGCACACCGCTTGAAACAGTGGAATTATCGCCTTGGTCTGCTGCGCGATGGCAATATGACACGTAGCGTTCGCCCCGTTGTAGTTGTTGATGACAACCCCAGCAATGATGTCTTCGCCTGCAGCAACGCCGATCGCGTAGAAATCACCCCAGCTGGCTCCTTGCCCGACCTGTTTTGCAACCCATGCGCCTACGCGCTCTTGCTGGTCTAGTACGAGGTGTGCCATGGCGCGTATTATGGCTTATCAGGGCGGAGTTGGCCAGGATATGTTGTGCGGGTCTGCTTGTTGTGTGATGTCGCGCAGCGCTTGGCGGTACGTAGCCCAGGCTTCTTTGGTCGGCAGCGGCACGTCCGGCAGCTGAGTCCAGTCGGTTTTGGCGATCAAAACGTCACGCCTGGCGCGGATAACTGGCCACACAGACGCGTCCGGCAGGGGCTCCACAGTGAACTGCACGTCCATGGCCTCAGAGGGCACAGGAGTGTTTGGAGCGGCTATGAACAGGCTGCTGTCCACAGACGGCGGGTTGTAGTTGACAATACGCTCCCCAGCCTCAACCCGCATAAACGGGTTGAGCTTGGTCACAACCTGCTTGATCTCCCCGGCGGGGGTTAGGAAGGCGTATGGCATTTGGTTCCCCAAATCTCGGGTGGTTACGCTCCCCGCTATCTCGCAGGGCTACGGGTACTGTCTTGTCTTGATGAGATTATCTCAGTATTTCACGTTTGCTTACAAACTTGATTATAGTAAAGCAAGCCGCTTCAGAACTATGTGTATGTTGCCTTACTCCCGGCTGCGGCCATCGTGGCCTCGAAGGTTGCGTGCTGGTCTGGTGTCATTACTGCTGTTCCAAAAATTGAGGGCGCTTAGGCGGCTTTGGTGAACACGTAAACGAATCCGTCTACGGGCATGACGAATGGTGCGTTACGCAGGTCTGGCGCTCCCCCTCCTGACCAGCCAGTCAACGGGAGTACAAACGCCAATTGCCCTTGCATAAGGTTGACCGTAGCCCCTGCCGAAATGGTTTTCTTTTCTCGTTTCCACGCACTCTTGTCCTGCGTAGAAATACACAGTCGGCACGCAGGTGCGGTGACAGGCTCTTCGCTGTAGTCTTCCCCAGATGGGAACTCAACTAATGCGGTATCCAGACTCGTGTCACCCACCTGAAAGTCTTGGCTGAACCCAATGGCGCTAGTCCTGAACGAACCAAGAGCGTAGATATTTAACGTCTCTTGGTTAGCCGGAGTCGTCCCGGCTGTAAAACGCTTTTTCCACACGTCACCAACTTCAGGCCGAAACACATAGATGTTCAGCCAGTCAATCGAGTGTTTTGTGAAGTTATACATTTGGCATCGCACCTACAACTGGCAGTTCTTGCACTGTCACTTCCACTGGAACAACGGGGGCAAGTACGCCGGTGCTGCCAACAGTTGGAACTACGACAGCCGCCTGCTGTTCAAGCCAGTAGGCCACTGGAGAGAACATACGGATGACATCTTCGAGTTGTTCGCCTTCGTAGGGGAGACGAGCACCAATGTGCATTGTCTTGTGACCCTCGGCTTCGTAGACGACTTCCATGCAACGTGCCTCTGCGTCTACTGAGATGATTGTGTATTTGTATTCGATATTCATCCAATCGCTCCATATCTGGTGCCTGTGGCACCCCAAGAAACATACCCATTACCGGTTACGGCATAGCCACCAGCGCCGCCACCTGTGGCTCCTGTGGCACCCGATCTGTTTGTACCATTTGCACCTGCCGCGCCCCAATCGCCGCCTGCTCCACCATAGCTGTGGTTGATGCTTGGCCTCGACCCATAAGACCCTGGGCCCGACAAGGTTCCCGCCCCCCCAGTACCAGCATAGTTGTTTGCGGTTACGTATGGGGCGCCAGCCGAGCCGGTTCCACCCCCGGCAGAGTTGGCCGCAGCACTTGATCTGCCGCCGCCGCCCCCTGAGCCGTGGTACGCGGTCGCGCCAATCTGGTCTCCTTCACCGTTATATATAGGCACTATCCAAACACCGCCGCCGCCGCCGCCGCCGCCGCCCCCGGCGATGATCCCGTTGTTTACAACATATACGGACGTTTGCGCTGACAAAGCAGTGCCCCCTCCGCCACCAGCAGTTCCAGCGTATGCCGCTTTACCGCCTGCGCCCCCCATGCCAACGATGGTGCCGTTGTTTATTAGGTCTACGCCACCGGGGAACGAGCCGCTAACCGTCAGAGCAGGAGTACCTGTTGAGTTGCTGCTGATGTAAACGCCAGAAGAAATCGTCGCTACGACTTTACTGGATTGATTCCAGCCCGCGTTAATCGCCAGAGTGCGCAGGTTCGCGTTTGTTTGGTTGCTACTGATTGTGAACGAGAATGTTGGCGAAGTCAGGCGCTTGCCGTAAAAGTCGCTAAAGGATAGCGCCCCCGAAGAGAACGTTCCAGACCCACCGGCATCGGTGTACCACGCGGTGCCTCGATAGGCGTTCAAGTTGTTGCCGCGCCCAAATTCCGCATTGATTGCGGACATGGATAAAGGACCAGATGATGGAAGTGTCATTACACGCTCCCGTATGCCGTTACGTTGCCAAGGGCGACAATGTCACCGTCTATAGTTAGCTTCGCTCGTGCGATTCCATTGGATTTGAAGTACAGCACGCCGCTGACTTCTTCTATCGCCCAAGACGCTGTTGAAATCTTTGCAGCAGTAGCAGCGTTGCCGCTGATGGAAATGCCCCACGTACCAGAAGCGCCAGCGCCTGTAGCTGATGGAGCCCCGATGGTGTTGTAGCTGATCGTTGTGGCTGCGCCGCCGTTGAAGTTGACCCCGCTGGCGGAACCAGAACCTGTGCTGTTGAACGTCAGGTTGTTGTTGAGGTTGACACTGATGTTGGCCGAGCCGTTGAAGCCCACGCCGTTAATGTTGCGCGCAGTCTGCAAAACAGTAGCCGAGGCTGCGTTGCCAGTAATAGCCCCGCTGATTTTGGAGCCCGCCAGGGTTGTGATCCATGCCGGGTCGCTGTACGAGCCGTTCGTGTACACGCCGTTGGTTACTGTGCCGGCGTTGCCGCTGATGCTGATGGCATAAGTAGCCGCAAGATCAGTCCATGTCGAACCGTTGTATTTTTGCCACTTAGCGGCAGCGCTTGACCATCGAGTTGCGTTGGTGGGGACGTTGTTGGCCGTAGTTACGGCCGGGTCGAGCCCATACGCTAGGTCATCTAGGCGCGCGTCCAGCTCCGCCACAAAGTCGGCGTATGCACTGGTCAGTGTTGGTTTGCTGTGGTCAGCCATGTCAATATCCTCGCACAGAATAGCTCACTGCGCCAGAGACCCTTGTTCCACTGCTGTCAAACAGCAGCACCTTGAAGCTCAGCGGGTTGTACGCGTCCGTGAAGTCGTAGATGGCGTACACCGGCGATGTCGTGTTGGCCGACACTGTGATGGATTCTACGTCAATGAAGGTCTTGGTACCAGTGCTGGTGCGGTCTTCCGTCAAGTAAACCGTAGTGCCGCCAGAGTCCGCCGCGTTGGCAGTTATAGCCCCGGCTTGGCTTTTTAGTTTGGTGTCCAGCTTAACCGTCAAATCTGTAATTTCAGTAACGCCTTGATCGTTTGTGGCCGTAGCTGTGAGGCGCACTTTGACATATCGGAAGTTGATAGCAAATGCCTGCGCGCCGGAGAAAGTCTGCACATTGGTCGTGAACCCAGCATCCAGCGCGGCTGTGATGGTGACATCCACAGCGACCGAGCCTGCAACGTCAATCTCAAGGAACGCCACTCCGATTTTCATGGCCGCCAGCACCCCGCCGTAGTCGAATACCTCCTCGTAGTACCCTGTCAGGTTGCCTGGCTGGACAAAAATTGGGTACCCTGCGGTGACCTGCTCTTGCGGCGTAGCCCAGCTGCGGGAGCTGAAGTGGTCTTGCCACGTCTGAGTAGTGCTCACTGGCATAGCAAGCACCCGGCCATCAAAAGCTGCATTGCTTTTCGTACCGCTGTACGTAGCCAAAAAGTTTGCGGCCAGTACGTAGTCAGGCGGTTGGTTGACGGTAGCAGACACGCTAACAGGCGTGCCGTAGTTGCCAGCCGTGTCGACAGCTGCGAGCCAGTAGGTGTACACAGTTTGCGTCTGCGGTACCTCAAACACAGTAGTAAACCCGCCGGTTTTTGTTCCGATGTCGGTAGCAGACTCCCAAGATGCGCCGCGCCGTAAGTCGTAGGTAGCAATCGGCAGAGACCCGCGAACGTTGTTCCAGCGGAACAGCACGTTGTTGTCTATGACCTCGGTGGTCAGGTTTGTGACCTGGCCAGTAGTGATGTTTACCGGCACCGACCGAGTGGCGCCTGCGTTGCCTGCGGAGTCAATGGCTTGCACCAGTAGCGTTTTGTTGAGCCAGGTTACTTTGGTTCGGAACGCCGTGGCGTAAAGCGTGGCCAGCTGCGCAGACGAAGAGATCGTCGTGTCGTACACCTCATAACGGTCCACCGGCAGAGACCCTGTTGGCACGCTCCATGTTAGAAGCACCTGCTCGCCGTCAAACTCTACGGATACCTCAGGAGCACTTGGCACGACTACGTTCACCGTAAACGTAGTGAATGGGCCCTGCTCGTTGTTGATGTCGACAGCCGCCAGGCGGAACTGTCGCTCGCCCGCCCAAGTTGCTCGGAAGCGATGCGAGTTGCCAGATACAACATCAAGCGGCAGCCATGTGTTGTCGTAGTACTCGATGCGGTACAGCGCCACCGCCAAGTTGCTGGTCGGCGTAGGCCACGAAAAATCCACGTCAGGGCCAACAAACGCCCGCGTAACCGTAGCTGGACCTGGGCCGAGCGTAGTGCCAGCACCATTGACATCGTTAAACGGGCCAGCCAGCGTGTTGTACGCGACGTCCCTGATCCAGTAGTAGTACGCGTAGCCGGCGTCAGGCAGACCGTCAGTAAACTCCGCGCCAGAGGTAGAGCCGACCTTCACCGCCAGGCTCAGATTATTGTCGTACGCACGCCAGATTTCTGTGTGAGAGTACTGGTCGAACGCACTGGCCGTCCAGCGCAGAATCGTGTTGGTCTTGTCTGTAGCAACAACGAGCCCGGTAGGCGCAGGAGGAGCTGTGTCAGATGTTACCCAAGTTGGCAGCGAAAACTCCACCAGGCCTAGCAGCTGCTCGGCGGTGTACTGCTTGCCGCCGATGGTAGTGACGCCCTCTTTGATTTTGAGCAGCCCGGTGTCCAGTAGGTCCTTGAACGTCGGAGAAGCATCCAGGGCGTTGCCGCGCTGGCGCAGGCGCACTTCCAGCGACTCCTTGATCGCTGACAAAAACTGCCGCATCTGCGGGTCTACATTGACCGGCAGCGCGGGGACGGAAACTGGCTTATAGCTCATACGCCTCCGAACTCATCCATGGAGTCAGCGACATGGACCGCCAAAATCTCAGCGGAGCCGGACAACTCAACTTCGTAGAACCTAGCCATGTACCCAGAGGGCAGCCAGAACGGGTCTGCATTCGCTACGGTCTGTGTATGTTTGAGCACGCCGTCTGCGTACAGCTTCATGGTTGCGGGGTAGCTCTTAGCCACTACTTGCGCGCAGGCCTTGTTAGTAGGCGCAGGCATCTCGAAGATGCCAGAGCGCCAGGTGTAACTCAGCTTGTCGTTGTCAGCGCCCCACTTGACGATCTGGGTGCCTACCTTGAGGTACAGCGCGTCCTGTACGGTGTCAGTAAAACCCGCCGTGGCGTATGTGTCTACGAACGTCAGCGCGCCGGTGCCCTGCGTAGGGTCGAAGATGAAGCCCTTGGACTCCGTGCCGTTGTTGTAGAAGCCGTGGTACCGCCCGTCTTGGTAGTACCCATGGATGCTGGAAGGCACCAAGGCTTGCCACTCTTTGTGGCTGAACAACGCAGCTGTTACGTTAGTAACCTGCCCGGTGCCGGTGATGTAAATCAAGCCGTCCGGAGAGGCGTACATCACGCCGCCGTCAACGGCAGCGATCGAGCGCTTAGACACGCAGGCCTGCGGAGACTCCAGCTTGACGAGCGACATGGCCGATGGGTCAGAGCCCGTCATGATGTACGGGAACCCAGTAGTCAAAACAAACGTCGTGGTGCCGACAGCAGCGCCGCCAACAATTGGGTAGTCCACAGCCAGTGAGTAGCCAGGAGGGTACGCTGAAGGTATGTACGCCTCGGATGGGTAGATGTCGTAGCCGTCGAACAGGACTGTGACCCCGTTGGCCATCTGCACAATGCCGAACGCAGTGCTTGGCGGTGGGTACCACTGTACACTCGGAATCACCTCGTCCAGGTCTTCGCCCGGCGTGGAGTCTTCGTAGGTTGACTGGGCCAGAGGGATTTCATCCACGAACTGGTACTCGGTCGACAGACTTCCAGACAATGTGCGATAAACGCGCTTGGCTGTGATGTAACCGCTGTACCCCGTAGGCGCAACGGCAGACATGTTGGACAGCCCCGCCACTCCGCCGTCTGGGTGGATAGTCAGCAGGTTGGATGGCGGGCTTGGAGGACCTTCTTCGCCAAGGGAGGTAACGTACGTGTACACGTACACACGAACTTCCGCAGTGGTGCTGGTATCGCCTTCAGTTGTAACTGAAGCTACGGGAGCCGCCACCGGCGCCGGCACGCCCAATGGGTACGACGCGTAAGGGTAATCGCCCGAGCCGCCGGTCAGCGCCAGTGTGTTGTACGTCATGCGAGGCCCAAGAGATGGGTGCGTGAAGTACGTGCGCTCCGTCTGGTCGTTAGCAATAGCGCCCTTGACCACGTCAACGTCGGCGGTCCAGTGGAACCAGTACTGCGTGTCAGACGTCAAATCTTGGCCGAAACGGTAGATTGTCGACGTAGCCCCAGCAGCCAGTCCGGACACCACAGGCAAGGCTGCGGTCCAGGCGTCTAGGGTGCCGGCCAGCAAACGAACGTTGTTGGCTGTCTGCGCCATCCCAGGCGAAAGTTTGTTGGGCGACACCCGAGGGGCCACGCCTGAGAAATTGGTCAACGAGATCACGGCCATGCTGAGGTCCTCACTGCCAAGGATTGTAGTTGCATTACGCCTCGTCGGCTAGCAGAAACAAGTCCTTCTCAGCCTGACGACGACGAACCAGTCCCTTGAGAACCTTCCCGCCGGCCTTTGTCCACTGCATGAACGCGTCCGCTGCGCCGTCCCAGTCTTCACGAAGAATGCACTGGCGGATGGTCGACCTCTGGAAGTTGCCTAGCCCCACGTTAAAGCTGAAGGCAACGCACGCGTCAAATTTGTGTTGATGCTTACGACGGTCAAGATTGGGAGCAAGTCGTAGAACACCACGTTCAAAAGCCACGAGGTCATTCTTGAAAATCTCAACCAGTTCTTCTTTGGGCCAGACACGGTTGTCCTCCTGGTGAAGTTGGTACTCTGCACGCAGGGGGCCGGTGTAGCCCTCCTTGCGCACCAGTGGGAGCTTGATCTGGTGTTGGTAGATCACATGCCCCCAGCCGATCGTCCACATCGACGCACTGCAGAGGTAGGGTTTGTCCCTATAACCCTCGAACAGGTGCATCAGGTGGATGCCTTTGTCAGACGTTCTCATTTCTTCTGCCAGTTACGAGAACCGAACCAGAAGCCGATGATGCCGCCCAACATGCTCATCTCGTCAGGCGTAAAGATGATGTCCGTGAAGCGGATGAAGTCATCCATAGTCTGCATCATGCCGGGGTGGGTCCAGCCGTACCAAGCAATCCAGGCGTTGATGCCGATCAGCTCGAAAATGAACAGGTAGGTCACAGTGGGGCGCACAGTGCCGATGTAGTTAGCCACCCAGCGGCTGGACTTCTCCAGAATCGCCTTGTCGTGATCTTGGGCGCCTTTGACCATGCCAGCCTCGGCCTCGGCCATTTGAGCTTGGGTCTGCATAGCGACTTGCTCGGTGCGGAACTCTTCAATCTTCTGCTGAGCGAGGAAGCCTTCCTTGGCCATGGCCAAATCGCGCTCGTTAGCCAGCTTCGCGAGCTCCTGCTCGTGCTTTTGGTCTTGCTTGGCTTGGAAGAAATCAAGCAACTTTGGCAGGCCGGAGATCAGCAAGCCGCCTAGGGTTGAAATAAGAGATAGCATGTCGACTCCTTATTTGGACATGGGGTTGGTGGTAGCCCGCTTGAGGGCGTTCATCTCAGTGCGCAGATTTGACACCGCACTGTCGATCTCGTTTTTCAGCTGCGAGAGCTTGGCGTTGACCTCACGCCCCTGGGCATCCAGCACAGCCTTTGTCTCGGCAGCAGAACCACGCGACACGGCGCTTGTCTCACGTGCCAGGGCGATAGCGTCCGACGCCTTTTCTGCGATACGCACGGCTTGCTCCGCCGTGGCTAGCTGACGCTCCTTGACAGCCTTCAACTCGATCTCAAAGGCCTGCACCTTCTCGCGCATCTCGGTGTCATCGTATGGCTTGGCGGACTCCACAGCCTCGATGGTGTCCTGCATCTTATTGAAAAACGTGATCCCCGCATAGGCTGACCCGGCTATCACAGGCAGAACGGTCAGGATCAATCCAAGAATCATCTGTGGTGATAAGGTCAAGGAGAAAGTTTTGTTGTCTTCGGATGTCATCGGGGAGCTCCTGGGTAAAAGTAAGGGTCTCGACAATTGTCGGCTGTTTTGGCATCGCGCCGATCAGCTCAAGTCTTCGTATAGTCAACGCCTGCTTCGCACCATTCCCGGCAGACGGTTGCTGAGCAGAGCTGCCCGCTGACGGGGCAGCGGAAGTTTCCGAGGTGGTTTGGCTCTGGGGCGCGGAGGTAGGGGCCTCTGGCGTGCTTGTAGGTTGCGTCGTCGTCTGCGCAGGCGCCTCTGGGGCAGTTACAGGTACGCTCGGGGTGACGAGTACAGGTGTGGCGTTCAGAGGATTGGCTGGGCTGCTCGGGTTGAGCGGGCTTACCGGGGACGTTGGGTTGGTCGGGTTTGACACCGACTTGACACAAGTGTTTGACGACGTTGACCAGCTTGCCCACAAAGGCTGCCCATATGGGTTCGGGCACGTTGAAGTGCGGGTCTGCGTGATCGTGCCAACGTACCCCGCCTCGCAGCTTAGGGTTTGCAGCTGGCTGCTCGGTATGCAGGTTGCTGGGTCCGGCGTGCAACTGTTTTGCGTCAGCGCCCACTCGCTCCAGACTGGAACGCTGTATGGAGTTGCGCATGTCGATTGCCTCGATGAGGTTTTTGAGCCGCTGAAGTGCGTAGGACATGTCTCCGGCCTCGTCTCTGTGCTTGCTGTGCAGGTTGGTGGGTTCCATCGGCATGCGTCCTGTGTTAGCGACCACTGGCCCCAGATCGGCGAGCCGTACGGGTCTGGGCAGGAGCTTTGGCGGGCGTACGTTTTGCTGCCGCTTTGGTTTTCGAGGCAGGCTTCTTGGCGCGTTTCGCTGCTGACTTGGCAGGTTGGTGGGTTTGGCTGGCAGGTGCTTCCGACTTTGATCCAGCCGCTGTCAACTGGCGCTCCTGTTGATGCGGTACAGGTGTAGTCCCTACGCCATGTCTCCACACCGTTTTGATTGACGGGGCAGGCCCGCTGCTCAGTAATTGAGCTTGGTTGGCACGCAGGAGCTGGGGGTACGTAACCTGCGCAAAAGAGGCTTTGCCAAGTTGTATCGTAGGCTCCTGGCTGGCAGGCCCAACAGCTTGTGTTGGCAACGCAGTAGTTTTGGCCGGTCGTTGTAGTAAACCAGCCAGTCGTGCAATAACAGCCTTGAGCCAACGCATTACTCGCTCCCAGCGCTAGCAGTAGCGACAGTAGGTACTTTGCCATAGAGCCTCTTGAACCGTTCAGGATGCAGCTGTACCCATGCTGCGCGTGCTGTATCACCGATGGAGCCACCGATTGGGCATGGGGAGCCGGACATCTCTAACGCTTCCCAGACACGAATGTCGGCGCACAAGATAGACACCGCAGCGACTTTAAGCCCTTGGTTAGACAGCTCCCTGGCCAGCTTGATGCGCTCGCAGTTTGCGTCTGTGATAGTCGTGCCGCCGGCCACACCGATGACGGTCGAGCTGACCGCGCCAGACACAGGCACAGCACAGATGTCGTTGCCCATAGCAGTGACCGCAGGGGCCATAGCCGTAGGCGGTGGCTGGCCCTTGTAGTTGATCGTCGTGTCCTGCGCGTAGACTGCTACAGGGACCAGCAAGGCGATAAGTAGGCGTTTCATTTGTCAGCCTTTGCGTCAAGCTTGTCGAAAATCTGGCGCAGGATGTCTTTGACTTCCTTGATGTCGGCCCGGTAGTCGTCTTTGTGGACGTACTCTTTTGGCAGCTCCTCTTTGACGGCGGTTAGGCCATCCTCGAGCTTCTGCAGGCGTTGCATGACTTGATAGAACACGAACACAGCCAGGAATCCGGCGATGCTGACTACTAAGTTGAACAGTTGCTGGTTGTCCATGGGTACTACCTAAATCGAGGGCCGTTGAGCCATAGTGTCGCAGATCGACGTGTTCCTGTCAGCACCGGCGTTACGCGGTGCTCAAGAATTGATGGAAATGCAATTACGCTGCCTTTTACAAGCGGAGCCTTGTAGTCGCCGTACAGCCTCATCTCAAAGTCGCCGCCAGTGAACTCATCGTTGAGCAGGCACACAACCGTTATCTTTCGGTCGACTGGCTTGCCTGCCAGTGTAAACGTGTCGGTGTGCCAAGAGTAGTGTTGCTCTGGGCCATATTCGGCGAACTGCACACACTCGCGGCCTGTGACGTCATAGTTCCAGCCGCATACCTGGTTGCCCTCAGCAGCAACGCGCTCAAATACCTCGGCCAGCCAGTAGCTATGCTCGGCGAACCGCACAGTGGTGTTGCGCGACTTGTGGTTGGATTCTTGGCCGTCAGGACCCATGGTGGCATCCTTGCTATCAAGCGCACCTAGTTCTGCGATTACGCGATCGCAGTCTTCGGCGCTCAAGGAGCTTAGGTACCAGATTGGAAGGTGGCTCATTCGCCGCCTTCCAGACGCTCTTCAATGGCGATCAAACGCTGTGCAAGCGCCACGCAAGATACCATCGCCGCGTTGCCATAAGCCACTGACAAAACACCGTTTTCGTCGCGCAGGACTGTCTCCGGTAATAGAGGCAGTAGAGACTGCGCGCCAACCCCGGCCTGCCGCTCACCGGTATCGGTGCGCGTATATGTACCAGCCAAGAGTTTCGCGAGGCGATCTACATAATCTGCGGGCACCGCGGCCCAGTCACGCTTTAGCGTCTCATCCGAATAGGCTGTGACGTTGGCCACCATCACGAGGTTGCCTGAGTTATCTATAGCGCCTAAGTTGGTATCGCTTGAGCTTCGGAACTCATGCCCGTTCTGCGAGCCGTAGTAGCTTCTGCCGTTGGTGGCAAAATAAAAGCGGTTCTTGCCGTCCGGCGTTGTACGCCAGCTATCGTTGGTCGCCCACGTCGCACCGGATGGGCCAGTGGGACCTGTAGGACCTGTGGCACCCGTTGGACCTGGAGAACCTGTCGGGCCTGTAGAGCCTGTCGGGCCAGTTGGACCTGGGCTTCCCGTTGGTCCTGTCGCCCCGGTAGGGCCTGTGGGGCCTGCAACACCTTGAACGCCTTGCGGCCCAGTAGGTCCAGTTGCACCTGTCGGGCCAGTAGGGCCAGTAGCACCTGTCGGGCCTACCAAAGCTGCGTTACTAATAGTGGCTTTTTTGAGCGTGCTGTCGGTGGCGTCCCACACCAGTAAATAGTCGCTGCTGGCGACCTGCCCTGAAGTAAGCTCGGCGCGGCCAGAAATAGCAGATGGCTGAAGTGTGGCGGTAATCGCCGTAGCGCCGCTGCCAGACACGTCACCTGACACAGTGACTGTTTGATTGCCCGTCAGATACGTGCTGGTGTCTAGCGACCAAGTGTTGGCAGCGGTCTTTTTAAGGAACCCGCTAGTTCCGGTCAAGCCTGCAATAGCCGTAAGATCGGCGTCCAGCGCCTGGGCATCTGTGATACCGTATCCAGACAATGTCGTCGGCTTGCTAGTGATCGAACTCCAGGTAGGAGCCACGGTCTGATGCGCCAGGGATGTCACACGCCCCTTGGCGTCGACAATCGCCGTCACAGTCTGTGTGGCGGAGCCGTATGTACCCGCAGTAACCCCGGAGTTGGCCAACGTAGCCGCCGCGGAGACCGCCGCAGAACCGTCAAAGTTCACGGTCCAGGACAGGTCCCCAGTAGCGGTAATCGCACGCGCCGCGGCCAGGGCAGAGGCTGTACTAGCGTTTCCAGCCAGAGGGCCGCTGAAGCTGCTCGCTGTGATGACGTTGGCCGCAAAATTACCAGAACCGTCACGCACTACGACTTTGCCGGCTGTATTTGTGCTCGCGGAGTCAAGCGTGATGGTAATAGTGGTGTTGCCGGCTTGATCGGCGGTAAACGTGCCAGAGCCAGACAGCCCGGTGCCTGACGTGTTAACTGTCAACGTGCCGTTGTTCGGCGCAGTCATCGTGGCCCATGAGGGGGTAGTGCCATCCGTGCTCAGGAACTTGCCGCTGTTACCGGTCTGCGCTGGCAGGAAGCTGTTCTTGACCGCCTGGGAGGGGCTGCGCATCTCGGAGACGTGCAGGTACTGCACATGGTCGTCATTGCCCAGGCCAGAGAGCCCGCTGTGAGCGCTGCCGATAGCTGCGGAAGGGCCAGTAGACACCAAGTTGCGTACGTCGTACACAGCAGTAAACGCCGCCTTGATTGTGTTGGCCGCGCCGGACTTCGCTTGGAAGATGATTTTGTAGAGGGGGCGGAACTCAACTGCTGGGAAGCCGTCCAAATTAAGGTCGTTCCAGTCCAGCACTTCGATGTTGCCGGAGTTGCTGTCCGAGGCCTGCCCCATGATAGAGATCACAGGGTAGTTCAGGTTGTTTGTTGCGACTACCCAGACGCTAGAGTAGCTATTGTTGGCAACGTCAGTCAAGCCCCACACACCGCCGGATTCGGTGTTGTACCGCGGCGTGGCTGTGCCGGCCTTGAGTACAAAGTTTGTCGGACTGTCGAGAACCCAGCCAGCTCCACTACGGTACATCACGGGGATTTGCGCGGGTCCGGTGAGGTCCTGGTCCCAGGTGTTGGCCGTAGGCGTGTTGGTTGCGACGATCTGGACTTTCAGGTCCTCGTCAAAGAACGTGCCCCCGGCCAGATCAAGCTGTGCGTCGGAGTCAAGGCTGCCAGAGCCAGTCGTGGTGTAGTTGCTGATACTGAAGCCGCTTGCGAGAGCCGCGCCGCGTGTGCGGTGCAGGTACTCGTGGGTCTGCCAGTCCAGCGTAATGCCGTGGCGCTCGTCGGCAAAGAACGGAGCCGCACCAGTGACAGCGTTCCAGTAAACGTACGCCGTAGGAGCATCCAGGTGCCAGTCAAAGTAATTCAGCTTGGAGGACAGTACGCCAGCGTCGCTAAAGTAGATGTAATGGATACCAGTGGTGTTGGGAATTACCACGGTCTGCGCTGTGGTGAACTCGTACTTCTCGCCCTTACACCACACAGTAAACGACGCGCCCGTAGGCGCAATCGTCACGGTTCTAGTGCTGGCGTTGAAGCTGAGGACAGAATGAGTCTTATCCTCATGCCCCATTGGCTCCCCTGCGATGGTCTGGCCCTCGTTGAGATTGGAAAAGTTTGCGTCCAGCTCAGCGTTTGTGAGGGGACTACCTTTTTCAAGGCGAAGGGTCAGATCAGCCATCTAGGTCACCTTTGGAAAATCAGCTAACGGTGATCGTCCAGGTGATCGACATTGCGTCGTCTGCGCCTTTGTTGACAACCGAGAACACCGTGCGGCACAGCATTGTACCGCTCGAAGAGGCGTTGAACACGCCTGCCTCGACAACAGCGCCCGTGCCGGTGCCAGCTGGGAAGTTGGCAACGTAAGTGACAACGGCGCCAGACGCGCTATCCGAAGCCAAAGCCACGCGACCGAGCTCAGAACCAAGCGCAGTGTTGCCTGTTGCTGTAGCGGTGCCGTCAGCACCGATGGCCATATGGCTCATCTCGGTGGGCGTACCCACCATGCGGGCAGCAATAAATTCTTTGCCGGTGGTTACCACCAGGTTTTTGATCTCGCGAGAGTCCTTGACAGAACCGTCCTTGTTGAACAGTTGAATCTGCACGGCGCCCGTGACTTTGAGGTTGTCGTTAAGCATTTGAGCTCCTTAAAAAGCGCGGGACGCGCCAACATAGTCTTCCAAAAAATAACCCAGCTCGACGTAGTCCTGGACCAGGATGAGCCCTGAATCAGAGACTGCGATCAGCTCAGATGCGGCCTTAGCCACTGACCGAACTGCTGCGTCAGACGTAATTGTGACATTAGATACGCCTTTAGCAAAGCTGAAAACAGAGCCGTCGCCAGTATCGAACGCGTCGTTCATGGCGAACCCGTCGGTCAAGTACTTTTCTAGGCCGTAATTCAGGATTTCTTGCGACTGCACCGAGTCCGCTAACAGCTTGCTCAGCGCGTAAACAGCCGCGTCCGCTAAATACGTGGCGTCTTGGGACAGTTTTGCCACTGCCCAGCGGCTTGTGTCCGACGAAGCATAGCTGTCAACAAGCGCCTTCGCAGTAAGTTTCCCTACTGCGTCGTTAACACTTGAGCCATCAGCCAGCGGTTTGGATAGCGCAAATGCTTTGGCGTCAACCATCACGGCCGCGTCGGCTGCGGCTTTCGCCACCTCCAGCGTCTGGGAATCTGTCAGCGCCTGTGTATCAGCAAACCGCCTTGTAAACGTCAGGAGCTTAAAAAACGTCTCTGATAGAGACACGGCGTCACTGGCCGGCTTGGAGAAGTCTAGCCTCGGCAGGTCTGTAGCAACAGCTACATCCCCAGTAATCAGTTTCCCAAGCGACAACCGCATCGTGTCGACGACCACTGCTGGGTCTTGGACCAGCATAAAACGACCGGTGGTGTCTAGGGCGGCACCCACAGTCAGTTCGACATAGGAGATACCTGCGGCTGCAGCAGCGTAAGTTACCCCTACGCTGGGGTCTGTGACCACAACGCTCAGCCTTGGTTTGCTGACGGTGGTGGAGGCCGCCGTCGTATTGCCAACGACCTGAATGCCCACTTAGAAGTCCTCGCGTACCTTGAACTTCAGCAAGTCAAACACCGTCTGTACAGTGCTGTCGCTGAACGTAATCTCAATCTCGCCCTCGTAGTCGCCAGGCTCGCCCTGGAGCATCTCCGGAGCCGTAGCTGGGTAAAACACCACTTGCCCTGCAGCGCCATCGGTCACTGTGCCCGTCACTGTGGCGGTAAGAGTCGTAGCCCCGGCGGCGCGGAACTTCAAACGGACAGTTGCGCCGGTAATGTTGAGCGCTTCGCCAGTAGTATCGTCTGTAACGACGCACACCAGCGCTGGTTTAGTGTCGCCCTGGACCAGTTTGATCTTTTCAGCCATGGTGTTTCCTTACGCAGCTGGGCGCTGCTTGACCATCAAGCGCACGCCTCGGAAGTCGCGCACACGCGCATTGACGATCGCCTGCTCGAACAGGCTCTTGTGCAGCGAGGCAAGGCCTGTATCTGTCCACTGCTTGCCAGGGATGGAAGTAAGACGGGCTACAGCGCCGCTTACAAGGGCGTCAGCCCAAGTCTCATAAATCCAGTCCTCGACGCCGGTGCCGGTCCGTGAAGGTTTCAAAACTGCCGTCACTGTCATCTTGGCGCGAGTTTCCGGTGTCGGAAATACTCGGATGGTGCGGTCGGCCTGTACCCAATAAGCTACAGGGTCGCCAGTCTCGCCGCGACGCTCGTTTGGAATCAAGCGAAGATCAGTGCGCTGCAGTGGAAGGCCGTTGTGCACTACCGCCAGCACATCCTCCACCTCAGCCTCTGCGTCCAGGTCATACTCGATCTGGTTAGGGGCCAGGTATATGGCGTCGATGTCGTCTCGCCACAGGTAGGTACGCGCAAAAAAATCTGCCGTTGAGATCGGCAGGTACGTCTTAATAACCGCGTCCGGGCAGTCCGGCACATGCGGCGTAATCAACGGTAGGAAGTCTGTCCAAGTCTTAGCCATTATGCGGCTCCCGGTTTTGAGGCGGCTTCAGTCTGGCCTTTGACGCCCAGAGAGCTCTGGAACGCTTGGAAGTACCCAGTGGCCTTAGCCGCATTCGTTGTCGACTCGGTGTTCTTGCTGTAGGCGCGATACAAAATGTAATCGACCAAAGCATTGGCGTAGCTGTCGTCAATTCTGATGACTTCCGCCGTGGCTGTATTCGCCAGCTCCTCTGCAGTCAGCGTGTGCGCGGCGGGCACTGCGGAATACACCACTTCAAGCTGCGCGGCAGTCGTCGCCGGAGGGTAGACCAAGAACTCCTTTGGTACCCTGGCGTCGTACATGTAGTGCTCGATGTTTACGCTCTGCGTTGCGGAATACCAGCTGCGAATCTGACCATCCAACGTACGACGGTCAATCAAGCGCACAGCGCGCTTATCGGACGTAGACGCTAGGTTGCGTGTGATGTCGATGACGCGCAAGGCAGACGAAAACTGGGATGTAACATTTTGCCGCGGGCCGGCCGCGCAAGTGAACGTACCGACAATAGTGTTGCAGTCTGGGCGCAGGTTGACTGCTTCGCGGTACGCGTCATTGAGCCAGCCTTGCAGCTCCAAAACGGACCACCGAACAGCCGTAGCGTCCTGCAGGAGCGTCTGCACCTTGGAAATCAGCGTTACGACCTTCTCGGTGGCCATATCTACCTCACTCGGAAGCGGTTTCTGGGGCGCTAGCGGCTAAAGCAGGCGCTGTAGGTGCGGATTCTACCGCAGGAGCGGCTTTTGCGCGAGGGGTTTTGACTGGCAGTGCGGCAGCAGCAATCTCGCCTTCTGGTGTGAGCACCAAGTCTGCACCCTCAAAACGAGCGATCACTACCCCGGTCTCAGGGTGACGCACTTTGTTGTTGAGGATTTGCGCGCCGAGGCGCTTGACGAGTTCGGATGCGGTCATAGGGTTCTCCAAATGAAAAAGGGGCCCCGAAGGGCCCCTTTACTGTACCACCGATCAGCTTGCGGAGCCAACCAGAGCGGTTACCAGAGCTTCAGGCTTCACAACCTTGCGGCCGTACACGGTCAAGCCGCGGACGATGTCGCCGAAGTCAGACTGGTTGCGCAGGGGCTCAGTCTTGTTCACGGTCATGGCGAAGGAGGTAGCGGCCTTGGTGCCAGCAACCATCATGCGGCGAGCCTTGGCGTCGGCCACAGAACCACCGGTGGAGGTAGCGGACAGACCAGCGACCAGAGCCTTACCAGCAGCACCTTTCGGCAGCAGGTTGGACACATACACGCTGAAGCGGTCCAGCATACCGATCTTGCCGGTACGGATGGTGCTCGACTGGTCGCCAGTGAAGTACGCCTGGGCGATGCTGGATTGCATCAACAGGTGACGGTCGTAGGGCGACAGGATCAGGAAGCGGCCATCTTCGGGCACGTTCTGCTCATCCAGCACAGTGGACATACGCAGGATGGCCTTCAGGACGTTCTCAGGGGTAGCCTGGTCGATAGGAGCGGTGTCGGTGCCCAGGTTGTAGGCAGCGGAAATCGCACCAGCGGTAGCGCCTTCGTTGGCAGCGGCAGGGCCTTCGGTCACGAAGCTGTTGAAGAACACTTCGTTTTCGATGGCGATCTTCAGCTGCTTGGCGGCATCTTCGGTGAACATGTTCATCAAGTTCATGTCGGACTGATAGGCCAGCACGTCGTTGACTTGCACGTTGAAGGACTTAGCCTTGTTGACTTGCATGTCCTGGAAGATGGGGGTAGGCACTTCGGCGGTACCCAGGCCAGCACCAACGACGTAGTCGCTGATAGTGATCGAGGGAGCCAGACGGATGCGAACGGTGTCACCTTGGTTCTTCAGTTCACCTTCGTAGTCGGTGTTGGTCACTTCCGACAGCATGGTGTTCTGGTAGAACTTGGCCAGCAGTTTGCCGGACCACAGGGTGGGGATGAACGCACCGGAGTACGAAGGGTTGGTGTCAAACGGGGACTGAACAGGGAAAACGGCAGCCATTTTGGCCTCCTATAAAACGGGTTTGGTTATGACGCAACCCACACAGATTACGCGGTCACGCGATTTTCCATGTACGCAGCGTCGATCTCAGCTTCAAGTTTTCTTGCCGCATCGACTTGCCCTTTCGCACCCAGGTCAGACGCCTTGCGGAACATCTTCTCGATATCCGCGGTCGTGTAGACCTTGCCCTTTTGAGTGGGCACCGGTGCGCTAGACGCGCCTCGATTTGGCTGAATTTGACGCTCAAGCTCTTCGGCCGCTTTAGTCGTTGGCTCTACCACTGCAGGAGCCTGGGACTCCTTGAACAGCTTGACGTAGTGTGCCACTCCTTCAGCATCGCCAGTTGCAAACGCGTTCTGGGCAGCCAGCTTACGCGGGCCACGCAGCATGGGGTCGACTTCGTTCAGCCACTCAATCCACGCGGGATCAGTATTGACTGCATCAAAGTCGGGCACCAGGCGGTGCAGTCGGGTGTCGAAAGTCATCTCGGCGGTCTTCGTGCCGGTGTCACCTACCTGCTTGCGCAAGTCTGCGTTCTCGGCCTTAAGGGCGTCGAGTTCTTCTCGGAACTCCGCTGCAACTTCACGTGCAACTTTGCGTTGGACCTCAATCAGGTCCTGACCAAATGCTTCAACATCAGCATCAGTCACCAACTTCGTCTGGGTCGCTGGCTTCGCGGGCTCAACCGGCTTGGTCTCAGCAGTCGTGCGGAGGGACTCCACAAGAGCTTTGAGTTCACGCAGGTCGGCGTGCAAACGAGGCACTTCAGCGTCGTACATACCCTTAAGGGTCTTGTACTTTTGCTGCCATGTCTCTTCAGCGACTGTCGGCTCAGTCGGTGTCGGCTTTGGCTCAGCAGGCTTCGGATCAGCTGGTGCGGGCGTGGGGTCAACGGGCGGCTCTGCAGGCTTAGGGTCTACGGCGGGCTGCGGGTCAGGTGCAGGCGGCGTATTTTGACTTTGGGCGAGCTGCTGCTCGATCTTCTCCAGTTCCTTCAACTGGGCTTCTACTTGCTTTGGCAATGCCATTTAAGACTCCTAAAGCTCCAACTCCGTTTCGGCTCCTACTGCGGTCTGCCTACGCGTAATGGTTTGCTCGGACTACAAAATCGGATCACTTGATCCGGTCGAAAATCTCGGACGATTTCTCAACCGCCTCGAGAAAATCTGCGAGGGCTTCAGCTCGGCCCTGAAGACGATGAACCCTAACCGAGTCTTCCGCTGTCATCAAAGAGGTTTTGGTCTCTTCGAGTTTTACGCGAAACAAATCAAGCAAGGCTTCATTGTCTGGAAACTTGCAGCGCATCAGCGCCTGCATGTGTTTCCGGTCCGGGCTGTGCCCAACAAAAACTTTCATGTGTGTATTCTATACCTACACACGCACAGGGTGTCAAGCACCCATGCGGTTAACCATCAAATTTCCTTCGCGACCGCCAACCTGGCTGCCGTCTGGGAGCATGTTCTTCGGTGCGGGGCCTTGCTGCCCTGCAGGCGCGTTGAGCACTTCCTGAGCAGCGCCCATCATCGCTTGGACCTGCTGTTGCAGCTGAGCGTTCTGTTGCTGTAGCTGCTGCACTACAGACATGGTAGAGCGAGTCGGAACCACGCGGTCCACGTTGCCAGACAGGTGGCGAGCCTGGTCGCGCAGCAGTTCTGCCGCACCATCCATGCCAACAATCTGCTGAGCCACCGGGCTGTTGAGTACCAGCTGCAAGAACTCGTTGCGGCGAACGGCTTCAGCTTCCTTGACCACCAGGCTGGAGGCGCCACGGGCCACGCAACGCACGTCGCCGATCAGGTCCGGGTCCTGGCTGTAACGCAGGTTGTCTTGGTACAGGCGCTCAATGCACGGCACGATCACGTTGTGGTCGATGTTGCTGATAACCTGCTTGATACCCTTGCCGGCGTTGGAAATCAGCATCGACAGGCCAGACGACGTACGGCCGGCGCCAGGGCTCGACTCGCCAGTCATGTAGCGAGGGATCATAGTGTCCTCGTCAGCGCGGGCGCTGAACTTCTCGAACACGGCCATGAGCTCGTTGGCGTTGCTGCCCGGCTGGAAGAACGTAAGCGGCTGGCTGCCGTCGTTGAACTCGGAGCTCTGAAACTGCCAAATCTTCCAGGGGTGCATGTCCGTGATGTCCTCGCCCGGCGGCAGGCGAGACACGTTGACACCGACCTGAGGGCCAGAGGCGATGCCCATGTTGTTAGCCAAGCTGCGCGCAGCGGCGTTGCACATGTTCTGCGAGTCGCGGCACAGATCGGCCACGCCCTTACCGGCCACAGAGCCAGGAATCTGCTCGTAGGACGTCACGTAGTACGACTTACGCCCCAGCGGGTCGTAGTTCAGCACAGCACGGATCACGGTGTTGCCAATAAGCCACACTTCGCATGGGTAGCTCATGGCTGGGTCTGGAACCTCTTTCTCGCTCAGACCCCAATCGAGCAAGTCCTTACCAGGCACGCTATCCCACACCTGCAGAGCGTCGATCAAGTCGCCCGTGAAGATAGCTTCCGATGTGGTCTTGCCTTCGGCTGTCGCCTGAGCGTTGTCAGTCCACAGCCACTCTTTGAGCCCACCTTCGTTGAACTCGCTGAGCACCGTGCGGATGGCGTCGTCGTTGTACCCAGGTACGCCGATTAGCGCTTGCAGGTCGTCGCGGGTGAGTTTGTGACGTTCGATGACGTAGCCGTCGTTGATGTTAGACGCCCAAGGCGCCCAGTACAGCATGAACGGATCGACGCGTTCCCACTCGTTGACGATCTGCTCTTTCGGCACCAGCTTGCCGTTGGCCCAGGCCAGCACTTTACGCTTGCGCTTGACCGGGCCCTTGAGCACGGCGAACGGGAACGTGACTACATCGTCCAAGAACTCGTTGAGCGCCTTGATCCAACCGCCCTCGGCGAGCTGGTCTTCCATCTTGCGCTCCATGCGGTCAACGCGCTCGTCGGCCTCTTCCTTCATGCGGCGCATCGCTGCGTCTTTCATCTGCATGGCAACTTCGCGCAGCTGCTCCTGGCTGGGAGTCTGCATGCCGCTCATGAGCATGGTCTGCAGCTGCTGGGCCATGTCGTTCTGCAGACTAGCGATCACATCAGGCGGCAGCGTCGGTTCGGGTGTCGCGTCCAGCGCCCAAGGCTTGTCCGCCCCGGTGCCAAGCAGCGTGTCGCGCAGCCAGCTGGTGGCCGCCCGGCACTTGACCGAGGTGAGCATGATGTAAATTTCGCTGCCGCCCTGGCGTTTGATGTCGGCCAAGACGTTCGGGTCGTACTCGCCGTTTCGCTGGCGCAGGCACTGCAGCATGCGCTCTTCCAGGTCCCGTTTGCCGTCTTTAGCAGTCTCCCAGCGCTTGCGCACGTGAGAGGCCAGTCCTTGAATGACGGGTTTGTTCTGCAGGTCAGCGTTACGCTGCTGCGCCTGTGCTTCAAGGTCTGAAGCGCGAGCTACGGGAATGAGAGCGAGTCCGAGTGCCATGGCGGCTCCAGAGAAAAACTGCGTAAATTGTACCCCCGAGGGGGCTGCGGTCAAGTGTATCTGTAGCCAGAGCTCTTAATCTCCCGGCGCCCGCCCTGGTGTCCGACACCTCTGACGTTCATATCCATGATGGCGTCTGCGTACTGGTTGGCATCATGCACGTGAGAAAACGAGTTCTTGTCTGGCTTGTCTTCCATCTCGCCGTTCTTCTTGATTTTGTACCGGTACCCGTAGCGGAACCCCTTGATGAGCTGGGTGCACGACTGGTCGACGAGGTACATGGCCTTACCCTCCACCTGTTGGTTGAGCAAGCGCTCGACAGCCTGGATGCGCAGCTCCGGCATGTTTGTCGGCGGCCGAACGCACTTGAACCCAGCCTGTTTGAGGACGTCTACCAGTGACAGCTCGTTGAGCTGCTGCTTGGCAAAACCCGCAGGGTCCGGCGCGCACACGAACGAGTGCCCCGGGAAGTTGTTCGCGATGAACGGGTTGAGCTTAGTCCGAATGAACGTCTCGATACCCATGTTCTCCGATGTCAACTCGGCGTAAGTCAACACCCGCCCGCGAGGATCGCGCTGCTTGAACACCGCCGCCGGCGTGCGCCCGAAGTCAATACCGATGATGATCGGGTAGTCCTCCCCGCGCACCGGCCTGAGCTGGTCCTTGGCCACATGGAAGTCCGGCACGAACGTCTTTTCATACACCGGGGTGCCAGACAGCGACCGACCATACTCCGATCGCAAGTACACCCGCAGCCAGTCCTCAGTCTTGCCAGGGATCAAGTTGGGATAGTAGCTCTTGGGCAGGTTGTCGTAGTTGTCGCACGCTGGGTTAACAACCCACTCGCCGCCGTCCTTGTCCAGCAGGACCTCTTCGGCCGCCTCCTCGTATAACTCTGCGTACCGCTCTGGCTTGATGATCGCCGCGGGCTGCTTATACACGGCCCAGTTAGACGGCGGGTTCTCCATCTTGTCGTGCCACCAGGTGTCCTCATCGGGCATGTTGGTATCGAACAGCGCGCACGAACGGGTCGGGCCCCCGTCCTTCATCGACGGGTAACGGTTCAGACGGCCCAGCAGACCGTCAACAACGTCCGGGTGCAGCTCTCGGCTTTCGTTGCCCCACAAGAATGTCGTCTCTAGCGACAGCGCTTTTCGCACGTCGTCCGGCGTATCCAGTGCGATGAACAGCCACTCGGACTCAACCACCGTGCCGTCCGGCAGTCTGGCCATGAGGATGAACGTCTTCTCCACAGCCTTCCAGATACCCGCCTGGCCAGGTGGCAGCCAGTCGAACACCGTCTTTCGCGTCGTCAGCGCCAGCTGGTCCGCCGTGTTACGGACGATGACCGCCCGCGTTTTGCGTTTGCCCTGGGCGTTGGGAGCCTGCCCGCATGCAAGCCTTACGAGCTCGTGCACACAGGTCACAGATTTACCGCCGCCCACCGGGCCTGCCAGGACGCGGACGTACTTGTCATCCAGCATGTATTCACGCTGGGTCTCTGTCGGTTTGTATGTGCTGGTCATTTGAGTCGCTTCGCGTAGGCTGTCATGAGTCGCGTGCTGATGTTCTGTATGGAGTACGCCTCGCCTTCGTGGCCAAAACATCCGAGCTGCCCTGCGGCTTTCTCGTTCTCCTGCCACACATGGACCGCTTCATGCACCAGCAACGCGGCGACGTCGATCGGGTCTTCCTCAGCGGCCTGCTTAATGTCGAGCGCCACAACGCAGGCGATGCTGCCATTCACGTTCGAGAACGTGTGGGTGCACGCCGGCCATCCATTAGGAACAAACAACCCAGGGGCGTCGTTGCATTTAATCTCCTTGAGCGCCTCGACAAACTCTTCCTGCGAAGTCACGAACGCCAGGTACCCGCCGGAGAACATACTTCTCTCCAGCCACACATTGCTGTCTTTCATTCGATCTCCTTAGCTTGGACGTCGATGGCCGGTGGTGGCTGGATGGTGTTGCTGCTTGTCAGGCTGATACTCTGCCCACCGCCCAGGTCGATGTTGATGGCGAATGTCGGCCCAGTGTCCACCTTCTTTTCGTCCTTGGGTTCGAGGTTACCAGCTTTGATGAGCGTCTTGAGCACGTCGTGCTTCTGCGCCAAGGAGGCGTCGTTCGAACTTGCGCTCAGATAGACCTGGTCCAGGAGGTCGGCCGCCATCCATGCTGCCTTGGCTCGGAACGTAACGCCATTCTTCTCGAAGTCGGCCCGTTTGGCTTGAACCTGCAGCTGAAACCACGGCTGAGCCTCCAGCTGCTTGTAGTCTTCGATGGACAGGTTGTGCCGAGCAGCGACAACGAGGTCGTCCTCCATACCCAAGGCTACGCTGGCCACCAACTCTTCGCTGACCAAGGGGAACGACTTGGTTTTGGGCTGGTACTCCAGGGGCTCGTCGCCAATATCCACGTCTTCAAGCGCCATTCTTGCTCTCCTCAGCCATTTTTTGGGCTTTTTCCAAGGCCTGCAGGTACTTTTCGAGGGCGATTCTGACCAAATCTGAGGCCGGAACGCCCCTTTTGGCAGCCATTTCCTTGGTTTTTTGGAGCAATTCAGGGGGCAAAAACAGGTTCCAACGCTTCATTTTTTGGCCTTTAGGACGTGTGTATACACACATTTTAGGGGTTTTTTAATTTTTTGGGGCGAAAAGTAAGGGGGCGGGGGTGTTTTTTGGGGGTCTTGGGACGAAGAACGTGTGTATGTCTTAAAAACTTGACCTGCTATGTGAGGTCGCCGTAAGCAGGGTGCGGGGGCGGGGTTGGCGTGGGG
>JACCDS010236475.1_pt1 | contig 60745 bp, 61 predicted proteins | sample 7446441 | NCBI WGS metagenome assembly JACCDS01 (sample SAMN15323445, study PRJNA562643) | freshwater metagenome | isolation source: river surface water | place: USA:Blue River Watershed | collected 2017-08-17
GACTTACAAATTGGTATGACTGCGTTTAGAAAACAATACGGCAACAACAACTTCGACGCTCAAGCGTTGTCTATTCAATATAAAAATATTCAACTCACCAAACGCATGACTGGCACGAGTGAGAACGCGCTTTTAGTTCACATTCCTTTTTAGTCGTAAAAAACGGCACCCGAAGGTGCCGTTTTTCATTCATCTCACGCGAAATCAATCTTCAACAAAAGCTTCTTCGCGCTTCGATTTGATGGATGGCAACAGCACAATCACCAAGAGCATAGCCGCTGCAGCCAATAGACCTGCAGACAGTGGACGTGTGCCAAACACAGACCAGTCACCACGAGACAGCAACAAGGCACGACGCAGGTTCTCTTCCATCATGGGACCAAGGATGAAGCCCAGCAACAAAGGTGCGGGCTCTGTGCCGAGTTTGGCAAAGAGGTAGCCGATGAAGCCAAAACCAGCCACCATCCAAATGTCGAAGGTGTTGTTGTTGGTCGAGTACACGCCGATCGCACAGAACAACACGATGGCTGGGAACAAGAAGCGATAAGGCACTGACAACAACTTGATCCACACCCCAATCATGGGCAGATTCAGAATCACGAGCATCAAGTTACCAATCCACATCGAGGCAATCAGACCCCAGAACAACTCGGGGTTGCTGGTCATCACTTGTGGGCCAGGCTGAATGTTGTGAATGGTCATCGCACCCACCATCAAAGCCATGACCGCATTGGGTGGAATACCCAAGGTGAGCAAAGGAATGAACGAGGTTTGTGCACCCGCGTTGTTGGCCGCTTCAGGCGCTGCCACACCGCGAATATTGCCTTGGCCGAAGGGAAGTTCACCTTCTTTCAATGCGGTCTTCTTCTCGATGGTGTAAGCCGCAAACGCCGCCAACAAAGCACCGCCACCGGGCAACACGCCGAGCAACGAACCCAGTGACGTGCCACGAATCACGGCAGGCATCATGTTTTTGAAGTCTTCGGCTGTCGGGAACAAGCCTTCCACCTTGGCGGTGAAAACTTCGCGGTCTTCTTCTGGACGCGAAAGGTTGGTGATGATTTCACCGTAGCCGAACACGCCCATGGCAATGGTCACAAAGCCCAAGCCGTCGGTGAGTTCAGGAATGTCAAAGCTGAAACGCGCCACGCCAGAGTTCACATCTGTACCCACCAAACCCATCAAGAGGCCCAGCACGATCATGGCGATGGCTTTGAGCAAAGAGCCAGAAGCCAACACCACTGCACCCACCAAGCCCAAGATCATGAGCGAGAAGTATTCGGCAGGGCCAAACTTGAACGCGAGTTCTGTCAAAGGAGGTGCAAAAGCCGCCAAGATCAAAGTGCCCACAGAGCCTGCAAAGAACGAACCCAAACCAGCCGCAGCCAGCGCGGGGCCTGCGCGGCCTTTGCGAGCCATTTGGTAACCGTCCAACGTAGTCACCACTGAGGATGACTCGCCAGGCAAGTTGACCAAAATCGCAGTGGTCGAACCGCCATACTGCGCGCCGTAGTAAATACCAGCCAACATGATGAGTGCCGACACAGGGGGCAAAGCATAAGTAGCAGGCAGCAACATGGCGATGGTGGCCACAGGGCCAATGCCTGGCAACACGCCAATGAGCGTGCCCAAGATACAGCCAGCCAAGGCGTACATGAGGTTCACCGAGGTGAACGCGACGCCAAAACCCAGAGAGAGGTTGTCAATCAATTCCATTTTTTATGTCTCCCCAATTAACCTGTGATGAACGCAGGCCAAACTGGCATTTGTAATTTCAAAGCCACGATGAATGCCAAGTAGCTACCAATCGCCAAGATGGTGGCCAGCACCAAGGTCTCTTTGAAATGAAAGCTCTCACCTGCATTGCTGGCCACAAAGGTCAGGGCGTAAATACCAACCATCAGCCCCATGGGAGGCAAGCCAATGCTGGGCAAGCCGCCCAAGCACACGCCAAAAATGAGGTTTGCGCCCAAGATGAAGATGATGGGCTTCCATGCAAATTTGCCCACAGGCTCGCCATCTTCGGTGTGTTCCACCAGTGAATAAAACGTGATGAACGCGCCAAGCACCGCCAAGAAAATACCCAACAGCAGCGGAAAGTAGCCAGGCCCCATGCGTGCACCTGTGCCAATGTTGTAGTTGGTTGCGCCCCACGCAAAGCCTGCACCGACCAAGGTGAACATCAGGCCGGAGAAAAAGTCTTTTTGACTTTTGATCATTTGTTACCTCTACCCAGAATCAAATATGGCGTGAATTATGGTGGTCGCACCAAGCCACACCCGATGTGGGTTACACCTATTTTTGAAGGGGAAAAATCTCGGGTAAACCCTTTGATTTAAATGTCTTTGAGGGGTTTGAAGACGCGCAACCACTTGGTGGCAGGCAGCGGCCAACGCGCCTGAATGGCCTCGGCACGCGCCATCAGCTCGGCACGTTTGGGGTGCGTCGGCGTGCGCTGCGCCAGCACCACCGTGTTGCCCTCGCGTGTGGGTTTGAAGGCCCATAGCGCATCCGCACCGAATGCGGCGGCCATCTTCTCCACGCTTTGCGCAAAGCTGGAGCTGCGGCCAAACAGATTGACGGTCATGAAACCATCATCGGTCAGCAGTTGTCGGCAATGGCCATAAAACTCCGCGCTGTCGAGCACGGGCGATGCAGCTTCGTGGTCGTACAAATCGACTTGCAAGGCATCAATCTGGCCGCGCCAGTGGTCATGCTTGGCCACCTCTGCTGCATCGCCCAACACCACTTGTAGCTTGGCGCTGTCGGCGGGCAGCTTGAACCAGAGGCGACATGCGGCCACCACTTGCGGGTTCAACTCAATGGCCGTGGTTTTCATGCGCAGGTGCTTGAAACAAAACTTGGTCAGCGCCGCAGCGCCCAGGCCTAGTTGCATGGCGTGCAGTTTTCCTACCTTGTCGGGGTCAACAAACAAGAGCCACGCCATCATGCGCTGCACGTATTCAAGATCAATGTCAAAGGGCTTTTCGATGTTCATCGAGCCTTGTACCCAAGGGGTGCCCAGGTGCAGGTAGCGGGTGTCGCCGTAGTCCGAGAAATTGACTTCGGGAAGTTGGAGTTTTTGCTTGGTTGCCATTGCGTTGTTTTCGTTTTTATCCAGCCATGCCCTCGACCACAAAGCGCACGCGCTTGTTGCCTTGCCACTCGTCGGCCTCTAAGCGAAAGGCCAAATGCGCTTTGGGCGGCAGCGGGTCGACGCGGCCAAACCAAATGCCATCCACCGGCTGGCCTTGGTGGCGCAGTTTGAGGGCCAAATGTTTTTCGCCCACCAGCCGCTGGCCCAACACCTCCACCTCTTCGCTGAACGTGGGCGGTGCAAAGCCTTGGCCCCACACTTCGCGGGCCAAGGTGTCGGCCAACTCGGGGCGACGGTATTCGGGCAGCAAGGGGCCATCGGTGTCTAGGCGGCGTTGCAAAGTGGCTTCATCGAGCCACTCTTGCGCCACCTCTTGCAAGGCTTCTTCAAAGGTGGCGAGGTTGTCTTCTTCCAAGGTGCACCCTGCGGCCATGGCGTGGCCACCAAAGCGCAGCAACACACCGGGGTGGCGCTTGGCCACGAGGTCGAGTGCATCACGCAAATGAAAGCCGGGAATCGATCGGCCCGAGCCTTTGAGCTCGTGGCCTTTACCAGCCGCTTGACTGGGCGCAAACACAAACGTGGGGCGGTGGTGCAAGTCTTTGAGCTTGGCAGCCACGATGCCCACCACGCCTTCGTGAAATTCGGGATCGAACACGCACAGAGCGGACGGTGGCTCCTCTTCAGGATCAAACATGTCTTGCGCCAGCTCTAGGGCTTGCTCGCGCATGTCACCTTCAATCTCACGGCGCTCGCGGTTGATACGGTCGAGCTGTGTGGCCAGCTCGCTAGCGCGGCCCACATCGTCGGTGCTCAAACATTCAATGCCAAGGGTCATGTCCGACAAACGGCCTGCCGCGTTGATGCGCGGGCCAATGGCAAACCCAAAATCTTGCGAGGTGCAGGTCTCGCTTTTGCGGCCTGCTGCAGCAAACAAAGCGGCCATGCCAGCAGGCATTTGGCCTTTGCGCACACGTGCCAAGCCTTGGGCCACCAAGCGGCGGTTGTTGGCATCGAGTTTGACCACGTCAGCAACCGTACCGAGCGCGACCAGTGGCAAAAGCGTATCGAGCTTGGGCTGCTGTTCTGCGGTGAACACGCCCCGCTTGCGCAGCTCTGCACGCAAGACCAAAAGCACATAAAACATCACGCCCACACCCGCGATCGATTTGCTTTCAAACGTGCAGCCAGGTTGGTTGGGGTTCACGATGGCGTCGGCCTCGGGCAGTACAGCCGCTGGCAGATGGTGGTCAGTGACGAGCACTTGCAAACCCAAAGCGCGGGCACGTGCCACGCCTTCGACGCTGGCAATGCCGTTGTCCACGGTAATCAGCACATCCGCACCGCTGGCTTTGACGCGCTCAGAAATCGGGGGCGTGAGGCCATAGCCGTCGACCACGCGATCAGGGACGATGTAGCTGACGTGCTTCGCGCCCAGCAAACGCAAACCGCGCAGGGCCACAGCGCAGGCAGTGGCCCCATCGCAGTCGTAGTCGGCCACGATGCAGAGCTTTTTGTTCGCAGCCATCGCATCGGCCAGCAAGGTGGCGGCAGCTTCGATGCCTTTCAAACCCGAAGGGGGCAAAAGTTGTGCGAGTGAAGCATCTAAAGCAGCCGCATCTTGCACGCCGCGTGCGGCATACAAACGCGCCAACAAAGGGTGCACGCCCGCTTGTTCAAGCGCCCAAATGCTGCGTGGCGGCATGTCGCGAGGGATGAATTGCATGGGCTTAATCTTTCAAAGGCGCTGCGGCCAACACGGTATCGAACGTGGTGGGTGCAAGACGTTGGCGCACACGCTGCCAAAGCGAGGGTTTGGTGCTGTCATACACATGAAATTCATATTCGCCACACAGCACCAAACGCTGCGGCTGATCAGCAGCCTCACCTGAGGTGAGGCGCGTCAACATGGGCGCAATCACCTGCGCATCGACGTGCTGCCACACTTCTAACCACCCAATCAGGTCTTGCTGCAAAGCGCTATCGCGCAGGGCTTCAACGACGACAGGCTCTGAGTGCGTTACCTGCGATGCAGGCAAAGCGCCCGTGCCATGCACCCAAAACGAGTTGATCGTCAAACGACGCCCCTCGTTGACGGGGTGGGTGTAGAGCAGCATTTGCATTTCGTTTTGCAGGCGGCGCAGCAGTTGCGCCGCAGGGCTCAGTGGCGCAGTGGTGTGGCTACCCACCAGCCACGGGTCAATGTTGCGACCAATCACGCGGTCAAGCGATGCAGTGGGCAAATCGACAAACAACGCCGATTGCGCTAACCATTGACCCGGCTTGTAGGGGTGCAATGCAATGCCGTCTTCGGCGAAAAAACTTTGCATGGCTTGAAACAAGATGGCATCTGTCGCCTCGTCGATCTGCAAATGCGCGGGGTCGCCCAAGCTCACTTGGCCATTGCTCACATGCCAGTTGCACAGGCTTATGAAAGCCCAGCCGCTATTTGCGGCGTTCACTGCCAAGCCACGCTCCGTGGCTGCGCGAGCGGCCCAAGGCAAACAGCCATCCATGGCCGGCCAGCCTACCTCAAGCGCCCATGCACGCTCATGGGGTGGCGACAACGCAGCAAGTAAGGGCTCTTGCACTCTGTCAACTTGCACATCCACTCGCTTGGCTTGCGCCAGCCAAGCACGAAAATTTGGTAACTCGACCTTGGCCAGAACCGATGTCTCAGGGCCGTGGATCGTCCACAAAGAAAAAGGGATCAGGGTGGTGTTGCGCACGGAAGTCATGTCGCTGATTGTCCGTGATGCCGCCTAACCTCAAACCAGACCGGGCTGTACGGGATAATCAAACTGATATGCATCCAACATCCTCCAAACTTCCTTACGAACTGCTGATTGGCTGGCGTTACACACGCGCGGGTCGTGTGGCTGGGCGCAATGGTTTTATTTCGTTCATCTCGGGCGTGTCCATGCTGGGCATTGCGTTGGGTGTGGCCGCACTCATCATCGTGCTGAGTGTGATGAACGGCTTTCAAAAAGAAGTGCGCGACCGCATGTTGGCCGTGGTGTCGCACATCGAGCTGCTCGCCCCAAACGGCGAAGGTTTTGCCGATGTGAACGCGCTCATTGCCCAAGCCAAGCAAAACACCGAAGTGGTGGCCGCAGCGCCCTTTGTGTCGCAGCAAGCCTTGATGGCGCGTGGCGAAGACATGCGTGGCGCGATGGTGCGCGGCATTGACCCCGAGCCCGAAGCGCAGGTGAGCGACTTCACCTTGCAAATCCCACCTGAGGTGCGTGCCACCTTGCAAAGCGGCAGTTTCAATGTGGTGTTGGGCGGCGAGTTGGCCATGTCGATGGGCGTGCGCGTGGGCGACCAAATCACGCTCATTGCCCCTGGCGGGCAAGTCACACCCGCAGGTGTGATGCCGCGTTTGAAACAACTGCACGTGTCAGGCATTTTTGATTCGGGGCATTACGAATACGACGCCTCGCTCGCGCTGCTGCACATGGAAGACGCTCAACGCATCTTCCGCCTAGAGTCCCCCACGGGCGTGCGTCTGAAAATCAAAGACAGCCAACAAGCGCGCGGTGTGGCTTATCAACTGGCGATTGAGTTGGGCCCCGAAGTCATCGTGCGCGACTGGACGCGACAAAACCGCACCTGGTTTGCCGCAGTGCAAGTGGAAAAACGCATGATGTTCATCATCCTCACCCTCATCGTGGCGGTGGCGGCGTTCAACCTCGTCACCACCTTGGTGATGACGGTGACTGACAAACGTGCGGACATTGCCATCTTGCGCACTCTGGGCGCAAGCCCGAAAAGCATCATGGCCATCTTTGTGGTTCAGGGTGCGACTGTGGGTGTGCTGGGCACGCTGGGTGGTTTGCTGTTGGGCCTCTCGGTGGCCTTCAACATTGACGTGATCGTGCCCGCCATTGAAAACCTGCTGGGTGCAAGCTTCTTGCCGCGCGACATTTACCTCATCAGCCACATGCCCAGCGACCCGCAGGCAGGCGACATTTGGCCGATTGCCATCATCTCGCTCATTTTGGCTTTCTTGGCCACCATCTATCCCAGTTGGCGCGCCAGCCGCGTCAACCCCGCCCAAGCCTTGCGCTACGAATGAGGCTTGTTATGACACAGCACACACCCGTTCTCATTGCCCACAACATCAGCCGCCGCTTCCACGAGGGACCGCTGGATGTGACCGTGTTGCACAACGTTGATTTGTCGGTCAATGCCGGCGAAACCTTGGCCATCGTTGGCTCATCCGGCTCGGGCAAAAGCACCTTGCTGCATGTGCTGGGCGGCTTGGACGAGCCCACTTCGGGCAGCGTGTCATTGATGGGTCAACCCTTGGCAGGCCTGAGCGCTGCAGCCTTGGGTGATTTGCGCAACCAACACTTGGGCTTTGTGTATCAGTTTCACCACCTGCTGCCCGAGTTCAGCGCACTCGACAACGTGGCCATGCCTTTGTGGATTCGCCGCATGGACCGCGTTGCCGCCAGCGCCCAAGCGCAAGCCATGCTCGAAGCCGTGGGCCTTGGCCCCCGGATGCACCACCGCCCTGCGGAGCTATCGGGCGGCGAACGCCAGCGTGTGGCCATCGCCCGCGCATTGGTCACGCGCCCTGCCTGCGTACTGGCCGACGAGCCCACAGGCAACCTTGACCGCAACACCGCTGACCATGTGTTTGCACTGATGCTGCAATTGGCACGCGAACACAACACCGCGTTTGTGTTGGTGACGCATGACAACGCCTTGGCCGCACGCTGCGACCGCCAGCTACACCTCAATGCTGGCAAGCTGGGATAAATCGCCAGGCTGAAAAGCAGCGGATGATCAACCATTGAACAAACGCCCGCGCGCGTTTTGCGTGATGGCTGCCACACACGGGTGCGAAATGCGCCGCTCCACCGACACCGCAAAAAACTCCTCCACCAACTCGTCGCTGCGGCCAATCACCTCGACCCCATAGTGCGCCACGGTCTCTTTTTCCAAAATGCCGGGTGACATAAATACACCCCGCCCTTCGCGGCCAAAAGCCGTCATCAAGGCCCCGTCATCAAACTCGCCCACGATGCGAGGTTGAATTTTTTGACGAGCCAACCATCCGTCGAGCTGCTGGCGCACCGACGACGCCGAGCCTTGGATCAACATCGGGGCCTCATGCAAGCACTGCGGAAACTTGCCTTTCAAAGTGCTTTTGAGCTCTGGCGTGCAAAAAAAACTCATGGGCGTGGTTCCCAGCGCATGGTTGAACGCTTTGACACTGATGCGCTTGGACAGGGGCTCATCTGCAATGACCAAGTCGAGCCGATGCAAGGCCAGCTGGGCCACCAAGTCTGCAAACTTGCCCTCGCTACCAATCAAGCGCACAGGCTCAGCAATCGACAAAGCTGGCTCTAACAATCGGTAAGCCACTGTCTTGGCGACCGAGTCAGCCACCCCCACCCGAAATTCAAGCGTGCGAACCCCTGCTTGATGGCTGGTCATGGCGGTCTTAAGTTCCGAGCCCAAAGCAAAGATGTCGTCTGCGTAGCTCAAGGCTTTGCGCCCGTCTTCGGTCAACTCCAGCTGTCGGCCGTTTTTGCGAAACAGCTTGCGCCCCAAGCTTTCTTCGAGCAATTTGATCTGCCCAGACAAGGTTTGGGGCGTAGTGTGTAACTGCTCACCTGCTCGCATAACTCCGCCAGCACGAGCAACGACCCAAAAATAGTACAAGTGTTTAAAGTTCATAGGGTTTATTAAACTTCGATTTATTCGAATTAAAAAACTCAAAAATACGAATTTACACGAAGTAATTTTCTGCGTAAAGTCTGCGCATTCTGAAAATCTTCAGAACCAACCGAAAGGAGCACCCCATGCGTTTGAGCACCAAAAGCCGTTTTGCCGTCACTGCCATGATCGATATGGGCTTGCGTCAGCACCAAGGCCCTGTGTCACTGGCCGCCATCAGCCAGCGTCAACACATCTCCATCTCATACCTTGAGCAGCTCTTTAGCAAAATGCGCCAGCACGGCTTGGTAGAAAGCACGCGCGGCCCAGGCGGCGGCTACACCTTGAACCGTGACGCCCATCACATCAGCGTGGCCGACATCATTGATGCCGTCAACAGCCCCGACGAAAAAGAACACGTCCCAGCGGATGCTGCACAAAACGGCTATGTATCCACTGAAGCGCTGTGGTCACAACTCAACCAAAAAATGGAAGACCACATGCGCACCATCAGCCTACACAGCTTGATCGCTGAGCAGCAAGCCAAGTCTGGCAGCGCGCCTTTGGTCAGCTCGCCTAAGCGCGGTGTGTTTGCACAAAAGCCCAAGCCTGTCATCCAAACAAAAGCGCCCAATTCGGTGTTTGCTTTGGGCGGCATTTAAACCTTGCCCTGATGTGGATTGACACCCACGCGCACCTAGACGCCGCCGAATTCGACGCTGACCGCCCAAGCGTGCACCAGCGTTCGCGTTCAGCTGGCGTGGCGTGCTGTGTGATTCCAGCTGTCGAAGCGGCTAACTTTGACACAGTTCGCGGCTTGGCCCACGCCCAGCAAGACGCGTATGCGCTGGGCATTCATCCGCTCTACACGCCGCAAGCAACGCAAGCGCATTTGGCACAGCTCGATGCCGCGCTGCACACACACCGAGATGACCCACGCTTGGTCGCCGTAGGCGAAATTGGCTTGGATGGTTTTGTGCCCGAGCTGAACACGCCCAAGGCGCTCGCCAAGCAACAACAGTTTTACAAGGCCCAACTCAAGCTCGCCCAACAACACCAACTGCCCGTCATCTTGCATGTACGCCGCAGTGCGGACCTGTTGCTCAAAGGTTTGCGCGAGACCCCCGTGGTGGGCGGCATTGCCCACGCTTTCAACGGCAGCTTGCAACAAGCGCAGGCCTTCATTGCTATGGGTTTCAAGCTCGGGTTTGGTGGTGCACTCACCTACGACCGCGCCCTGCAGCTGCGCCGCCTGGCCATCGAGTTACCGCTGTCAGCCATCGTGCTTGAAACCGACGCACCCGACATTCCCCCACATTGGCTTTACACCACTGCAGAGCAACGCGCCGCAGGCCAGCCGCAAGGCCGCAACGAACCAGCTGAGCTGCCCCGCATTGCGCAAGTGCTGGCGGATCTGCGCGGCATCTCTGTAGAGGCGCTTGCCCAAGTCACCTGCGCGAATGCACGCCAAGCCTTGCCACGCCTACAATGAGGCGTGACCTCTTCCATCCTCAACGCTGACCTGCATTGCCACTCCGTGGTCTCGGATGGCACGCTCACCCCTGAGCAATTGGCAGCTCGCGCCAAGGCCAATGGCGTTGAGTTGTGGGCCTTGACCGACCACGACGAAGTGGGTGGCCAAGACCGCGCACTTGCAGCAGCAAAAGCCAATGGTTTGAAGTACCTCACTGGCGTGGAAATCTCCATCACCTTCGCCAACAAAACCGTGCACATCGTGGGCCTAGGCTTTGATGCGCACGACGAGCAACTCAAACAAGGTCTGCATCAAACACGCGGAGGCCGCGGTGAACGCGCCAAAGAAATGTCAGACGGATTGGCCAAAGTTGGCATCCATGGCGCGTATGAAGGTGCCCTCAAATATGCAGGCAACCCCGAACTGATTTCGCGCACCCACTTTGCCCGCTTCCTCGTTGAAACAGGCGCTTGCCAAGACACCAACGAGGTGTTTCGCCGTTTCCTCACCGAAGGCAACCCAGGCTTTGTGCCGCACCGCTGGGCATCACTGAAAGACGCAGTGCAATGGATCGTGCAAGCGGGTGGCATGGCCATCATTGCCCACCCAGCACGCTACGACTTCACACCGAACGAAGAGTTCGCGCTCTTCACCGAATTCAAACACCACGGCGGCCTAGGCGTCGAGGTGGTGACCGGCAGCCACACGCCCGCTGAGTACGTGACCTATGCCGACATGGCCAAAGAGTTTGACCTCTTCGCCTCACGCGGTAGCGACTTCCACAGCCCCGACGAGAGCCGCGTTGACTTAGGCACTCTGCCTTGGTTGCCAGGCCAGCTCACCCCCGTGTGGGAAGCACTGGCTGACCGAGTTCAATAAAGCTTTTCATAAATACTTCGTGGTCTCACGCACCACGCCCGCTCATGGCTCAGTTTCTTCAAGTTCACCCCGACAACCCTCAGCCCCGCTTACTCAAGCAAGCCGTCCAGTTGCTAGAGCGCGGCGGCATCGTGGCCGTGCCCACCGATTCGAGCTACGCCTTGGTGTGCCACCTCGACGACAAAGCGGCGGTTGAGCAGATGCGTCGCATTCGCCAAGTCGACGAAAAACACCACCTCACCCTGATGTGCCGCGACTTGTCGGAGCTGGCCAACTATGCCCGCGTGGACAACCGTCAATACCGCTTGCTCAAAGCCGCCACGCCCGGGGCCTACACCTTTATTTTGGAAGCCACCAAAGAAGTGCCCCGCCGCGTGAGCCACCCCCAACGCAAAACCATTGGCCTGCGCGTGCCGCTGAACAAAACCTTGCTCGACCTGCTCGAACTCCACGGCGCACCGCTCTTGGCCACCACGCTCATTGCCCCTGGCGAGACCGATCCAATGAACGACGCCGAAGACATTCGCGACCGTTTTGAGCATGACCTTGCAGCCGTGATCGACGCAGGTGCTTGTGCGCTCGAACCCACCACCGTGGTGGACCTCACCCCCATGGACGGCGGTGGCGACCCAGAGCTCATCCGCGCAGGACGCGGCCCGCTGAGCACTTTGGGCTTGTAAGCGGCTGCGCTGCTAGCTCCAAAGTGTTGAATGCGCCCATTGAATGAGACAATCGCACAGTGAATTTCCCAGAGCTGATTCAAACCGTCCTGATCTACGCCTTGCCCGTGGTGTTTGCCATCACGTTGCACGAGGCCGCGCACGGCTACGTGGCACACAAGCTGGGTGACAACACCGCGCTGATGTTGGGTCGCGTCACCCTCAACCCCATCCCACACATTGACCCTTTAGGCACGATTGCGATGCCTGCCCTGTTGTACTTTGCAACAGGCGGTAATTTCTTGTTTGGCTATGCCCGGCCAGTGCCTGTGCGTTTTGGCAATTTGAACCATCCCAAGCGCGACATGATTTGGGTGGCCTTGGCAGGACCAGGCATTAACTTCTTGCAAGCCCTCGCTTGGCTATTGGCCTTCTACCTGATGAAGGGTTTGGGCGTGACCGAAACCTACTTTTTGAAAATGAGCTTGGCGGGCGTGGTGGTCAACGTGTCCATGTTCGTCTTCAACCTTTTTCCTCTGCCGCCGCTCGATGGGGGCCGCGTATTGGTAGGTTTGCTGCCTTGGCGTGCGGCGGTGTGGCTATCGAAGGTCGAGCCTTACGGCATGTACATCATCTTGGGTCTGGTGGCTTTCAAACTGCTCGATGGCATTTGGATGACACCTCTCATGAGTTGGACCGTCTTTGCGTTGTCACTTTTGCTGAGCCCTTTTGAATTTTTATTGAATCCCTAATTTTTATAAGTAAGCACGATATGAAAGAACGCGTTCTCTCTGGCATGCGCCCCACGGGTGCTTTGCATTTGGGCCACTACCACGGCGCTTTGAAAAACTGGGTGCGTTTGCAATCTGAGATGGATTGCTACTACTTCGTTGCCGACTGGCACGCCCTGACCACCCACTACGAAAACCGTGAGGTCATCGAGAAGAACGTGTACGAGATGGTGATCGACTGGCTCGCTGCCGGCCTCGACCCCAACGCTTGCACCATCTTTTTGCAAAGCCGCATCCCTGAGCACGCCGAGTTGTTCACCCTCTTGGCCATGGGCACACCGCTGGGTTGGTTGGAACGCGTGCCAACCTACAAAGACCAACAAGAAAAGCTCAAGGACAAAGACTTGTCCACCTACGGCTTCTTGGGTTACCCCTTGCTTCAAGCCGCCGACATCTTGATTTACAAAGCCAAGCATGTGCCCGTGGGCGAAGACCAAGCCAGCCATGTGGAGCTGACCCGCGAAGCCGCACGCCGCTTTAACCACTTGTATGGCCGCGAAACCAACGCCGAAGAAAAAGTGCAAGCGTCTTTGGCCAAGCTGCCCAAAGACAGCGTCAAGCGCTTTGAAAAATCGCGCAAGGCCTACCAAGAAACAGGTGACGCCAAAGCCATGGAAGGCGCACTGGGCTACATTGCCACCGCACCCGAACTTGACGAACAAGACCGCGAACGTTTGAACGGCTATTTCAAAGGCACTGGCAAGATCATCTTGCCCGAGCCACACGCCTTGCTCACCGAGGCAAGCAAGCTGCCCGGCTTAGACGGTGCGAAGATGAGCAAGAGCTACAACAACTCAATTGCGATTCGCGAAGACCGCGCCACCATTGAGCAAAAAGTCAAACGCATGCCCACCGACCCCGCACGCCAAAAGCGCACGGATGCGGGCGACCCAGACAAATGCCCCGTGTGGCAATTTCACATGGTCTACAGCAGCGAGGGCCAACGCCAGTGGGTGGCACAAGGCTGTAAAACTGCGGGCATTGGCTGCCTAGAATGTAAGCAACCCATCATTGACGCCATCTTGCAAGAGCAGCAACCCATGCTCGAACGCGCTGAGCCCTACATCACCAACCCCAAGATTGTTCGTGATATCGTCGACGCAGGTACTGAAAAAGCACGCCAAACAGCGCGGGAAACCATGCAGGATGTTCGATCTGCAATGGGGCTAAACTACTAATATTGATTCAGGAGTAATAAAAATGAGTATGTACATCATTGACGACCATCCTTTGGTCCGCCAAGCCATTGCCATGTTGTTGCGCCGCATGCGCCCCGCATCGAAAGTGATCGAATTAGAAAAGTTCAGCGAATTGCAAGCCGCCATCATCAAAAACGGTGAGCCTGAGCTGTTTGTGCTCGATTTGTTGTTGCCTGGCGTCAAAGGCACATCAGCCGTCAAAGACATCAAAACCATGTATGCCAACGTGCCTTTGGCCGTGATTTCTTCCATGCCCGCAGGCGAGGCTGAAGAAACATGCATCGAAGCCGGTGCTGATATCTACATCGAGAAATCCACCCCTGCGAACGAAATCTCTTCTGCCATCCAAGGCTTGTTTGCCGCTGAGCATGGCAGCGATGACGAACCAGCTGTGGCTGTGGGCGAGACCAAATTGTCAAAACGTCAAAAACAACTCATCGTGATGTTGGACCGTGGTTTGAGCAACCGCGACATCGCTGCCGAGTTGGACATCAGCGAACACACCGTCAAAGTTCACCTGTGGCGTCTGTTCCGTCGCTTGGATGTGAAAAGCCGTACCCAAACATTGCACTTCGCACGCATGAACGGTTTGCTGTAACTCAGCTCAGCCCAAAGCAAAAAGCCCCGCAGTTTTTAGACTGCGGGGCTTTTTTCATGGCTGGTTCGCAACCTTACTGTGCCGTGGATTGCAAGGTGTCACGCACCATCAGGTTCAAGCCCTTGCTGCCGGGCTTCACAGGGGTGAGGCTCACGCCATAGTCACCGGGCTGTGCGGTGGCTTGACCGCTCTTAGAAATGCGCACACGCACCGTGACTTCGTCCATGCCTGTGAGCTTGGCATTGGGGCTCATGGCCATGCTGTCATCCAGCACAAAGTCCAAAGGCAATTTATCGGCCGTGGTGCGCAAGATGGCAATCGGCATGCGCGAGCCTGTCACAGGCGTGGCATACACAAACACGGTATCTGTGGGTGCAACCAAGCCTTGCAGCTCCTTCACCAAGGTCACACGCCCACTGATGCTGCTAGCAGCCAAGGCAGCCTTCGTCTCGGGAGAACTTGCGGCAGGGGCACTGGCTGCACGCGGAGGAATCGCTGGCAAGCCCATTTTGTTGCGCGCTTCGGCAATCGCACGGTCGAGCTCTGGCGCATCGGGTGAATCAGCAGGCACGACTTCGCGGGCCCGCTCCCAATAGCGCAAGGCCGTGTTGAAGTTCAGCTCGGCATACGACGCGCTGCCAGCCAAGAACAAAGCATTGAGGTGGTGTGGATCGGCGGTGAGCACGCGCTGGATGATGGCCCAAGGCTCACCGGCAAAGCTACCGCCGTTCTTTTGCGCCAGCACTTCTGCACGTTCGATGGATAAGTTGTCATCTCGACTCAAAGCCAAGGCCTTGGCAAAGGCTTCGGCAGACTCTTCAAAGTGGCCGCGCGCACGCTGAACGCGCCCAAGCATCACCCAACCCTCCATGCTGTTGGGTTCGTCTTGCAAACGGCGTGTGAGGGCCACAGCCATCTCAGTCAGCTTCTCGGGTGTCACTTCGGCTGAACCATCCACACCTTGTTGCAAAGCACGTGGGTCTAAGGCCGCAGGCTCACCCAACACGCTGTACATCAACAGAGATGCCACAGGAATCACAAACACCAAGAGTCCGATGCTCAGCCAAGGCTTGCGCCACACGACGGCCGAAGGCGCGCTAGGGGCAGGCGCCTGCGTGGCGTCGTCTGCCGCCGCCACATCGGCAAGCAGTCGCTCAGACAATTCATCACGCGCCGCTTTGAGTTCTTCGTAGCTCAAATTGCCCATCACAAACTCGCGATCGAGTTCGGCCATTTGGTCGCGGTACACCGCAGCGTTGGCTTTGGCGGGGTTATTGATGGCATCGGCTTGATGGGCTGCCAAACGTGCGCCCTGTTGTGAGCCACGCCACAGCGCCACGCTCAACACCACCATCACCAAAGCCATCATGGCCACAGCGACATAAATAAATGCGAGTGCGGGATTCACATCAACCTTTCAACAGTTGCTTGGCGCGTTCACGCGCTTCGTCGCTCAAGACGGCAGGCGCAGCCAACGCTCGGCGTTGACGCAAATACACACCCAAAAAGATGGCGGCAATCAACAAAAGCAAAAACGGGCCAAACCACAACACCCACGTCAACGGTTTGACCTCGGGGCGATACAGCACAAAGTCGCCATAACGTGACACCAAAAAGTCTTTGATTTCTTGGTCTGACTTGCCTGAGCGAATCAACTCACGCACTTCGTTGCGCAAATCGTCGGCCAACTCGGCGTGCGAAGAAGCCAAAGATTCGTTTTGACACACCAAGCAACGTAACTCTTGCGAGATGTCAACTAAGCGAGCTTCAAGCTTGGGGTCTTCGGCCATCAGAGGGGCTTCGCGTCCCACCACCAAGCCAGACGAGGCCACCGTAGCTGGCTCAGGCGCCAACGAAGCTGCGGTAGCTTGCGCCAAAGCCACTTGGGGGGTGAACCACAGGGCCATCGAAACGCTGAGCGCATAAACGCCATGCAAGGCGCTATTCATCCAAACACGTTTCATGATTTGTTCAACTCCGCAATCAGGGGCAAGATCTTTTCAGCTAACAACGCAGGCGTGACAGCCCCGACAAACTTGTAGCGAATCACACCCGCCTTGTCGATGACGTAGGTTTCTGGCACGCCGTACACACCGTAGTTAATGCCCACGCGACCATCAAGGTCCATGACGGTGGTTGTATAGGGGTTGCCGTGGCGCTTGAGCCAGACTTGGCTGCGCTCGCGAGCGAGCTGCAACTTTTCGTCAAACGGCGATTTGTAAGCAGGGTCTTGCGGCTGAATTTCTTTGTAGCTCAAGCCCACGATCGGCACTTGGTGCTTCTCAGAAAACGCCACCAGCACGGGGTGCTCTTCACGACACGCCACACACCAAGTGGCCCACACATTGAGCATCCACACTTGGCCTTGCATGTCGATGGGCGAGAACTTTGCATCACCTGGCTCCAAGGTGAACAAGCTGAAATGCGGTGCAGGCTTGCCGATCAAGGGTGATGGAATTTCACGCGGATCGCGCTTCAAACCCACGGCCAAAAACACCACGAGGCCGATAAAAAGTACGAGAGGAATCAAGACCTTTTTCATTTGCGATACCTCCGGTCAAGCGCGGCCAACACGCCGCCTAAGACCATCAGCAACACACCGCCCCACAGCCACGGCACAAAGGGCTTGTAATACACGCGCATGCTCCACTCGGTGCGGGCGTCATCCAGTGGCTCGCCCAGCGACACGTACAAATCACGCATGAAGCCTGAGTCGATGCCAGCTTCCGTCATGGCCATGGCCGACGAGAAATAGCGGCGTTTTTCGGGCTGCAGAATTTCAATGATCTTGTCGTTGCGCAGCACTTGCACATCGGCACGCACGGCCTTGTAGTTGGGGCCACGCACTTCATCGAGCGAGTTCAAACGGAAGGTGTAAGGTGCAATCGTCACCACATCGCCAATGCGCATGCGCACATCGCGCTCCACCTCGTAGCACTTCACACCAGTGATGCCAATCACCAACACCGCCATACCGAAGTGGGCAATGTGTTGCCCCCAGAACGATGCACCAATGCGGCCGGGCTTACCCACGCGCTCCAACACTTGCTGGGCCGTACCCAAAGCCACCCAGCAGCCCAAGAACAAACCAAACGCCGCGCCGAGCGACCAGCCACCCAACACAAACGGCAACAGCACAGCCAAAGCGAGCGCACCTGCAAACGACCAACGCAGCTTGAGCGCTATCTCGCGCACATTGGCATCGCGCCAACGCGCCACGGAACCGGGGATGATGAGAAACACCGTGGGCACCAGCAGCGGCGCAAACACCGCATTGAAGTAAGGCGGCCCCACTGACAACTTACCCAAATTCAGCGCATCGATGATGAGTGGGTAAATCGTGCCCAGCAACACCGCAGCCGTGGCCACCACCAGCAACACGCTGTTGGCCAACAAGAACGATTCACGCGACACCAGCTCCATGCGCCCACCCAAGGCCACACGTGGCGCACGCCAAGCAAATAGCGTGAGCGAAGCGCCCACCACCACTGCCAAGAAAATCAAAATAAACACGCCGCGCTTAGGATCAGACGCAAATGCATGCACCGACGTCAGTACGCCAGAGCGAACCAAGAACGTGCCCAACAGCGACAAGGAAAAAGCAGCAATCGCCAACAACACCGTCCATGCTTTGAAGCTGCCGCGCTTCTCCGTCACCATCAGCGAGTGAATGAGCGCCGTAGCGACCAACCAAGGCATGAGGGATGCGTTTTCTACTGGATCCCAGAACCACCAGCCGCCCCAGCCGAGTTCGTAATACGCCCACCAAGAACCGAGGCCAATGCCGAAGGTCAAGAACGTCCAAGCCACCACCGTCCAAGGGCGGGACCAACGGGCCCAGGCTGCATCTAAGCGACCGCTCATCAAAGCAGCCACCGCAAACGCAAACGCCACCGCCATGCCCACATAGCCCATGTAGAGCATGGGCGGGTGAATCACCAAGCCTGGGTCTTGCAGCAGCGGGTTCAAATCTTTGCCTTCCATGGCGGCAGGCAATAAGCGCTCAAAGGGGTTGGAGGTGGTCAAGATGAACAGCAAAAAGCCCACCGAAATCAAACCCAGCACGCCAATCACACGGGCCACCATGTCGAGCGGCAAGCTGCGCGAAAAAATAGCCACAGCCACCGACCACAAAGCCAGCAACAACACCCACAACAAGAGCGAGCCTTCATGGCCACCCCAGACCGCTGCGAATTGGTAAGGCTTGGGCAGCAGCGAGTTAGAGTGCTGCGACACATACAGCACAGAGAAATCGTTGTTCAAAAACGAAGTGGCCAACGCACCGAACGCAAATGCCACCAACACAAATTGCAAGGCTGCAGTGGGACGCGCCAATGACTGCAAAGTGACTTGTGTTTGAGGCGAACGCACCAAAGTGCCTGCAATGGGCAACACGCCCTGCATCACGGCCACCAAGGCCGCCAGCATGAGCGCGAAATTACCGAGTTCTGGAATCATGGGTTGCCTTTGATGGGGGCTGGCGTTTGCACAGATTTGGCCGCTTTGGCAGCCGCGGCTTCGTCCATTGCGTGTTGGGCTTCAGGCGGCATGTAGTTTTCGTCGTGCTTGGCCAAGACTTCGCTGGCCACAAAGATGCCGTCTTCACCCAGCTTGCCTTGCGACACCACGCCTTTGCCCTCTTTGAACAAATCGGGCAACAAGCCCACATAGGTCACGGGAATGTCGTGCACGGTATCGGTGATGACAAAGCGCACGGTGTTGCCGTCACGCACCAAGCTGCCTTCTTTGACCATGCCGCCCGCACGGAAGGTGCGCCCCTTAGGGGCCTCGCCTTTGCTCACTTGCGTGGGCGTGAAGAAAAACACCAAATTGCTTTGGAAGGCATTCAGCACAAACGCCGCTGCGGCGCACAACACCACAATGCCGGCGGCAATCAGCGCAAATCGTTTGGTTCTGGGTTTCATCACATCAATTCCTCAACGGGCGAGTCTTTGGCGAGCAATTGGGCCACAGCCTGCTCAGTTTTCAATTGATTCAGCACAACGCGGTGCGCCCAGCGGGCTTGCCACACTTCTACGGCCAACAGCAAAGCCGTCACGCCTACGCTTCCCCACACATACACGGCATAGCCGCCCATGGCCCAAAACTGGCTCCAGCTCTCCCACCTCATGACTTCACCTCGTCGAGTTCGTGCACCCAAGTGGCGTGGCTTTCACGCTGCAAGATGAGCGTGCGCACGCGGTACAACACCAAAGCCACGGTGTAGAACCAAAACGCCAAGGCCATGAGCAACATGCTCCACAACATGATGGCGGCCATGCTGGAGCCTTGCGTCACCGACACCGAAGCGCCTTGGTGCAAGGTGTTCCACCACTTGACCGAAAAATAAATGATGGGCACGTTGATCGCACCCACGATGGCAATGAGCGCGCCCGCACGGTCGCTGCGGCGTGTGTCCTCAATGGCCGAGGTCAGGGCGATGTAGCCCAGATACAAGAAAAACAAAATCAGCTCAGATGTGAGGCGTGCATCCCACACCCACCATGCGCCCCACATGGGCTTGCCCCAGAGCGCACCAGTCCACAACGACAAAAATGCAAACAAGGCGCCGGTAGGGGCCAAGGCGCGGGTCATCATGCCCGACAGGCGGGTGTTGAAGGTCAAGCCCAACACGCTCCAAAACGCCATGGCCAAATAAATGATCATCGACATCCAACTTGCGGGCACATGTACAAAGATGATGCGGTAACCCTCGCCTTGCTGAAAGTCCGTGGGGGCCACAGCAAAGCCCAGCCACATGCCCACCAGCATGAGCACGGTGGCCAGCACCGCAAACCAAGGCCACGCCTTACCCGCTAACCCATAAAAGGTTTGCGGCGCAGCGTAGTAAAACCAATTGATGTTTTTCATTCCAACGCGATCCGTAAAGCCGCTGCACATGCAAACGGGCTGAAAAAAGCTGCGGGCAACAGCATGGCCATCAAGATCGACAAATGCGCCTGTGCGCCCAAGCCACTGGCTTGCGCTTCCACCGCACCTGCACCAAACACCAGCACAGGGACGAACAATGGCAACACCAAAAGCGACAACAACACGCCACCACCGCGCACGCCCAAGGTCAAAGCAGCACCAATGCCGCCCACCAAAGACAAAACGGGAGTGCCCAACAACAGGGCCAAGGTGAGGGTCAGCAGGGCATCGGCCGAGAGGTCAAATTGCAGCCCTAAAACTGGCGCCAATAATACCAACGGCACCCCTGAAACCAGCCAATGCGCCAGCAGTTTGGCCGTGATGAGTAAGGGCATTGGCGTGGGCGACAAAGCCATTTGTTCCAGCGTGCCGTCACGGTAATCCGCCTCAAACAAACGCTGCAGCGCCAGCATGCTCGACAGCAGCGCACCCACCCACAAGACGCCAGGTGCAACCAAACGCAAAGTGTTCAGCTCTGGGCCAATGCCCAGCGGAAACAGGGCCGCCACCACCACAAAGAAAAACACCGCCGTCAGCACCTCGCTCTTACGGCGCATGGCCAAGAGCAAGTCGCGCCGCAACACGGCCATGAACGCGCCGCCACTCATGCCACGCCTCTCAATCGATATGTTTGCACATCGACCGATGTACCGTTAGCGGTGCTAAGTGCCACAGGCTGATGGCTGGTGAACAACACCATACCGCCCTTAGCAACATGCTCGGCCAACAAACCCCGCAAGCCATCCACCGCTTTGACATCCAAAGCCACAAAGGGCTCGTCCAACACCCACAGCGGCGCTTGACTGGCCAACAAACGGGCCAAGGCCGTGCGGCGCTTTTGGCCTTGCGACATCACGCGCAACGGCAAGTGCTCGCGCCCACGCAAGCCCATGCGTGCCAAGGCGACCAGGGCTTGTGCGTCGCTCAGCTCGCGGCCCGACACCGCAGCATCGGACATCAGGTTTTCTAAAGCGGTCAGCTCTTCTTTGAGCGACAAGCCGTGGCCTAAATAAAACAAAGACGAACGAAACGCTGGGGCGTTTTGCTGGATGGTTTTGTCTTGCCAACACACCTCGCCCGCATCGGCAGGCGAAAGGCCACAGACGATGCGCAGCAAACTGGTTTTGCCCACGCCATTGTCACCCTCTAGGTGCAAGGCTTGGCCTGCTTTCAATTCAAAGCTGACCTCGGCAAACAAGGGCTTATTGCCACGGCTGCAAGACAAATTGGAAACGCGCAGCATGGTCAGATGAACGTCCCTGCACAGCTCAGCACTTGACCGCCTGTACCAATTTTGAAGCGCGCAATGCCAGCACTGCGCGTGGTGTTGACACCACCGAGGTCAAGCTTGCGCACACCGCGCTCACGCAGCTCTTGTATGGCATTCCACAAAATAAGGTTGTGCGCATTGTGCTCACGACCCGCATCATTGGTCCAACCCACTTGATAGGTGGCTGACTCGCCATGAATCAAAAACATCATGCCTGCCACGCGGTCGCGCCCCACGTCGGCACGCATAGTCAAGATGGTTTTGGTGGGCTGTTGACGCGATGGCACATACAAGTCAAAGAACTGCAAAGGCAAACCGTGCAAGCCACGCTGCTCGCGCTGTTGCATCTCGGCATCCAACAACCATCGGTACTGACCCGCATTGGTACCCACGCGGTGAATGGTCAACGACGATTCTTCGGCGCGTGCCAAGCTGTAGCGCCAGCGGCCATCCAGCTGAGCGCGCAAAACCTCGAGCTCAGGCTGAAGATCGAGCATCACCGTGCTGTGCCCCGTCATCACACGACGCCAGCGCGAGAGGCCCAGCTCGGGGCCTTGGGCTTCCAGCGGTGTGAAGGCAACCACACGCAAGTTCTTCAAAGGAATTGTCTTTTTGAGCGCCTTGTAAACACGCGCTTTGTCGGCACTCGACAAAGGCTGCAGCCACACCGGCCCCAGCGAACACAGCGCCATATTGGCCAGGCCTCCCACCATGCGACGCACGATGAACTGAGCTAAAGCCACGGGCGCGCCGTCTTGCTCAACCAAGGCACGCAACACACCCACGCCCAGCGTTTTCATGCACGCGCCATAGGCCCAGTCTTGCTGCAAGGGTGCAGCGGCGGCGGCATGGTGTGCGTCCCACTCGGGATAGCTCAGGGTGTCCCAGTTGACTTTCATGCGCCTAAAATCCCCGCACCATGTTGAACAAACTTCGCCTTCGCCGACAAGCCCAAACCGTGATGGGCCATCGCTTGGAAGAACCCCGCCTCACGCTGGTGTTTGTGCTGTGGGTGTTTGTGTACGTGGGTTTGCCCTTGCTGGCCATCAGCAGCTTGATCGACGTGCTGATTCAGCAAATCACGGGCAATTGCACCGGTTTTTGGTGCTGGTTCTAAAAGCAAAGCCATCTTTGGTGCGTGTGGCCTCAGCGGGGCACTGTGCAAGGGCCCGTGATCTGGATACGCACCTTTTTGCCCATATAGGTGGTGTCGTGATAGGCGTTCACGATGACGGTGGCTTGCTCAATGCGAATTTCTGACTCGTCGCCCGTCGTTTTGTGTTTACGAAACGCCCCCATCTCTTTGGCGGTGGTGAGGTTTTTGCCCGTGAATTCTTCGGTGGCCAAACTGTTGGCAATCAACAAATAAGGCTCTGGGCCATTCATCTTCAAAAAGATATTTTTGCCCATCGATTGGATTTCGATCACCACTTTTTGAGGCTTGATCTTTGCCTCTTCCATCGCTGGAATCGTGGCCTCAACTTCGCAAGGCATTTTGAAAGTTTGAGCAAATGCAGGCGTGGCCGATAAGGCCACCGCGAACAACAAGGCTTGAAGCCATCGGACGTGGATTTGAGTCATAGTCACCATTCTAAGAAGGCTGAGAAGGCACTTGCATTTTGCGGTGCGCCACCCGCTGTGCCCGATAAATGCCCGAGTGCCCCGAGCAGACATAGCTCATGACGCAGGCCAGCGCGGCAAATACACCAATTTCTGCGCCAAACAACTCCATGGCCATCAGCGTAGAAGCAATGGGCGTATTGGCTGCCCCTGCAAACACCGCCACAAAGCCCACCGCCGCCAACAAGGCAAACGGCACATCTAAAAGCGCAGCCATGGCATTACCCAAAGTCGCGCCGATGTAAAACAAGGGCGTCACTTCGCCCCCCTTAAAGCCAGAGCCCAAGGAGGCCATGGTGAACACCATCTTGCCCAAGAAGTCAGTGGGCGCGAGTGGGTGGGCAAATGCCTCCACCATCACCGGAATGCCCAAGCCGATGTAGCGGTCAAAACTGCACCACATGACCACAGCCGCAATCACCACGCCGCCCAAGAAAGGACGCAGCGGTGCATAAGCAATGTGCTTTTTCATCAGGCCGCTCAGGGCATGCGTGCCATCGGCAAACAACTTGCCCGTCAGACCGAACACCGCGCCAGCGAACACCATGGCCGCCAACAGCCAAGCCGTGATGCTGGGTATGGCCCCAGCCATGTAATGCGTGTGCTGCACGCCCCACAGCAGCCCCACTTGGTCCGCCAGCACCGCAGCCAACAAACAAGGCAGCAAGGCATCCAAGCGCATGCGACCAATGGCCAAGACTTCCAGCGCAAACACAGCGCCCGCCAAGGGCGTACCAAACACCGACGCAAAGCCCGCGCTGATACCGGCCATCAGCACCATGCGGCGGTCGACGTGGTTGAGCTTGAAAAAATGGGTGAGCTGATCGGCTAAAGCGCCACCCATTTGCACCGCTGTGCCCTCACGGCCTACGGAAGCGCCAAACAAGTGGGAAATGACCGTGCCACCCAACACAAACGGCGCCATGCGCAAAGGCACCACTTTTTTGGGGTCGTGAATTTCGTCAATCAGCAAGTTGTTACCTGCTTCGACATGCTGGCCAAACTTGAGATACAGCCAGCCAACCAAGAAGCCAGCTACAGGTAAGACCCAAATCAGCCAACGGTTGGCTTCGCGGGTGTTTGTGGCCCAGTCGAGGGCGAACAAAAACAACGCAGAGGCAGATCCAGCCAGTGCGGCCACCACCGTCGCCAAAACCACCCACTTGGCCACGTAGCGCAGCAGGTCTAGCTTGGAAGATGGCGCGAATTGCGGCATGTGTCGCCCTGTAAGACTGACCACCGAATAAGAAAAAAGCCGTTCACTGACGAACGGCTTTTTGGGTGCTTTTTAGGCTTGGCGGAGAAGGAGGGATTCGAACCCTCGGTAGGGTCGCCCCTACGCTTGATTTCGAGTCAAGTACATTCGACCACTCTGCCACTTCTCCTGATTCGGTGTCGTTTGTCGAAGCCGTGATTCTATCAGGGGCGACGTGCGCCAGCCCCACCCAAAGGCTGCACCACCACGCCTGCACCAGCAGGTGCGCCGCCTGTGCTGCCGACAAGGCCAACCGTCATCGAGGCCAATGAGCCACTGAACAGGCCACTGTCTTCAATCTCTATCGTGGCGGAACGGTCTGCACGCGTGAACACCAGCAAACTTTTCTTGCCTCGCACCGATGCCACCATGGTCCAACCTTGACGAGGCAGTTGTTCGGCAAAGAAGTTGTAACTGGCGTTGGCATCGATGGGGACTTCAAACACCGCACGACCCAACCAGCCCTCGCCCACGCCAAAGATCAGCGACTCCGCCGTGCGCAGCTTGGTACCCGCAGGCATGGGCATGCGGCCAAACTGGTCCATGCTCGGCCGCTGGGTCGTGTCTGTGTTGCTTTGCGAGTCGTTGGTTGTGCCGCAAGCGGTCAACAACGCTGTAGCCAACAAGAGGAATAGTTTTTTCACAGCGTTCTTTCTTTCCATTTTTGCGAACTGTATCAGCCCGCTCAATTAGCCGCGCAATTCAGCTACGCCACCCATGTACGGGCGCAGCGCTTCGGGCACACGAATGCTGCCATCGGCTTGTTGGTAGTTTTCGAGCACAGCCACCAAGGTGCGGCCCACGGCCAAACCTGAACCGTTCAGGGTGTGCACGAGTTCGTTTTTGCCTTGGGCATTTTTGAAACGCGCCTGCAAGCGACGCGCTTGGAAAGCTTCGCAGTTCGACACCGAGCTGATTTCGCGGTAGGTGTTTTGCGCGGGCAACCACACCTCGAGGTCGTGTGTTTTGGTCGCGCCAAAGCCCATGTCGCCCGTGCACAGCAACATCACGCGGTAAGGCAGGCCGAGCTTTTGCAAAATAGTTTCGGCGTGTTGCGTCATTTGCTCCAAGGCTTCGTAGCTCTTGTCGGGGTGCACGATTTGCACCATTTCCACTTTGTCAAACTGGTGTTGGCGAATCAAGCCACGTGTATCGCGACCGGCGCTGCCCGCCTCTGAACGGAAGCATGGTGTGTGGGCAGTGAGTTTGATGGGCAGGTCGCTTTCAGCCATCACCACGTCGCGCACAAAGTTGGTCAAGGGAACTTCGCTGGTGGGGATAAGGTAAAGCGCCGTGCTTTCGCTGGTGGCTTCGCCTTCTTGGCCGCCCTTCTTGGCGGCAAACAAATCTTCTTCAAACTTGGGCAACTGGCCTGTGCCTTTGAGGCTGTCGGCGTTCACGATGTAAGGCGTGTAGCACTCGGTGTAGCCGTGTTCTTGGGTTTGCACATCGAGCATAAACTGGGCAAGCGCGCGGTGCATGCGAGCAATTTGCCCCTTCATCACCGTAAAGCGTGAGCCCGAAAGCTTGACGCCCATTTCAAAGTCGAGGCCCAAAGGCTCACCCAAGTCCACATGGTCTTTGGGCTCGAAGCCCAAGGGTGCTGGCTCGGTGCCGGTTGGGCTCCAGCTGCGCAGCACCACGTTGCCGTGTTCATCTTCGCCCACAGGCACGCTGTCGTGCGGCAAGTTGGGCACGGCCAGCAACAAGGTTTGCAGCTCGATTTGAAGCGCACCTAAACGAAGAGCAGAAGTGTCAAGCTCCTCTTTAATTGCCCCGACCTGGGCCATAGCACCTTTAACTTGTCCCGCGTAAAAGTCAGCTTGTTCGTTATCTTCTTCGGCGGTAAAGCGATTAACCATACCAGTCCACATTCCAATTTGCTTGGACAAGGTGTTGCGCTGGCTTTGCAGCTCTTCGGTGCGTGTTTGCAGCGTTTTGCGCTCGGCTTCGAGTGCTTGGTATTTGTCCACATCCAAAAAGGCCTGGGGATTTTTGCGGCTTTCGAGTTTGGCAATGACGCTGGGCAGATCGCGGCGCAATTGGTTGATGTCGAGCATGTACTTCGTCCTTTGATTTTTATTTCAGTCCCTTGGGGAGCGGGAATTTGATGGTTTCTTGCACGCCATCGAGCGTGCGCACCGACACCGCGCCCAAAGCGCGCATGCGGGCAATGACTTGCTGCACCAAGATGTCGGGTGCGGACGCGCCAGCGGTTAAGCCCACACAGGTCTTGCCTGCAAACCACTCGTCTTTGAGTTCGTCCGCGTTGTCCACCATGTAGCTGGGCACGCCCGAGCGCTCGGCCACATCGCGCAAGCGGTTGCTGTTGGAGCTGGTGGGGCTGCCCACCACGATGACCATCTCAACTTCTTTGCTCAATACCTTTACCGCGTCTTGGCGGTTTTGGGTGGCGTAGCAAATGTCTTGCATCTTGGGTTTGCGAATGTTCGGGAAACGCGCCACCACCGCTTCGGTGATGTGGGCTGCGTCGTCCACACTCAAGGTGGTTTGCGTCACAACCGCCAAGCGTTCGGTTTGTTTGGGTTGCACCTTGGCCACGTCTTCAACGTCTTCGACCAAGTAAATGCCGTCGAGCAACTGGCCCATCGTCCCCTCAACCTCGGGGTGGCCTTTGTGGCCAATCATGATGAACTCGAAACCCTCTTTGTGCAGCTTGGCCACTTCCACATGCACCTTGGTCACCAGAGGGCAAGTGGCATCAAACACGTTAAAACCGCGTCGTGCTGCCTCTTCCTCCACCGCCTTGGGCACACCATGGGCACTGAACACCAGCGTCGCGCCCGCAGGCACTTCGGCCAAGTCTTCGATGAAGATCGCACCTCGGCTTTTGAGGTCGGCCACCACAAAGGTGTTGTGCACGATTTCGTGGCGCACATACACGGGTGCGCCAAACTTCTCGAGCGCACGCTCGACGATGTCGATGGCACGGTCCACGCCCGCGCAAAAGCCACGGGGTTCGGCCAAGACGATTTCTTGCAAGCTCATGTCAGAGCACACCAATGACTTGCACTTCAAACGTCACAGGCTGGTTGGCCAGTGGGTGGTTGAAGTCAAATAGCACCGCGTCGTCAGTCACCTGCTGAATCGCGCCTGCAAACGAGCCCTTGCCCGTGGGCGCTGGAAACTGCACCACATCGCCCACGTTGTATTGTTCGTCGGGGTCGCCAAATTCTTTGAGCAAGTTCTTGCTCACCCATTGCTGCATGTCGGGGTTGCGCTCACCAAAAGCCTCGCCAGCGGCCAGCTCAAACGTGGTGTGCGTGCCCTCGGCCAAACCCAGCAAATGCTGCTCCAACGCAGGCGACAACTCCCCCGAGCCCAGCGAGAGCGTGGCCGGTTTGTCGTTGAACGTGTTGATCACGTCGCCTTGCGGTCCCGAAAGCCGATAGTGCAGCGTTAAAAAAGAATCGGGGCCGATGGTAGGGTGAGCGTTGGATGCAGTCATAGGACTCTTTTTGGTTGAACCGCCTATTGTAGAAAGCTCTCACCATGGACCGTATGCCCGAACCCATGACCATTGCCCAGCTTCCGGCTGAGATGCGCCCCCGCGAAAAACTCCTCAAACACGGGGCCTCAGCGCTGACCGACACCGAGCTGCTAGCCCTTTTTCTGCGCACGGGCATCAAAGGCAAAAGCGTGTTTGTGATGGCCCAAGAGCTGCTGGACCGCTTCAAGGGCTTTGCGGGCCTGATTCACGCCAGCGCGACTGAGCTCAAAACCTGCAAAGGCATGGGCGGCGACGCCAAACGCTCGCAATTGGTGGCCGTGCTGGAGATGGCCCGACGCGCCCTGACCCAACAATTAACTGAAACCACCGTGATGAATTCACCCAATGCGGTGAAACAATACCTCCAACTCGAACTTGCCCAACTCAAACACGAGGTATTTGCAGTTTTGTTCCTTGATGCCCACAACCGCCTGCTGTCGTACCAGCCCATGTTTCGCGGCTCGCTGTCGCAAACCATGGTCTACCCACGCGAAGTGGCCAAGACTGCCCTCGCCTTGGGCGCGGACGGCGTGGTGCTGGCCCACAACCATCCGGGCGGCACGGTCAAACCCTCACAAGCCGACATGAAACTCACCCGCACCCTGCAAGAAGCCTTGGCCCTCATTGACGTGACGGTGCGCGACCACATCATCGTGGCGCAAGGCAAATATTTGTCGATGGCTGAAGAGGGGCTGCTGTGAAAGCCAAATCGTTGCAGGACTTGGGCGCGATTCGCAAACAAGTAAATGACGCAGCCAAAGCAGCTGCCGCGGCCGAAGAAGCCCGCAAAGAAGCCGAACGTCGCGCCGAGGCAGAGCGCAATTTATTCACCCACGCTGTGGGCAATGTCAAACCCATCGCAGCCAAGCCGCGTGTGCTCATTACGCCGCAACGTCCTGCGGCGCGTCCACTTCAACAGGCACTGGATGACCAAGCTGCCTTGGTCGAGAGCATGAGCGACGAGTTTGATGTGAGCACCTTGCTCGACGTAGACGACCAACTGAGCTTTCGTCGCCCCGGCATTGGCACCGACGTGACGCGCAAGCTTCGCAAGGGCGAATGGAGTATTCAAGGCCAGCTCGATCTGCACGGCCTGCGCAGCGACGAAGCCCGCGAAGCCGTAGGCCAATTTGTGCGTGATGCCAAACGCATGGGCTGGCGTTGCGTGCGCGTGGTGCACGGCAAAGGCTTGGGCTCGCCCGGTAAAGAGCCGGTGCTCAAAAGCAAAGTACAGCGCTGGCTGGTGCAAAAGCAAGAGGTGATTGCCTTTGTGCAAGCAAAACCCTCCGATGGCGGGGCGGGAGCGTTGGTGGTGTTGCTGGGGCCAAGCGCCGCATAAACCGCCAGCGCTTGCTGAGCACGGACGTCAGAACGTGACGTCTCGGTTACGCATCCAATCTGCAGTTTGGAAAAAGCTCACATTCAAACGGTTGCGCAAATCATCTGGCACGCCCGTTTCGCTCATAGCTTGATCCATGCAAGCCACCCATTCGTTACGCTCTTTGATGCCGATAGAGAACGGCATATGACGCATTCGCAAGCGTGGATGGCCGTGCTTTTCAATGTAGTAGTCAGGCCCACCCATCCAACCACACAAGAACATGAACAAGCGTTCACGCGCATTTGTCAAATCCGCCCCATGCGTGGCACGCAAAGCGGCATAAGCAGGCTCCAAGTCCATCAGGTCGTAAAAGCGATCCACCAAAAGCTGAATGCGTGCTTCGCCGCCTATCCATTCAAACGGCGTATCAAAAGGTGGTTTTTCTTCGATTTGCATAAGTCTGATTGTCGCGCCAATGGATCAGGGCAAGGCCAGGTGTTTGGCCGCTTCGCGCACCGTTAGGCCCGATAAGCGTGTGCGATGTGCCACCAAAAAGTCCGTCACCGCTTGCGGGTTCCAGCGTGCGTAGTCGCGCAGGGCCCAGCCTATGGCTTTGCGAATGAAAAATTCCTTCTCATCCGCCAGTTGTATTGCATAGCCAAACAAGCGCGTGGTGTCTGTGTCCAAGCGCCAGCCCAGCTGGTGCAGCATGGCCGAGCGGCGCACCCAATGGCTGGGGTGTTTGAGCCAAACATCCATCGTGACGGCTGCATTGGGCTTTTGCTGCACGGCTGCGTGCATCACCTCGGCAATGACGGCACTCAAGCCATCCACGGTTTCCCACCAAGCATCTCGCAACAGTAAGGCTTGCAAAGCGGGTAGGTCATTCACACTGAACTGGTCGCTGTGTTGACGCAGCAAGTCCACGGCGGTGTAGCGGTATTCACGCTCGGGCTTTTGCCACAGCAACTCGGCAGCGGCCAGCAAATCAGCTGAGCTTTGCCACTTCACTTTGCCAATTTGTTTGACTGCTGCGCGTCGCACGGGTGCAGGCAAACCCAAGAATTCAAACTGGTTGAGTAAATAGGCTTTCATTTGCTCAGCCCTGACCGCATCAGCCAAAGGTGTGAGGGCGTGTTGAACTGCAAGGACAAACTGCTTGGGCGTCATGGCTTGCTTAGACGTCATCGCCACGGTCAAGAGGCTTGCCGCAAGGTTTGCACCACGGGTCGACGCAGCACATCACGCAAGCCCCACCAGCCGGCGGCCAAGGCCAGCAACGCACCCACCATGGCCCCGAGCAAAGGCACCCAAGGGCTGGCTGTCCATTCAAACTCAAACGCAAATCGGGCCAAGCCCCAGCCCATGAGCAGGGCCACACCAGTGGCCAGAAGACCAGCCAGTGCACCAATGCCCGCCAGCTCTGCACGCTGCACATGGGCCAGCAGTTGGTTGGATGCACCCAGCGCACGCAGCACCGCGTATTCACGCGCACGTTCTTCGCGGGTGGCCGTCACGGCCGCAAACAACACGACCAAGCCCGCCGCCAACGTGAACAAGAACAAAAACTCCACCGCACTCACCACTTGGCCGAGCACGCTTTGCACTTGGTTCAAGGTTGCGCCCATGTCGACGTTGGTGATGTTGGGGAAGCGTTGGATGAGTTGGTTGTCGAACGTTGGCGATTTTGCAGCGTCAACGCCTGCCACGCGCTGAGGCGCACGAAACGCGGCAATGTAGGTGGTTGGCACATCAAAGCCCGCATCGGTGGTCATACGGCTGACGGGATACATGACAAAGAAGTTGGCGCGCATGGACGTCCAATCCACACGCCGCACCGAGGTGATGCGCGCTTCGTGCAACACACCGGCCATGTCAAAGCGCAGCGTGTCGCCGAGTTTGAGCTTTAAGGTTTTGGCGATGCCTTCTTCAATGCTCAAGCCATCGGTTTCTTCAACTTGCCATGCGCCGCCCACCACGGTGTTGTGCTCGGGCGGTTGTGCGCTGAACGAGACGTTGAATTCTCGGTCAACCAAACGCTGGGCACGCTCTTCGGTGTAGCTGTCAGGCGTGACGGTATCGCCGTTCACCGCCACCAAGCGGGCACGAATCATGGGATACCAGTCGAGCTTGTTCACACCCGCTTCGCGCAAGGTTTGTAAAAACGCATCGGTTTGGGTGGGTTGGATGTTGATGACAAAACGGTTGGGCGCATCCACCGGCGTGGCGTTGCGCCAGCTGCTGATGAGATCGGTACGCAACAGCACCAGCAAGGCCAAAGCAAGCAGGCCCACCGCCAAGGCGCTGACCTGGACCATCGCGTACACCGGCCGCGCACTCACCTGTCGTGTGGCCAACATGAGCCATGCGGGCGAACGCCCCTCCACCACACTGCGGCGCAACACCTGCACGGCCAACCACGCCGCAGCCGCAAACAACAACACCGCACCCGCAAAGCCGCCTACCACCATGAGCCCAAGCTTCACATCACGGCTGACCGCTACCAGCAACACCGCAAAACCTGTGAGCCCCAAGGCCCACACGCTGAGCGTGGTGGCTTTGAGTTCACCTACATCGCGGCGCATGACACGCAATGGCGGCACGCTGGCCAATTGCAACACGGGTGGCAAGCCAAAGGCGAGCAACAAGGTCAGACCCGTGCCTAAGCCGTAAACCACCGGCCACAAGCTGGGCGCGGGCAAGGCGGTTTCCACCAAACCTTTGAGCAAGGCTACAAACACCAAGTGCACGGCATAGCCCAAGACCAAACCCAACACACTGGCAAACGTGCCGACCCATACGAACTCGGCGGTGTATGACAGGGCAATGTGGCGTTGGCTCAAACCCATCACGCGCAGCATGGCGCAGTCATCCAAATGGCGGGCTGCAAAAGCGCGGGCCGCCAAGGCCACTGCTACGGCACTGAGCAAAGCGGCTAACAAGGCCACAAGGTTCAAGAACTTGCTCGCACGGTCCAAGGTTTGACGCATCTCGGGTCGGCCTGCCTCGAGCGACTCCACACGCACGCCGCGCACGTCGGGCTTTTTGCTCTCTGCCTCAGCCCAATTTTGGAAGTTTTTTGCTGCAGCGTCTGAGCCCACCACGGCGAAACGCCACGTCACACGGCTGGCCGGTTGAATCAGGGCAGTGGCTTCGAGGTCTGCCGTGTTCATCAACACGCGTGGCGCGAAGTTCATGAAGCCTGCGCCACGGTCAGGCTCATGCACCAGCACGCGGCTGATGCGCAGGCGGCTGTTGCCTAGCAGCAGGTGGTCGCCCACATCAAGACCTAAGGCTTCTAGGCCTGCGGCCTCGACCCACACTTCGCCGCTGGCGGGGATGGCCGCAGTTTTCTCAAGCATTGGTTGGCTCACCCTGCTGTCATCGCGTGCAGCACTGTCGTTACTCAATGCCAGTTGCGCTTGCGCCAAGCTGGCCGCAACTTTGAGTTCGCCGCGCAACGGGTAACCCACCTCCACCGCTTTGAGTGCCACCAATCGGCTGTTGCTCTCAGCGCCGCTTTGCGCTTGGCCACGCGCCATCGTGGGAAAGCTCAATGTGGTTACACCTTGCAGCCCATCCGCTTTGGCGCGTTGGACGATGTAGGCGGGCGTCGCTTGGTCGCTGACCACCACCACATCGCCGCCCAACAATTGACGTGCATCGCGTTGCAAACCACCATTCAAGCGGTCGGCCAAAAAGCTCACCGAGCTCAGTGCTGCTACGCCCAAAGCGACAGCCACGATCAACAGCCTCAACTCGCCCGCACGGGCATCACGCCACAGTGTGCGCCAAGCTTGCGTCCACCACGTCACACCGCCTTGCATGGCTTGCGCGCTGCCTGCTTGCGTCTGTTCGCTCATGCGTTCTGTACCTTGTGTACGCCGCCCACTGCTAGCTCGGGCTGCAGCTGCAAACGATCGTGGGCGGTATAGCAAAGAAAGTGTTTGTTCGTGGCACGACCCATCGTGCACAGCCCCAAGCGTGTGGCCACATCAAAGCCCATTTGCGTGATGCCACTGCGCGACACCACCACAGCCACACCCATTTGCGCAGACTTCATCACCATCTCACTCGTCAAGCGACCCGTGGTGTAAAAAATGGCATCGGCGTCGGCTTTCACACCATTCATCCACATCCATCCGGCGATGGTGTCGATGGCGTTGTGGCGACCCACGTCTTCTACAAAGATTTGCATTTGCTCGCCCTTGAACAAGGCGCATCCATGCACAGAACCCGCAGACTTGTACGTGGTTTCTTGCAAGCGAATGGCATTGAGCAATGCATACAAGCGTGCCTGGCTGATACGTGCATCGGGCAAAGCCAAGGTGTCTATCTCAGCCATCAAGTCACCAAACACACTGCCCTGCCCGCAGCCGGTGGTGACCACACGCTTTTCGGTGCGTGCGGCAATGTCATCGATGCCGTGACGGGTTTTGACCGCAGCCACACCCGCGCCGTCTTCGCCGGCGTCCCAGTCCACCGTGATAGATTCCACCTCGCTCACGTCACCCACCAAGCGTTGGTTACGCAAATAGCCCAACACCAGCAACTCGGGGTGCGCGCCCATGGTCATGAGCGTGACAATTTCGCGTTTGTCCACATACACCGTGAGCGCTCGCTCAGCAGGAATAGACACCGTCTCGCGCACGCCATGCTCGTTGACCACCTCGATCTCGCGGGTGAGTTCAGCTTGGGCTTGGGTGAGTTGCGGCAGCACGGCAGAGTGAGAAGATGCGATAGACATAAGTCGACAAGGCTACAACAAAAAGGGCCGCCACCTGTCGGTGCGGCCCAATCAACAGCGAAGCTGTATGGATTATTTCTTAGCAGGTGCAGCGGGTGCTGCAGCTACAGCTGGCGCTGAAGCGGCGGCCGCTGGGGCTGCGGCCTCAGGCGGTGTATAGACAAACTTGCCAGGATCTGCACAAGGTGGTGTGGCCTCGGGCTTACCTGCTTTTGCTTTGTTGGTCTTTTGCACATGGGTGGCCACTTTGTCTTGCGCCTTGCACAGCAAGTACGCATCCACTTTGGCTGTGTGCGCGGTTTTGGCTTTGGCTTCATCGGCCTTGGCCTTGGCTTCGTCGCTCAAGGGCGGCAATTTGGCAAACGCCGTGGCGCTGGCAGCAGCCAAGATCAATGCAAAGAGTGCTTTGTTCATTTTGTTCTCCTAGTCAGCGCATCAAGCGTGCGCTGTGGTACCCGATTTTTCGTCACTGCGGTGGGCTGGAATTTTGCCGGCCTTGATGTCGTCGTGCCAGAGCTCGTGGTGTTCTTTGGCCCAAGTTTCATCTACATAGCCCGTTTTCATGGCTTTGAATGCACCTTCCATACCGACCGTGCCCATGTAAATGTGACCCATGAACATGGCCATCATCAACACCGTGGCCACGGCGTGAACCATGTGTGCGATTTGCATCGTGCCGCGCTCGTAGACCAAGAAAGGAATGACTTTATCCAGCACCAAGCCAGAAGCCACCACGATCAAGCCGAGGCCAAACACGCCCGCCCAGAACACCACTTTTTCACCCGCGTTGAAGCGGTGCGAAGGCACCTCTTTGCCGCTGAGCAAACCACCGCCCTTGGCAAGCCAGGTGATGTCTTCTTTGCTTGGCAAGTTATCTTTGACGAAGGTCACAAACACGATGGTCAATGACACCGCAAACAAAGGGCCTGCAAAGTTGTGTGCGTTTTTCAGCAAGTAGGTGATGAAACCAAACAAGGTGTCGCCAATGATGGGCTGAATGAAAAACTTGCCAAACGCCATGAAGATGCCAGACACCGCCAGCACCACAAAGGCAATGGCATTGGTCCAATGGGCAGAGCGTTCAAAGGGTGTGAAGCGTTCAATTTCCACACCTGTAGGCTTGCCATGCAACATGATCATGCCCTTGCGCTTGTAAAACAAGGCAATCGCACCCAACACGATCAGCAACAAAGAGCCGCCGTAAGGAATGATCCAGTTATTGCGCACTTGACGCCATGCCTCACCTGCAGTGGTGAGGCGTGAGCCAGGGTACTGAACGAAAGGCTGGATCAACACGCCTGCTTCTGGCGCTTGCGATTTGGGCAAGCTGTTGTAACCCTCGGCACCTGCGCCCACAGCACGCCACATGGGCGCGTTGTTGCCAGGCTGAACCACGCCACGTTGGCCATTGGTTTGCTCGGCGTAACCGGGCGCATCGCTGGCGTCAGGTTTGACGTCTTGAATGTTGACGCTCTGCACAGCAGGGGCTGCTGCAGGCGCTTTGTCTTGTGCCACTGCCGACAGTGCAAACACTGTCAACGCTGCACACAACACCGATTGAAAAGATCGTGACATGGTGAGCCCCCTGTTCACGGTGCGCGTGTGTTGTCGTTCTGGCCGTATTGGGCGCGTGCACGCAAGTGCTGCTCCCAGCTGTTTTTGTCGCCTGGTGTCCAGCCAGCGTCTACGAACTTGTTTTCGGCTCCACTGAAAGCAGTCGCGTCGTTTTTGGTACCGAGCGTTTGGGCTTTCTCACCGCAAGCGGTGAGCGCTGCCACGCTGAACACGATGAGTGATAAACGTTTGATCATTTTTTCACTCCTTCAACTTTGGCAGGCGCTTGACCCGCTTGCTTAGAGCCGTAGGCCGTGCCCCAGCCCCACACTTCAGCGCCCTTGTTGCGCTTGACCACGCGGCTGCGGAAGATGTCGGCCACCACATCGCCGTCACCAGCGAGCAAGGCTTTGGTCGAGCACATTTCGGCACAAGCAGGCAACTTGCCCTCGGCCAAACGATTGCGACCATATTTTTCAAACTCGGCTTGGCTGCCGTTGGCTTCTGGGCCACCGGCGCAGAACGTGCACTTGTCCATCTTGCCGCGCACACCAAAGGTGCCTTGGCTTGGGAACTGAGGCGCGCCAAATGGGCAAGCGTAAGAGCAGTAGCCGCAGCCAATGCAAATGTCTTTGTCGTGCAAGACCACGCCTTCGTCGGTCTTGTAAAAGCAGTTCACAGGGCAAACTGCCATACAAGGCGCGTCAGAACAATGCATACACGCGACAGAGATGGATTTCTCGCCAGGTACGCCGTCGTTCAAGGTGACCACACGGCGGCGGTTCACACCCCATGGGATTTCGTGTTCATTTTTACAAGCGGTGACGCAACCGTTGCACTCGATGCAACGCTCAGCGTCACAGATAAATTTCATGCGTGCCATATAAATTTCTCCTTAGGCGCGTTCGATGTTGCAAACGGTGGTTTTGGTTTCTTGCATCATGGTGACGCTGTCGTAACCGTAGGTAGTGGCTGTGTTGACCGCCTCACCACGCACCACAGGCGCTGCGCCTTTGGGGTAGTACTTGAGCATGTCTTCACCTTGCCAGCGACCGGAGAAGTGGAAGGGCATCCACACAGTCTCAACGTCCACACGCTCTGTCACCAAAGCTTGCACGTTCAAACGTGCGCCCGTGGGGCTCTTCAACCACACACGCTCGCCGTTGCGAATGCCACGGTCTGCTGCCGTCTTGGGGTTGATTTCCACATAGGCTTCTTGTTGCAACTCGGCCAACCATGGGTTGGAACGTGTCTCTTCGCCGCCGCCTTCGTACTCGACCAAACGGCCCGAAGTGAGGATGAGCGGGAACTTCTCGTGCACCTTGTCAGCGATGTTTTTGTCTTGCACGGTCTTGTACAGGGTGGGCAGACGCCAGAACGCTTTTTTGTCGGCGTGCGTGGGGTACTTCTCCATCAAGTCAGGACGTGTGCCATACAAAGGCTCGCGGTGTTGTGGGATGGGGTCTGGGAAGTTCCACACCACGGCACGCGCTTTGGCGTTGCCGAAGGGGTGGCAACCGTGGTTTTGCATGAACACACGGATCATGCCGCCTGAGTTGTCGGTCTTCCAGTTCTTGCCTTCGGCCAATGCTTTTTCAGCATCGGTGAGTTCGTCCCACCAGCCGAGTTTCTTGAGCAACACATGATCGAGCTCGGGGTAGCCCGTGGTGATGTCCGCGCCTTTGGAGTGCGAGCCATCCTCGGCCAACAGGTTTTTGCCATCTTTCTCGACGCCGAAGTTGGCACGGAAGTTACCACCGCCGTCCATGACGTGCTTAGAGGTGTCGTACAGGTTAGGAGAACCTGGGTGCTTGAGTTCGGGGGTGCCGTAGCAAGGCCAAGGCAGGCCGAAGTAGTCGCCACCAAAGTCGTAGCCAGTTTCTTTGTCTTTGCCGCCTTTGGACTTGAGGGTCTTGACGTCAAACAGGTGCATGTTGCGCATGTGCGCTTTCAAGCGCTCTGGGCTTTGGCCGGTGTAGCCAATCGTCCAGACCGACTTGTTGATTTCGCGCAAGATGTCTTCAATGACAGGCTCGTCCATGCCTTTGACTTTTTGCAGCTTGTAGTTCTTGACCAGTTCTGGGCCAAAGCCGAGTTTTTGCGCCAACTGATACATGATCATGTGGTCAGAGCGGCTTTCCCACAAGGGCTCGATGACCTTCTCACGCCATTGAATCGAACGGTTGGATGCTGTGCAAGAACCGCTGGTTTCAAACTGCGTTGCAGCGGGCAGCAGGTACACCGCACGGTTGGGGTTCAGGTCTTCGGCTTTGCCTGGCATCGCTGCCATGGCAGCTGTGGCCGATGGGTAGGGATCAACCACCACCAACAAGTCCAGCTTGTCCATGGCACGCTTCATCTCCAAACCACGGGTTTGTGAGTTGGGCGCATGACCCCAGTAGAACACGCCTTTGAGGTTGCTGTCTTGGTCGATGAGTTCGTTCTTCTCGAGCACACCGTCGATCCAACGAGACACGGTGATGCCAGGCTTGCTCATCATGCCAGGGTTGGCGAAACGGCCTTTGAGCCAATCGAATTCCACGCCCCAGGCCTTGGCGAAGTGCTTCCATGAGCCTTCGGCGATGCCGTAGTAGCCAGGCAACGAGTCGGGGTTCGGGCCCACGTCGGTCGCACCTTGCACGTTGTCGTGGCCACGGAAAATATTGGTGCCGCCGCCGGCTTTACCGACGTTACCCAAAGCCAGTTGCAAGATGCAAGAGGCACGCACGATGGCGTTACCAATGGTGTGTTGAGTTTGGCCCATACACCACACGATGGTGCCAGGGTTGTTCTCATGCAGCATGGTGGCTACTTTGGTCACCTGTTCGGGCGACACGCCGCAGACTTCTTCGACTTTGTCGAGCGTCCACTTGGCCATGACTTCTTCTTTGACCTTGTCCATGCCGAACACGCGGTCGTTGATGTACTTTTTGTCTTCCCAGCCATTTTTGAAGATAACGTGCAACAAGCCGAACAAGAACGCGATGTCTGAGCCTGAGCGAATACGCACGTACTCGTCAGCCTTGGCAGCTGTGCGTGTGAAACGTGGATCGACCACGATCATCTTGCAGCCGTTTTCTTTGGCGTGCAGCATGTGCAGCATCGACACAGGGTGCGCTTCAGCAGCGTTAGAACCGATGTACATGGCGACCTTGCTGTTTTGCATGTCGTTGTACGAGTTGGTCATTGCACCGTAGCCCCAGGTGTTAGCCACACCAGCCACTGTGGTGGAGTGACAAATACGGGCTTGGTGGTCACAGTTATTGGAGCCAAAGTAGCTCACAAACTTGCGCAGCAAATAGGCTTGCTCGTTGTTGTGCTTAGAAGAGCCGATCCAGTACACGCTGTCTGGACCTGCTGTTTTGCGCAGCTCAAGTAGCTTGGCGCTGATTTCGTCAAGGGCTGTGTCCCAGCTGATGCGCTCGTACTTGCCATTGACCAGCTTCATGGGATAGCGCAAGCGGTATTCGCCGTGGCCGTGCTCGCGCAGAGCAGCACCTTTGGCGCAATGCGCGCCGAGGTTGATGGGGGAATCAAAGACCGCCTCTTGGCGCACCCACACACCGTTTTCAACCACGGCATCCACAGCACAGCCCACCGAGCAGTGGGTACAGACTGTGCGTTTGACTTCAATCTTGCCGCCCGCATCTTTGGACATGGCACCAGAGGCTTGCGCCTTTTTCACCAAAGCCAGCTGCGTAGCGGCCAAGCCAACGCCGATACCCAAACCGGAGCGGCGCAAGAAGCCGCGACGATCGAGAGTGGGCAAAGCTTGTGACAAGCCGCGTTGCAAGCGGCCCACGAATGCAGAGCTGCCTGATGTGTGGGCAGCCGAATCAGTTTTACGGGTCAACAACATGTGGTGCTCCTTCAGACGCGTGCGGTCTGGTAGTAACGCTTGACGTGTTCGCTCAAGCTGTAGCCGCCACCGTTTTCAGGCGCGGGAGGGAGTTTGTTCAATTCAGCAGAGGGGGTGCTGAGGCCAGGCATGGCCGTCACCGCGGCGGCAGTTGCGCCTACGGCGGCAGCACCCATGAAAAAGCCACGGCGCGATGGTGTCGCTTGCGAATTGGCTTGGTCTTTGGCTTGTTCTTTTGGCATTTTTTGCTCCTCGTGATGGCCGTGGGTATGCACGACTTTGCATACTGTACCAATGTTGCGGGTCTGTCCTATACGTATTAACGACAGTAACCCTTGAGATTTATCAATTGCTCGTGTTTTAGCCTCGCTTATGTCACCTAGGTGCCAGTCAAGCCCCTCATTTAAATAAGCTTCAAAAGCCAGGCTTAGGCCATCATGTCAAAGCCCTGCGCCTCAACACTGACAAAGGCACGAGTCAGTTCAGCCAGCGCTGCATAAAACCGTGCGCGGGGTGTGGCTTGCAGGGCATCGCACAGCGCAGGCACCCAAGTTTGCACATGGGCAGCAAAGAACTTGGCCTGCTGCGTCAGGTTGGACACCGACACATCGTCGCCCGCCACCAAAAAACGCATGACTTCAAACACATAAGACACATGGTCCTCGGTCTCGGACATGGTGGTGTCGTCACGGCCCAAGCCCAACGCGGTCAAATCAGTGCGCAATTGCGCCAGAGGTTTTTCGTTCAAGAAACCGGTCAGAAAGTGTGAGGCATACACATACACCTCGGGCTTGCCCACGCCACCAAACAAGGTGTGGTGCTCGTTTTGAATGCTCTGATCATCCATCTCACGCGCCACCCCTACCAACTGACGCCATGGCTCTTCTAAAAAGCCACCCGAGGTGGGTGCGTCGGTCGGCGCGACACGCAGCTGCGCCAGCAGCTCGGAGCGTGCGGGGGCGTAGAACAACTCAGAAATCAGGCCGTACAGCTCGGCACGTGCAGTTTCTTCGTCAAGGGCGGAGGACAGGTGAAGGTCGGTCATACAGGTACTTAGGAAATTTTTTGCTCGTCGCCAGCAGAGTAAATGTCAATCACGCGGCAGTCGCCACACATTTTCAAGCGCTCCAGGGCCTCGCCTTGGAACATCGAATGACCAGCCAACTTGCCGATCATGGCCTCAATGCCTTTGAGCGTGCCAAAAGGTTTACCGCAACGCACGCAGCCATAAGGCTGAGTTTCATTGAGCACACGCACTTCTTTGCGCTGGGGCGTCAGCAACAAGCGCGGCACGAGGTTGAGCGCTCTCTCGGGGCAGGTGCTGACGCACAAACCACACTGCACGCAGTTCTTTTCAACAAAGCGCAACTGGGGTGAGGCTTGGTTGTCTTGCAGCGCGTTGGCAGGGCAAGCGCTAACGCAACTCATGCACAAAGTGCAGCTGTCTTTGTTGACCTCGACTGTGCCGAATGGCGAACCGTCTTTGGGCAAGGCCAAGGCCTCAGGGGCAGCAGCGGTTTTCAAGACCGGCGTATGCTCAAGCAAATGGTCAATCACCATGCTCAGCGTGCTGCGCTTGTCCGCCATCACGGCAAACGTGGCCGCTGGCACAGTGGCGCTCAAACGCTGTTTGCCTGTGGTGAGGCGTTGCAGCTCAACATCGAGTTCCATGGCTTGCGTGGCGTGCACCAACTGCACAGGCATGTGGCCTGGCTTGGCATAGCCCAAACCCTCAAGCACGGCTTGCGCTTGCGCCATTTGCGCGCGCAAGCCGTCTGCATATTGCGGCGCTTCTTCGGCGGTGTTGAGCACCAAGACTTGGGCTGCGCCATAAGCCAAGGCCGTGAGCCACACATCCAACCCCAAGCTGGCGGTGTGCCACAACGACACGGGAATGACGTGCGCAGGCAAACCTTTAGCCACTTTGAGTTGCGCCGCACGGCCCAGCTCGTTTACCAAAGCTTGGCCCGCATCTTGGCTGTGCAGCAAGATAACGGCGTCTTTGCCACCCGCTTTTTGGTAGGTGCTGAGCAGCGTCTTGAGCTTGACACCTTGCTCGCTGGCTCGCGGATAGGCGTAGGTCAACGCGCCCGTGGGGCACACCGTGGTGCACGCACCACAACCCACGCACAGGTTGGGGTTGACCTTGATTTGTTGGCGCGACTTGTCCGAGCTCACAGCCTCAGCTGAGCAAATATCCACGCAGGCGTTGCAGCCTACTTTTTCATTGCGGCTGTGGGCGCAGAGCTTTTGTTTGTAATCAAAGAACTTGGGCTTTTCAAACTCGCCCACCAGCTCGCGCAGGCGCAGCAAGTTGGCCGCCGTTGCGCCACGGAAATAGCCTTGGGGCAAGGCGTGGCGCGTGAACGCGCTTTGCTCGCGCAGGTCGAGCACGAGGTCGAACTCAGCCGTTTCTTCTTGCGCTTGGCGCTGGAAGTTGATTGCGCCCACCGCACCGCAAGCAGTCACGCAGTCGCGGTGCGAACTGCATTTGCTCATGTCAATTTGGTAGTCCAGGCCAATCGCTTGCTCGGGGCACACAGCCACGCAGGAATTGCAACGTGTGCACAGGTCCAAGTCGATGGGGTTGTTGTTTTGCCAAGTGAGCTTGAACGCGCCCAGCCAACCATCCACTCGCACCACTTGGCCACCCAACACGGGGTAGGTGCGGTTTTGGGCACCGCCTGCCTCGCCCGCGCCTTGGGTGAAGATCGTCACATTCAAGGTGTCGGCCAACAAGCTGGCCGCTTGTTCGGCTTGGTCCATTTGACCCAAAATCAGCAAGCGCCCTGCGCTCTTGAAGGTGACCGTGGGTACGGGCTCAGGGTCTGGCAAATGCGCAGCCGCTAAGAGCGCAGCGATTTTGGGTGAGGCGTTTTTGGCGTCACTGCTCCAACCACCGGCTTCGCGGATGTTGACAAATTTGATAACCGACGTTTTAGCTTGCGCCTCCACAGCCAAGTCGCCAAACAGGCGCTGCTCTTGGGTACAGGCCACCACCACATCGTCTGTGCCTTGCACAGCTTGCACAAAGGCACCCGCTTCGCGGCGGCACAGCGCGGTGTGCAGCGTGAGCTGCTCAGACAGGCTTTGGCTCAGTGCCTTGGGGTCCAGGGGTTGGGTCTGGTTGCAGTCGCAAATCAGCGTGGTCATGCGTGATGGGCTCAATGTTGGAATTGTTTTCAATAGGTACGGACTGTGCCACGACTTTGGATGCTTCGTCCGAAGGTTTGTCACGCGCGTTGGTTTGCGCTGCACTTGGCAACTCATCGTCAAACAGGTTCAAGGCTTTGGCACTGCTCATCTGTCGCAGCATCGCCACGGGCAAAGGGTCTGGTTGTGTGTAGTCGTCGATGTAAATGTCCAAACGGTCCATCACATTGAAGTGTGGATCGGTGAACAACTTTTTCATGGCGGCATTTTTCACATCAGGTGCTACACCACGCGCCATAAACCCAGTGAAGTCCGACTCAGGCGTGAGTTGCTCTGTGTCGGCCAAAGTGGGCATAGGTTTATCCGCCACTTGGCTCGATGGGCTGGCGACCTGCGCGGTATTCACGACACGCGCCGGAGCTGACTGCGCCGATTTCGGGTTTGTCGCGACCGAGTTGACAGACTCAGCAGCAGGCGTTGGCTCTTCGGGAACACGCCCCTCGCGCACCTCAGCTTTCCGGCGTGACCAACGGCTTAAAAAACCAGAGGGTGCATCGTCATTGGCCATAGCCACCTCCACGAATTTTTTCAGTACTCACCGAGGCAGGGTTGCCAAAGCGGTCTTGCAAAGGCTTAAAACTGTCTGGACGCTTGCGGCGCTTGGCTTCGACGACCCAGTGCGCATCAGCGAACTCGCTCATCCAGGCCACCACTTCAAGAGGCGCGGGCACTTGATCCACATGTTCTTGTGCGTCTAGCCATCGACCGGCATCGTGGTAACTCAAGCTCACCATGGCGGGCACGGCCATCACCTCATCGCTGATACTGGGCTCTTCTTCCATGCGCCACAGTACAAACCAACAGGGCGCAGGAGCCGTGGCATTGAGGTAGTAGCCCTCGGCATCGTCCTTGAACAACTCGACCGTAAAACCTGGGTGCAACCAAATTTGCTCGTCTTCGGTTTGGCGCAAGCAGCGCGGCTCAGTGCCAAAGTGTTCAGCATGAGGTACCAAATCGTGACCAGTGACATCGTGCAGCACCCAACGCCAAGGCTGCCATCGGCTCATGGAACTCGGCACGCGCTCGCGGCGCATGACAACAGCGACTTGAAGACTAGGACGTTGATTCATGGGGCTGATGTTAGCGGGGCGGCAATGCCCTGTGCTCATCCCCGCCAATTTACGTGTTGGGCTTACAGGTACGGTTGATTTCTTTGCGTAGCGCAGCTTCAGACATTGGCTTAGACACATAACCATCAGCACCTGCAGCTATGAAGCGTTCGCGGTCGCCCGTCATTGCATGGGCCGTCACCATCAGGACCGTGGTGCGAGGCAGTTGGCGCTCAGCTTCGCGCTCGCGCCAAGTTTTCAAGGCTGTCATGCCATCCATCACTGGCATCATGACATCGAGCAGAACCAGATCAAACGTCTCTTTCTCCAAACAGTCCAACGCCTGTTGACCATCGTTGGCCAGCACAAAGTGATGCCCCATGCGCTGCAACATGATTTGCGCCAATTTGCGGTTGATTTCATGGTCTTCCACCAACAAAACAGAAAGTGGACGGATGGATGTTTCTTCACTGTCTAAGGCTGCTGCTGAAACAGCGCCCTCTTGCACCGTCGCTGCAGACACGGACTTTGCTGGAAAGCGAATGGTGAAACACGCGCCCTGCCCCGGTTCACTGTGAGCAGATATGTCGCCCCCCATCAACTGCATCAAGCTGCGTGTGATGGCCAAGCCTAAACCTGTGCCCCCATATGAACGGGTGATCGAACCATCCGCTTGGGTGAAGGGGCTAAATAGCGCGTCTTTTCTCGCATTGTCAAAACCAATCCCCGTGTCAATCACTGACACCTCGATGTCGACCACCCCTTCTTGCGCAGTGGGGCTGACCTTGGATCGAATCGTGACTTGACCTTCATCCGTAAACTTGATGGCGTTACCAATCAAATTGGTCAGCACTTGTCGCATACGCACTGGATCCATCCAAACCAACTCGGGAAGACCGGGATCATTTTCAACCCGCAAACGCACGCCTTTGGCTTGCGCCAATTGCTCGAGTGAACGCGCTGTATGACGAATCAGTTGAGCAGGACACACTGTCAGTTGCTCCAACTCCAAAGCGCCTGCTTCAATTTTGGAAAAGTCCAAGATTTGATTGATGATGTTCAGCAAATGGCTGGCTGAGTCACGCGCCAGCGACAAATACTCTTTTTGTACGTGAGTATCTTCAGTGGTCATGGCTAATTCGGTCATGCCCAAAATACCGTTCATTGGGGTGCGAATTTCATGGCTCATATTGGCCAAAAATTCGCCGCGCATGCGGTTGGCTTGCTCGGCTTTGTTTTTGGCATCCACCAACAAATCTTGCGCATGTTGAATCGCTGTGAAATCTTGCATCACCCCAATGTAGAAATGGACATCATCCACACGGGTTTCGCTGATCGTCACGCGCACAGGAAAAAGCGTCCCTTCCTTACGCATACCCTGCACCACACGGGGTTGGTTCATCAAACGTTTGCGTCCCGTTTGCGCATAAGCATCGAGATAGCCATCATGCGCCGAACGCTCCTGCGGCTGCATCAAGGTGCTGATGTTTTGCCCCAGCAACTCTTGCAGCGTGTAACCAAATATTTCAGCCGTTGCAGCGTTGCATTGAACGATCAGACCTTTGGCATCTGACACCACAATCGCCTCTGGCACAGACGTGAAGATGCTGTTGAGCTTGCTTTCGCTCAGTCGCAACTCTTGCTCGACCAACTGACGATCTGCAATTTCTTGATTCAACCTTTGAATCGCGTCTTTTCGCTGCTCAGACAAATCACGCGTCACCATCAATGACGAACGGATCCGTCGCACTGACAACCAAACCAACATCAAGCCACCCAGCAAAGCCACTAGCAGCACAGCGAAGGTACGGGTCAACACATCGGTCGTCGCTGACTGCCATTGGGACACAGGCAAGATCACTTCCAGCGCCCCACGCACATCACCTACTTTCCAGTCTGTCTTGGGTGAGCCCTGGTAATGGTTGTGGCAATTCACGCAACCGGCGAGCATGCGATCTGCTTGCGCATAGCGCAGCACGCGCTGCCCATTGAGGATTTCCTCGCGAACAAATGGTTTTTCGGGATTGGCCTTGAGATGTCTTAAGGCTTGCGTCTGGAAGTCATCCAGCGAACGCTCAGCAGCGCGCCAAGGAAATGGCAAATCACTGTAAAGCCGCACCTGCGTGCCACCGTCGACTTGCGACATGTAATGTCCAAGTTCAATCGTCAGGGTGGCTGGCAAAGGAAGTGCGTTGTCAATTGCCTTGTAGTCATGCGTGATCACCACGCCTGCTCGCATTGCGCGCGGCATCAACTCTTGTGTGTAAAAGTTGCGAAACTGGGTCACCGACTCAGCATGCTCTTGCGCGCTCTCAGAGGCGTACTGAAAAACAACCCGCTCACTTGACTCGTAGGTGTAAACAACCACCCACATGGAAACAGCCAACAGCGTGCCGCCAATGGCTTGTAGCGGCCAACGCCTGAATGCACGACTGAATCGCTTAAGTGAGTGATTGAGTAAATTCACACCGAATAATATTAATAATTAATAGCTCATTTTAATCTTGGAATAAATACGCATCCGTAAGCATTTACCGCAGCACTTTGCTGACGGCTTTACGACAACGACGAATTTCCTGCATCTCCATGACAGAAAAGCTCAAAAAATTAATATAAATAGACTAAATATAGTCTGGCTCGTTTCTTGCATCGATCCTTCCAAATATTGGAAAGGCAACACATGGCCACGGTTTTATCTACATCGCTGACTCAAACTGTCGACCGGACGATTCCGGCCGCAGCCATTGATATGAGCAAGCTGACAGAGCCAGCACAGCTGGCAAGTCTCAGCGTGAAACAAGTCAGCGCCCTGAGCAGCACTCAGGTAGGACAAATCGCAACCACTGCTATTTCTGGACTCACTGCCGCTCAAGTGCAAGCCCTTTCCACCACGCAAATTGGACAGTTGACCACTGCACAGTTGAGCAACTTGACGCCCGCACAAATCACAGCGCTCAAACCTGCACAAGTCAAACTCCTGGACAGCAGCCAGATTCAGGCTCTCGACACCAATCAAATCAACGCTTTGTCGGCAGCACAAATCAAAGAACTGTCCACACAACAAATTGCCGCGCTCAGTACCGATCAAATCAGCGCACTCGGACGTCCATGGATTGCATCGCTCAGCCCAGCACAGGTCAGTGGACTCAGCACTTCACAAGCCAACGCACTGAGCGAAACACAGCTGACGTACATGACGCCTGTGCAAATTGCTGCCATCGAAACAGCTGACCTACAAGCTATAGATGAGAAATTAGCCAACCTCTCCAAAGCACAAGTCGCAGCACTTAGCACGGCACAAGTCTCTACCATCTTCAGCCTCAACAGCCTGCCCTTCTCTGATGTGCAGCTGTCGGCCCTAACCAGCAAAGCCATTGCCAGCCTAGATGGCACTGACATCAACAAGCTCAGCGCTGACCAAATTACCAATTTGACGGTGGATCAAGCCAAAGGGCTGACCTACACACAGCTGAACGCACTCAATGCCTACAAGCTGCAGGCGATTGAGGCCAAAGACTTTGCCGCCATCAGCGCCAGCACGTTGAAAGACTTGGATGCAGGGCAAATAGACAAACTCTCCAGCCAGCAAATTGCGTCACTCACACCAGCGCAGTTCAAATCGCTGACCACCGCTCAAATCAGTCGACTGACCAGCGAACAGATTCAAGGCCTATCGGCCAACAACTTGAACAGCCTCAGTACCAGTCAAGCAATTGCACTGGGCACAGCTGGCGTGAGCGCACTGACACCTAAGCAAATCACGGCGCTTACCAGCAACGTCATCAAGAACCTCGAAACAACCCAGCTGGCAGAGCTCAGCACCAGCCAAATTCAAGCCTTGACGGCATTCCAAGTCAGCGCCATGACCAGCACGCAATTGAACAGCTTGCAGCCTGAACAAGTTCGCGCCCTGGACGCCACAGACGTTGCTGCACTGAGCGTGAACACACTCAAGTCAATTCAAAACATTGAAGATTTATCTGCAACCCAACTCGGCCGCTTATCGGCGCTGCAGCTCAAATCTTTGTCCACCACACAGCTCAACAGCTTGACATCGGCCCAGGTGCAAAACTTGTCGGCCAAGAACCTTGCCGCCCTGTCTTCAGTGCAAGTTGGCGCATTGACATCTAGCGCACTCAGCGGACTGACTGCAACACAAGTCAGAGACTTATCTGTGAGCACTTTGGCCAGTCTGAGTACCCAACAGCTCGGCGGATTGACCTCTACCCAAACGCAAGCCCTCACCGCAGCACAAGTGCGTGGTTTGTCAACCACGCAGCTCAACAGCTTGCAAGAGACCCAAATACAAGGCATTGATGCCGCTGACATTGCAGGATTAGCAGCCATCACAGTCAAAGCTCTGTCTTCAGAGCAAATCGGGAAACTCAGCAGCAGTCAAGTCGGCGCTTTGACGTTGACGCAATTCAAAGCCTTATCGACTGAACAATTCAGCGCCATCAGCAGCACGCAAATGCAAGGGCTCACGACTGCACAAGTGGCCAGCCTCAGCACTACACAGGCCGCCGCCCTGACCTCAACCCAACTCTCCGGGCTAACCACACAACAGGTCCAAGCCTTGAGCAACGACGCGCTGAACCAACTCGCCACCACGGAACTGTCAGGACTCAACACAGCGCAGCTCCAGGCGCTCACCGCCAACCAAGTCAAGCAACTCAGTGCAGCACAGCTCAATCAGCTGTCTGAGTCGCAGTTGCAAAGCATTGACGCAAGCGACCTCAACACACTGACCACCACCACGGTGTCTACATTGGGCACCTCGCAAATTTCGCAGCTCACCACACAACAGGTCAACGCATTGACCAGCACGCAAGTGGGGGCCTTGGGTACAGCCCAACTGAGCCAACTGTCGTCAACACAAATTCAAAGCCTGTCTGCCGCCAGCATTAGCGCGCTCAGCACAGCACAAGCCAACACTTTGATGAACATCGCTGCCAGCGCCTTCTCGGGCGAGCAGCTCAATGCCATGAGTACCTCAGTTGTGGCCAACCTCAATTCCACCCAATTGAGCAATTTGAGCCAATCACAAATCGAAGCCCTCAGCACCACGCAAATCTCTGCCTTGACGTCCACGCAAGTAGCGCAACTAAGTGCCGAAAAATTGGCCGTGCTGTCTACCTCGCAAATCAAGGCTTTGCAATCCACCGCGGTGGGTGCACTGACTGACAGCCAAATTGGGAGTCTGAGTCGAGTGCAAGTGCAAGCGTTGACGACCGCTCAAGCCAGCGCCATCACATCGACTCAGCTTGGAAAACTGAGCGAAGCACAGCTGCAATCGCTCCAGACCGCGAGTGTGTCGACCTTGTCCAGCACGCAAGTGAACGGTCTATCCGAGCATCAGTTGTGGCTACTCAAAACCGATCAAGTCAGCGCACTGACCACTGACGTGGTCACTAACCTGACCACCGCACGTTTGGCCAGCTTTGACGAAGACCAAATGCAAGCGCTCAGCACTTCTCAGGTGCAATCGCTCACGAGCACACAACTTAACAGCCTGAATGAGTCCAAACTCAAGGCCTTGAGCAACGATGGCATCGCCACACTCAGCACTGCCAAAGTTCAAGCCCTCAGCACCACCAGTGTGAGTTTGCTGGCATCGACCCAAGTGGCGGCTCTGTCCACAACTCAAGTACAAGCTTTGCAGAACGCACAGTTAGAGAGTTTGACAACCGCACAAATCGCTGGCTTGAACGTGAGTGGTCTGTCCACAGCACAAGCTCAGGCGTTGACATCCACACAATTAGGTCAAATCAGCACCAGCCAAGCGGCCACTTTCAATGCGGCGGCCCTCGGCAGCTTGAGCACCGTACAACTCGCTGGCCTGACCGCCACGCAAATCAGCGCGTTGACCAGCACACAAGCCAACGCTTTGACAGACGACCAAGTCAACGGACTGGTTGCTACTTCACAACTGCAGGCGATCAACACCGTCAGCATTCAAGGTTTGAACACGGCCACCGTAGCAGGCATGGCCACCACGCACATCGCTGCTTTGACCAGCAGCCAAGTGGCAGCGTTGACTGAAACGCAAATCCAAGCCTTGGTGACATCGCAAGTGCGCGCTCTGGAAACCACCGATGTGGCAGCCATGACCACCGCACAAATTAATGCTTTGTCAAGCAGTCAAGTAGCTGCGTTGTCGACTTCGGGCATTCAAGCGTTGACCACTGCTCAAGCACTTGCTTTGCGCAACTCGCAAGTAGCTGCGTTGACAACGGATCAAGTCAGGGCACTCGAAACGACAGATTTACAAGCCATGAGCCTGACGCAACTCAAAGCCTTGACGCAAGACCAAGTGTCCAGTTTGTCAACCACCCAATGGGCCGCGCTGAGCACATCCATCACGGCCGATTTGGTGCTCAACAACCGCCGCACCTACCCTTGATGAGCCGACGCATCAAGTCTCTTTAGAGATCTTGATGCTTGGGAATTTGCTGGAAAAGTCTTTGGCTTTCGCAGCAATCTTCACAGCCACTTGGCGGGCCACCGCCTTGTAGATGGCCGCCACTTCGCCATCAGGATCGGCCACCACGGTGGGCTTGCCACTGTCGGCTTGTAGGCGAATTTGCATGTTGAGTGGCAACGCACCTAGGTAGTCCATGCCGTATTGCGCGGCCATCTTTTTGCCGCCGTCGGCGCCAAAGATGTGTTCGATGTGACCGCAATTGGTACACACGTGCACGGCCATGTTCTCCACCAGGCCGAGGATGGGCACGCCCACCTTCTCAAACATCTTGATGCCTTTTTTGGCGTCGAGCAGCGCAATGTCTTGCGGCGTGGTCACGATGACCGAGCCTGTCATGGGCACGCGTTGGCTCAGCGTGAGCTGAATGTCGCCTGTGCCGGGTGGCATGTCCACAATCAAATAGTCCAAGGACTTCCAGTTGGTTTGACGCAGCAACTGTTCCAACGCCTGGGTAGCCATAGGGCCGCGCCAGATCATGGCTTCGTCTTGGTCTACCAAGAAACCAATGGACATGACTTGCACACCGTAGTTCTCGAGTGGGTCCATGGTTTGACCATCGCTGCTCTCAGGGCGCCCCTCAATGCCCATCATCATGGGCTGGCTGGGGCCGTAAATATCGGCATCGAGCAAACCCACGCTGGCACCCTCTGCGGCCAAGGCCAAGGCCAAGTTGACAGCCGTGGTGCTTTTGCCCACACCGCCCTTGCCCGAAGCCACAGCAATGATGTTTTTCACCTGCGGTAGCAAGGCAACGCCACGCTGCGCGGCATGCGCCACGATGTTGACCGTGATGTTGGCCGACACGTTGTCCACGCCAGCCACGCTTTTGGCAGCCGCAATCAGCGCTTTGCGAAAGTCTGCAATTTGGCTTTTGGCTGGGTAGCCCAACACCACATCAAACGACACATCGCCGCCTTGAATTTGCAGGTTTTTCAGCGCTTTGCTGCTCACAAAGTCTTTGCCCGTGTTGGGATCGATCACGGTTTGCAAGGCTGCGGTGAGAGTTTGTTCGTTTAAAGCCATAAGAATTCTTTTACATAAGGATCAATGCGCGCAAGTCTAGCGCGGCCTGCTTGTCCGTTTGAAATGCAGGTCATCCCTGCGACTTGGCGGCTACAAGGGGCTGGGGTAACGCTTGGCGCTGATGAGCTTGCCGTGGGCATCAAACTGCACCAGCACCATGTCACCAGACCCTACATGACTACCCATGTAGTCCAAGATGTTCACATGGTGGGTCACCAGAATCAGGGCTTTGTCCCCTTTGGTTGGGCCTAGCTGGGCCAAACGCTTTTGCAGCCGCTGCGTGTAATCAGCGGCTTCTTGCGATGCTTCGAAAAACGAGCCAATCGCTGGCTCAACCTCGGGCTGTCCATAGCCCAACAAGCTAGCCGTGTCTTTGCATCGACACCAAGGGCTGGTCAAGACCATCGCCGTTTGAATGCCTTGGCGTTTGAGCCATTGCCCCGTGCGCATGGCCTGCTGCCGGCCTTGCGCATCCAAATTGCGCTGCGTGCCGCAATCAGCCAAGCTGTAGCCAGCTGGGTCGCCAATGCCAGGCGCTAAGGCATGACGCATCAACAAAGCATGGTTGGGCAGTTTGAGTTTGTCAGCCAGCTCGCTGGCAGTGGCAGTCATTGCCATGACGGCAAAAGCGGCTGCGACGGCAAGTTGCTTAAAGAGAAAGCCCATCAGCTTTTTCGCGCCACCCAGTAGCTCGCGCCCTCCGCGCCGTATCGCTCGTCATGCGGCACATCGCGGTCTAGCTCAAAAATATCGCCAGGCTGCAAATGTCGTGTTTGACCACTCATGGTCAGCCACATCTCGCCTCGGGTAAGTATGGCGTGCACCGCAAACGGGTGGGTGTGGGTGTCAAGCACGGTGTTGGGCGGCCAGTCGCGCTCAACCACCTCGTCAAAACCATTGGCTGCGGCTTGTTGCTTGAATTGGTCAAAGCTAGGCAAGTTCATGCGCCGAATTGTCGAGGACTAAAATTAGCCCCCTTGTTCTAAAGGTCTTGCCATCTCATGTCTCAGCGCCAGCTATTTGTTACCACCGCTCTGCCCTACGCCAACGGCAACTTCCACATCGGCCACATCATGGAGTACATCCAGGCCGACATCTGGGTGCGTTTCCAGCGAATGCAGGGCCACAAGGTGGATTTCGTGGGTGCAGACGACACACACGGCGCGCCCATCATGATTGCCGCCGAGAAGGCGGGCATCACCCCACAGCAGTTTGTGGCCAACATTGCCGCTGGCCGCAAGCCCTATTTAGACGGCTTCCACATCCAGTTTGACAACTGGCACAGCACCGATGCGCCTGAGAACCACGAGCTGGCTCGCCAGATTTACCGTGACTTGCGCGACATCCCCGAATCACAAGGCGGCTCGCTGATCGAGCGCCGCACGATTGACCAGTTCTTCGACCCCGAGAAGAACATGTTCTTGCCCGACCGCTTCATCAAAGGCGAGTGCCCAAAGTGCCACGCCCACGACCAATACGGCGACAACTGCGAGGTGTGCGGCGCAGTCTACGCGCCTACCGACCTCATCAACCCGTTCTCAGCTTTGTCGGGTGCCAAGCCTGAGCTGAAAAGCTCGGAGCATTTCTTCTTCAAGCTGTCTGACCCACGCTGCGTTGAGTTTTTGGAGGAGTGGACCCAAGACGGCAAGCTGCAACCCGAAGTGGCCAACAAGGTCAAAGAGTGGTTCACCGTGCGCACCAACCCCGATGGCACAACCAGCGAAGGCTTGGGCGACTGGGACATTTCACGCGATGCGCCTTACTTTGGCATCGAAATTCCAGACGCACCGGGTAAATACTTTTATGTGTGGCTCGACGCGCCCGTGGGCTACTTGGCTTCCTTGAAAAACTTGCTCGACAAGCGCGGCGAGAGCTACGACGCCTACATGACCAACCCCGCGCTGGAGCAATACCACTTCATCGGCAAAGACATCGTCACCTTCCACACTTTGTTCTGGCCCGCCATGCTGCACTTCAGCGGCCGCAAAACGCCCAACAACGTGTTTGTGCACGGCTTCCTCACCGTTAACAACGGCGAAAAGATGAGCAAGAGCCGAGGCACAGGCCTTGACCCACTGAAGTACCTCAGCCTCGGCATGAACCCCGAATGGCTGCGCTATTACTTGGCAGCCAAGCTGAACAACAAGAATGAAGACGTGGATTTCAATGCCGACGATTTCATGCAGCGCGTGAACAGCGACATGATTGGCAAGTACGTCAACATCGCTAGCCGCACATCTGGCTTCATCACCAAGAAGTTTGCAGGCCAATTGGCTTCTGGCTATGAGAACAGCTTGCAAGAAATGCAGTTACTCAGCTTGTTTGCCGACACGCTGCCTGGCATTCGCAAAGCCATCGAAGCCCGCGACTATTCCAAAGCACTGCGCGACGTGATGATGCTCACCGACCGCGCCAACGAATATGTCAGTGAACGCGCGCCTTGGGACTTGTCCAAGCACGCAGACAAACAAGACGAGTTGCACACCGTGTGCTCATTTAGCTTAGTCATGTTCAAGCTGCTCACACTTGCGCTCAAGCCCATCCTGCCCGACACAGCGCAAAAGGTAGAACAGTTTTTCAACATCCCGCCTCTCACTTGGGCAGATGCAGAAAACCTGCTCATCACACCCGAAGGCGAGCAAGCTGCAAACCGCATCAACCCAGCCGCCATGATGGGCGGCCACACCATCAACGCTTACCAACACCTCATGCAACGCGTCACCCCAGAACAACTCGAAGCCTTGTTTGAGCCCCCAGCCGTGGTGGAAGAAAAAGTCACGCCCGGTGGCGAAGAAATTGCCCCCACCATCAGCATCGACGACTTTGCGAAGGTGGATTTGCGCATTGCCGAAATCGTCAACTGCGAAGCGGTGGAAGGCTCGACCAAGCTGCTGCGCCTCACGCTCGATGTGGGCGAAGGCAAAACGCGCAATGTGTTCAGCGGCGTGGCCAGCATGTACAAACCGGAAGACCTAAAGGGCAAACTCACCGTGATGGTGGCCAACTTGGCCCCGCGCAAGATGAAGTTTGGCGTGAGTGAAGGCATGGTGCTCGCCGCCAGCCACGCCGACGAAAAGGCCGAGCCCGGCATTTATGTGTTGCATCCATGGCCCGGCGCAAAACCCGGTATGCGCATCCATTAATTGGGTTCTGACCCCAATTAGTTTTATGTTCAAACCCAATCTTGTCAGAGCGCTTCAAGGCTACACACGCCAACGCTTTTACCAAGATGTGGGAGCGGGCATCACGGTGGGCGTGGTGGCGTTGCCGCTGGCCATGGCGTTTGCCATTGCGTCGGGGCTCAAGCCTGAGGCAGGGTTGTTCACCGCCATCATTGCGGGCTTTTTGATTTCTGCTTTGGGCGGCAGCCGCGTACAGATTGGCGGGCCTGCAGGCGCGTTCATCGTCATCGTCTATGGCATCTTGGAACGCTACGGTTTGGCCAACCTCATCATCGCCACCGCCATGTCGGGCGTGATGTTGTTTGCCATGGGCCTGCTGCGTTTGGGCACGCTGATTCGCTTCATTCCCGTGGCGGTGGTGATTGGATTTACCAACGGCATTGCCGTACTCATCATGGTGTCGCAACTCAAAGACTTCTTTGGCTTGCAAGTCAAAGCCATGCCGGCTGATTTCTTTGGCATCTTACGCACGCTGGGCGAGCACATCGCCCACTACAACGGCGAGGCTTTAGGCTTGGCCTTGGTGTGTTTGACCATCTTGGCGTTTTGGCAATTGGTCCTACCGCGCTTGGCTAGCACCATGCCTAGCACCAAAAGTTTTTCCACCATCCCCGGCTCTATCGTGGTGTTGGTGGGTGCAACCGTCGCCGCCAAGATGATGGGGCTCGACGTAGAAACCATCGCCTCTCGCTTTGGCAGCATCCCCAACAACTTGCCCGATTTTGCATGGCCCGAGTTCAGCTGGGAAACCGCGAAGTTCTTGCTCATTCCTGCCACCACCTTGGCCCTGTTGGGCTCGATTGAATCGCTCTTGTGCGCCCGCATTGCCGACCAAATGATGGCCGATGGCCCCTACGGCGACCGCCACGATGCCAACCAAGAGCTGATGGCGCAAGGCATTGCCAACCTCGTCACACCCTTCTTCGGCGGCATGCCCGCCACCGGCACGATTGCCCGCACCGTCACCAATGTGAAGAATGGGGGTAACAGCCCCGTGGCCGGTATCGTGCATGCCGTCACCTTATTGCTGATCATGCTCGTAGCCGCCCCCTTAGCTGGCGATGTGCCGTTGGCAGCGCTCTCGGCCATTCTGATGTTTGTGGCTTGGAACATGGGCGAATGGCGTGAGTTTGTGCACCTGCGCCAGTTCCGCATGACCTACCGCGTCACCTTGCTGCTGGTGTTCGCCCTCACCGTCATCGTCGATTTGACGGTGGCTGTGGAGGTAGGCCTGATGGCTGCATGTTTAACCTTTATTTACCGCATCTCTAGCCTCAGCCGTGCCGAACAAGTGCAGCCCGACACCCACCCTGAATTGGCTGGCCACGAAGCCAAGGTGCAAGCCCACCGCTTGTATGGCGCGCTGTTCTTTGGCGCGGTCAAGCTGGTGGAAGACATGGAAGAACACCTGCCCGAGCAAGCCTTGGTGCTGGACCTGAAAAACCTCATCTACATCGATACCTCGGGCGCTGACGCGCTCATGGCCTTGGCCCGCAGTTGCCGCAAAAAACAGATTCGCCTGATTCTGTGCGGCGTGGACCACCAGCCTTTAGAAATGATGCAGCGCTGCGGCCTCTACGCCCAGCTGCCGGAACATGACTTGCGCCCCGATTTGGGCCAAGGTTTGGCCGCAGCCCTCGGTCGTTAAAATCTTCACAATCTCAAGATATTCCTAGGAAACCCACCATGTCGATTTTTCAGCGTGACCACTACACCTCCGACGCCACTCAGTTCATCGAGTCGCTCAAGGCCAAAAACCCTCAGCTCGAAAAAGCCCAACGCGATGGCCGTGCCCTGCTGTGGGACAAGCATGTGAACACCGAAATCCAGCAAGACTTGCAAGCTGGCCGCGTGGCGCAAAAGCCGTACGTTTACCAAACTAATGCGTAAGACCTTCGGTCTGGCTTAAACCTCCGTGCATCCTGCCGACCCCACCCTGCCTAACGACGAGGCACACCTTGCCTCGGCCATGCCAGAGGTGATTGACAACGTGGCCGTGGCCCGCCTGTATGGCGAGCCGCTGTTTGCCATGCCGCAGGATTTGTACATCCCGCCAGATGCGCTCGAAGTTTTCCTCGAGGCCTTCCAGGGCCCGTTGGATTTGCTGCTGTATCTCATCCGCAAGCAAAACTTCAACATCCTCGACATCCCCATGGCCGCGCTCACGCGCCAGTACCTGAGCTATGTCGACGAGATTCGCAGCCGCAACCTCGAGCTTGCCGCCGAATACCTGCTGATGGCCGCCATGCTGATTGAAATCAAATCACGCATGTTGCTGCCGCCCAAGAAGGTGGCCGAAGGCCAAGAACCCGAAGACCCACGCGCCGAGCTGGTGCGCCGCTTGCTCGAATACGAGCAAATGAAACTCGCCGCCGCCACGCTCAACGAAGTGCCGCAGTTTGGCCGCGACTTCTTGCGCGCTCAGGTTTACATCGAACAATCGCTGCAACCGCGCTTTCCTGAGGTGCATGTGGTGGAGTTGCAGCAAGCATGGGCCGACATCTTGAAGCGTGCCAAGCTGGTGCAGCACCACAAAATCAGCCGCGAAGAGCTGTCGGTGCGTGAGCACATGAGCATCGTGTTGAAAAAGCTCCAAGGCCAACGCTTTGTCGAATTTGAAAAACTCTTTGACCCCGCGCAAGGCGTGCCTGTTTTGGTGGTCACCTTCATCGCCCTGCTGGAGCTGGGCAAGGAAACCCTGATTGAAATCACGCAGGCCGAGGCTTTTGCCCCGATTTACGTGCGTTTGGCCTACACGCCAACGTAAAGACCCACGTAAACTCCACATCCTCTAGGCAACACAGGACTGGCTTTGCGCCACACACGTTCTATGAGCAACCCCAACGCTTCGCCCTACGGCACACTGCCCCCCGCGTCCCCCGTGGCGGCACGCAAACCCATCAGCCTGCCCCGCTTGCACGACATGCGTGCGCGTGGCGAAAAAATCACCATGCTCACCGCCTACGACGCCACATTTGCCGCTGTGGCGGATGCCGCTGGCGTGGAGTGCATTTTGGTAGGCGACTCGCTCGGCATGGTCTGCCAAGGCCTGGCCAGCACCGTGGGCGTGACGCTTGAGACCATGCGCTACCACGTCGAAAGCGTCGCCCGTGGCATTCGCCGCGTGCAAGGCACAGCTTGGATCATTGGCGACCTGCCCTTTGGCAGCTACCAAGAGTCCAAAGAGCAAGCCCTACGCAGCGCCACGGTTTTGATGCAAGCGGGCGCTCACATGGTTAAGCTCGAAGGCGGTGGCTGGACCACCGACATCGTGCATTTTTTGGTCGAACGCGGCATTCCGGTCTGCGCGCATTTGGGCCTCACCCCCCAAACCGTGCACGCCTTGGGCGGCTACCGCGTGCAAGGCCGTGGCGATTCGGCTGACAAGCTGCGCCAAGAAGCCTTGGCCTTGCAAAACGCAGGCGCCAGCATGTTGGTGCTGGAAATGGTGCCCGAACCTTTGTCCACTGCCCTCACCCAAGAGCTGCCCACCTGCCACACCATCGGCATTGGTGCGGGCAACGGCACGGCGGGCCAAGTGCTGGTCATGCACGACATGCTGGGCGTCAACTTGGGCAAAAACCCCAAGTTCGTGCACAACTTTATGGAAGGCCAAAGCAGCGTGCTGGCCGCCATGAGCGCCTACGTGACCGCCGTGAAAAACGGCACTTTCCCCGACAACGCCAAACACGCTTGGGCTTGATCAAGCCCTAACGCCCAAGACACTTTTTTCGTTTCATGCAAATCGTTCACACCCTCGCGGATCTGCGCCGCGCTCTCCACGGCGCCAGCCTGCGCGCCTTTGTGCCGACCATGGGCAACCTGCACGAAGGTCACCTCGACCTCATGCGCTTGGCCCGTGCCGAGGCTGACCGCCGCAGTCCGCAAGGCGCCAAAACCGTGGCCAGCATCTTTGTGAACCGCCTGCAATTTGGCCCCAACGAAGACTTTGACACCTACCCCCGCACCCTCGAAAACGACTGTGCTTTGCTCGCAGCCAACGGCTGCGACGTGGTGTTTGCCCCATCTGAAAAAGACCTCTACCCCGAGCCCCAAGGCTTCAAGGTGCACCCCCCCGCCGAGCTGGCCGACATTTTGGAAGGCGCGTTTCGCCCCGGCTTTTTTGTGGGCGTGAGCACTGTGGTGCACAAACTTTTCAACATCGTGCAGCCCGACGTGGCGGTGTTTGGCAAGAAAGACTACCAACAACTCATGGTCATTCGCCGCATGGTGCAGCAAATGGCGCTGCCCATCGAGATCATCGGCAGCGAAACCCGCCGCGCCGATGACGGCTTGGCCTTGAGCTCGCGCAACGGCTACCTCAGCACCGAAGAACGCGCCGAGGCCGTGCAACTGTCGATGGCTTTAAAAGGCTTGGCTGCTGCGGTTCGTGCTGGCAATGCCGCCGGTGCGCTAGACGTCACCGCCGCCGAAGCCGCTGCCATGGACGCCCTGCGCCAACGAGGATGGGCCCCCGACTACATCACCCTGCGCCGCCAGCACGACCTATCGCCCGTCACAGGCCCCTGCGCCGAGCCGCTGGTGGTGTTGGGTGCGGCTAAGCTGGGTAAGACGCGGTTGATTGATAACTTGGAAGTTTGAGGCTACTTCTTTAGCGTCTCACGCTCTTGACGGTATCGGTCGTAATTGGGTAACGCCTTATCGTCCTGCCCCGTGCCCGCCGATTTGGCACGTTGATTGGCGCGAATGCCTTCGTAAAACGATTGCTCGCTCACCACGCCGCAGGCGCTGAGCAGGCAGCACAACGCTAAGGCTGCATACTTCATAAGAAACTTATTCGCCTTTAGCGCCACGGCCCATCAGCACAGCCACTGCTTGAGCTGGCGTGATACCACCGTCTAACAGCGCAACCACCGCTTGCGCAATGGGCATGTCCACGCCCAAATGCTGCGCACGCTGCACCACAGTGCGTGCGCAATACACGCCTTCGGCCACATGCCCCAGTGAATCAACAGCTTGCTGCAGCGTCATGCCTTGAGCCAAGGCGAGGCCCACTTTGCGGTTGCGGCTCAGATCACCCGTAGAGGTGAGCACCAAGTCGCCCAAACCAGACAGGCCCATGAAGGTTTCAGTCTTAGCGCCCAGTGCCACGCCTAGGCGGGTGATTTCGGCCAAGCCTCGTGTGATGAGTGCAGCACGGGCGTTGAGGCCCAGCTGCAAACCATCACACAAACCAGTGGCGATGGCCAACACGTTTTTCACCGCGCCGCCGACTTCCACGCCCACGATGTCGTCGTTGGCGTACACGCGCAGGCTGTTGTTGTGAAAGGCTTGCACCATGGCGTCGCGCACTGCAGCGTCGCTGCTGGCGGCCACCAAGGCGGTGGGCATGCCGCGTGCCACTTCTTGCGCAAAGCTGGGGCCGCTCAAAGCGCCGCCACGCAAGGCTGGGGCCACTTGGGCTTGCACTTCGTGCGCCATGAAGCCATCGCCCAAGGACACGGCTTCAAAACCTTTGCACAACCAAGCCACAGGCACGCTGCTGCCCAAGATGGGCGCGAGCTGCGTAAGCATGCCGCGCAGGCTGCTCATGGGTGAGCCGATGACGACCAAATCTTGCTCGGCCAACCAAGGGCCGAGGGCGGCTGAGGACACTTGCACGCCTGCAGTGAAGGGCAGCTCAGGCAAGTAGCGCGTGTTCACACGCTCGGCTTGCATGGCTTGGGCTTGCGACACATCGCGCGCCCACAGCGTGACGCTGTGTTTCGCGCCCGCGTTGATGGCCAACGCTGTGCCCCACGCCCCTGCACCTAAAACGGCAATCTTCATGTCGACAGCCTTAAGGCAGATTTACTGAACGGAAGCAGCGGCTTGTTGCTGCTGTTGTTCGTACATGGCTTGGAAGTTGATTTCAGCCAAGTGCACAGGTGGGAAGCCTGCACGTTGAATCACGTCAGCCACGTTGCCACGCAGGTAGGGGTAGACGATTTGTGGGCAAGCAATGCCAATGACTGGGCCCAATTGGTCTTCGGGCAAATTGCGGATTTCAAAAATACCGGCTTGCTTGGCTTCCACCAAAAACACCACTTTGTCTTGGATCTTGGTGGTCACCGTGGCGGTCACGCTCACTTCGGTGATGCCGTCAGCCACTTGTTCCATGCCCACGGCGAGTTGGATGTCCACCGAGGGTTGCTCGGTGCTAGTGAGGATGGCGGGAGAGTTGGGTTGCTCCAAAGACAGGTCTTTCAAATAGACGCGTTGAATTTGAAACACGGGTGTGGCTTGTTCTTCTGACATGAGTTTTTCCTAAAACAAAAAAGCCCGCATCGGCAATACCGAAGCGGGCAGCAAATCGGGATGGCTGAATTATGTCAGCTCACGATTGCAAGAGAGGCACC
>JACCDS011131814.1_pt1 | contig 60119 bp, 52 predicted proteins | sample 7446441 | NCBI WGS metagenome assembly JACCDS01 (sample SAMN15323445, study PRJNA562643) | freshwater metagenome | isolation source: river surface water | place: USA:Blue River Watershed | collected 2017-08-17
AAAGCTTTCGGCCAAGCGCTGGCGCAGCGCATCGCGGGCACTGCCTTTCACTTTTTCGTCTTCTTCCGAGCGGACTTTGATGCGGTCCACCACCACGTCAATGTTGTGCTTTTCGGTCTTTTTGAGGCTGGGCAGGTTCTCCACTTCGACGATGTGCCCGTTGATGCGAAAGCGCACGTAGCCCAGCGCCTGCATTTGCTCAAAAACTTTTTCGAACTCGCCTTTTTTCTCGCGCGCGATGGGCGCCAAGATCATCAGCTTGGTGTCCTCGGGCAAGGCCAGCACGGCATCGACCATTTGGCTCACGGTTTGGGCTTGCAGCGCCAAATTGTGGTCGGGGCAATAGGGGGTGCCGGCGCGCGCGTAAAGCAGGCGCAGATAGTCGTGAATTTCGGTGACGGTGCCCACCGTCGAGCGCGGGTTGTGGCTGGTGGCTTTTTGCTCGATGCTGATGGCGGGCGACAGGCCTTCGATCAGGTCAACATCGGGTTTGTCCATCAGTTGCAAAAACTGCCGCGCATAGGCCGACAAACTCTCCACATAACGGCGCTGGCCTTCGGCATACAGTGTGTCAAAAGCCAAGCTGGATTTGCCCGAACCCGACAGCCCGGTGATCACCACCAGCTGGTTGCGCGGAATGTCGAGGTCGATGTTTTTCAGGTTGTGGGTGCGCGCGCCCCGCACGCTGATGTGCGATTGCCGCAGGGCCGCTGCCAAATACCGCGCGTCTTGGGGTTCTTCGGGCAAAAGAGGAGAGTCAACTGGGTTCACGGTGGGCGGCCAAATCAGCAAAACCTTTGATTATCCCCGTCGGCGCTGTTGGGAGTCCAGGCGCTTGTTCAATCGGGGACAATCCCCCTTTTTCCGATCTCTTTTTCTGATCTTTCTTTTTGGCTGTTCTGTGTGACCGAATCCCCCGATAAGCAAGCTGCTCTTGCCTCGCTTGCCATGACCCCAACCGAGTGGCGCGCCAGCACGTCTTTGGCTGGCATTTTTGCCTTGCGCATGCTGGGTTTGTTTTTGGTGTTACCCGTGTTTGCCCTCGAGGCACGCAAATACCCCGGTGGCGATGACCCGGCTTTGCTGGGTTTGGCCATGGGCATTTATGGCTTGACGCAAGGGGTTTTGCAGTTGCCGTTTGGCATGGCGTCGGACAAGTTTGGCCGCAAACGCGTGATCGTGTTGGGTCTCATTATTTTTGCTTTGGGCAGTTTTTGGGCCGCCGCAGCGACCGATTTGACGGGCTTGCTGTGGGGCCGCAGTTTGCAAGGGGCCGGGGCGGTGTCGGCCGCGGTGACCGCCTTGCTGGCCGATTTGACCCGCGATGAGGTTCGCACCAAAGCCATGGCCATGGTGGGCGCCAGCATTGGCCTGATGTTTGCCCTGTCCTTGGTGGCCGCACCTGCGCTGGCCTCGGTGGTGGGCTTGTCGGGCCTGTTTGTCTTGACCGGGGTGTTGGCCTTGCTGGGCATTGCCGTGGTGATTTGGGGTGCACCTCCAGCGCCGGCCCAAATGAAAGACGCGGCTCGGGGCGGCTTACGCGATGTGTTGCGGCATGCGGGCTTGATGCGGCTTAATTTTGGGGTGTTTGTGCTGCATGCGGTGCAATTGGCCATGTGGGTCGCCGTGCCCGCCATGTTGGTGCAGGCTGGTTTGCCCAAACAGGCCCATTGGCAGGTGTATTTGCCTGCGGTGTTGGGTTCTTTTGTTTTGATGGGCGGGGTCTTTGCCATGGAGCGGCGCGGCCACCTGAAAAAAGTGTTTTTAGCCGCCATTGCCGTGATTGCGCTGGTCCAAGTGGGTTTGCTGGTGGCCTCAACCGGTACCACCAGTGTGATGGCGATGGCGGGACTTTTGTTTGCATTTTTCTGTGGCTTCAATGTGCTGGAGGCGACCCAGCCCAGCATGGCCTCTCGCATGGCGCCCACTGCTGTGCGGGGCACCGCCTTGGGCATTTACAACACCTTGCAGTCATTGGGCTTCTTCGTGGGTGGTTGGCTGGGCGGATGGTTGGTCAAAAATTGGGGCAGTCCGGCCTTGTTTGCTTGCTGCGCGGTGGCCATGTGGGTGTGGTGGTTTGTGGCCTTGCCCATGCAAGCACCGGGGCGTGCGCCTGCCGTTCAAGCGGGCGTCTAAAAGCCGCATAATCTGAGTCTTATCGAGGAGTTTTCATGGCATCCGTCAACAAAGTCATCATCGTCGGCAACTTGGGCCGCGATCCCGAAACCCGCTACCTGCCCTCGGGCGATGCTGTGAGCAACATCAACGTGGCCACCACCGACCGCTACAAAGACAAAGCGACCGGCGAAATGAAGGAAGCCACCGAATGGCACCGCATCAGCTTCTTTGGCAAATTGGCTGAAATTGCCGGCCAATACCTGAAAAAAGGCAGCCAGGTGTATGTGGAAGGCAGCTTGCGCACCCGCAAGTACACCGACAAAGATGGCATCGAAAAATTTGCCACCGAAATCCGTGGCGAGACCATGCAAATGTTGGGTGGACGTCAAGGCATGGGCGGCCCTGCTGACGAAGGCTCGGGTGGCGGTTACGCGCCACGCCAAGCGGCCCCCGCGCAACGCCCAGCATCGGCTCCCGCTCAGCGTCCGGCCGCTGCCGCCAAACCTGCCGCCAGCAGTTTTGACGACATGGACGACGACATCCCGTTTTGAGCGTTCTGACATTTTCAAAATCCAGCCCACCGCACCCGTGCCGTGGGCTTTTTTCATGGCTAATTCATTCACAATGTGCTTATGAACGAAATGAATGCCCGTTACCTGCCACTGGACGATGAACAGCGGCGCCAACTTCACAACGAGGTCCATGCCCGGCCTTCGGCTCGGGTGCGCTTGCCCGCGTTGGTGGTGTATGTGGCCGTGCTCAATGAGGGCATTGGTCGCGAGCAAGAGTGGGCGCACCTGAAGCGCTTGCCGGGCCATGCTGACTTGGCGCTGGAACGGCTGAATGGCAATTTTTTGCGCTTGCGCTGCGATGGCTACACCGTCAAGTGGGAGCGGCACACCGAGTTCACCCGCTACTCGATTGTTCAGGCCTTGCCAGCGCACGCCGGCTTGGGCGCCACCTCGCCCGAGTTGGCCTCGCATTTGGTGACCGGCACCGACTGGTTGCGCAACATTCCCGGCAAGACCGTGGCGGCCGTTCATTTGGGCATGCTGATGGCAGAGCCCAACGAGCCCAACCCCGTGGCGTTGGCGCAGGCTTGGTTGGGCGAGGGCGCGGTGGTCGGTTCGCGCATGGGCAACACCACCGAAGGCTTGCCGCACTCCAGCGTGTTGACCCATTTCAGAATGGGCGAGGACGGCTTTGAGCGCATCTTGGTGCTGGCCCCAGCCGACACCAGCGAAGCCCGCGCAGGGCGCATTTCGCAACGTTTGCTCGAGTTAGAAACCTACCGCTTGATGGCTTTGCGGGGTTTGCCGGTGGCCAAATCGTTGTCGCCTGTGTTGTCGCAAGCCGAGGCACAGTTGGCCGACATCACGGCCCGACTGGAGAGCAAGGGCGACAGCGACCAGGCCCTGCTGGATGTGCTGGTGTCGTTGGCGGCACGCATCGAGCGGGCCACGGCAGAACATGGTTATCGATTTTCTGCGACGCGCGCTTATGACACCTTGGTCAGGCAGCGCATTGCAGAGTTGCGCGAGCGGCCCATTGCGGGCACCCAAACCGTGGGCGAGTTCATGCAGCGGCGTTTGTCACCGGCCATGGCCACCGTTGAGGCCACGGCGCAGCGCTTGGCATCGTTGTCTGAGCGGGTGTCGCGCACCAGTGCGTTGCTGCGCACACGGGTGGACATTGCCACCGAAAGTCAAAATCAGGTGTTGCTCGAAAAGCTCACGCGCGGACAAGAATTGCAGCTCAAGCTGCAGACCACGGTGGAAGGGCTGTCCATTGCCGCGATCTCGTATTACGTGGTGAGTTTGGTGCTTTATGGCGCCAAAGCTTTGAACAATCTGGGGTGGTCCATGCACCCCGAAGCCGTGGCCGGCTTGTCCATTCCGCTGGTGCTGTGGGGGGTTTGGCGACTGACCCGCCGTGTGCACGAAAAATTGCACCAATCGGAGCCTTGAACCCATGGAGTTGCGGCAACTGCGCTATTTTGTGAAGGTGGTGGAGGTGGGCAGCATCAGCCGTGCGGCCATGGACCTTGATTTGGTGCAGTCGGCCCTGAGCCAGCAAATCACCCGGCTTGAGAGCGAGTTGTCGACGCGCTTGTTGCAGCGCACGCCACAAGGCGTGACGCCCACCGAGGCGGGCGTGGCCTTTTTTAGAGAAGCGCAACTGACCTTGCGGCACGCCGAGCAAGCGGTGCGATCTGCCCAGCAGTCCAGGCTCACGGGCACGGTCAGTGTGGGTTTGGCTCCGACCACAGCGGCGGTGTTGGGTTTGCCCTTGATGCAGGCCATGCGCGAGCGTTATCCCGATGTGCGCTTGCACATGGTGGAGAGTTTGTCCGGCCATTTGTCGGCCATGCTAAACGCTCGGCAATTGGATTTGGCCATCTTGTTTGATTCGCCGATTCGCGCCAGCCAACACCTTCAAACTGCCCGCCGTTGGCGTGTGATGCCCCTGATTGAAGAAGATATTTTTTTGATCGCGGCGCGGCAAACCCGCAAGAAATCGGCACCTGAGAGTTTGCGCATGGCGCAGCTGAAAGACGAGCCCTTGATCTTGCCCACCGGGCCGCACGGTTTGCGCAGCACGCTGAACGCGGCGTTTGCCAGAGCCAACATCACCCCGCAGGTGACGCTGGAGATCGACTCACTGGCCATGTTGATGGACGCCGTGCGCTCGGGTTTGGGCGGCACCTTGCAGCCTTGGGCGGCCGTCGCCCGCATGAGCCAAGAGCGAGAGTCTTTGTACATGGCCCGCATCACCGACCACCAGGTGACGCGCGTGAACTTGCTGTGTGGTTTGTCAGACGACGAGTTGTCGCCTGCCGCTTTGGCCACCCGGGTGGTGATGGCCGATTGTGTGCGGGGCTTGGTGCAAAGCGGCGCTTGGCAAGGCGTGAGCATCAGCCTGCCCGCGTCCTGAGTCGGTGTGTTGTTGGGGTATCACAAAAAATGATGCCCCCATGCTCAGCCCCTGCTGTACGGTGGGCCAATGCGTGTCTAAAGTGTGGGTTTTCTGATCACGACAAAGGAGACCCCACATGGACTTGCAACTCAAAGACAAAACCGCACTCGTGACCGGTGCCAGCGTGGGCATTGGCCGTGGCATTGCCAAGGCGCTGGCCGCTGAAGGCGTGCGGGTCGCCGTATCGGCCCGCCGCGTGGACAAACTCAAAGAGTTGTCCGACGAGATCGTGGCCGCAGGCGGGCTCCAGCCCGTCATCATCGAGTCTGACCTGTATGCCGAAGACGCTGCCGCCAAGTTGTCGCAAGCGGCTGTGGCTGGTTTGGGGCATGTGGACATTTTGGTCAACAACGCCGGGGGTTCGCGCAGTTTCAAAGACCTGCATGTCAGCGAAGAGGCCTGGCAAGAAGCCATCACGCTGAACTTTCATCGCCCACGCCAAGTGGCCGATGCACTGATCGACCAAATGATTGCGCGCAAGTGGGGTCGCATCATCAACATCACAGGTAAGAGCGAGCCCGAGCACACCAATGGTGCTTTTTGCGCCAAAGCCGGCATTCACAGCTGGGCCAAAGGCTTGTCGCGCATGGTGGGCAAGCACGGCGTGACGGTGAATTGCGTGCCACCTGGCCGCATTCACTCCGAGCAAATTTTCCGCAACTACACCCCTGAATACCGTCAGTGGCAATGCGAAAACGAAATCCCGATGGGCCGCTATGGTGAGCCCGAAGACATGGCCAACTTGGTCACCTTCTTGGCATCGCCTTTGGCCAGCTACATCACCGGCGCTGTTATTCCGGTGGATGGTGGCCTGCGTAAGTACCAATTCTGAAGTGGCGTGCCTTCTGGCATATTGAAACTTTTAAAACCAAAGGAGACATCGATGAAAAATAACGCGCGTCGCTGGATGCTGGGCACCTGCCTGACCTTGGCTGCATCCGCCCTTTTGCCCGCTGTTGCACACGCCCAGTCGGCACCTTGGCCCAGCAAAGCCATTCGGTTTGTGGTGCCGTTTGCACCCGGGGGCACCAGCGAAATTGTGGCCCGCTCGGTGGCCGCTGAGTTGACTAAACAACTGGGCCAAAGTGTGTATGTGGAAAACAAGCCCGGTGGCGCTGGCGTGACGGCCATGCAGGATGTGGCCAAGGCTGCGCCCGATGGCTACACACTCATCCTCACGCACGTGGGCACCATGGCGGTGAACCCCTACATGCTGAAAAGCCAGCCGTACGACGTGAACAAAGACTTTTTGCCCGTCACGCTGTTGGCCAAAGTGCCCAACGTGTTCGTGATTCACCCCGACGTCCCCGCTAAAAACTTCAAAGAGTTTGTGGAATACGCCAAAGCCAATCCTGGCAAGCTGAACTATGGCTCTGCGGGCAACGCCAGTGCAGGCCACCTCGCCATGGAGTACCTCAAGCTGGTGAGCGGCATGTACATCACGCACATTCCTTACCGGGGCACGGGCCCACAACTGACCGACTTGTTGGCCGGTCGCACGCAAGCCTCGTCAGCCGGTATGCCGGCGTTGGGTGCGCACATTCGCAGTGGCAAGTTGCGCGCGATTGCCGTGGGCACACAGCAGCGCATTGCGGCCATGCCCGATGTACCAACCGTGGCCGAGTTGGGTTTCAAAGACTTTGAAACCTCGCAGTGGTATGGCATCCATGTCCCCGCTGGCACGCCGCCTGAGATCGTCAAGCGCTTGCAAGAGGAGTCGCTGAAGGCGCTCAAATCCAGCGCCGTGACCGAGCGTTTTGCGACCGACAACGCGGTTGGTGGTGGTGGCCCTGCCAGTGAGTACGCGGCCTTCATCAAGAACGAGCAGCGCATTTGGAGTGACATCGTCAAGCGCGCAGGCATCAAACCCGATTGAGGTGGGTGATTTTTTCGGCGTGAATTCGGAGTGAGCATGGCCTTGGATGTTTTGGTGATCGGTGGCGGCAACGCCGCCTTGTGCGCTGCCCTCATGGCGCGCGAAGCCGGGGCCAGTGTTCGCGTCCTTGAGTCTGCACCCAAGGCGTGGCGGGGTGGCAATTCAAGCCACACCCGCAACTTGCGCTGCATGCACGATGCGCCGCAAGATGTGTTGGTGGACGCCTATCCCGAAGAAGAGTTTTGGCAAGACTTGCTCAAGGTGACCGGTGGTTTGACCGACGAGCATTTGGCGCGCTTGGTGATTCGGCACTCGGCCACTTGCCGGCCTTGGATGGTCAAGCATGGGGTGCGTTTTCAGCCCTCGTTGTCCGGGGCATTGCACACGGCGCGCACCAATGCTTTTTTTATGGGGGGTGGCAAAGCCCTCATGAATGCCTACTACCGCAGTGCTCAAAATTTGGGCGTTCAGATCGACTACAACGCCGAGGTCGATCAAGTTGAGTTGGACCAAGGCCAGTTTGTTGCTGCGTGGGTGAACCACAAGCTGCCCGATGGGTCTGTGCGCCGCGAGCGCATAGCGGCCAAGGCCTGTGTTTTGGCGGCCGGTGGGTTTGAGTCCAACCGGGAGTGGTTGCGCGAGGCTTGGGGGCAAAACGAGCGGGGTGAATACCCGGCTGACCAGTTTTTGATTCGCGGCACGCGCTACAACCAAGGGGTGTTGCTCAAGCACCTGTTGGCCCAAGGTGCAGACCGCATTGGCGACCCGACACAGGCGCACATGGTGGCCATTGATGCGCGTGCGCCGTTGTACGACGGTGGCATTTGCACGCGCATTGACTGCGTTTCTTTGGGTGTGGTGGTGAACCGCGAAGCCCGTCGCTTTTATGACGAGGGCGAAGATTTTTGGCCCAAACGCTATGCCATCTGGGGCCGCTTGGTGGCCCAGCAGCCGGGGCAGGTGGCTTACTCCATCATCGATGCGAAGGCCATCGGGCGCTTCATGCCACCCGTTTTTGAAGGCACGCAAGCCAACAGCCTGCCCGAATTGGCCCGCAAATTGGGGCTGGACGAGACCGTCTTCATGCAAACCCTGAACGATTACAACCAAGCATGCCGAATGGGCACGTTTGATCACACTGCGCTGGACGATTGCCACACCGAAGGCGTGACCCCGGCCAAAACCCATTGGGCGCGGCCGATTGATACCGGCCCGTTTTATGCCTATGCGGTGCGTCCTGGCGTGACCTTCACCTATTTGGGACTGAAAACCGATGAGACCGCAGCGGTGCACTTCAACCAAGTGCCCAGCCCCAACTTGTTTGTGGCGGGCGAAATGATGGCCGGCAACGTGCTGGGCAAGGGCTACACCGCGGGCGTGGGCATGACCATTGGCACCGCCTTTGGCCGCATTGCAGGCACACAGGCAGCGCATGCCGCATTGAAGCAAGGACTTGGCCATGCAATCGCTTGATTCACTGACGCAACAAGCGAGAGCGTTGGCCCAAGGCGAGCTGACCGCGCCCGAGGCCGAAGTGTCTCGCCAGATGCACATTTGCAATGGCTGCCGTTATTGCGAAGGCTTTTGCGCGGTTTTTCCGGCGATGACCCGCCGCCTTGAATTTGGCAAGGCCGACATCCACTACATGGCCAACTTGTGCCACAACTGCGGGGCTTGCTTGCACGCGTGCCAGTACGCGCCGCCGCACGAATTCGCCATCAATGTGCCGCAAGCCATGGCACAAGTGCGTGGCCAAACCTATGCCGACTACGCCTGGCCCCCCGCATGGGGCCGCCTTTACCAGCGCAACGGTTTGACCGTGTCGCTGGCGCTGGCGCTGGGCTTGGGCTGGTTTTTGGCTTTGGCCATGTTGAAGCAAGGCACGCTCTGGGGCGCACCTGTTGCGGGTGGTTTTTATGCGGTGTTTCCGCACAACCTGATGGTCAGTTTGTTTGCGCCGATTTTTCTTTTTGCCGTGTTGTCGTTGGGCTTGGGCGTGCAACGCTTTTGGCGCGAAATCACACCTGCCACCAGTGGCGCAGCTTTGAGCACGCCTGCCGCCGTTGAAGCCACCGATGCGGCTTTGCGCCTGAAGTATCTGGACGGTGGACATGGTGAAGGCTGCCACAACGAAGACGATGCCTGGACGCATGCGCGCAGGCGTTTTCACCACCTGACTTTTTACGGATTTATGTTGTGTTTTGCGGCCACCAGTGTGGCCACGCTCTACCACTACCTGCTGGGATGGCCTGCACCCTACGCGTTGCCCAGTTTGCCCAAATTGTTGGGCGTGGTGGGGGGCGTCAGTTTGCTGGTGGGGGCCTGTGGTTTGGCTTGGCTGAATTTGCGGCGGCATCCAGAGCATGGTGACAGCGCACAAAAACCGATGGACTTGGGCTTCATTGCGCTGTTGGCACTGATCAGTGCCAGTGGTTTGTTGCTCTGGTTGTTGGGCAGTACAGCGGCCATGCCCTTGATGCTGGCGATTCACTTGGGCGCGGTGATGGCCCTGTTTTTGACCTTGCCCTATGGCAAGTTTGCACACGGTATTTTTCGCACGGCAGCGTTGTTGCGTTTTGCGGTCGAAAAGCGCGAGCCCAACCGCTTGGGCCTCGGCGGCGAGTAAGCCCGGGCGGCGAGTGTTTGCGCCTAGGCTTGGGCCAGCGTGGGCGCCGAGTGGATCACGCCGCCACCCAAACACACCTCACCGTCATACAGCACCGCGCTCTGCCCGGGCGTGACGGCCCACTGGTGCTCGCTAAAGCAGAGCTCAAAACCTGCTTGCCCTTCAGGCATTTGAAGGTTTTGCAATGTGCACGGCGCATCGGCTTGGCGATAGCGTGTTTTGGCCGCATAGCGACCGGCCTCGGGCGCAACGCCTGCGCACCAACTCACGTCGGTGGCTTGCAGGGTGGGCGATTGCAACCACGGGTGATCGTGGCCTTGCACCACCCACAAGGTGTTGTGCGCGATGTCTTTTCGGGCCACAAACCAAGGGGTGTGTTCGCCGCCGCCCCGTTGTGCCCCTTTGGCTTTGATGCCGCCAATGCCCAAGCCTTGACGTTGGCCCAAGGTGTAAAAGCTCAGGCCCACATGTTGCCCAATGGTGCGGCCGCTGGGGTCTTTGATGGGGCCGGGCTCTTTGGAGATGTAACGGTTCAAGAACTCCCGGAAGGGGCGCTCGCCGATAAAGCAAATGCCGGTGGAGTCTTTCTTTTTGGCGTTGGGCAGTCCAATCTCTTCGGCAATGCGGCGCACTTCGGTTTTGTGCAACTCGCCGACGGGGAACAAGGTTTTTGACAACTGAGCTTGGTTCAAGCGGTGTAGAAAATAACTTTGGTCTTTGGTGGGATCGAGCCCTTTCAGCAACTCGTGCCGACCGGTCTGGGCATTGAGCCGTACGCGGGCGTAATGGCCTGTGGCAATTTTTTCGGCCCCCAATCGCATGGCATGGTCAAGGAAGGACTTGAACTTGATCTCGGCGTTGCACAGGATGTCGGGGTTCGGTGTGCGGCCCGCCTCGTATTCGCGCAAAAATTCAGAAAAAACGCGGTCTTTGTAGTCGGCCGCAAAATTGACGTGCTCGATTTCAATGCCGATCACATCGGCCACGGCCGCTGCATCGACAAAGTCAATATTCGAGGAGCAATAGTCGCTGTCGTCATCGTCTTCCCAGTTTTTCATGAAGATGCCGATGACGTCATAGCCTTGTTGCTTGAGCAAATAGGCGGTAACAGCAGAGTCAACGCCGCCGGACAAACCGACGACTACGCGAGGAAGTAAAGACATAGGGCGATTATCCTGTGACTGTTGGCGCGGTGTGTTTTGCGTCAAAATTGCCGATCTCCAATGGGCCTCACTTCATGAAATTGGCGTGCACTTGGTGCAACACCCTCCGAACACTGCTGCGCGATGTGGCGCGTGGTTTGTTCATCATCACCCACAGTGGTTTGGCCATGGTGGGCTTGGGTGCGACCACTTTGCTGCTGGCTTTTTGGCTCAATCCGCAAGGCATGCACAGCGCCGAGACCGCAACCCTGAATTGGTTGCGTGAGCGGCAAGTGCTTTTTTCATGGTTGCCTGAGAACACAGCCGAGCGGGCCACCGCCATGAGTTTGCAAGATTTGCCGCCCTCGCAAGCGGCAGTGGCAGAGTGGTTGGGGCGCAAATACAAAGTGGCGCCCGAGCCCTTGGCGGCCTTGGTGGCCGAGGCGCACCTCTTGGCCAAAAAATACAAGATGTCGCCCTATCTCATTTTGTCGGTGATGGCGGTGGAGTCGGGCTTTAACCCTTTTGCCCAAAGCTCGGCAGGCGCGCAAGGGCTGATGCAGGTGATGACCGACATTCACCAACAGCGCTATGCCTTGCACGGGGGGACCATGGCGGCGTTTGACCCGATTGCCAACCTGCGCGTGGGGGCCGATGTGCTGGCTTATTGCATCAAGACCAAGGGCGGTGTGATGGAAGACGGCCTGCGCTATTACTTGGGCGCTTCAGAGACCACCGATGACGGGGGTTATGTGGCGAAGGTTTTGCTCGAGCAAGAACGCTTGACGCTGGTGGACAGCGGTGTGAAGAACGTGCCGTTTTGAGAGCGCCTGAGCAGCGCCACTGATATTTACTGGCCCTTGGCTTTCGGGGATTGAAGTGGGCGCTCCAAATCATGTCGTCTGCGAAAGCCTTGTTACAACGTATTCGGTTGGCTCATCTTTGTTCTCATGAGCGCGTTCCAGTGCCTGATGCCGCCAACAGGGTGCAAGGGGCTCAGCCCAAAGGCTGGGCTACGGCGGGGTCGGTGTAAATCACTTCCAGCGGATAGCGCTGGCCTTTGAGGTGGTCCTCAATGCAGCGCAAAACAAGGGGGCTTCGGTGACGCGCCGCACTGGCGCGCACTTCTTCCGGGGTCATCCACAGGGTGCGAACAATGCCTTCATCCAGACTGAGGTGGGGCTGCAAATCGCCGAGTTCGCCGCAAAAAGCCATGCGGACATAGGTGATGTCTTCGCCCGTGGCTGGTCTTTGAAAGCGGGAGAGATAAATGCCAACCAGAGCCGTGGGTTTGAAGGGGTGCGCCGTTTCTTCTAAGGCTTCGCGCGCGCAACCCTCGGCGGGCGATTCCCCTGGGTCCAGATGCCCGGCAGGGTTGTTCAACCGCAAACCCTCTACGGTGTGCTCCTCGATCAACAGGTAGCGGCCCTGTTTTTCGATGATTGCTGCGACGGTGACATTGGGTTTCCAGCGCGTGTCCATGTGCATGATTATGATGCGACCCATACAAAACGCCGCTGGGGTCGCGCATTTGTCAGCTAAAAAATAGCTTGCCCGTGTTAAATATAAGAACTGGCTGATATTTGATGTTTTTTGCGATTGCGCGGTCAGACAGGGCTTGTCCGCGTCTTCAAAACGATGACTTGGGTTAAGCTGACATATTGGCCATTTTTTGTGAATTGAGCGAGGAGACAGTCATGCAAACAGGCGAAAACGCCCCAACGCCGCAACGCATTGGCGTGCCGCGAGAAATTTTCCCCGGCGAAAAGCGCGTCGCCACTGTGCCCGATGTGGTGACCAAATTGGTCAAACTTGGCTTTTCGGTGGTGGTGGAACAAGGCGCGGGTGACCTCGCAGACCTGTCCGACGCCGACTATGTGCAAGCCGGTGCGACCATTGCCCCCAATGCGGCGGCGTTGTGGAGCGGCAGTGACATTGTTTTCAAGGTGCGTGCGCCGGTCGCCGAAGAAGTGGCTTTGATGCACGCTGGGCAGACGCTGGTGGGCTTTTTGTGGCCTGCCCAAAACCCCGATTTGATGCAGCAGCTGGCGGCCAAAAAAGTCACAGCCCTGTCGATTGATGCGCTGCCCCGGACCCTCAGCCGGGCTCAAAAAATGGACGCATTGACCTCGATGGCGGGGGTCAGTGGTTACCGCGCCGTGGTGGAAGCGGCCAACGCATTCGGTCGTTTCTTCAATGGTCAAATCACAGCGGCCGGCAAAGTGCCTCCCGCTAAGGTGTTCATCGCAGGGGCTGGTGTGGCTGGCTTGGCCGCGATTGGCGCCGCTGCCAGTTTGGGCGCGATTGTGCGTGCCAACGACACCCGTGCCGAAGTGGCCGATCAAGTGGTCTCATTGGGTGGCGAGTTCGTCAAGGTGGACTACGAAGAAGAAGGGTCGGGCGGCGGCGGTTATGCCAAGGTCATGAGCGAAGGCTTTCAGGCCGCACAGCGCGAGATGTATGCCCAGCAGGCACGCGAAGTCGACATCATCATCACCACCGCGTTGATTCCCGGAAAACCCGCGCCCAAGTTGATCACCGCCGAGATGGTGCAAAGCATGAAGCCCGGTAGCGTGATTGTGGACATGGCGGCCGAGCAAGGCGGCAACTGCGAGCTCACCGAACCCGGCAAAGCCGTGGTCAAACACGGCGTGACCATCGTCGGCTACACCGATTTGGCTTCGCGCATGGCGCGCCAGTCCTCCACGCTTTATGGCACCAACTTGTTCCGTCTGACCGAAGAGTTGTGCAAGACCAAAGACGGCATCGTCAACGTCAACATGGCAGACGATGCGATCCGTGGCCTGACGGTCGTCAAAGATGGCGAAGTCACGTGGCCTGCACCGCCCTTGGCTGTACCCCCCAAAGCCGCACCCAAGCCGGTGGTAGCGGTGGCTGAGAAAAAGGGTGGCCATGGCCACGGCAGCAGCGGCCCGATGCCGGCCAAGACCTTGGCGGTGGTGTTTGGCTTGGGCGCCTTGGCGTTCTGGGCTATTGGCGCTTATGCCCCCCCTGCCTTTTTGGGTCACTTCACGGTGTTTGTGTTGGCCTGCTTCATTGGCAACATGGTGGTGTGGAATGTCACACCCGCTTTGCACACGCCACTGATGAGCGTGACCAATGCTATCTCCAGCATCATCGTGATCGGTGCCCTGGTGCAAATACTCCCGCCAGAAGCGGGCACCAATGGCCGTCCGGATCAGCTCATTCAATGGCTCGCATTTGCAGGCATTGTGCTCACCGCGGTGAACATGTTTGGTGGCTTTGCGGTCACCCGTCGCATGCTCGCCATGTTCCGCAAGTAATGACTCAGGGGCAGGGTTTCGGCCCTGTCCTCCACAGATAAAGAAAAGAGCACCCCATGTCCTTCAGTCTGGCAACCGTCGCTTATCTGGGCGCCGCAATCCTCTTCATTCTCAGCTTGGGTGGTTTGTCCAACCCCGAAACGTCGCGTCGCGGCAACCTCTACGGCATCATCGGCATGGCGCTGGCGGTGTTGGCCACCATTTTTGGGCCACGCGTAGCGGCTGCCGGTATTCCTTGGATCGTGGTCGCTTTGCTGATTGGTGGCAGCGTCGGTCTGTATGCCGCCAAGACCGTCAAGATGACGCAAATGCCCGAGTTGGTGGCCTTGATGCACAGCTTGGTGGGCTTGGCCGCGTGTTTGGTGGGTTTTGCCAGTTATGTGGACACGTCGATCCAGTACACCGGCGCCGAAAAAGCCATTCACGAAGTCGAAATCTACATCGGCATCCTCATTGGGGCCGTGACTTTCTCGGGCTCCTTGATCGCGTTTGGCAAATTGAACGGCAAGATCGGTGGCAAGCCCTTGCTGCTGCCCGCGCGCCATTGGCTCAACTTGTTGGGCCTGTTGGTGGTGATCTGGTTTGGCCGTGAATTTGTCACTGCCCACGACGTGCAAAGTGGCATGACCCCCTTGATCGTGATGACGGTCATCGCTTTGCTCTTTGGCATTCACATGGTGATGGCGATTGGCGGTGCTGACATGCCCGTGGTGGTGTCCATGTTGAACAGCTACTCTGGCTGGGCTGCAGCTGCCACCGGTTTTATGTTGAGCAACGACTTGCTGATCGTGACGGGTGCGCTGGTGGGCTCGTCGGGTGCCATCTTGTCTTACATCATGTGCAATGCCATGAACCGCAACTTCATCAGCGTGATTGCTGGTGGCTTTGGCGGGGGTGCCGAAAAACCCGCCCAAGCCAATGGGGCCGCTGCGGAGCCACAAGGCGAAGTGGTGCCGGTCAGTGCCAGCGAAACGGCCGAGTTGCTGCGTGATGCCAAGAGTGTGATCATCGTGCCGGGCTACGGCATGGCCGTGGCCCAAGCCCAGCACACGGTCAACGACATCACCAAGACCTTGCGCGACCGCGGCGTGAACGTGCGTTTTGGCATCCACCCGGTCGCGGGCCGTATGCCGGGCCACATGAACGTTTTGTTGGCAGAGGCCAAAGTGCCCTACGACATCGTGCTGGAGATGGACGAGATCAACGACGATTTCCCAGACACCGATGTGGTCATGGTCATTGGCGCCAACGACATCGTTAACCCTGCGGCGCAAGAAGACCCCACCAGTCCGATTGCCGGCATGCCGGTGCTCGAGGTCTGGAAAGGCCGCACCAGCATTGTCATGAAGCGGTCCATGGCCAGTGGTTATGCCGGTGTGGACAACCCGCTCTTTTACAAAGACAACAACCGCATGCTGTTTGGCGACGCCAAGAAGATGTTGGACGAGGTGTTGGCGGCCCTGAAGGCATAAGAGCACTTCTGCCTCTTTTATGGGGGCTAAAGTACCAGCGGGAGAAGGATTTCTTCCGCTTTTTTTTGGCGTAAACCCTGATCGGTAGCCGTCAGTTTTCTGTCAGATCTACGGTAGACTGAACCTTAGGAGAACCTGACATGAACTTGAATCCCGTTTGGCTAAAAAGTTACCCCGAGGGTGTGCCTGCAGACATCGATGTCCAGCAATACACCTCGCTGGTCGGATTGCTCGATGAGAGCTTTGCCAAGTACGCCAACCGCACGGCGTACAGTTTCTTGGGCAAAGACATCAGCTATGCCCAGACAGACCGCGAAAGCCTGGCCATGGCCGGCTACTTTCAATCTTTGGGCTTGAACAAGGGCGACCGCATTGCGATCATGATGCCCAACGTGCCGCAGTACCCCGTGGTGGTGGCGGCCATCTTGCGCGCCGGTTATGTGGTGGTGAATGTGAACCCGCTGTACACCGCTCGCGAACTGGAGCACCAGTTGAAGGACTCTGGCTCCAAGGCCATCGTGATCATCGAGAACTTTGCGGCCACTTTAGAAAAATGTATTGGCCAAACCCCGGTTCAACACGTGGTGCTGGCGTCAATGGGCGACCGACTGGGATTGCTCAAGGGCACCTTGGTGAACTATGTGGTGCGCAACGTCAAGAAGATGGTGCCGCCCTTCAATTTGCCCCAGGCCGTGCGGTTCAACGACGCTTTGGCCAAAGGGCAGCAATTGCCTTTCCAAAAGCCCGATCTGAACGCTGACGATATCGCTGTGCTGCAGTACACCGGCGGTACGACCGGTGTGTCCAAGGGGGCGGTGTTGCTGCACCGAAACCTGATTGCCAACGTGTTGCAATCCGAGGCTTGGAACTCGCCCGTCATGAAGCGCATTCCCGAAGGGGAACAACCCACTTCAGTGTGTGCCCTGCCGCTGTACCACATCTTCGCCTTCACGGTGAACATGATGCTGTCGATGCGTTACGGTGGCAAAACCATTTTGATTCCCAATCCGCGTGACTTGCCTGCTGTGCTGAAAGAGTTGGCCAAGCACACTTTCCACAGTTTCCCGGCTGTGAACACCTTGTTCAACGGTCTGGCGAATCACCCCGACTTCAACACCGTCAACTGGTCCAACCTCAAAGTGTCTTTGGGCGGCGGTATGGCTGTGACACCTAACGTGGCCAAGCTTTGGCTCGAGAAAACCGGTTGCCCAATTTGCGAAGGCTATGGCCTGTCTGAAACCAGCCCTTCGGCCAGTTGCAACCCCACCACCAGCACCGAATTTACCGGCACCATCGGTGTGCCTATTCCCGGTACTTGGATGAAGTTGTTGGACGACGAAGGCAACGAAGTGACCACGCCCGGTCAACCTGGCGAAATCGCCATCAAAGGCCCTCAAGTGATGGCGGGTTACTGGCAGCGCCCCGATGAAACCGCCAAGGTCATGACCGCAGACGGGTATTTCAAGTCCGGCGATGTGGGCATCATGGATGAGCGTGGCTTCTTCAAGATTGTCGACCGCAAGAAAGACATGATTTTGGTCAGCGGCTTCAATGTCTACCCCAATGAAGTCGAAGAAGTTGCCTCTGCCTGCCCGGGTGTGATGGAGTGCGCAGCGATTGGTGTGCCGGATGAAAAAACCGGTGAAGCTGTGAAGTTGGTAGTGGTCAAGAAAGACCCCAACCTCACCGAAGAGCAAATCATGGCCTATTGCCGCGACAACATGACCGGTTACAAACAACCCCGTGTGATTGAGTTCCGTGCCGAGCTGCCCAAAACCCCGGTCGGAAAAATTCTTCGCCGCGAATTGCGCAACAAGACCTGACCGAAGCAGGGGCCGCCAGCGCCCCCTTCGGCAAGCTCCCGGCTGCTTTGATGCAGACCTCTGGGTTCCACCCGATACACTTCCAAGCGGCCCATGTGGCCGCTTTTTTATTTTCGACAAAGGAGATGCCATGGCCGTGATCGGCATCATGAGCGCCATGCACGAAGAGCTGGCCGCTGTGTTGGCACAGATGCCCGATGAACAACGGGTCACGGTGGGTGAGCGAGATTTTTTTGTTGGCCACTGGCAGGGGCATGCGGTCGTAGCCGTCTTGTCGCGCATTGGCAAGGTGGCCGCGGCCACCACCGCCACGGTGCTGCTCACGCGCTTTGGGGTCGACCGAATTGTCTTCACCGGTGTGGCTGGGGGCTTGGGGGCTGGCGTGCAGGTGGGTGACGTGGTGTTGGCCACTCATTGCGTTCAGCACGACATGGATGCATCGCCCTTGTTTCCGCCACACGAAGTGCCCTTGTATGGCCGTGCACATTTTGATACGGACACAGAGTTGTCGGCACAACTGGCGCAGGCCACGCTGCGGGTGTTGCAAGACGTGGAACAGCACTTGGGCCCCGCCGCTATGGCCGAGTTTGGCTTGCACGCCCCTCAACTGCATCGCGGCTTGGTCATCAGCGGTGACCGCTTTGTCTCGGCCAGTGCTGAAAGCCAAGCTCTGCAACAGGCGTTCCCTCACGCTTTAGCGGTCGAGATGGAAGGGGCCGCTGTGGCCCAAGTGTGTTTTGATTTTGGCGTGCCCTTTGCCGCTTTGCGCACCATCTCGGACCGGGCGGATGACACCGCGCATGCGGATTTCAGCCGCTTTATTCGGGCCGTGGCCAGCCGTTACAGCTTGGCCATCTTGTCAGGTTGGCTCCGTCACACGCGCATGGGTGCACGGTGATCATTTGAGCCAGCCGCGCCGGCGGAAATACCACATAGGCACCACAGCACTGGCCACCATCAGGGCCAACGCATAGGGGTAGCCCCACTTTTGCGACAGCTCGGGCATGTACTGAAAGTTCATGCCGTACAAGCTGGCGATGAGTGTGGGGGGCAGCAGCGCCACGCTGGCCACCGAGAAAATCTTGATGATTTTGTTCTGGTTGATGTTGATGAAACCGACGGTGGCGTCCATCAAGAAGTTGATCTTGTCGAACAAAAATGCGGTGTGCGAATCCAGCGAATCGATGTCGCGCAAGATCTGTCGTGCTTCTTCAAATTGCTCGGCATTGAGCATTTTTGAGCGCATCATGAAGCTCACCGCACGGCGTGTGTCCATCACGTTGCGACGGATGCGGCCGTTCAAGTCTTCTTGCCGTGCAATGGCGCCCAGCACCTCGCTGGCCATGGCGTCGGTCACATCGCCCGCCAACACTTTCTTGCCAGCGGTCTCGAGCTTGTCGTAAATGTTTTCCAGTGTGTCCGCCGAGTATTCGGCGTCGGCGTCAAACAATTTCAGCAGCACTTCTTTGGCGTCTTCGATCAAGCCGGGCGCGCGGCGCGCACGCATGCGCAACAAACGGAACACCGGCACGTCTTCGTCGTGAATAGAGAACAGCACGCCCTGACTTTTCAGCTCGACGTTGTGCTGGTTCAGAATGAAGGCGCAGCGCACAGTGCGGGGCTCGTCTTCGTCGGCAATCAAAAAGTCGGAGCGAATGTGCAGTTCGCCGTTGTCTTCGGCATAAAAGCGCGCCGATTCCTCGATGTCCTCGTCCATCGCGTCTTCAGGAATGGACAGGCCGTAATACTGTTTGATCCAGCGTTTTTCTTCCAGCGTTGGCGACTCCAGGTCGACCCAGATGGGCTGGAAACGGGAGAGTTCTTCCAGCGATTCGATCTCTTCTTGAAAGAGTCGTCCGTTGGCGAGTGTGAAGATGTTGAGCATGGCGAATCCGAAAAATGGCCAGGTGCCAATGGTTCAAAGGGGCGGCGAATTGATTTAGCAGCTTTCGAACGATGGGCGGTTTGCTCAGTGCGTTCGAAAGCTACCGACTCGGGGTAGTTTCCACGGCAGTGTGTCTCCAATGTGAATCGGCGGATTATCGCACCGGTCGCGGCAAGGCAAGGGGTTGAAGTGTTAGATTCAAGCAACTTCATTGGCCCTTCATGACCCCTCAACTGTCCCCTCGGCGCGAGCGCTGGCTGCTTTTCACGCTGGCTGGAATCCAATTCACCCACATTCTGGATTTCATGATCATGATGCCGCTGGGGCCGCAATTCACGGCCTTGTTTGGCATCAGCAATGCGCAATTTGGCTTGTTGGTCTCGGCCTACACCTTGTCGGCGGGCTTGTCGGGCTTGATGGCAGCGACCTACATCGACCGCTTTAGCCGCAAGCAGTTGCTGTTGACCATGTACCTCCTTTTTGGCTTGGCCACACTGGCCTGCGGCCTGGCGCCTGACTACCTTTGGCTGATGCTGGCCCGTGTGGCGGCGGGCTTGTTCGGTGGGGTCTTGTCGGCACTGTCCCAAACCATCGTGGCCGATGTAGTGCCGTTCGAGCGCCGCGGACGTGCCATGAGCGTGGTCATGACTTCTTTTTCCGTGTCCACGGTCGCTGGGGTGCCTTTGGGCCTGTTCTTGGCGGCGCACTTGAGTTGGCATGCGCCTTTTTTCGGCATTGCATTGCTGGTCGGGTTGCTGGCGCTGGGGGCTTGGCAGACTTTGCCACGCCTTGACGCCCACCTGCATCACCCTGAGCGAGTCAGTGTGTGGCGAGGTATCGGTCAGGTCTTGGCTGAGGCGAACCACCTGAAGGCGTTCGGAGTTTCGGGCCTGATGATGTTCGCCGGATTCACGGTCATTCCCTACATCACCATTTATTTGCAAGCCAATGCTGGCATGAAAACCGCAGAGGTGCCTTGGATTTACTTGTGCGGTGGCGTGGCCACTTTGCTGAGTGCCCGGTATTTCGGACGGCTGACAGACCGGGTGGGCAAAGTGCGCGTGTTCCAGCGTTTGGCGGTGGCCGTGGCCTTGCCGCTGGTGGCCACCACTTTGTCGGAAGGCTTGCCGCTGTGGGGCTTGCTGGCGATATCGACCTTGCTGTTCACGGTGATGAGTGGGCGCATGATTCCGGGCATGGCCATGATTTCTTCGGCCGTGGAGCCACGCTTGCGGGGCACATTCATGACACTCAACTCGGCGGTGCAGTCCGCCTCGATGGGCTTGGCCGCCTTGGTGGCCGGCTTGATCATCGGGCGCGATGACCAAGGGCACCTCACTTGGTATTGGGTCGCGGGGCTGTTGGGGGTGTTGGCCAGTTTGCTCAGCGCCTGGTTGGCGGGTCGCTTGCGCCTGCATGGTGCGCCTGCTGCGCCGCCGGCTTGAACCGATTCAATTTGAAATTCAATTCGGACGATAGCACCGAAATCACCGTCCAGGGGCAATTCTTGAGCTTTCTGGTGGTTTACTTTGAAGAGTATTGCTTTTCAAATCTGCGGGGCGCATAGTGGGGTTGAACCACCAAAACAGGTGGTTTCGGAGCCCTGCTTCGCTGGGGCTTTGCTACCCAAGATCCATGGAGGCGACGACTATGAATTTAACCATCAGCGGGCACCATCTTGAAGTGACCCCGGCACTGCGCCAGTACGTCACGGGGAAACTTGATCGCATTACCCGACATTTCGACCAAGTGGTGGATGTCAAGGTGCTGCTGACAGTCGAGAAGCAGAAAGAAAAGGAAAAGCGCCAACGAGCCGAATGCAATATCCACGTCAAGGGCAACGATCTGTTCGCAGAAAGTGCCCATGAAGATTTGTATGCAGCCGTTGACGATTTGGTGGACAAACTGGACCGCCAAGTGGTCAAGCACAAGGACCGCATCACCGACCATCACCACAGTGCGCCCAAGCGTATGATGTGACAACTTAATCATTAAGGGGAAACGAGGGTCGCGGTCTGCGGCCCTTTTTTTTTGTGAATCATGCCGACACCCGTTGGGCTGAGGCTGAGAGGTGCATAATCCGGCCTCGACCATGAATCGTCTCTCATCCATATTGCCTGTTGCCCAAGTTCTTGTTGGGGTGGAAGCCACCAGCAAGAAACGCGCATTCGAAGAAGCCGGACTTCTCTTTGAGAACCTGCACGGTCTTTCTCGTGCGCTGGTCACCGACAGTCTTTTTGCGCGTGAGCGCTTGGGCTCAACCGGCTTGGGTCATGGCGTGGCGATTCCGCATGGCCGCATCAAGGGCCTGAAAGCGCCCATGGCTGCTGTCTTTCAGCTGGCCCAGCCGATTGGTTTTGATGCGCCCGATGAGCAGCCGGTCAGCCTGTTGATCTTTTTGTTGGTGCCCGAAGCGGCCACTCAAAAGCACTTGGAAATTTTGTCGGAAATCGCCGAGCTGTTGAGTGACACGTCCTTGCGTGAAAACATCAAGAACAGCACGGTACAAACCAATTTGCACCAACTGATTGCCCAATGGCAGTCGGCTCAAACCGCCTGATCCTTTTCAAGTCGGAGCCCTGCGATGAAACCTTCTGTCATCAGCGCCGACGTCCTGTTTGAAGACCACCGCAGCAAACTGAAATGGCAATGGGTGGCCGGTTTGGGGGCGTCAGAGCGCCGCTTTGACGAGGTGGCCGTGCGGGAAGCCCGCTCAGGCGCTGACCTTGTGGGGTACTTGAACTACATCCACCCCTATCGCGTTCAAATTTTGGGCCCACGCGAAGTGGCCTATTTGACCAACTCCACCGCCGAAGATTGTGCGCGCCGTATTGCCCGCATCGTCACCCTTGAGCCGCCGGTGTTGGTGTTGGCCGATAGTCAAGTGGCGCCAGAAGCCCTGTTGTCGATGTGTGAGCGCGCCCAGATTCCGATGTTCTCGACCGATCAGTCGTCGGCCTTTGTCATCGATGTGCTGCGTGCTTACCTGTCTAAGCACTTTGCCGACCGCACCACGATGCACGGTGTGTTCATGGACATTTTGGGCATGGGGGTGCTGATCACCGGTGAATCGGGCCTCGGCAAGAGCGAGTTGGGGCTGGAATTGATTTCTCGCGGCAACGGCCTTGTCGCTGACGATGCGGTTGATTTGTACCGCATCAACCAGACCACCATCGAAGCCCGTTGCCCTGACCTGCTGCAAAACTTGCTGGAAGTGCGCGGCATTGGTTTGTTGGACATTCGAGCCATTTTTGGCGAGACCGCGGTGCGCCGGAAAATGCGCCTGAAACTCATTGTCCACTTGGTGCGCAAAGAAACACTTGAGCGAGATTACGAGCGTTTGCCCTCAGAACCCTTGGTGCAAGATGTGCTGGGTATTCCGGTGCGCAAAGTGGCCTTGCAGGTGGTGGCAGGTCGCAACATCGCGGTGTTGGTGGAGGCCGCGGTGCGCAACTCGATTTTGCAGATGCGCGGCATCGACACTTATCAAGAGTTCATTGACCGGCAACGCCGAGCCATGGAGTAAGGGCGGCCAGGCTCAGCCTTGGCGATGCGGGCAGGGCTTTTGAATGCAATGGGCGTACAGACTCAAGGCGTGGTCTGCAATCACAAACCCTTTGGACTCGGCCACGGCTTGTTGGCGTGACTCGATTTCGGGGTCATAAAACTCTTCTACGCGGCCGCAATCGAGGCACACCATGTGGTCGTGGTGTTGCCCTTCGTTCAGCTCATACACCGCTTTGCCACTTTCAAAGTGGTTGCGGCTCAAGATGCCGGCCTGCTCAAACTGCGTCAACACCCGGTAAACGGTGGCCAGCCCAATGTCCGAGTTCTCCAGCAGCAAGTGGCGAAACACATCTTCGGCGGTCATGTGGCGCTGGGCGCCACTCTGAAAAACGTCCAAGATTTTCAGCCGAGGCAGCGTGGCTTTAAGACCATTGTTTTTCAGTTCGTCGATTTGGGTCATGAGAAAGGGTATCGGGGTTTGCAGAACCGGTGCGGACAAGAAGCTGCCGCTACAATGACCCGATCATATCGGCCTGCCCAAAAACATGACAGCTTTCCTGACTTTCCCCCTGACAGGCCAACGCTTGGCCATGCTGCTCGTCTGTGTCAGTTTGGCGGGCTGCGGCGGACTGTCCAAGTTCAACAACGACACCTTCAAGCCCTATGTGCCTGAAGTGGTGCAAGGTAACTTTGTCTCCAAAGAGCAGCGTCAGGCGCTGACCTTGGGCATGGCACGCGCACAGGTGCGCGAGATCTTGGGCACGCCCTTGGTGACCAGCCTGTTTCATGCCGACCGCTGGGACTATGCCTTCAGCATTCGCAGGCAAGGGGTTCCGCAACAGAATTTTCAATTGACGTTGTTCTTCAAAGGCGATGTTTTGCAATCGGTGGAGGGCAGTGAATTGCCCAGCGAATCCGAATTTGTGGGCCGCTTGGAGGCCAAGCGCAAAGGGGTTCGTGTGCCGAATTTGCAGGCTTCAGAGGAAGACTTGAAGAAGTTCCCGAGCCAGTCCTCTTCGCCCATGGACGAGCGCAAGGCGCCACTGCCTGCCAGCTACCCTCCACTCGAGCCTGCTCCCCGATAAGGGGCGGCTGTTTGCGCCGCGTGTTACACGGTGTGCGTTTTTCCCATCTGAAAATCACATGACTCAAATGACCGATTTGCCCATTACCGTTGCCGGCGCCTCTGGCCGCATGGGCCACATGCTCATCGAAGCCATCATGGCGTCTGACGATTGCCGTCTGGCGGGTGCGCTGGATATCGCTGCCAGCCCTGCACAAGGCCAAGATGCCGCCGCCCCTTTGGGCAAATCCAGCGGCGTGCGGGTCACGACTGACTTGCATGCCGGCTTGAAAAACGCGGCTTGCCTGATCGATTTCACCCGCCCCGAAGGCACCCTTGCCCACCTGAAGGTGTGCCGTGAGCTGGGGGTCAAAGCCGTGATCGGGACCACTGGTTTTTCGGAAGCCCAAAAAGCTGAAATCGCCGAGATTGCCAAAGACATTGCCATCGTCATGGCCCCCAACATGAGCGTTGGGGTCAATGTCACGCTCAAGTTGTTGCAAATGGCCGCGCAAGCCATGTCGACTGGCTACGACATCGAAATCATCGAAGCCCATCACCGCCACAAAGTAGATGCGCCTTCCGGCACTGCCCTCAAGATGGGTGAGGTGATTGCCGAAGCCATGGGCCGCGACCTGAAAGACTGCGCCGTCTACGAGCGTTATGGCCATACCGGTGAGCGCGATCCCTCCAGCATTGGCTTTGCGACCATTCGTGGCGGTGACATTGTGGGTGACCACACCGTGTTGTTTGCGGGCATTGGTGAGCGCATCGAAGTGACCCACAAATCGTCCAGCCGCTCCACTTATGCGCAGGGCAGTCTGCGTGCTGTGCGTTATCTGGCCACCCAGCCTCGCGGGCTGTTTGACATGTTTGATGTGTTGAACCTGCGCTGAAGGCGGCCGCCAAAACATGAGCCTGACCGACTTCTTGTTGCACAGTGATGGGGTCAGTCTTGTGCTGGCCTTGGCCCTGTTGGTGCTGTCGGTGGGCAGTTGGGTGGTGATGCTCTGGAAATGGCGGTTGTTGTCTCGGGTGGGCCATGACGTGGCTCGCAGCATGGCGGCGTTTTGGCAGGCCCCCACTTTTGAAGAAGCGCGTCAGCGTGTGTCGCAGTTTGACCGCGATGCTTGCTTGGCGCCGTTGCTTGAAGCCACTTTGTTGCCAGTGGGCGGCACACTGGCCTCGGCAGGCGATCGGCATCCCCAACTGACCCGGGTTTTGCGTGACGCTTTGCAAGGTGTGGTGAGGCGTTTGCAATGGGGTCAGGTGTGGCTGGCCACGGCTGGATCCATCTCGCCTTTTGTGGGGCTGTTGGGCACGGTTTGGGGCATTTTCAATGCCATGGCGGGCATGGCAGAAGACGGCCAATTGACGATTGCCCGGGTGGCGGGACCCGTAGGTGAAGCCCTGATCATGACGGCCGCGGGTTTGGCAGTGGCCATTCCTGCGGTGTTGGGCTACAACATTTTGGGCCGCAAAATCCACCAAATTGAGGCTGAGCTAGAAGGCTTTGCCCATGATTTGCGCGGACTGCTGTCCGATCCGCAGGATTGAGCCATGGCCTTTGGTCGCCTTCAGTCCAGCAAACCCCATTCGCCCATGAGCGAGATCAACGTCACGCCGATGGTGGACGTGATGCTGGTGCTGCTGGTGATTTTTATTCTCACGGCCCCCTTGATGACCAGCGCGATTCGTTTGGATTTACCGCAAAGCGAGGGTGGTGAAGCGGGTGCTTCGGTCCAAGCCGTGACCTTGGTGGTCGATGCCCAAGGGGCATTGTTTTTGAATGACCGGCCCATGACCGCCGAAGCCCTGCGCTTGAAGCTGCAAGAGGCGGCCAAGCGCAACCCCTTGACCGAGTTGGAGTTGCGGGCCGACCAATCGGTGCCTTATGGCCGGGTGGTGGAGGCGATGGGTTTGGCCCAAAAAGCCGGCCTGTCCCGCATTGGCTTCGTCGCAGAGACCCCTGCCGCTGGCGCGCCCTGATCATCCTGCCGCGCGCCCCGGCTTGGCCAAGGCGGCTCCCCCTTAGGCCGCATCTGCAGGCCTTGTCTGCAGGGCTCATCTAGAGGCCTCATCTATAGGTCTCGTTGTCGCCCTCGTCTGCAGTCCTCCTCAGTAGATCTTCACGAGCTGCTCGCATCACGCCCAAGGGCGGCTTGCATGGTCCCAGCAACACAACTGTGGGCGCCGTGTCGGGGCTTTGCGGTTTGTCAGCCACCGGGTTCGCCCCTCTACAATTGCAGGCTATGCAAGACAAGTACAACCACCTCGAAGTCGAACCCGCAGCCCAGGCCCGTTGGACGGCTCGCGACGCTTACCGTGTCACCGAAGATGCCGGTAAAAAGAAGTATTACGCCTGTTCCATGCTGCCTTACCCCAGCGGCAAATTGCACATGGGCCATGTGCGCAACTACACCATCAACGACATGCTCACGCGCAGCTTGCGCATGAAGGGCTTCAATGTGTTGATGCCCATGGGTTGGGACGCATTTGGATTGCCCGCTGAAAACGCCGCCCTGAAGAACGGCGTGCCCCCGGCCAAATGGACTTACGAAAACAGCGCTTACATGAAAAAGCAGATGCAGGCGATGGGTTTGGCCGTGGACTGGTCGCGCGAAGTGGCCACCTGTGACCCGACTTATTACAAGTGGAACCAGTGGCTGTTCCTCAAGATGCTCGAAAAAGGCATTGCCTATCGCAAAACCCAGGTGGTCAATTGGGATCCAGTGGATCAAACCGTGTTGGCCAACGAGCAGGTGATTGACGGCAAAGGCTGGCGCACTGGTGCGGTGGTCGAAAAGCGCGAGATTCCCGGCTATTACTTGAACATCACCTCGTACGCCCAAGAACTGCTCGAGCACGTGCAAATAGGCCACGAAAAAGCTACCTTGAACGGCTGGCCCGACAAAGTGCGTCTGATGCAGGAAAACTGGATCGACAAGTCTGAGGGCGTGCGTTTTGCGTTCCCTCACAACATCCAAAGCGCAGACGGTGCCCTGATCGGCGAGGGCAAGATGTATGTCTTCACCACCCGCGCCGACACCATCATGGGTGTGACGTTTTGCGCGGTGGCTGCTGAACACCCGCTGGCGCTGCATGCCGCGGCCCACAACCCCGCATTGGCTGCATTTTTAGAAGAATGCAAAACCGGTGGCACCACCGAAGCCGAGTTGGCCACACAAGAGAAGAAGGGCATGCCCACGGGCTTGTTCGTCACGCACCCGATCACGGGTGCCCAGGTGGCAGTGTGGGTGGGCAACTATGTGCTCATGAGTTATGGCGATGGCGCGGTGATGGGCGTGCCTGCGCACGACGAGCGTGACTTTGCGTTTGCCCTCAAGTACCAACTGCCCATTCAGCAGGTGGTGGCGGTGGGTGACAAAGCCTTCGACGCCACTGTTTGGCAAGAGTGGTACGGCGACAAGCAAAACTGCGTCTGCATCAACTCGGGCGACCTCGATGGCCTGAACCAAAAAGCCGCCGTCACCAAGGTGGCTGAGCTGCTCGCCGCCAAAGGCCTGGGTGAGAAAAAAACCACATGGCGTTTGCGTGACTGGGGTGTCAGCCGCCAACGCTATTGGGGCACACCAATCCCCATCATCCATTGCGAAGCACACGGCGCAGTGCCGGTGCCCGAAAAAGACCTGCCTGTGGTGTTGCCGCAAGACTGCATTCCTGACGGCTCAGGCAACCCATTGCACAAGCATGAAGGTTTTCATGCTGGCGTGACATGCCCTGTTTGCGGCCAGCCTGCTCGCCGCGAAACAGACACCATGGACACCTTTGTCGATTCGTCTTGGTATTTCATGCGCTATTGCGACCCGACCAACACCGAGAAGATGGTGGCCGAGGGCGCGGATTATTGGATGCCGATGGACCAGTACATCGGCGGTATCGAGCACGCCATCTTGCACCTCTTGTACGCGCGCTTCTGGACCAAGGTGATGCGTGATTTGGGACTGGTCAAGGTCGATGAGCCATTCACCAAACTGCTGACGCAGGGCATGGTGCTGAACCACATTTATTCGCGCCGTACCGCCAAAGGGGGCAAGGATTATTTCTGGCCCCACGATGTCGAGCATGTGTTGGACGAGGGCGGCAAAATTGTCGGTGCCAAGCTCAAGAACGAGGCCGACAGCGGCGATGGGCGTTTGCCCGTGGGCACGCCCATTGATTACGAGGGCGTGGGCACCATGTCCAAATCCAAGAACAACGGTGTCGATCCGCAAGACCTGATCGAGAAATACGGCGCCGACACCGCGCGCCTGTACACCATGTTCACGGCCCCACCCGAGGTGACCTTGGAATGGAACGATTCGGCCGTCGAGGGCAGCTACCGGTTCTTGCGCCGGGTGTGGAACTTTGCCTTCAAACACCACGAACTGTTGCGCACGGCCACGGGCCAAGACCTGAGTCAGGCCCCCTTGGGCGATGCCGCCAAGGCCCTGCGCCGCGAGATGCATTTGGTGCTCAAGCAAGTGGGCTACGACTACGAGCGCATGCAATACAACACGGTGGTGTCCGGTTGCATGAAGCTCTTGAACGCCTTGGAAGACTTCAAGCCCAACGGCAGCGAGGGCGACACCGCTGCGCTGTGTGAAGGGGTTTCGCTGTTGATGCGCATGTTGTACCCCGCTTGCCCGCACATCACCGACGACATTTGGCAGCAGCTGGGTTATGCCAAAGCAGTGGGCGAATTGTTGGACGCACCGTGGCCGCAGTTGGACGAGTCGGCTCTCGAGCGCGACCAAATTGAGCTGATGCTGCAGATCAATGGCAAGTTGCGCGGTTCTGTTTGGGTGGCGGCGACTGCAGATAAGGCCCAGATTGAAGCGGCGGCGTTGGCCAGCGAGGCCTGCATGAAGCAAGCCGAAGGGGCAGCGCCCAAAAAGGTCATCGTGGTGCCTGGCCGTTTGGTCAACGTGGTGCTGTAAGCCCCGACACGCCATGACACCCTCACGACGACTCTGTATCACTGCGCTGGGCTTGAGTGCGGTGCCGGCATGGCTCACAGGCTGTGGTTTTCAGCTGCGCCAAAACAATGATTTCGCCTTCAAAACGTTGTTTGCCAATTTTTCGGCCACGTCGCCATTGGGTGTCGAGTTGCGACGCAATTTGTTGGGCACTGGCCGGCTGGCGTTGCTGACCGACCCCAAAGACATGCTCACTGCCGATGCCATCTTGGACATCTTGAGTGAACAAACCCAGCAAGTGGCTGTCGGTGTCAGCGCCACCGGCCAGGTGCGAGAGTTGCAGTTGCGCTTGCGTGTGAGTTTTCGCCTGCGCACCCCGCAAGGTGTTGAGCTGATTGAGCCGGTTGAATTGTTCCAACAGCGAGATTTGAGTTTTACCGAGTCGGCGGCCTTGTCCAAAGAAATCGAGCAAGGCATTTTGTACCGCGACATGCAGACCGACATCGTGCAACAAATTTTGCGCCGGTTGGCGGCTGTCAAACCCCGCAGCGCGTCGAAGCCCGCCTGAGCTCGCGCATGCAATTGGCCCTTCCTCAATTGGCGGCGCACCTGCAAAAAGGTTTGCGTAGCCTTTATGTTTTGCACGGGGATGAGGCCCTGTTGGTTCAAGAAGCGGCCGATGCCATTCGCGCTACGGCCCGAGCCCAGGGCTACACCGAGCGCAGTGTGCACACTGTCTCAGGCGCGCACTTTGACTGGAGCGAAGTGCTGGCTGCCGGCGGTTCGCTCAGCTTGTTTGCGGATAAACAAATCGTCGAAGTCCGGGTGCCCTCGGGCAAGCCGGGCAAAGAGGGCAGCGTGGCGATTCAACAATTGGCCGCTTCTGCCGAGGGCAGCGACACCACCTTGACCCTTTTTGTGCTGCCGCGCTTGGATGCGGCCACCCGCAAAGGGGCTTGGTTTGGGGCGCTGGAAAACTCTGGGGTGTCGATTCAAGTGGAGGCCATCGAGCGCAATGCTTTGCCGCAATGGATTGCCCAGCGTTTGCAATTGCAAGGGCAACGTGTGGTGGCTGGCGAAGAAGGGCAACGCACATTGCAGTTTTTTGCCGATCGCGTCGAGGGCAATTTGCTGGCCGCGCACCAAGAAATTCAAAAACTCAGCTTGCTTCACCCGGCCGGCGAACTCACCCAGGCGCAAGTCGAGTCGGCGGTGGTCAATGTGGCCCGCTACGACGTGTTCAAGCTGTCCGACGCGGTGTTGTCAGGTCAGGTGGCGCGTGTGCAGCGCATGCTCGACGGCTTGCAGGCCGAGGGCGAGGCGGCGGTGTTGGTGCATTACACCTTGGCCGAAGACATTCGGGCCTTGAAGCGCGTGAAAGACGCGATCGCCAGTGGCAAACCCATGCCCATGGCCTTGCGTGAGCAGCGGGTTTGGGGGAACAAAGAGCGTTTGTTTGAGCGGGTGTTGCCGCGCTTGACCGAGGCACGCCTGAATGGCCTGCTGCAATCGGCGCACCATGTGGACGGCATCGTCAAGGGGCTGAAAGTGCCCGATTGGCCCACCGACCCGTGGCAAGCCTTGCAACGGTTGGCTGTGCGTTTGTCGCGCTTTTGCATCGTGCGTTGACCCGATGGCCCGCCATTCGATGAGACCGGCTGCTTCTGCGAAAATGTCGCCATGACTGAACTGAACACTGCCGAACATGTCCAGGCTCTCGGCCAGCAGGCCAAAGTGGCCTCGGCCCTGATGGCCAAGGCCACAGCGGCCACCAAAAACCAGGCGTTGCGTCACTTGGCCGCGTTGCTGCGCGAGAACACCGAGGCATTGCAAATCGACAATGCCAAAGACTTGGCGCGTGCCCGTGCTGCCGGGCTGGCCGAGCCCATGGTGGACCGCTTGAAACTCAGCCCCAAGGTGCTGGAGACATGTGCACAAGGCTGCGAACAATTGGCGTCAATGCCCGATGTGATCGGCGAAATCATCGGGCTGAAGCAAGTCCCCAGCGGCATTCGGGTCGGCCAAATGCGGGTGCCCATTGGGGTTTTTGGCATGATCTTCGAGAGCCGACCCAATGTGACCATTGAGGCCGCCAGCCTGTCGATCAAAAGCGGCAACGCCTGTATTTTGCGCGGCGGTTCGGAGGCCATTGAGTCGAACAAGGCCTTGGCCAAACTGGTGCAACAAGCCTTGCAAAGCTGTGGCCTGCCCACCGATGCGGTGCAGTTGGTGCAAACCACCGACCGTGCCGCCGTGGGTCAACTCATCAGCATGCCCCAGTTTGTGGATGTGATCATTCCGCGTGGCGGCAAAAGCCTGATTGAGCGCATCAGCGCAGAAGCCAAAGTGCCGGTGATCAAGCACTTGGATGGCAATTGCCACACCTATGTGGACGATCCTTGTGACGTGGAGATGGCCGTCAAAGTGGCCGATAACGCCAAAACCAACAAGTACAGCCCCTGCAACGCGAGCGAAGGCTTGTTGGTGGCGCAAGGCGTGGCGAGTGAATTTTTGCCAAAAATTGGCGCTGTTTATGCTGCCAAGGGCGTTGAAATGCGCTGCTGCCCCAAAGCCAAGGCCTTGCTGAGTCAGGTGTCCGGCGCCCAGTTGACCGACGCCACAGAGCAAGATTGGTTTGAGGAGTATTTGGCGCCGATCATCAGCGTCAAGGTGGTGGCCGGCTTAGATGAAGCGATTGCGCACATCAACCATTACAGCAGCCACCACACCGATGCGATCCTCACGCGAGACCACATGCATGCGCAGCGTTTTTTGCGCGAGGTCGACTCGTCCAGCGTCATGGTCAATGCCAGCACCCGCTTTGCGGATGGTTTTGAGTACGGTTTAGGGGCCGAAATTGGCATCAGCACCGACAAATTCCATGCCCGCGGGCCGGTGGGCATTGAGGGTCTGACCTCGCTCAAGTACGTGGTGTTGGGGGACGGTGAAATCCGATCCTGAACTTGCCTTGGGGCTGACGGGCCCCCTATGATTTCCATTGTGTTTGTCACTTCAGCCTAATAAAGGTCGTCCATGGTTCCCCATCTTGTCACCGCCCTGACCGGCCCCATCAATGAGCTGGAGCAGCGCATTCTCGATTCCATGCCCGCGATCGAACGCTGGTTCCGCCTGGAGTGGATGGAGCACACGCCGCCGTTTTACACCTCGGTCGACATTCGCAATGCGGGTTTCAAGTTGGCCCCGGTGGACACCAACCTCTACCCCGGCGGTTGGAACAACCTGACCCCTGAAATGTTGCCTTTGGCGGTGCAATCGGCGCAGGCCGCTGTCGAGAAGATCTGCCCTGAGGCCAAAAACCTCTTGATCATTCCTGAAAACCACACCCGCAACACCTTCTATTTGGCAAATGTGATGCAGTTGCAGCGCATCTTCCACATGGCTGGTTTGAATGTCCGCATTGGCTCGATCAACCCAGAGATCAAAGAGTCGACCACCATTGAGTTGCCCAATGGCGAGAGCATCACCCTCGAGCCCGTCGTGCGCACCCAGCACCGACTGGGTCTGAAAGATTTTGACCCCTGCACCATCTTGCTCAACAACGACTTGTCTGCAGGTGCGCCGGGCATTTTGGAAGATCTGCACGAGCAATTTTTATTGCCGCCTTTGCATGCCGGCTGGAGCGTGCGTCGCAAGACCAAGCATTTCCAAAGCTACGAAGAGGTGGCCAAGCGCTTTGGCAAGTTGCTCGGCATCGACCCTTGGCTCATCAACCCGATGTTCAGCCAGTGCGGCGATGTCAACTTTGCCGAAGGCACCGGCATGGACTGCCTGCGCAGCAACGTGGACGCCTTGCTGACCAAAATCAAGCGCAAATACAAAGAGTACGGCATCAATGAGAAGCCATTTGTTGTGGTCAAGGCCGACAACGGCACCTATGGCATGGGCATCATGACGGTGCGCGATGTGGCCGACTTGGATGTGCTGAACCGCAAGACGCGCAACAAGATGAACGTCATTAAAGACGGTCAGACAGTCAACGACGTGATCATCCAAGAAGGTGTGCTCACCCACGAGCGCATCAACGATGCCGTGGCCGAGCCCGTGGTCTACATGATGGACCGCTATGTGGTGGGCGGTTTTTACCGTGTGCACGCCGAGCGGGGTATCGACGAAAACCTGAACGCGCCGGGTGCCAGCTTTGTGCCTTTGGCGTTTGCCGACACGCCCCATTTGCCGCAGCCCGGGGTGAAGCCTGGCGCCAGTGTGCCCAACCGCTTCTACATGTACGGCGTGATTGGCCGCCTGGCCATGTTGGCGGCCAGTTACGAGCTGGAAGCGACCGACCCCGAAGCCGAGGTTTACGATTAAAGTTGCTGCACTGCAACAAAAACGTCTCAAGAACGGTGACACAGCGCCGTAATCAGGCGCAAAATAGCCACCTTGTCATTCACTTGGCTTGACTTTGGTCAGGCCCTCTCCTGTGTCTTCCACCCGTTCTTCTCTCGTCGCTTTGACTTTGGGCGCCATTGGCGTGGTTTATGGCGACATCGGCACCAGCGTGCTGTATGCGATGAAAGAGGTCTTTGGCTCCGGCCATGTCCCGTTCACACATGAAAACGTGTACGGCATCCTCTCCATCTTTTTCTGGACCCTGACCACCATTGTGTCGGTCAAATACGTGATGTTGGTGCTGCGCGCCGACAACCACGGCGAGGGCGGTTTGGTGGCTATGCTGGCACTGGCGTCTCAGTCGGTGAAAGACCGGCCGCAGTTGCGCAAAGTCTTGTTGGTGGTGGGCATTTTTGGCACTTGCCTGTTTTACGGCGACGGCGTCATCACTCCAGCCATCTCGGTGCTGTCTGCGGTAGAAGGCTTGGAGATCATCTCTCCTGCCTTCAAAAAATTCGTCATTCCCCTCACACTGATCATCTTGTTTTTGCTGTTTTGGGTGCAAAAACGCGGGACGGCGGGCATTGGTAAATTCTTTGGCCCCATCACCTTGGTTTGGTTTTTGGCCATTGCGGCCCTGGGCGTGTCGCACATCGTGCAGCACCCTGACATTTTGTTCGCCGTCAGCCCCCATTACGCCTTGATGTTCATGTGGCAAGAGCCGGGCACGACCTTCATCATTCTGGGCGCGGTGGTGTTGTGCGTCACCGGGGGCGAAGCGCTGTATGCCGACATGGGGCATTTCGGCAAAAAGCCCATCCGTCTGGCTTGGTTCAGTGTGGTCATGCCCTGCTTGACGCTGAATTATTTTGGTCAAGGTGCGTTGTTGTTGAACAACCCTGAAGCGGTGAAAAACCCGTTTTACATGATGGCCCCAGACTGGGCCTTGTTGCCTTTGGTTGGCCTGGCCACCATGGCCACCGTCATCGCTTCGCAAGCCTTGATTTCGGGCGCTTTCAGTGTCACCAAGCAAGTGATTCAATTGGGCTATTTGCCGCGCTTGCAAGTCCAGCACACCAGTGAAACAGACACCGGGCAAATCTACATGCCCTTTGTGAATTGGGGCTTGTTTGTGGCCATCGTGTTGGCTGTGGTCATGTTCAAGTCGTCGAGCAATTTGGCTGCTGCCTACGGCATTGCAGTCTGCACCGACATGTTGATCACCACCATCTTGACCTTCTTCGTGATTCGTTACGCATGGAAGATGCCTCTGCTGCTGTGCGTGGGCGCAACCGGGTTCTTCTTCTTGGTGGACTTGGCATTCTGGGCCTCCAACCTGCTCAAACTGTTTGACGGTGGCTGGTTCCCGCTGCTCATTGGCGCGGCCATGTTCACCCTGATGGTGACGTGGCACGATGGCCGTCGCTTGCTCAACGAGTCTTTGCGTTCCGACGCCTTGAAGCTGGACGACTTTTTAGAGGCGGTGTTCGTCTCGCCGCCCACCCGCGTGGAAGGGACGGCCGTTTTCTTGACAGCCGAAACCGGCACCGTGCCGAATGCGTTGTTGCACAACCTGAAACACAACAAAGTGCTGCACCAACACAACCTGTTCGTGACCGTGCGCAGCCATGAAGTTCCCCGCATGGATGCCGACAAGCGGCTGGAAGTCACCCCATTGGGTCATGACTGCTGGCAAGTCATCGTCAACTATGGTTTCAAGGACAACCCCGATCTGCCATCGGCCTTGGCGGCCATTGAAGGGCAAGGCTGCAAGCTCGACCCGATGATGACCAGCTACTTCTTGTCGCGTGACATCGTCATCCCCACCATTGGCGGGGGCATGGCCACATGGCGCGAAAAGCTCTTTGCGCAAATGCACCACAACGCCAGCGCTGCTGCAGAATTTTTGAACTTGCCGGCCAACGCGGTGGTGGAGTTGGGTTCTAAAATCGAAATTTAAGAAACTGCACCGCCATGTGAAGGGGGGACTCGATGCAGCGCTCTGTGCCATTGGTTCAGCAATTCACGCGGCGCGTGGCTTTTGGGCTGCCCCACCAAGCGGCCTTACCGGACGACCCGCTGGCTTGGGCCAAAGTCCAACTCAAGCGCGTGCCCCCCATCGATATCCTCGAGCCCGACGGCACCCGGCGAAACGACCTACCCGAGTGGGTCAAGTTGCTTTGGCGCATGGACGATGTGATGCATGCGTTCGAGAACCATCGCAAACTCGAAGCTGAGTCATTCAACAAAGCCAAGACCCTCTCCAAAGAACAGTACTTGGCAGAGCGCAAGCGCGACATCGGCATCCCGATTTGGCAAATGGAGCACTGGAAAGAAGTGCAGGCCCGGGCCACCACGGCGTTGTATGGCGAAGCACCGGTCTTTGAAAGGTTCTGGCATTTTTGGAGCAACCATTTCATGGTGGCCCCGGGCAATCAAAACAACGACACCTTGATCGGCCCTTATCAGCGCAGCTTGCGCGAAAAAATGACGGGCAATTACCACGCCATGTTGTGGCATGCCACCACCCACCCGGCCATGTTGGTGTATTTGGACAACAACACCAACACAGGGCCCCGTTCGCGCGCAGCTCGTGAGAAGTGGACCACCAACAGCATCAACGAAAACCTGGGACGGGAGCTTTTGGAGTTGTTCTCGCTGAGTCCTGAAGGGGGCTACAGCCAAAAAGACGTCGAAGCGGTCACCCTCATCTTGACCGGTTGGCGCGACATGCGCCCGGACAAGTACCACAAGGCCGGTGTGCCGCTGGGAACCTTCTTTGATTTCAATTACCACGAGCCCGGCTCTCAGGAGGTGATGGGCAAAAGCTATTCGGCGTTGTTCCGCCCCTCGGCCAAGCTCGAAGACCTGATTGCCGACTTGGCGGTTCATCCTGCCACGGCCAAGCATTTGGCGCGCAAGCTGTGCGTTTATTTCATCGACGACGACCCCCCCGCCGCAGCGGTGCGCCATGTCGAACAAGTGTTTTTGAAAACCCAAGGGCATTTGCCTTCGGTGCACGAGGCGGTGCTCGAGATGTGCTGGGAACATTTACCCAACACGCGCAAGTTTTTGTCGCCCGAGACTTGGCTCTTGCAAACCTGGACTTTGATGGGCGTTGCGCCCCCGCGCACAGCGCCGCTGGACGACCGGGGCGGATTGAAAACCATGAATGTGATGGGGGACTTGGGGCAACCCCTGCCGCGTTGCCCACAACCCAATGGTTGGCCGATTCGTTCGGTCGATTGGATCTCCAAAGAAATGTTGGACCGTCGGGTGCGCTTCATGGCGGTGCTGACCCGCGATTGGTTGCAAAAAGAATCGCAGCCCCGTCAAGTGTTGAACCAATTGTGCGAAAAACATTTCACCGCGGCCAGTCCAGAACTGGCGCTGATTCGTCAACTGATGGCGAGAAACGATTGGCGCTCAGCCCATTCGTTGTTTCATGCCAGCCCCACATTGCTTTGGAGTTGAGCCCCATGCAAAGAAGACAATGGCTGAAAACCGCGGGCGCCACCGCGTTGAGTTTTGCGGGCTTCGAGTCGGCGTGGGCCAACACCGATAGCCAAGTGCCCAAGTTGTTGGTGGTGTTGTTGCGCGGGGGGATGGACGGATTGGCCGCCGTGCCGCCCGTAGGCGATGCCACCTATGCCGCCATACGCCCCACCATTGCGGTGCAAAACAGTTTGCGTTTGGACGGCTCTTTTGCCCTGCACCCCGCGTTCAAGCACCTGCACCAACTGTGGGGACAGGGCCAATTGGCGGTGGTGCACAGCACCGGTTTTTCTTATTCAGGGCGCTCACACTTTGAAGGGCAAGACCTGATGCAAACAGGCATGGCCAAACCCTACACCTCGGCTTCGGGTTGGTTGGGCCGGGCGATGCAAGTGGCGCGTGTGGGTGGCGGCGTGTCCATATCCATTCCCATGCCGCTGATTCTTCGCGGCAACCCCGATGCGTCGACACAATTCCCTAACTGGATGCCGCCCCTGTCCACCCCCGTGGCCGATGCGCTGGAAGCCTTGTGGGCCAAAGATGCACTGATCTCGCCCTATGCGTCCATCATTCGGGCTGAAGCGGCCACCCAGCGGCAAGCCGGCATGGTGCGACAAGACTTCGGCAACGCACGCTCATTGCCTGAGTTGGGGCGCCTGGCCGGGCAAGAAATGGGGCAAGCGCAAGGGCCACGCGTGGGCCTGATTGATTTCACACACGGCTTTGACACCCACGCCAGCCAAGGCGGAGACCAAGGTGGACACGCCGATCAACTGGTGCAACTTGATCGATTGGTGCAAAACTTTCAGACTGCCATCGGCCCCCAGTGGTCCAACACCTTGGTGGTGACGGTGACCGAGTTTGGCCGCACTGCGGCCGAAAACGGCACCACGGGCACCGACCATGGCGTGGGCACTTGCTGCCTGCTGGCCGGCGGCTTGGTCGATCGGGCGCAGGTCTATTCAGACTGGCGCGGTCTTAAAAAAGAACAACTGTTTGAGGGCCGTGACTTGCCGCCCACCATCGATGTGGCGGCGGTGTATGCCAAAGTCATTGAGCGGGTGTTTCAAGTGAAGCCGGCGGTGCTTCAAGAGCAGGTCATTGCCCACAAACCCAGCGCAGCACTCAAGGGGTTTTTGAACTTGGGCTGACCTTGGCGGTCGGCCACATCTGCGTGCGAGTCAGAGCAAATGGCCCATCGCCTCGCCCATCACGATGGCTCGGGTGGGCGTCCAGACGGGGTTGAATTCCATGGCCCCTTTCGGGAACAACATCACCACGGTTGAGCCCAACAAAAAGCGGCCCATTTCTTCGCCTTGCGCCAAGGCGATGTTGCCCATCTCGTAGGCCCATTCGCGCACCGTGCCCGGCCGGGGTGGGTTGACCACGCCATGCCACACCGTGGCCATGCTGCCCACAATGGTGGCCCCCACCAGCACCATGACAAATGGGCCAAACTCACCGTCAAACACGCAGACCACGCGCTCATTGCGGGCAAACAAGCCGGGCACACCGCGGGCGGTGGTGGGGTTCACTGAAAACAATTCACCGGGCACATACACCATGCGCTTTAACTGGCCGGCACAGGGCATGTGAATGCGGTGGTAATCACGCGGGCTCAAGTACAGCGTGGCAAATTGGCCGTCTTGAAACTCTGCTGCCAAAGCCGCATCGCCGCCCAGCAGGGCCTGCGTGCTGTAGCTGTGGCCTTTGGCCTGAAACACGCGATCCCCGGCAATGGGACCACATTGGCTGATGGCACCGTCCACTGGGCTGACCAAAGGCGCTGCCGCCAAAGGGCGAGCGTCCGCACGCAAAGGGCGGGTAAAAAACGTGTTGAAACTGTTGTAGCTGGCCGTGTCGGGGTTAGCCGCTTCGGCCATGTTCACGTTGTAGCGTTTGACAAACCAGTTGATGATCGCCGTTGTCACGCCGCCCCACTGGCCTCCCGCCACCCAACCTGCAAAGACCGTCAGAGCTTGCTTGGGAATCAGGTATTGCGGCAACACCGCCAGGCGGTCAGAAAAAGTAGGGGACATGAAGCGGCCGTCAATGCGGTTCAGAAATAGGCCTTGATTTTATCGGGCGTTGGCCGCGGGTTTCCCCGTGGCAGAGCAGGCACAATTCAGCCATGAACACCCCTTTGCTTTCGGTCCAACATTTGGTCAAGCGCTACGGCGAAGCCACCGTGGTCAACGACCTGACCTTCCACATTGAGCCCGGCGAGTGCTTGGGCGTGATTGGCCCCAACGGCGCGGGTAAAACCACCACGCTGCGCATGTGTTTGGGCTTGTCAGAACCCGGTGGCGGTGAGATTCGGTACTTTGACAACTTGCAAATGCCGCGCGATGCGCTGGCCATCAAGGCCTGTTTGGGTGTGGTGGCGCAAATGGACACCTTGGACCCCGACTTCACGGCGGCCGAAAACCTGATGGTCTTTGGCCGCTACTTTGGCTTGCCCGAGTCCACCATTCGAGAGCGCATTCCCCAATTGCTCGAGTTTGCAGCGCTCACCCACAAGGCCCAAGCCAAACCGGGTGAACTCTCGGGCGGTATGAAGCGGCGCTTGAGCTTGGCGCGGGCCCTCATCAACCACCCGCAATTGCTGATGTTGGACGAACCCACCACCGGGCTCGATCCGCAAGCGCGCCATCTGATGTGGGAGCGATTGCAAGTGTTGCTGCAAGAAGGCAAATCGATCTTGTTGACCACGCACTTCATGGACGAAGCCGAGCGCCTGTGCACCCGTTTGTTGGTGTTGGACCAAGGTCGAAAAATTGCCGAAGGCAAACCCCGTGACTTGATCGCTGAACACTTAGAGCCCGAAGTGGTGGAGGTCTTTGGTCAAGGCGCGGTTGCGTTGGCACAAGAGGCCAGCCTCAAGGCCCTCGCCGGGCGGGTGGAAGTCAGTGGCGAAACGGTGTTTTTCTACACCCAAAATAGCCGCGCCCTGATGCACGCATTGGAGGCCTGGCCTACTCTGCGGACCTTGCACCGCCCCTCCAATTTGGAAGACTTGTTTTTGAAATTAACCGGACGCCAGATCCGTGAGGAAGCTTGAACCATGAGCCAAATTCAAAACAACGTGTGGGCTGCGCCCCGTTTGTCCATGCGCTGGTGGCCCGTTTTTCAGCGCAACTGGCTGGTCTGGAAAAAGCTCGCCATTCCCAGTTTGGTGGGCAACATTGCCGAGCCCTTGATGTGGTTGGTGGCCTTTGGCTACGGCTTGGGTTCTTTGGTCGGGCAAATCGACATGGGGGGCGAAAAAGTCCCTTACATCTTGTATTTGGCCAGCGGCAGCATTTGCATGAGCGCCATGAACGCGGCCACCTTTGAGGCCCTTTATTCAGCCTTCTCACGCATGCATGTGCAAAAAACTTGGGACGGCATCATGAACGCCCCTGTGCGGTTGGACGACGTGGTGTTGGCCGAAATGCTGTGGGCCGCATTCAAAGCCTTGTTCACGGTGACCGCCATTTTGGGCGTCATGTTGGTCTTGGGCATCAGCCACAGCTGGAAGCTGTTGGCCGCGTGGCCGGTGCTGCTGGGTGTGGGCATCACCTTCAGTTGCATGGCGCTGATCTTCAACGCGTTGGCCAAGGGCTATGACTTCTTCACCTATTACTTCACGCTGTTCCTCACACCCATGATGTTTCTCTCGGGCATCTTTTTTCCGCGTGAGCAATTGCCAGGATTTGTTCGCGTCGTGGCCGACTGGTTGCCCCTGTCTGTGGCTGTGGATCTGGTGCGCCCCATGTTTTTGGACCGCTGGCCCGAAGAGCCGGTGCGGCTGGTGTTGGTGCTGGCCGGGGTGGCCTGTGTGTCGTTTTGGGTAGCGCTGGCGTTGACACGCAAAAGATTCCGCAGTTAAGAACGCGGACGCTTTACTCATCGGCCGATGCTTGTCAGCCATTTGGCCCCCGACGACCGCTAAGATTGATTTTTCTCCCTTTTTCAAATTCAAGGATTGAGCATGAGCATTCAAACCGTCGGCATCATTGGCGCAGGCACCATGGGCAATGGCATCGCACAAGCGTGCGCAGTTTCTGGCATTCCAGTGGTGATGGTGGACATCTCAGAGGCGGCTGTGGCCAAAGGCATCGCCACGGTTTCGGGCAGCCTGGACCGCTTGGTGAAAAAAGAAAAAATCACCGAAGCTGCCAAGGCCCAGGCCTTGGCTTTGATCAAGGGCAGCACCTCTTATGACGATTTGAAATCAGCCCAGCTGGTGATTGAGGCCGCTACCGAAAACCAAGACCTGAAGGTCAAAATTCTCAAGCAGCTTGACGCCCTGTTGGCGCCCGAAGTGATCATCGCATCCAACACCTCATCGATCTCCATTACCCAGCTGGCCGCTGCCACGCAACGCGCCGACCGTTTCATTGGCATGCACTTTTTTAACCCAGTGCCGATGATGGCTTTGGTTGAAATCATCCGTGGCCTGCAAACCAGCGATGCCACGCACGACGCTGTGCATGCGCTGGCCACCGCCCTGGGCAAGACGCCCATCACGGTGAAAAACGCGCCCGGCTTTGTGGTCAACCGCATCTTGGTGCCCATGATCAACGAGGCCTTGTTTGTCTTGTCCGAAGGGTTGGCCACGCCCGAAGACATCGACGCTGGCATGAAGCTCGGTTGCAACCAACCCATTGGCCCGCTGGCGCTGGCCGACATGATTGGCCTGGATGTGTGTCTGGCCGTGATGGAGGTTTACCTCAAAGAATTTGGCGACAGTAAGTACCGACCTTGCCCCTTGCTGAAAGAAATGGTGGCCGCTGGTCGTCTGGGACGCAAAACCGGGCAAGGCGTTTACACCTACTGACCAGCCTCAACCGGCCTGAACCAGCGCTGAACCGGCGCTGGACAAGCGTTGCGGTGGCGTGCGCCACAATCGGCGCATGAACGATTCGAACGCAGTGCACCCTTATGCCGAACTCACCCCTGACCGGGTGATGGATGCCTTGACCGAGCTTGGGCTTTGGCCAGATGGCCGTTTGTTGGCGCTCAGCTCATACGAAAACCGCGTGTACCGTGCCCATTTGGATGAGCCTGTGCAGGGTGCCACGGCGGTGGTCTTGAAGTTTTACCGGCCCGGCCGCTGGAGCCGTGAGCAGATTCAGGAAGAACACCACTTTGCCGCCGAATTGGTGGCCGCCGAGGTGCCGGTGGTCGCCCCGATGGTGTTGAATGGCAAGACCTTGCACACGACCGAAGGGTTTGATTTTTCGATCAGTCCTCTTCGCGGCGGCCGCGCGCCTGAGTTAGACGATGTGGAGGTGCTGGCGTGGATTGGGCGCTTTTTGGCGCGCATTCACACCGTGGGCGCGGCCCAGCCTTTTGTGCACCGCCCCAAGCTGGATGTCCAGACCTTTGCACTGGAGCCTGCCGAGTGGTTGGCCACTCACCAAATGATTCCCCTCGAGGTCGAGCGCGAATGGCGCGAGGCCTTGGTGCCCGCGCTGCAGCTCATCGAAGCGGCCTTTCTCCAAGGGGCCGCAGACCGCGGCATTCTGCGGCTGCACGGCGATTGTCATCCGGGCAATATTTTGTGGACGCCTGCTGAGCTGCCCGGCGGTGGGCCGCACTTTGTGGATCTGGACGATGCCCGGATGGGGCCCGCGGTGCAAGACTTGTGGATGCTGTTGTCGGGAGACCGCCGGCAACGCACGCTGCAACTGTCGGCCTTGCTGGAGGGCTATGAGCAGGTGAGAGACTTTGACCGCGCTGAGTTGCACCTCATCGAGCCGTTGCGCACATTGCGTCTGATTCATTACAGCGCGTGGTTGGCCAGGCGTTGGGAAGACCCGATTTTTCCGATCAATTTCCCTTGGTTTGGCTCGCCCGATTACTGGCGCGGACAAGTGCTCATGCTGCAAGAGCAGGTGGAACAAATGCAGGAAGCGCCTCTCAGCGTTTGAGGCCTCGGCTGGCCACTCAGCCGCGCCCGGGTTGCACCCCAAGCGCCATGGCGCACCCAATCAAGGCCGGTTGTTCAGCACGAATCACAAAAGTGGGAATGCGCTTCATGTAGTTTTCGAAGCGGCCTTTGGCTTCAAACGCAGAGCGAAATCCCGAGTGCTCAAAGTAGCCGCCCAATCGCGCAATCACCCCTCCGCCAATGTAGATGCCACCGCGCGCGCCCAAGGTCACCGCGAGGTTGGCCGCCGCATTGCCCAGCAGGCGGCACATGCGCTCCAGTGCTTCTTCGCAGGCCACATCTGTCGCGGCAAGTGCGCGTTCGGTCACCTGCGCGGCCACCAGCGGTTCGGCTTCGGTGCCGTTCAGTTCGCAGATGGCGCGGTAGAGATTTTCTAGGCCCATGCCCGAGACCACGCGCTCGACCGAGACATGCGAAAAACTGCGCCATAAAATTCGCAAAATATCGGCCTCTCGATCGCAGGTGGGCGACATGCTCACGTGCCCACCTTCGCCTGCAATGGGCACCCAGTCGCCTTGGCGAGAGTGCACCAGCGAAGAAACCCCCAGCCCGGTGCCAGGACCAATCAGGCCCTTAGGGGCATTGGGTACAGACTCGCCAGAGCCGATTTGTTGCAAATCATGGCCTTGCAGCGCCGGGGCCGCCATGGCCATCGCTTCCCAGTCGTTGAGCATCAGCAGTTGTTGCAGTTGCAAGGTTTGACGCGTGCCTTCAATCGAAAACTGCCAATGGTTGTTGGTCATCTTCAGCACATCGCCGTCGATCGGGTTGGCGATCGCAATGCAGGCCTGTTGCACTTGGGGCTGACCCACTTGCTGCAAATAGGCAAGCGCCGCAGCCGCCAAATCGGGGAATTGCCCGGTCGGTAAAGTCACCTCGTGCGTCAGCGCTTGGTGGTCGCCATGGGCCAATGCAAAACGGGCATTGGTGCCGCCAATGTCGCCCAGCAAACGCGGCGCGGTGTGCAGGGGTTTCGGGGTGGACAGGGTGTTCATATCGTGCAGGTCATTCGGTTCGTTCGGGACCAAGCGTAGCAGGGGCGGCGCGCGAATCTCGGGCGTTGGGTTACCAATGTGTTTCGAGTTGAAAAAGCGCTCTCCAACTTCAAGGGCGATTCAGGGGGCCGCCATGGGCAACTCGATGCGCACGCAAAGCCCTTGCGGCAAGGCTTGGCGCAACTCGACCTGACCGGCGCTGCGCTCAACAATTTCGCGCACGATGGCCAAGCCCAGACCACAACCATCACCGGTATCGGTGCCGCGCACAAAGCGTTCAAAAACCCGCGCATGGTCGTTGGCGGGAATGCCCGGGCCGTTGTCTGTGACCTCGAGCACGGCGACTCCAGGCTTCACGGACGATGGCCCTGCAGATACCGTGACTTGGCTGCCTTCACCCGCGTAGTGCAAGGCGTTGTCGATCAAGTTGCTCAGCGCCTCACGCATCAGCAATTCGTTGGCTTCAATCCACACCGAAGCTTCGGTGCTGCGGGCGACATCATCGTGGCTGTCTTGCTCCATGCCCAAGTCAATGTGCAGGCGCAGTGCGCGTGGCACCCATTCGGCGGTGACCGCTTGGGCCATGCGCTGCAGGTCAAAACGCTGGCGGTCGTGCGCCATCACCGACTCGGGTTCGGCGCGGGCCAGTGTCAACAATTGGTTGACCAAGTGGGCGCTGCGCGTGGCGCTGTCGTGCACACGTTGCAAACGCGCCCGCAGCTCGGGGTCGGCGGTGGATTGCAGTGCAATTTCGGTCTGGCTTTTGAGCCCTGCCAGTGGTGTGCGCAGCTGGTGCGCCGCATCGCCAATGAAACGTTTTTGCGTGGCCACCGTGTTTTGCACCGCTGCCAGCAAGGTGTTGATGGCGGTGGCCAGTGACCACAGTTCGCGCGGGGCCGAGGCCAATTGCAAGGGGGCCAAATCGGTCGGGGCGCGGCCCTCGACTTGCAGGCGCAAACGGGCCAAAGGCGACAAGCCCGCTCGAATGCCGAGCCACACGATCAGGGTCATCAGCAGCACCAGGCTCGACATGGGCAACAACATGTCGACCAAAATGCTGCGCGCCAAATCTTCGCGGTTGGCGCTGCTGCGGGCCACTTGCACCAGCATGGTTTGTGGCGCGTTGGCTTCATCGCCAAAGCGCAAATACAAGGCGACCAAGCGCAAGGGTTGACCTGCAGGTGTGTTGAGTGCAGCGCGACCATTGACCGGCATGGTGCCGTCGTAATAAAGCGGCGTGTTCAAGGCCGGGGCGTTGTTGCTGGAGGGTGCAGGCGGAGGAGGCAACGACTGGTTGCCCAAAATGAACTGGCCGGGCGGTGAGCTCACCATGTACAGCAATTTGTCGGCCGGGTCGGCTTCAAGAACATCTTGCGCTGCCCGGGGAAAGTCGATCAAGAGGCCGTTGCCAATTGGCTTCAGTTGGCGAGCCAAAGAGCGGCTGGCTTGCAGCAAACTGGCGTCGATGGCCTCGTTGGCGTAGCCCGCCGCAAAACGGTAGGTGGCCACACCACCCGCCATCCACAGCACCAATTGGGGCAGCAGCAACCACAACAACAACTGCCTCGCCAGCGAAACACCGGCCTGCCCAAAGGGCGCGGCAAGGGCGTTGCGTTTGGCGTTCATGGCGCGCGGTGCTGGGGCAGCATGTCAGTTGCTGGTTTCGAGCAGATAGCCCAAACCCCGCACCGTGCGGATCACCAAGCCTGCATCTTCCAGTTTGCGGCGCAGGCGGTGGATGTACACCTCGATCGAGTTGCCGCCCCCCACTTCACCGCCGTCCAACTCCCAGGTTTGGGTGATTTGGTCTTTGGTGACCACCTTGTCCCGCTGCTGCACCAAGAGTTCGAGCAGGCTCCACTCGCGGCCACTCAACTCCAGCGGCTCGCCCCCCACCAGCGCACGGCGCGACGTGTGGTCCAACGTGAGTCGGCCCAACAAGGCCGGCGTGTGGGTGGGTTGGCTGCGGCGCAGCAGGGCCTGCAAGCGGGCCAGCAGTTCTGGAAAGTCAAACGGCTTGGTGACGTAGTCATCGGCGCCGGCTTGAAACCCGGCCACGCGGTCGTCCAGCGAGTCGCGCGCGGTCAGCAACAACACGGGTAAGCCTGGTTGGGTTTGCCGCACATGTTGCAAAACAGCCAAGCCATCCATCATCGGCAGCCCCAAGTCGAGCACGGCAATGTCAAAGCTTTCTTTTTGCAGCAAATAGTCCGCCACGGCCCCATTGGGGGCATGTTCCACCGTAAAGCCTGCGCCCCTCAATTGGGTTTGCAGGGCATCGGCCAGCATGGCATCGTCTTCGGCAAGCAGCAATTTCATGGCGGCAAGCTTAATGGATAGCGGTCTCAAGGGCGGCATTTCTGGTCGAAATTCAGGTCGGATTCTGGTTAGGGTTTAACCCAATGTTAATAAATTAACAAAATATTAATATTCGCCCGTCGAGGCCAATACCGGCCCTTTTGGCCCCCCTCGTACATCAACTCAGGCCATTGGCCTCAACCAGGAGACACCCTTGAAAACTTTGAAAACGTTCCAGCGCACTCTGTTGGCCACTGCAGCCGTCTTGACCATGGCCGCTCATGCAGGTGAAGTCGAAGTGCTGCACTACTGGACCAGCGGTGGCGAGGCCAAATCGGCTGCCGCCTTGAAAGCCACTTTGCAAAGCAAAGGCCACGTCTGGAAAGACTTCGCTGTTGCTGGTGGTGGTGGTGACAACGCCATGACCGTGTTGAAGTCACGCGTGGTGTCGGGCAATGCCCCAGCGGCCGCTCAAATCAAGGGCCCAGCTCTGCAAGAGTGGGCTTCTGAAGGCGTGTTGGCCAACATCGACGATGTGGCCAAAGCCGAAAAATGGGACACCTTGTTGCCACCCGTGGTGGCCAACGTGATGAAGCACAAAGGCAACTACATTGCCGCGCCTGTGAACGTGCACCGCGTGAACTGGTTGTGGGCCAGCAACGCCGCTTTCAAGAAGGCCGGCGCCAAAGTGCCTACCAACTGGGATGAGTTCTTTGTGGCTGCCGAAGCCCTGAAAAAGGCCGGCATCATTCCCGTGGCCCACGGTGGTCAAAACTGGCAAGACTTCACCACATTTGAGAGCGTCGCTTTGGGCGTCGGTGGTGCTGACTTCTACAAAAAGGCCTTGGTGCAACTCGACCAGTCGGCTCTGACTGGCGCCACCATGACCAAAGTGCTCGACACCTTCAAAAAGGTCAAGACATACACCGACAAAAACGCCCCAGGCCGCGACTGGAACTTGGCCACTGCCATGGTGATCAAGGGCGAAGCGGGTATGCAATTGATGGGTGACTGGGCCAAGGGCGAATTCGTGGCCGCTGGCAAAAAAGCCGGCGCTGACTTCACTTGCGCCGCCGCACCTGGCACCGCCTCTTCGTTCACCTTCAACGTGGACTCGTTCGCCATGTTCAAGCTGAAGAACGATGACAACACCAAGGCCCAAAAAGACCTGGCTTCGGCCATCATGTCGACCAACTTCCAAGAAGTGTTCAACCTGAACAAGGGCTCGATTCCTGTTCGTTTGAACATGGACTTGGCCAAGTTTGACGATTGCGCCAAGCTGAGCTCGAAGGACTTCGTGGCAACCGCTAAAAACGGAGGTCTGGTGCCTTCCGTGGCACACGGCATGGCCATTGGTTCTGCCACTTCTGGCGCCATCCAAGACGCCGTCAGCCAGTTCTGGAATGACGACAAGATGAGCACCAAAGACGCGCAAGCCAAGATTGCTTCTGCCGCCAAGGTCAAGTAAGACCCTGAGCCGACCCTCGTGGTCGGCTCCAACAAGCCTCCGGGTTTGTGCTTTCAAAAACCCATCTGGGGTTTGTATTTTTAAATCCCATTTGGGGTTTGTGCTTTCCTTAGTCAAAGGGCTGCAGGTCACGAGCTTGCAGCCCTCTTTGGCACCCGATTGGATCACCCATGTCTTCATCCTCCCCGCAGCAAGCCGCGTGGCTGCCCAAGCTGGTCATTGCGCCCAGCTTTGTGTTGTCGCTGCTGTTCATCTATGGCCTGATGGCTTGGAACGGCTACCTGTCCATGTCCGCTTCGCGGATCTTGCCCAACTACGACTTTGTCGGGCTGCAGCACTACGTGGCCTTGATGGACAGTGACCGCTTTTATGTGGCCATGCGCAACATGGCGGTGTTTGGTTTCTTCTTTATTGGTGGCGCTATGGCGCTGGGTGTGGTGCTGGCCATTTTGCTGGACCAAAAAGTGCGCGGTGAAGGCGTACTGCGCACCATTTATCTCTACCCCATGGCCATCTCGTTCATCGTCACAGGCACCGCCTGGAAGTGGATCTTGAACCCGGGTCTGGGATTGCAGCACCTGATGCACAGCTGGGGGTTCACCGATTTCAAATTTGAGTGGCTGGTCGACCAAGACATGGCCATTTACTGCGTTGTCATCGCGGGCGTTTGGCAAAGCGCGGGTTTTGTCATGGCCTTGTTTTTAGCCGCATTGCGCGGCATTGACGACTCGATCATCAAGGCCGCCCAAGTGGATGGCGCCAGTTTGCCGCGCATCTACTGGAGCATCATTTTGCCCAGCTTGGGTCCGGTGTTTTTCAGCACCTTGATGGTGGTTTCGCACTTGGCCATCAAGAGCTTTGACTTGGTGATGGCGCTCACGGCAGGCGGGCCGGGCTATGCCACTGATTTGCCTGCGACCTTCATGTACGCCACCGCATTCACCCGCGGCCAAATTGGCGTGGGGGCGGCCAGTGCGACTGTCATGCTGGCAACGGTGGCGGCCATTGTGGTGCCCTACTTGTATTCTGAATTGCGGAGCAAACGATGAACCGTCTGAACTTTCATCGCCTGATTCTGTGGGCCATGTTGCTGTTGTTTGCACTGTGGTTTTTGGTGCCGCTGTATGTCATGTTGATCACCTCACTGAAAGATGCCGAGCAGTTGCGCTCGGGCAACTTGTTGAGCCTGCCCACCGCACCCACACTGGATGCATGGTTCAAAGCCTGGGGCAGCGCTTGTACAGGTGTGCAGTGTGAAGGCCTGAAGCCCTTTTTCTTGAACTCGGTGTTGATGGTGGTGCCCGCGGTGCTGATCTCAACGCTGATTGGCTCGCTCAATGGCTATGTGCTGTCGAAGTGGAAGTTCCGTGGCAGCGAAACGCTGTTTGCCTTCATGTTGTTTGGCGTGTTCATGCCCATGCAGGTGGTGCTGTTGCCCATGAGCCAAGTGTTGGGTTGGTTGGGTGTGGCCAGCTCTATTTGGGGTTTGATGCTGGTGCACGTGGTGGCAGGTATTCCCTCGACCACACTGTTTTTCCGCAACTACTACGTTGGCCTGCCCGATGAGCTGATCAAGGCCGCACAACTCGATGGCGCTGGCTTTTGGTTGATCTTCCGCCGCATTGTGTTGCCCTTGTCTTTGCCCATTTTGGTCGTCACGCTGATTTGGCAGTTCACCAACATCTGGAACGACTTTTTGTATGGCGTGGTGTTCTCGGGCGCTGACAGCAAACCGATCACCGTGGGCTTGAACAACTTGGCCAACACCTCGAGTGCCGTGAAGGAATACAACGTCGACATGGCGGCGGCGTTGATTGCGGCTTTGCCCACCCTGTTTGTGTATGTGGTGGCAGGTAAATATTTTGTGCGTGGCCTGACGGCTGGCGCCGTCAAAGGTTAAAGGGAAACATCATGGGCGCACTCGCCATTCGCAATATTCACAAGACCTACAACGAGACCGTCCACATTCTCAAAGGCATCGATCTGGAGATTGAGGCCGGCGAGTTTTTGATTCTGGTTGGGCCTTCTGGCTGCGGCAAATCAACCTTGCTGTCGATGATCGCGGGCCTTGACCATCCGACCAGCGGCAGCATCCACATTGGCGAGCGGGACGTGACCCAGTTGCCCAGCAAGGACCGCGACATTGCCATGGTGTTCCAGAGCTACGCGCTGTACCCCAACATGACAGTGGCCGAAAACATCGCCTTTGGTTTGGAGATTCGCAAGGTGCCCAAGCCGGTGCGCAAGGCGGCGGTGGAGCGTGTCTCAGCCATGCTGCAAATCGGCCATTTGTTGGACCGCAAGCCCGGTCAACTGTCGGGCGGCCAGCGCCAGCGTGTGGCGATGGGCCGCGCACTGGCGCGCGATCCCAAATTGTTTTTGTTTGACGAACCGTTGTCCAACCTCGATGCCAAGTTGCGCGTGGAAATGCGCGCCGAAATCAAGCTCTTGCACCAACGCACACAAACCACCACGGTGTATGTCACGCACGACCAAGTCGAGGCCATGACATTGGGCGACCGCATTGCGGTGATGAAAGACGGCTTGGTGCAACAGTTCGGCACCCCGAGCGAAATTTACAATCGCCCTGCCAACCGATTTGTGGCCGAGTTCATTGGCTCGCCGGCCATGAACATGGTGGACGCCGCACAAGCCGGCGAGACCTTGTCCGCCCAAGGGGTGGCGTTGCCCGTCAACGATGCGCTACGCACCGCCTTGCAAGCCCACGGCAAAGCTGAGTTTGTGTACGGCTTGCGCCCTGAGAGCATCAGCTTTGGCAGCCAAGGCGTGCCGGGCAAGCTCAGCATGATCGAGCCAACGGGGCCAGAAACTTATGCGACCGTTGAAACGGCCGCGGGCAAATTGACCGCGCGCGTGCCCGGCGTGTTGCAAGCGGTGGTGGGCGACACCGTTCACCTGCAGTGGTCGGCCGACAGCGCCCATGTGTTTGACCGCGCCAGTGGCGTCCGTGTGGGCTAAATTGTTCAAGCAAGGAAGCGGAAAACGTTAACGCGGTGAAGCGGTGACGGTGTCCGGCGTGACGGCCTGACCAGTTGTCTGGTTCACCGGGTGAGTTGTTGCAGGGCCAGCCAACACGGCTTCGAGCCCCTTCAGCCAAATCAGTGGCTGCTGAGATGTTCAGCCTTGCGCACCCGCCAAAACAGCCAACTGGCAATGCACAGGTTGAGCAGGTTCCACGCGATGCCGTTCAAAAAAGCCGCGTGGTAACTGCCGGTCAAATCAAACACCCAGCCTGACATCCAACCGCCCAAGGCCATGCCCAGCAAAGTGGCCATGATGACGGCGCCCACGCGCGCGCCGGCTTCTTCGGGTTTGAAGTGCTCACGCACAATGATGGCGTAAGAGGGCACGATGCCGCCTTGAAACAAGCCGAACATCGCCGACACCAGATACAGCGGCACCAAGCCGTCAAAGGGCAGAAACATCAACAGCGCCAGCCCCTGCAACATCGACCCCAACAACAAAGTGCGAATGCCGCCGATGCGGTCACTGATGAGACCAAAGACCAAGCGGCTGACAATGCCACTGGCCAACATGAGCGAGAGCATTTCTGCGCCGCGCGCTGCGCCAAAACCCAAGTCGGTGCAATACGCCACGATGTGCACTTGGGGCATCGACATGGCCACGCAGCACGCCACACCGGCCACGCACAACAAGCTTTGCGCTTGCGCAGGCTGGAGGCCAAACGGCCGGCTGCGGTCAAGCACTGCTGCCTGCGTATTGGTGGCGGCTGGTAGGACCAGCGGCGGGCGTTGGCGCATGCGCAACGACAGCAAGAACATGCCGATGCCACAAAAAATGCCCAACAAAATATAGGTTTGCCGCCACCCCATGGTCTCGACGCCCCTCTGAACCAATGGCGGCCAAATGGTGCCCGCAATGTAATTGCCGCTGGCGCAAATGGCCACCGCGATGCCGCGCCGCCGGTTCCACCACAAGGCGGTGTCGGCCATCAAGGGCGCAAAGGTGGACGAGCTGCCGACAAAGCCCATGAGGGCATGGGCCAAACCAAAGGCCCAGATGCTGCCCGACATGCCGGCCCAAACAAAGCCGCCACACACAGCCAGCGCACCGACCCACAACACCGGCATCAAGCCGTGGCGATCGGCCATACGGCCAGTCAACAAGCCGCCCAGCCCCAAGCTGACCATCATCAGGGTGTAAGGCAGAGACGCATCGGCGCGGCCGACACCAAACTCGGTTTGCACCTCTGGCAACACCACCGAGACGATGTACATGCTGCTGTTGCCCAGCACCACCAAGCCCAAGGTGATGAGCAAACGCCATGCGGCTTGGCGTGAATCAATGAGGGCAGGGTCGGCGGGCGTGGTGTTCATCGGGGCCAATTTAGCCGATGCGCATGGGTCGACTTGTCGTGTGCGTTACTGGGGCAGCGCATGGCTTTGCCTGACCCTGGTCCGCTTTCGGCAGTTCACGGTTCGAGGCTCACGGTCCGCGTTCCGCGTTCCGCGGACAGGTGGTTCTTTAGTCGAGCGTAGTCTGACGGGTTGCCGTTTGTGAGGCCGGACTGGCCGCTTTGGCAAACAGCGGTACCAAGCCCATCAGTGCCGCCAGCAGCCAAAATGCGCTGGTCAAACTGGCCACCTCAGCGACCCCGCCCACCAATGCCGGGCCCATCAGGTAGCCGGCATAGCCCAAGGTGGTGACGGCTGCAATGGCCGAGGCGGTGGGCATGGTGTTTTGTCGTCCGGCTTGCCGAAACAACACCGGCACGATGTTCGAGGCGCCAAGGCCAATCAATACGAAGCCGGCCATGGCGAACTCAAAGCGGGGCCACAGCAGCAAGCCGATGAAGCCCAACAACACCGCCAGACCGCCCCAAAAAATCACCTTGCGGTCGCCAAAGCGCGCCGTCACGGCGTCGCCACTGAAACGGCCCACCGTCATGGCCACTGAAAACATGACATAGCCCAAACCCGCACCTTCAGGCGCGCTCAGCTTCATCTCGGTCATCAGCAGGGCGCTCCAATCGAGCAAGGCGCCTTCAACCAAAAAGGCAACGGCGGCCAGCACCGACAAAATCACCACGGGCCCCCGAGGTAGAGCCATGATGGCGCCCGAACTCTCTGACGCTGGTGCAGCGGTTTTCAGCAAGCGCGGCGCGGTCACCACCAAGGCAGCGCAGATCAGCGCCGAGCACGTCACAGCAGCGCTGAACAGCGTGAACGTTTGCGATAAAAGCGCCGTCACCAAGGCTGCACCCGAAAACCCACCAACGCTGAAGAACGCATGAAAGCCCGACATCATGGGCCGACCCGAGCCCCGCTCAACTTCAATCGCGTGGATGTTCATGGCCACATCCAGCGAGCCCAAGGCGGCCCCAAACACGAGCAGTGCCACGCCCATCCAGAGCATGGTGTTGGCCACAGCCAACACGGGCAACATCAATGCCATGCACAACCCGCCCAGCAGCACAATCGGCTTGCAGCCATAGCGTGCACACAAGGGGCCGGTGCGCACCATGGCCGCCACAGAGCCCAAGCCCAAGCACAGCAGCAACAGCCCAAGGGATTGGTCATCGAGTTGCAGGCGCTGCTTCACAAAAGGCACCATCGGTGCCCAAGCCGAAGCCGCCACTCCTGACACCCAAAAAGCGAGCCGGGTGGCCAGGCGCGAGGCGGCGCTGTTGGGTGAGCTCATCAAGAGGCCAGAGGGGCGCTACAGCCACTCAGCTCAACAGCGCGTTCACCCGTTTCACATAAGCGGCAGGGTCAGCAGGCAAGCCGCCTTCGGCCAACAAAGCTTGGTCAAACAAGATGTGCGCCAGGTCGTGGAAGTGCACCGAGCCATCGAGTTTTTTCACCAGCGCGTGATCGGGGTTGACCTCCAGCACCGGTTTGACTTCGGGGGCTTGCTGCCCGGCTTGTTTGAGCATGCGGGCCAGTTGCATGCTCATGCCGTCGTCGGTCACCACCAAGCAGGCGGGGCTGTCCACCAAGCGGCTGGTTACACGCACGTCTTCGGCTTTGTCTTTCAGCGCTTCTTTGAGCTTGGCCAACACGGGCTTGAAAGTTTCGGCCGCTTCTTCGGCGGCTTTTTTCTCTTCTTCGTCCTGCAGTTTGCCCAGATCAAACGCGCCCTTGGCCACGCTTTGCAGCGGGGTGCCCTCGAACTCGTGGACAAAGTTCAACGCCCACTCGTCCACGCGGTCGGTCATCAACAAAACCTCAATGCCTTTTTTCTTGAAGACTTCGAGTTGGGGGCTGTTCTTGGCGGCAGCCAAGGTGTCGGCCGTGATGTAGTAAATCGCGTCTTGGCCTTCCTTCATGCGGGCCTTGTAGTCGGCAAAGCTCACGCTCACGGTGTCGCTGGTGCTTGAGGCAAAACGCAACAGCTTGGACAAGCGACCTTGGTTGCCAAAGTCTTCGCCCAAACCTTCTTTCAACACCGCACCGAACTCGGCATAAAACCGGGTGTATTGGCCTTGCTTGGCTTTGTCTTCGTCGCTCAGCACATCGGTCACGCCTTCGGTGGCCTCGGGTGCTTTGTCGTGTTTAGCCAGGTCTTCCAACATGGACAGCACGCGCTTGGTGCAACCTTCGCGAATGGCTTTGACATCGCGACTTTCTTGCAACAGTTCACGGCTCACATTCAGCGGCAAATCGGCAGAGTCCACCACCCCTTTGACAAAGCGCAGGTAGCTGGGCATCAGGGCTTCGGCTTCGTCCATGATGAAGACCCGTTTCACATACAGCTTGATGCCGGCTTTTTTGTCGCGGTTCCACAAATCTTGCGGCGCCTTGCTGGGGATGTAGAGCAACTGGGTGTACTCGGTGCTGCCTTCCACGCGGTTGTGCGTCCATGTCAGAGGGGCCTCGAAATCACGGCTGATTTGCTTGTAAAAATCAGCGTACTGCTCATCGCTGATGTCTTTCTTGGGGCGGGTCCACAAAGCGCTGGCTTTGTTGATGGTTTCCCACTCACCAGTTTTGACCATGGCACCGGGTTGACGACCGCCTTTTTCATCGTTGGGATCGATCAGATCACCGTCTTTCCACTCTTCCTTTTCCATCAAGATGGGCAAGCTGATGTGGTCGGAGTATTTGCCCACGATTTCTTTGAGCTTCCAGGTGTTGGCGTATTCCAGCGCCTCTTCACGCAAGTGCAAGATCACGCTGGTGCCGCGTTGCGCGCGTGTGATGGTTTCCACCTCAAAGTCACCGGTGCCACCGCTGATCCAGCGCACGCCTTCTTCGGCCTTGGCCCCAGCGCGGCGTGTTTCGACGGTGATTTTTTCAGCGACGATGAAGCCCGAATAAAAGCCCACGCCAAATTGGCCAATCAATTGGGCATCTGATTTTTGATCGCCACTCAACTTGCTCATGAAGTCTTTGGTGCCGCTCTTGGCGATCGTGCCCAAGTGCTCAATCGCTTCTTGCGCCGTCATACCGATGCCGTTGTCGGTGATCGTCAAAGTCTTGGCCGCTTTGTCGAACGACAAGCGCACCTGCAGTTCGGGCGCGTCTTCATAAAGGGCATTGTTGTTCAGGGCTTCAAAGCGCAGCTTGTCGCAAGCGTCAGAGGCGTTGGAGATCAGCTCGCGCAAGAAGATTTCTTGGTTGGAATACAGCGAGTGCGTGACCAGATGCAACAGTTGTGCGACTTCGGCCTGAAAGGCATGGGTTTGCTTGCTCATATCGATGAAAGAGAAATGTGAAGAGAGAAAAATGGAAAGATAAAAAACCAAAACGCCCCGCAGTTGGGGGCGTTTATCCCGATTTCAAGAGGGGATTATTTGGTGAGTGCGCCGATGTCTTTGTTCCAGCGTTCGAGCAAACGGCGCCGCTCAGCGGACTTGCCGTATTTTTCAAAGTCATATTTGATCAGGCGCACGTTGTCCATCGATGGAATGCGTGGATCGGGTTTGAAGGTTTTGTTGGCAGGGCTTTGTAGGCTGTCCGCTTTGGCGCCAATCGCTTGGCCTTCAGGTCCCATCAGCCAGTCGTAATAGCGCTTGGCGTTGGCTGCGTTGCGCGCGCCTTTGACCATTGCAATGCCCCCAATTTCGTAGCTGGTCCCTTCGCACGGGGCGGCCGTGACGACGGGGTATTTGTTGTGTCGCCAGGCGTCAAATCCAAAGATGAAACTGACGCCCACAGCAACCTCGCCCTTGGCCACATTGGGGGCTTGCGCTGTGCCGCTGCGGGTGTATTGCGTGATATTTTTGTGCAGCGCCTTCATGTACTCAAAGGCGGCGTCCTCGCCCATCAATTGCACCAGTCCGGCGAGGATGGTGTACGCCGTGCCGCTGGACGCGGGGTGCGAAATTTCAATTTCGTTTTTGTAGACGGGGTTGATCAAATCTGCCCAGCATTTGGGGACAGGGAGTTTCTTTTTCTTGAGCAATTCGGTGTTCCAGCCAAAGCCAATGGCACTGGTGTAGAAACCGCCAACCATGTTTTGCGTCATGGCGTACTGGCGCACGCTCCAGCTGTGCAGGTCGTTCATGTAGTCGGGGCGATAAGGCGCGAGCAGCCCAATTTCTGCGGCCTGCAAGAAGGGGTCGCCAGTGCCGCCCCACCACAAATCGGTTTTGGGATTGGCCGCTTCAGCGCGCAATTGGGCCAATGCTTCGCCAGTGGCTTTGCGTGTTTGATTCACGCTGATGCCGGTGGCCTTGGTGAATTCTTTGGCCGCCATCTCACACCAAGTTTGGTCGGTGCTGCAAATGGCGTTGAGGCTGTTGGTTTGCGCAGAGGCGGAGTTGAATGCCATGCTGGCCAGCAAAACACATACCGCGGGAAGTTTCAAAGGCATGAGGGACTCCTAAAAAGGGGGGTGAGATTCTGATTGATGAAAAAACGGACCATGGGGGTGTGGGGCAGGCCGGCTATCTTTATTCTTGACATTGTGAATGCAGTGGCGATGGGCTTGGTCAAAACGATTCGTTCGGGCCCAAATAGCGCCATTGGCCGGCAGGCATCTGCCCCAATTGCACACCGCCCATTCGGATGCGCTTGAGGCCCACCACTTTCAGGCCCACTTGTTCGCACATGCGCCGGATTTGGCGCTTTTTGCCTTCGGTCAGCACAAAGCGCAACTGCTCTGGGTTTTGCCACTCCACTTTGGCGGGCTTGAGGGGTTTGCCGTCCAAACTCAGGCCATGGCGCAGGCGTTGCAATTGGGCCGGCGGAAACACGGCTTGCACGTTGGCACTGACCCGGTCAAAGTCGCCAATGACGGTCAATGCGTTGGCTTTGCCACCATAGGTGGCCGAAGCGGCCGAGGCGGCGGCGGTGTTCTCGTGCCCCGTGTAGGCCACGCGCACCAGATATTCTTTTTCCATCTCGGAGTCTTCTCCGATCAGTTGGCGTGCCACGCGGCCGTCTTGTGTCAGCACCAACAAGCCTGTGGAGTCGATGTCGAGTCGGCCCGCCGGCGCCAAGCCGCGCAGGTGCGGAGGCGTGAAGCGCATTTTGCTGGGGTCACCCATCCAATGGCTGCGTGGGTTGATGAGCGTGATGGCCGGCTCGTGGCCGTCCTCGGCCTGCCCGCTCACATCGCCCATGGGCTTGTGCAACAAAATGGTGACTTGCCGCTCTTGTTGTTGCTCGGCCGCTTTGTCGACCGTGATGCGGTCCGACAGTGTGACTTGCTGGCCCATGCTGGCCGGCAGACCATTCACCTTGACCCAACCTTGCTCGATCCAGGCATCGGCTTCGCGGCGCGAGCACATGCGCAATTCGGCCATGCGTTTGTTCAGGCGAGAGGTGCCGCTGGGTGCGGCAGCTTCGCCTTTGCCTTCGGGTCGGGGGGCGCGTTTGAAAGCCGGGGGCTGGGTCATGGGGTCGGTGGCCAAAAAGAAGTTGGTCGATTGTCGGCGGTTTTTGCGGCCCCAGCGCTACAAAAATTGGCTGGTGCGCAGGCCTTGCATGTCCAAAATGCGCAGGCCGCCATATTCGACCCGAATGAGCTGTTTTGCCTCCAGCACCCGCAGCGCCTCGTTCACGCGTTGCCTTGAGAGGCCCACCAAATAAGCCAGCTCTTGTTGGGTGATGCGCAGCACCTCGCCCACGCCGGAGAAAAGCACCGGGTTGAACAGCGCCGCCAAGTGCCGGGCCAGGCGCAGTTCGGGGTTGGTCATGCGGTCCATTTCACGCGCAGCGATGAATTGCCCCAGACGTTCATTGAGTTGGTTCATGATGAAGCGGTTGAAGCCCAGTGAGTGGTCGATCAACCAATGAAAGGTGTCCAGCGGCATGCCGGCCACGACGCTCGGCCGCAGCGCTTGAATGTTGTAGCGGTAAATCTCGCGTTTCAGGGCGGTGCCTTCGCCAAACCAGCCGCCCGGCGGGACACCTGTGAATGTCATGGTTTGGCCGCTCTCGTTGTCGCTGCTCATTTTCAGCAAGCCCGAAATCACACCAAACCAATAAGTGACGGGCCGCCCCACGCGGCAGACATAGTCGCCGGTTTGCGGATCGCTCACCACCAATTGCGGCACGATTTGGGACAACTCCTCAGGTCGCAACAGGCCAATCCAAGGGATTTCTTTGAGCTCGGCTTCGCTGGGCGCACGCCGGCGTTGGTGGACGGTGTTTTCTTTGGGCACGGTGGTTACAGGGAATGTCAGCGGAAAGTCAGGCCCGCTAGGGGTCTTCCCTGAATTGTCGTCCAAACGACAACATGGCGTCAAATGACTGCCTACTATCCCAAAAAATTCAAGGCGCATCGCATTCGATGCCCCATTTTTTGGAGACAGGTCAGGTCATGCAAACTACGTTTCCCCGATTGATGCTCAAGCACGCTGCCGAGCGCCCTGCAGCGCCTGCGCTGCGCGAAAAAGAATATGGCATTTGGCAGACCACCACATGGTCTGATTTGGCCCGTTTGGCCGAGTCGGTGGCCTGCGGTCTGCACCAAGCCGGCTTGCAGCGAGGCGAGCACTTGGTGGTGGTGGGTTCCAATCGCCCCCGCTTGTACGCCACCATGTTGGCGGCCCAATCGCTGGGGGCCATTCCAGTGCCGCTGTACCAAGACGCTGCGGCGGCAGAGTGTGTGTTTCCCATCACTAACGCCGAAGTGCGCTTTTGTGTGGTGGAAGACCAAGAGCAGGTCGACAAGATGTTGGAGGTGCGCGAAAAGTGCCCTCAGCTCAGCCACATTTACTACGACGATCCACGCGGCCTGCGCAAATACGACGAAGAGGGTTTGGGCTCGCTCGAAGAACTGATGGCGGCGGGCGCCGTGTTTGCCAAGCAGCACCCCCAATTTCTGGCCGATGAAATCGAAAAGTCCGCCCCCACGGATGTGGCCGCGATGTTTTTCACATCGGGCACCACCGGCAACCCCAAGGGCGTGGTGCACACCCACAGTTCGTTGATTGACCGCGCCGACGCTGGCGCCGAGTTTGACAAATTGACCCACAACGAAGACGTGCTGGCCTACATGCCACCCGCTTGGATTGGGCAAAACATTTTCAGTTACGCCCAGTGGTTGGTGTGTGGCTATGTGGTCAATTGCCCCGAGTCCGGGGCGACCATCACCATTGACTTGAAAGAAATCGGGCCGACCTATTACTTTGCGCCGCCCCGGGTGTTTGAGGGCATGTTGACCAGCGTGATGATTCGCATGGAAGACGCCGGCGCTTTCAAACGCAAGATGTTCCACACCTTCATGGCGGTGGCCAAAAAAGTGGGTCCGGCCTTGATGGACGGGCACGCTGTGGGCTTGGTGGATCGTTTGTTGTATGCCGTGGGCAACATGATGGTCTATGGCCCTTTGCGCAACAGCATGGGCTTTAGCCGGGTGCGTGTGGCCTACACCGCGGGCGAGGCCATTGGGCCCGATTTGTTCACTTTTTTCCGCTCCATTGGTGTGAACATCAAGCAACTCTATGGCTCGACAGAGACCGCCGTGTTTGTCTGCTTGCAGCCCGACAACGAGGCCCGTGCAGACACTGTGGGCGTGCCGTGCAAAGGCGTTGAAATCAAGGTGGCAGACAACGGAGAAATCTTGGTCAAGTCGCCAGGTTTGCTCAAGGGTTACTACAAAAACCCCGAAGCCACAGCCGAAGTGTTGACCGCCGATGGTTGGTACCACACCAGCGATGCGGGCTTTATCGACACGCATGGCCACCTCAAGATCATTGACCGCGTGAAAGACGTGGGACGCATTCACGGCGGTGTCAACGATGGCGCTATGTTTGCGCCCAAATATGTTGAAAACAAACTCAAGTTTTTCCCGCACATCAAAGAAGTGGTGGCCTATGGCGACCAGCGCGAAAAAGTGTGCGTGATGATCAACATCGACTTCGATGCGGTGGGCAACTGGGCTGAGCGCCGCAACTTGCCCTATGCCGGCTACACCGATTTGGCGCAAAAGCCCGAGGTGTATGAGCTGATCAAAAACTGTGTCGAAAAAGTCAACGCCGACTTGGCCGAAGACGCTCTGTTGGCCGGCAGCCAGGTCAGCCGCTTCTTGGTCTTGCACAAAGAGCTGGACGCCGACGATGGCGAATTGACCCGCACCAACAAAGTCCGCCGTGGCTTTATTGCTGAGAAATACAAGCCCTTGGTGGATGGCTTGTACGAGGGCAAAACCGAGCAGTTCATTGAGACCGTCGTCAAGTTTGAAGACGGCCGCACCGGCAGTGTGAGCGCCACGCTCAAGATTTCCGACGCCAAGACATTCACACCCGTGAAGGCAGCAGCATGACCAAAAAAATCGGTGACGTCATCCTCGACGTCAACAACATCAGTTTGCGCTTCGGCGGCGTGAAGGCGCTGACCGACATTTCGTTCAACGTGCGCGAGCATGAAGTGCGGGCCATCATTGGACCCAACGGCGCGGGCAAAAGCTCCATGCTCAACTGCATCAAC